>Ga0157363_1000043_pt1 | contig 105640 bp, 87 predicted proteins | sample AttsexASBM1_FD_111477 | JGI IMG/M metagenome (GOLD analysis project Ga0157363, IMG submission 111477) | Fungus gardens microbial communities from leaf cutter ant in Ribeirão Preto, State of São Paulo, Brazil - Atta sexdens ASBM1 | ecosystem: Host-associated > Fungi > Mycelium > Unclassified ...
AATGTGCTGGGACAACATTATTTTTCTGAAATCTGGCATAACAAGCAGCGGGTGAAGTTCTTGAATCTACCAAAAGAATACAATCTGTCACGCAGTGGCAACAAAGCGGTGCTGGAGTTTGTGCTGCCGCTGGCCGAGCCACCCACATTAACCGGTCAGCGCTTTGAGATTCTCACCTTCGATCCCACGTATTTCGTCGACATGTTCTATGACAAGCCTGATGCCTTGACCGTGCCGCCAGCGTTGCAGTCACGCTGCGCCTTCACCTTGCATACGCCAAAGCCGAATGACTCGTTGAAGCAGTATGCCTTATCGCTCGACAAGGCCGATGCGCCACCCGAAGAGATGGATCTGGGCAGGCAGTTCGCGCAAACGGTGATTCTGACATGTCACTGACGACCATAACGCGGCCCAAAAAACGGCTGTGGCCACTGGCAGTATTCATGGTCGGGCTGGTGACGGCGGTCAGCGCGATCTGGCTGTACTGGCCGCAAATTCTGCTGCAAAGTGTGCTCTGGCAAAAAATTCTCAACCGCGAGATGACGCAGCTCCTGCAACAGGTCGCCGAACATCCGCACCGGGCTGGCCTGTCATTACTGGCGTTTAGTCTGGTGTACGGCATCCTGCATGCGTTAGGACCTGGGCACGGTAAGGTTGTTATCACCACTTTCCTGGCCACTCATCCGGCAAAACTGAAAACCAGCATGAAGCTGACGCTGCTGGCATCGCTGTTACAGGGTTCAGTCGCGATTGTTCTGGTAACCCTGATGCTGGTGGTATTGCACACCTCATCACGCCAGTTGCATCTGAGCAGTTTCTGGCTGGAGAAGGGCAGTTATCTTCTGGTGATTGCCCTGGGAATCTGGACAGGTTATCGGGCGGTCAACTCTCTGTGGCGACTGTTCCGACCGAAACCGGCGATGAACATTCGTGCTCTGCATCCACACCATCATCATGATGATCAGTGCGGCTGCGGTCATGCTCATCTGCCCAGTGCACAGCAGGTAGCCGGTGCCGTTAACGTGAAAACCCAGTTACTGGTGGTTCTGTCGATGGGGCTGCGGCCCTGTTCAGGAGCCATCATGATGCTGCTGTTTGCTAAGGTGATTGGCGTTTACCTCTGGGGCGTCCTCTCGGCGGCGGTGATGGCGATGGGAACGGCCCTGACCATTTCGGCGATTGGTCTGCTGGTGCAGCGATCGCGTTCGCTGGCGCAACGGCTGAGTGCAAACAGCCACATAAGCGATCGCGCACGCAGTCTGTTGCCTCTGTTGGCTTTGCTGGGAAGCGTCATGTTGATCGTTGCGGGCTGTGCGTTATGGCAATCTGCTCAGCCGGGGTTGGCGGGCGGCATCCGGCCTTTCTGATTTCTATAGCAGCGAAAAGCGTTTTTCGCTGCTCATTCTGCAATATATTCCTCACTATTTTTTATTTTTCTGCTGACTGTTTAGTGGTGAAATTTGTTTTCACTGTCTACGCTGTTAATAGTTAAATCACCTCCCAATAATGGGATGAATAAAAACGGAACGATTCCGTGCTTTGCGAGGAAAATATCTCATGGCTGATACCCGTATTAATAATGGCTACACCGATCCGCTGGTAACTGGAACAGCGGGTTTGCCCCTAAAACGTATTTCATGGAGTGCCGTTTTTGCCGGTGTTATTTGCGCACTGATAATTCACATATTATTAACTCTGCTGGGAACAGCTATCGGCGCGACGACTATTGATCCCCTGCAGGAAGGCAATCCGTTTAAACATCTGGGCACCGGTGCGCTGGTGTGGACGGCGATTGAAATGCTTCTCGCCATCGTCGCGGGCGCCTATGTTGCCGGACGTCTGGCACAGCGCGAAGGCGCGCTGCATGGGTTACTGATGTTTGGCATAAGCACGGTGATAACGATTTATTTAGCCATCAGTCTTGCCAGTAGCGTATTAGGCGGTGCGATGAACATTCTGGGCACGGGCTTCCAGGCTGTCGGTCAGGGTATTTCAGCCGCTGCGCCATCTGTTACCCAAATTGCAAAAGACAAGCTGCAGGAAAACAATATTAATTTAAATGACATGCAGCGTGAGCTGGAAACGACGCTGCGTCAAACAGGCAAGCCTGAATTACAACCTGAAAAACTGAAGCAGGATGCGAATAATGAAGCGCAGAATGCAGAGAACCAGGCAAATAACACCGCTAATCATCCGCAAACCGCAGACACGGATTTAGCTAACTGGTTTAAAGGCGTTATTGATCGTCATGCTGATACATTACAGGCAGCCGATCGTGAGGCGTTGAAAAATATTATTAAAGCGCGCACCGGCAAAAGCGATCAGGAAGCAGAGCAGATCGTTAATCAGGCAGAGCAGAGCTATCAGCAGGCTATGCAGAAATATCAGGAGCTGAAACAGCAGGCTGAGCAGAAAGCCCGTGAAGCCGGTGAGCAGGCGGCTAAAGCGACAGCGAAAGCCAGCTGGTACGCCTTCTTTATCCTGATTATTGAAGCAGTCCTGGCAGGCGTGATGGGCATGGTGGGACGTCGTACTCAGCCACGTCAGGTGTTGGCGAACGAACGTCGCTAACCGAAAGACGTTAAAAAAGGCGGCACAGAATGTGCCGCCTTTTTATTTAGCGCTTCAGCGCTTCGCTCAGTTCATCGCGCATGGACGACAGCAGCGCTTTAACCACACGAGGATTACCGGCCACAATGTTACCTGAATGCAGGTAACCATGATTGCCGGTGAAGTCAGTAACCAGTCCGCCCGCCTCACGCACCAGCAGTTCACCCGCGGCAAAATCCCACGGTTTCAGTCCGATTTCAAAATAGCCATCCACACGACCTGCGGCAACATAGGCCAGGTCCAGTGCGGCAGAGCCGGTACGACGGAAGTCCGCACACTGTGTGAACAGTTTGGTCATGATGTTCATGTAAGCCGGCGCGTGCTGTTTGAGCTTGAACGGGAAACCGGTCGCCAGAATGGTGCCATCCAGATCGCGAGCGATGCTGCCGCGCAGACGGTAGCCGTTAAGCTGCGCGCCCTGGCCACGTACGGCACTGAACAGTTCATTACGCATAGGATCATATACCACCGCCACTTCAGTACGGCCTTTAATGCGTACGGCGATAGAAACAGAGAAGTGGGGCAGGCGTTTGATAAAGTTGGTCGTGCCATCCAGCGGATCGATTACCCATTGAATGTCCTGATCTTCACCTTCAAGTTCACCACTCTCTTCAGTAATAATGGTGTGCTTCGGGTAGGATTTACGAATCACTTCGATAATCAGGCGTTCTGCGTCGCGGTCAACATTGGTTACGAAGTCGTTACTGCCTTTCTGGCTGGCTTCGACGGCGTCCGGGGTTTCATAATTCTTGGCAATTAAATTTCCGGCCTTGCGCGCTGCGCGCACGGCAATGTTGAGCATTGGATGCATCGGTATCTCTCGCTGGATGTTAAAGAACGGGGAAAACGGCGCGGAGTATAGCAGGGTGTTCGGTAAATGTCCTGCTTTATGTTAGAGTACGCGTCATCATTTTCTGACCGATCCCAATTATGCTGCAAAATATTCGTATCGTACTGGTAGAAACTTCTCACACCGGCAACATGGGCTCCGTCGCGCGCGCGATGAAAACTATGGGCTTAACTAATCTCTATTTGGTCAATCCGCTAGTGAAGCCGGATTCACAGGCTATCTCGCTGGCTGCCGGGGCCAGTGACGTGATTGGCGAGGCGAAAATTGTCGACTCACTGGATGACGCGATTGCCGGATGCAGTCTGGTGGTCGGCACCAGTGCACGTTCCCGCTCGCTGCCGTGGCCGATGCTGGATTCACGTGAATGTGGCCTGAAAAGTATTGAAGAGGCCCGGCAGGCCCCCGTCGCCCTGGTGTTTGGTCGTGAGCGTGTCGGGCTGACTAACGATGAATTGCAAAAGTGCCATTATCATGTGGCCATCCAGGCGAACCCGGAATACAGCTCGCTTAACCTGGCGATGGCGGTGCAGATCATTGCCTATGAAGTCCGCATGGCCTGGCTGCAGGCGCAGGAAAACGCCAGTCCCAAACCGCAGTACGAGGAATCACCTTATCCGCTGGTCGACGACCTGGAGCGTTTCTACCAGCACATGGAACAGATGATGCTGGAAAGCGGATTTATCCGTGAAGCCAATCCCAGCCAGGTAATGAGCAAGCTGCGTCGTCTGTATACGCGTGCCCGTCCTGAGCGCGACGAACTCAATATTCTGCGCGGGATGCTCGCCTCGTTTGAGAAGCGTAAAGGACCGAAACAAAACGGCCCTGAATAGTTGAGTAAAACGCCAGGTTAAATAGTTGAGTAAATTACTTGGTTAAATAGTTGACCAAATTACTCGGGAATGTCAGACTTGCCGTCATCTTCGCTAATCCTCCGATAACCGGACGCTATTGAGGTTGTATGCTATGAGACTGACATCCAAAGGACGTTACGCTGTTACCGCTATGCTGGACGTTGCCCTGCATTCTCACCAGGGCCCTGTTCCACTGGCTGACATCTCTGAACGCCAGGGTATATCGCTCTCTTATCTGGAGCAGCTGTTCTCGCGGTTACGTAAGCACAATCTGGTATCCAGCGTTCGTGGTCCGGGTGGCGGTTATCTGCTGGGCAAAGAAGCCAGCGCGATTGCGGTGGGTGAAGTGATCACCGCGGTTGATGAATCTGTGGACGCCACCAAATGCCAGGGCAAAGAAGGCTGTCAGGGTGGCGAGCGCTGTCTGACCCATGTGTTGTGGCGTGACCTGAGCGTCCGTATTAGCGAATTCCTGAACAACATTACGCTGGCTGAGCTGGTGAATAATCAGGAAATCCTGGATGTGGCCGACCGCCAGAATGCTAACGACAATCGTCGTTTCCAGCACGCCCGCGCACAGGAAATCAACGTTAACCTCCGCGCCTCCTAATCCTCTGCTTCTCCGGCCCTTACTGCTAACGCGGCAGGGGCTGAATCTGCTATAAATACGTATGATTTTTTATACGGAGCTGTAGCGCAATGAAATTACCGATTTACCTGGATTATGCCGCCACGACGCCGGCCGATCCGCGTGTGGCCAGCAAAATGATGCAATTCCTGACGCTGGATGGCACGTTTGGTAACCCGGCCTCCCGTTCGCACCGTTTCGGCTGGCAGGCAGAAGAGGCGGTGGACGTTGCGCGCAATCAGGTCGCGGAGCTGGTCAATGCTGACCCACGTGAAATCGTCTTCACCTCCGGGGCCACCGAATCCGACAATCTCGCCATTAAAGGCGCAGCCCATTTCCACCAGTCGCGTGGTAAACACATCGTCACCAGCGTAACCGAACATAAAGCGGTCATTGATACCTGCCTGCAACTTGAACGTGAAGGCTTTGAGATCACCTGGCTGACGCCAGCAGCGAATGGCCTGATCGCGCCTGACGACCTGCGCGCCGCGCTACGTGACGACACGGTGCTGGTTTCCATCATGCATGTGAATAACGAAATCGGTGTGATTCAGGATATCGCTGCGCTGGGCGCCCTGTGCCGGGAACGGGGCATCCTGTTCCACGTCGATGCGACGCAAAGCGTCGGGAAACTGGCTATCGATCTCGCTGAACTGCCTGTTGATCTGATGTCGTTTTCCGGTCATAAAGTTTATGGTCCTAAAGGCATTGGCGCGCTCTATGTCCGTCGTAAGCCGCGTATCCAGATTGATGCGCAGATCCACGGCGGCGGTCACGAGCGCAATATGCGATCGGGGACCTTACCGGTGCACCAGATTGTCGGCATGGGTGAGGCTTACCGCATTGCCAAAGCGGTGCGTGAAGAAGAGATGGCCCGCTTGTCGCTGTTGCGTGACAAACTGTGGCACGGCATCCGTGAGACAGGCGGCGTAACGGTGAATGGTGATTTGCAACACAGCTGCGCCAACATACTTAACGTCAGTTTTGCTGATGTTGAAGGTGAGTCGTTGATCATGGCGCTGAAAGATCTTGCGCTGTCGTCCGGATCGGCCTGTACTTCCGCCAGTCTGGAACCTTCCTATGTTCTGCGCGCACTCGGTCTGAACGAAGAACTGGCCCACAGTTCACTTCGCTTCTCACTGGGGCGGTTCACCACTGAAGAAGAGATCGATTATGCCATTGCGCTGGTGCAGAAGTCCGTGACGCGCCTGCGCGAACTCATGAAGTCATAATCAGGCCTGAAGAGGCTGACCACTGCGCACCGGCAACGCCTGCGGTGTGCGGCGTAACATCTGTATGAAAAGCCGTCGCTAAAACAGGCTGGATGAAACGAATAACGAATACGGAGCCCTACAATGAGTACACAACCGATGAATATCACGCTCAGCAACCAGCCCGCCGATGCGCGCTGGGGTGAAAAAGCACTGTTAAGCAGCAATGAAAACGGTATGACCGTGCACCTGCGTGAAGCCGATGCGTTGATGAGCATCCAGCGTGCCGCGCGTAAGCTGGATGGGCAGGGCATTCGTCATGTTGCCCTGACGGGCGAAGGCTGGCATCTGGAGCAGTGCTGGGCCTTCTGGCAGGGCTATCGCAGCCCGAAAGCCAAAAACAGCGTTGACTGGCCGCAGTTGGGTGAACATGAACAGGCGGAATTTGATCGCCGCCGTAAGATCGTAGGCTGGGTGCGCGATACGATTAACCTGCCTGCAGATGATTTAGGGCCAGAGACGCTGGCACACAGTGCCGTAGATTTACTGAGCGAGTTAGGTGGCGAAGCGGTCAGCTATCGCATTACCAAAGGCGATGATTTACGTGAGCAAGGCTATATGGGCCTGCACACGGTAGGACGGGGCTCAAACCGTCCGCCGGTTTTCCTGGCACTGGATTTTAACCCCACCGGCGATAGCGAAGCGCCGGTTTACGCCTGCCTGGTCGGTAAAGGGATTACCTTCGATACCGGTGGCTACAGCCTCAAAACCAGTGCCACCATGGACTCCATGAAGTCAGATATGGGCGGTGCCGCGACGGTGACCGGTGCACTGGCCATGGCCATCGCGCGCGGACTGAAAAAGCGCGTCAAACTTTACCTGTGCTGCGCGGATAACATGGTCAGCAGCAACGCCTTTAAGCTGGGTGACATCATTCGTTACCGCAATGGCAAGTCGGTAGAAGTGATGAACACCGATGCGGAAGGTCGTCTGGTCCTGGCAGATGGTCTGATCGATGCCAGCGAGCAGAATCCGACGCTGCTGATCGATGCGGCAACGCTGACCGGTGCCGCGAAAACGGCGGTGGGCAACGATTATCACGCCTTGTTTACCTTCGACGATGTGCTGGCGCAGTCGGTGATGGGCAGTGCGGTCAGTGAAAACGAACCGTTCTGGCGTTTGCCGCTGGCAGAGTTCCATCGCAGTCATCTGCCGTCAAACTTTGCCGATCTGAATAACATCGCCAGCCCGGCACATTCTGCCGGTGCCAGCAGCGCGGCAGCGTTCCTGTCCTATTTCGTCAGCCACTATCAGCAAGGCTGGTTACATATCGACTGCTCGGCGACGTACCGTAAGAGCGCGGTCGATCAATGGTCGGCAGGCGCAACCGGCCTGGGCGTGCGCACTATCGCCAACCTGTTACTGAAATAAATGCAATCTCCGCGGTGACCTGGTCACCGCTTTTTGAAGGTAGAAGTGAATGATGAACCGTCTTGAAGAGGTGCTGAAGCTGGCCGCCACGGAGCCTGCCCATCGTCCTGAGTTTTTTCAGCTACTGCTGGAGGCGGATGCATGGGTGCCGGGGGAAAGCACCCAGCAGCAGTTGGATGCCAGCACGCCTGTCGACCTGCAGCACTGGGAAAAAGAAGATGGCAGCAGTGTGATCCCGTTTTTTACCTCCGAACAGGCGATGAGTGAGGCGATCAACGATGAGCAGCCTTATGTGCGGCTGCCGGTACGTACGCTGTTTGAAATGACCCGTGGCGAAACGCTGTTTCTTAATCCAAAGTTGCCCACGGGCAAAGAGTTTTCTGCGGCGGAAATCAGTCATCTGCTGGGGGAAGAGGGCAGTGCCCTGATGCAGCAAACGGTGCTGGAAGGCGGTCAGTCACTGCTGCTGTCAGAAATCGCGGAACCGCCCGCGCAGATGATCGACTCGCTGACGCAGTTGTTCAGCAAATACAAGCAGGTTAAACGCGCTTTCATTGCCAGCATTCGTGAACAGGCGGATGATGTGCCTAATCTGTTGATTGGTATTGAAGCGGACAGCGATATTGAGGCAATTATTCAGGCGGCCGGCAGCGTAGCTACCGATACATTACTGGATGATGCACCCATTGATGTGTGTGAGATTACGGCAGAGGACCGCGGAATCAGTCACTTCTTTACCGCGCACATTACGCCCTTTTATGAACGCCGCTGGGGCAGTTTCCTGCGTGAGTTCAAAGGTGGTCAGCGGATCATCTGACACACTGCGCGGCCTGTTCGGCCGCGCGTTTACCGTTACTTCGCAATCGGCAAATCATCCCGGCTGCCCCATTCGGACCAGGATCCGTCATACAGCGTCACTTCCCTTGCACCCAGGGCCGTCAGCGCCAGAATCAACACCACCGCAGTCACGCCAGAGCCACAGCTGGCTACGATGGGTTTGCTGATATCCACACCGGCTTCCGCAAAGCGTGAACGAAGTTCGGCTTCCGGCTTGAGTGCGCCCTGCTCGACCAGGGTATTCCAGGGCAGATTAAGGCTGTTGGGAATGTGCCCACGGTGCAATCCCGGACGCGGTTCATCGACCTCAGCATTAAAACGGTTCGCCGCGCGCGCATCGACAATTTGCGCGCCGCCTTCATGGCTAATCAGCAAGACATCCGTCAGGCGTTTCACCAGGCCTTCATCGAACTGTGCATCAAACTCACCTTCCGGCAGACTGACCTCGCCCTCAGCCAGCGCATAACCCGCCGTTTTCCAGCCCTGCAGACCGCCAGCCAGAATGGAGACCTGTGCCACGCCAAAGGCGCGCAGCATCCACCACGCGCGGGGCGCAGAAAACAGATTGCCTTCATCATAAACAATCAAATGCTTATCACTGTTGATGCCCAGTTCGCGCATCGCCACCGCGAAGCTTTCGGCCCGGGGTAACATGTGGGGATAAGGGCTGGTGTGATCGGAAAGCGTTTCAATATTGAAAAAAGGCGCACCAGGCAAATGCTCCGCCAGATATTCTTTTTGAATATCGCGCGTGGCTTCCATGCCCGGCGGCAGCATACGCGCATCCAGAACCTGGAGCGTGCCGTCATTAAAATGTTCTTGTAACCAGTCGGCGGACACAAACAGTGGCGTCGTCATAACAACCTCTTCTTTGCAATCTGTGATGCCAGTGTCGGGCAATGTGCCCACCATCTCAAGAGAAGCGTTGATTAAATGCGAAGGTTGATGTGAAATCGTGCAGCATTATAAAACAATTCCCCTGGGGCACGGTGAAGGATTTACCATGAAACAACGCATTAACCGGCTGCTGTTCAGCATGCTGATCGGCGGCGCGCTGCTGTCTGCCGCCACGTTACCTGCTTTTTCCGTCAGCGCTGAAACGCCTGCCGCCAGTGCGCAGGTCAGTAAGCCGCTGAGCATTATCGACCTCTCCGAGCTCCAGCTTGAGGGTGCCGCCGCACTGGTGTTAACGTTCAACCAGCCGCTTGATGATAAGCAGGACGTGGCCAAAAAGGTCCGGCTGACGGACGATCAGCGCGGCAAGGTGGATGGCGCTTGGGAGCTGTCCGGGAATCGCAAGGCGCTGCGTTTTCGCCATCCTGAACCCTCACGGCACTTTACTGTGACCGTCGATCCGGGCTTGCGCGCCGCCAGTGGTGAAACGCTGACCGCGGCTTACAGCCAAAAAATCACCACGCGCGACATTGAGCCGATGGTAGGCTTCGCCAGTCGCGGTTCTTTGCTGCCATTGCGTATTGCGCAGGGCCTGCCGGTGCTGGCCTTGAATGTCGATCAGGTGGATGTCGATTTTTTCAGGATTAAAAACGCGGGCCTGGCGCAATTCCTGTCCCAGTGGAATAACGGGAGTAATCTCTCAACCTGGCAATCTCAGGAGCTGCTTAAAACCAGTGAGCTGGTTTACAGCGGCCGCTTTGAGCTTAACCCGGCACGCAATACGCGGGAAAAACTGCAGCTGCCGCTAAAAGACATCAAGCCGCTTCAGCAACCGGGCGTTTATCTGGCCGTGATGAAACAGGCCGGCACGTATCATTACAGTATGCCAGCCACGCTCTTCACCCTGAGCGATATCGGCCTGTCACTGCACCGTTTTCCGGGCCAGTTTGAGCTGTTTGCCCAGAGTCTGGAAAACGGCGATCCGCTCTCAGGCGTCAATGTCAGAGTCCTGAACGATAAAGGGCAGGTCCTGCAAAACGGCACCAGCGACAGCAGCGGGCATGTGCGTCTGAAAGCCGAAGACAAGGGCAAGTTCCTGTTGGCAATACAGGGCGATCAAACCTCCCTCATCGATCTGGCTCGCCCGGCATTAGATTTAGCCGAATTTCCCGTGGCGGGACCGGAGGGCTATGACAAGCAGCTGTTCGTGTTTGGCCCGCGCGATATCTACCGTCCCGGCGAAACGGTGATCGTCAATGCGCTGCTGCGTGATGCTGATGGCAAACCGTTACCGGCCCAGCCGGTTAAAGCCGAAGTGGTACAGCCCGACGGTGAAGTGGTGCGCACCTTTGTCTGGCAACCGCAGGACGGGTTGTATCAGCAGCGATTCAGCCTGCCCACGACCGCCATGACCGGTGGCTGGATGCTGCGGCTGAACACCGGTGATAACCTGCCGCGTCAGTGGCATTTCCGCGTCGAAGATTTCCTGCCAGAGCGCATGGCGCTGACGCTGAAAAACGATGAGCAACCTCAGCCTGCCGATGCGGATATCACCTTTAACGTTGAGGGGCGTTATCTCTATGGTGCGCCTGCGGCGGGGAATGCGCTGCAGGGGCAGCTCTATCTACGTCCTGCCCGGGACGCGGTGGCAGCGCTGCCTGGCTATCAGTTTGGGGATATCACTGAGGAGGGCGTCAAACGCAGCCTGGGTGATGTGGATATCAAACTGGATGCGAACGGCAAAGCCCAGCTAACCGTCGAGAATCAGTGGGACCAGCTTCACTCGCCGCTAAACCTGATTTTACAGGCCAGCCTGCTGGAAACGGGTGGACGGCCTGTGACCCGACGTGCCACTCAGGCGATCTGGCCCGCGGAGGCGCTGCCGGGCATTCGTCCCCTGTTCGGCAACAAGTCGATCTACGATTACCGCAGTGACAGTTATCGCGATGAGCCGACCGTGCCGGAAAACAGCCTGGCCGATTTTGACATTGTTTACGCCAACAGTCAGGGCGAAAAGCTGGCGGCAGAAAAGCTGAATGTGCGCTTGATTCGCGAACGTCGTGACTACTACTGGAGCTTCTCTGACAGTGAAGGCTGGCAGTCACGCTACGACGCGAAAGATCTGCAGGAAGATGAGCGATCGATTACGGTGCCCGCTGAGGGCAGTACCAAAGTCAGCTTCCCGGTCGAGTGGGGCAGCTACCGACTGGAAGTGCAGGCGGGTGAAAAAATTGTCAGCAGCGTGCGTTTTCAGGCGGGCTATGACTGGCAGGATAATACCAATGGTACGGGCGCTCTGCGCCCGGATCAGGTCAAACTCCGCTTAGACAAAGCCGCTTATCAGCCCGGAGAAACCGTGCATCTGCAGGTGGAATCGCCCACGGCCGGTAAGGGCTATCTGATGGTTGAGTCCAGCAGCGGCACGCTGTGGTGGCAGCCGCTGACCGTTCCGCAGGGCGGGACGACGGTGGATGTGCCGATTGCCAACAGCTGGCAGCGTCACGATCTCTATTTTAGTGCCATCGTCGTACGGGAAGGGGACAAGACCAGCGGCGCTACGCCAAAACGTGCCGTCGGACTGCTACATCTGCCGATGGCGACCGACGCGCGCCGCCTGACCCTGACGCTGGATGCGCCCGAAAAGGTTCGCCCTGAGCAGAATCTGACGGTCAATGTGCAGGCCAGTCGTGAAGGCGGCCCGCTGCCGGATAAGGTGCATGTGCTGCTGTCGGCGGTGGACAGCGGGGTTTTGAGCGTGACGGATTACAAAACCCCGGATCCCTGGCAGGCTTTTTTCGCCCGCAAACGTTATAACGTCGACCAGTACGATGTGTTTGGGCAGTTGATTGAAGGCGGCGGACGCCTGGCAGCGCTGCGCTTTGGCGGCGACGGCGAAGACGACACGCTGACGCGCGGCGGCAAGAAACCCGTTACCCACGTCAACATTGTGGCGCAGCAGCTACAGGCTGTTACCCTGGATAAAAACGGCAAGGGCTCGATCACGCTCCCTGTCCCGGCATTTAACGGTGAACTGCGCCTGATGACGCAGGTCTGGAGCGATGACAGCTTTGGCGCGGCAGAGCGCAAGCTGGTTGTGGCGGCGCCGCTGGTCAGTGAACTGGCCACGCCGCGCTTCCTGGCCAGCGGCGACAGCGCATCGCTGGCGCTGGATATCACCAACCTGACTGATTTACCGCAAACGCTGAAGGTGGATCTCGCAGCCCGGGGGCTTATTGCGCTGTCCGGCGCGGCCACGCAAAACGTGACGCTGGCCAAAGGTGAGCGGAAAACGCTACAGGTGCCGGTCACCGCGCAAAATGGTTTTGGTGACGGTGACGTTCAGGTCACGATTTCAGGCCTGAATCTGCCGGGTGAGCAGGTGCGGCCCAGCCAGCAGCAGTGGAAGATTGGTGTCAGGCCTGCTTATCCGGCCCAGACGCTCAGTTTTGACGCGGTGATCAACGGCGAGCAGCCGTGGCAGGTGACGGCGGCAGCCTTTGCCGGCCTGGACGCGGCTACGCTCAGTGGACAACTGACGCTGAGTAATCGCCCACCGTTGAATATTGCGCGCTATATCAGTGCGCTTTATGCCTATCCCTACGGTTGTCTGGAGCAAACGGCGAGCGGGCTGTGGCCATCGTTGTACACCAGCCAGGCGCAACTTACCGCCATGGGTATCAAAACCAGCTCTGATGAGATTCGCCGGGCAGCGGTGGAAACCGGTATTGCCCGGTTGGCGGGCATGCAGCGCGCGGACGGCAGCTTTGGTTTATGGGGCAAACAGAGCGAAGAAGAATTCTGGTTAACGCCTTACGTGACGGATTTCTTACTGCGCGCCAGTGAGGCGGGCTATGCGTTGCCTGATGAGGTCGTCAGCCGGGCGAACGCGCGCCTGCTGCGTTATCTTCAGGACCCGGCGCAGATCACCGGAGGCGGCAGCCAGCACGTCGAAGCGTTACGTTTCAGCGTGCAGGCTTATGCCGGACTGGTGCTGGCGCGCCAGCAGCGGGCACCGCTGGGTGCCTTACGTGCGCTGTATGAAAAGCGTGACAAGGCCCAGTCGGGCCTGGCGCTGATGCAGTTGGGCATTGCGCTGAAGCTAATGGGTGATGAACAGCGTGCGCAACTGGCGGTGATGCAGGGGGCAACGCTGCCACGCGCTGAGAACCGCTGGTTTGGCGACTACGGCAGTACCGTGCGCGATCAGGGCATGATGATTGCGCTGCTGGCTGAAAATCAGCTGCAGCCGGACCTGCAAAACAGCCTGCTGCTGTCACTGTCTAAAGAGGTGACGGGCAAGCGCTGGTTCTCCACTCAGGAGAATAATGCCCTTTACCTGGCGGCCCGGACGCTGCAAACCGCCAACGGGCAACGCTGGCAGGCGCAACTTTCGGGTAGCGATCAGCCTGTGAGCGGAGATGCGCCGCTAAATAAAGGACTGGATCATCAGCAACTGACTCAGGGCGTTGACGTACGTAATGTCGGCAGCACGCCGCTGTACGCCAGTCTGAACGTGGTCGGCTATCCGCTGAGTCCGCCTGCGCCAGTCAGCCATATGATGGCGATTAAACGCGAGTACTTTACGCTGGATGGGCAGGCTGCCGATTTGAATAATCTGCGCAGCGGAGAACTGCTGGTGGTGCGCCTGACGATCTCGGCCAAACGCAGCATTAGCGATGCGCTGGTGGTGGATTTATTGCCCGCCGGTCTGGAGCTGGAAAATCAGAACCTGGCGGACAGCAGTGCCAGTCTGGGGGACAGCGCCGATGCCTTAAAAGAGAGCATGATGGATATGCAACAGGCCAGCATCAGGCATATTGAGTTCCGTGATGACCGCTTTTTTGCCGCTCTGGCCGTCGATACGTATCGTCCCACCACGCTGATTTATCTGGCGCGGGCAGTTACACCGGGGCGCTATCAATTGCCCCCGCCGCAGGTGGAATCCATGTACGTGCCCGAATGGCGCGCCATTGGCAGCACACCGCAGCAGCTGCATGTACAGTAATCGGGTGCGTGCGTGATCAGGCACATCAGAAAGCGGTGGCTGCTGGCGCTGCCGCTTTGTGTTCTGGGGCTGCTGCTTGCGCTGCTGATACTGGACCGGCTGTCGCCACTGCCGCTTAAAGCGGTCCAGCCTGCGCGAGTAGTGGTCGCGGAGGACGGTACGCCGCTGTGGCGATTTGCCGACAGTCAGGGGATCTGGCGCTATCCGGTCACGCCCGAAGAGGTTTCGCCCGCCTATATCCAGGCGTTGCTGACCTATGAAGATCGCTGGTTCTGGTATCACCCTGGTATTAATCCGCTGTCTGTGCTGCGGGCCGCCTGGCAGAATCTTCGCTATCGTAGTGTGATTTCCGGTGGCAGCACCTTAACGATGCAGGTGGCACGGCTTATCGACCCGCAGCCGCGGACGCTGCGCGGCAAGCTGATTCAGACATGGCGTGCCCTCCAACTGGAGTGGCACCTGTCAAAACGCGACATCCTGACGCTTTATCTTAATCGCGCGCCCTTTGGCGGCACGCTGGAAGGCATTGGCGCAGCCAGCTGGAGCTGGCTGGGCAAAGCCCCGTCGCAGTTAACCCGCGGGGAAGCCGCCTTGCTGGCCGTGCTGCCGCAGTCACCCAGCCGCCTGCGGCCCGACCGCTGGCCGGAACGGGCTGAGGCGGCACGTAATAAAGTGCTGGACCGTCTGGCGCAATATCACGTCTGGTCTGCGCGTCAGGTGGCCGAGATCCGCCAGGAACCGGTCTGGCTGCCACCACGGCAAATGCCGCAGATGGCCCCCTTGCTGGCCCGGCGGCTGTTGTCGATCAGCACTCACGAAAAAATCGTCTCAACGCTGGACCCGTCGCTGCAGCGTGAGCTGGAAAGTATGACGCTGAACATCAAAAATCAGCTGCCGCCGCGTACCTCGCTGGCCATTCTGGTGGTCGATCACACCACCATGGCCGTACGTGGGTATGTTGGCTCCGTTGACTTTGCTGACGACAACCGCTTCGGGCATGTCGATATGATTGCCAGCGTACGCTCACCGGGATCGATCTTAAAACCCTTTGTTTATGGCATGGCGCTGGATGACGGGCTGATTCATGCCGAGTCGCTGCTGCAGGATGTGCCGCGCCGTTTTGGCGACTACCGTCCGGGTAACTTCGATACCGGTTTTCATGGGCCGGTCAGCGCCAGCGAAGCGCTGGTGCGTTCCCTTAATCTGCCTGCGGTGCAGGTGCTGGAAGCGCTGGGTCCCAAAAATGTCGCGGCCCGCCTGCGCAATGTCGGGCTTAATCTGCGCTTTCCGCCCGGCGCCGAGCCGAATTTGTCATTGATCCTGGGGGGCACCGGCGCGCGCATGGACGAGATCGTTGCGGCGTACAGCGCTTTCGTGCGTCAGGGCAACGCCGCGCAACTGCGCTGGATGCCCGATCAACCGTTGCAGCAGCGGCCTCTGCTTTCGCCCGGCGCGGCGTGGATTATCCGCCGTGTCCTGGCGGGTGAAGCGCAGCCTGCGGGCAAAGGGAACCTGCCTGCGGTTGTACCGCTGGCGTGGAAAACCGGCACCAGCTATGGCTATCGCGATGCCTGGGCGGTGGGCATGAATCCCCGCTATCTGATCGGCGTCTGGGTTGGCCGTCCCGATGCAACGCCCGTCGCAGGGCAGTTTGGTTTTGCGTCTGCCGTTCCCGTGATGAATCAGGTAAACAGCGTACTGATGAACCGTTTAGCCGGACAGGAGGTGCCCGTTGATCCTCGTCCCGCATCGGTTACGGTGGCCAGCATCTGCTGGCCGGGCGGACAACCGCTGCCTGTGGGCGATGAAAACTGCCGCCAGCGCCGCCAGAGCTGGGTGTTGAATGACACGTTGCCGCCCACCTTGCTGGCATCGGGCCAGGAAAGCCTCAGCGGTTTACGGTTGCGCTACTGGCTAAATGACCAGGGCCGCCGCGTGGCGGCTGACTGTCCGCACGCTGTCAGCCACGATCGTTTACTGTGGCCCTTACCGCTGGAAGCCTGGCTACCGTTGCAGGAGCGACGGCGTCAGCGGTTACCGGCTATCGACAGTCAGTGCCCGCCACTTACGCAGGGCAGCAGTGCGCCGCTGATTGTCACAGGCGTCATTGACGGGCAACGGGTGCAGCCGTTGCCGGGTAATTCCACCCTGGTCATGCCGGTTGCGGCACAGGGCGGGCAGGGTAATCAGCGCTGGTGGTTTTTGAACGGTGAACCCGTGACGGCGGAAAACCAGAGCGGCACGCTGTCGCTGCGTCTTGATCGCTCAGGTGACTATCAACTGGTGGTGATGGATGAAGCCGGGCAGCTTGCGACCGTTAACTTCACACGGGGATGATGGTTTTTTGCGCTAAATCAGATTTGAAAGCCTTCCGCATCGACACAGATCAAGATTTTTCAAGAAATTATGGGTTCTGTGATAGGCAACGTCACACTCAACCCCTATAATCGGCGCCGTTTCTTAGCCGGGGCGTGCGCCCTCGGTTTCTTCAGAACGTCAAGACAGAGGTCATCATGGCAATCGAACGTACTTTTTCTATCATCAAGCCAAACGCCGTCGCGAAAAACGTGATCGGTGCTATCTACAACCGTTTTGAAAGCGCAGGCTTCAAAATCGTTGGCGCAAAAATGCTGCAGCTGAGCAAAGAGCAGGCTGAAGGTTTCTACGCAGAGCACCAGGGCAAGCCGTTCTTCGACGGTCTGGTTGAATTCATGACCTCTGGCCCGGTTGTGGTTTCTGTACTGGAAGGCGAAAATGCCGTTCAGCGTCACCGTGACCTGATGGGTGCAACTAACCCAGCCAACGCACTGGCCGGTACACTGCGTGCTGACTATGCTGACAGCTTCACCGAAAACGCTACTCACGGTTCTGACTCTGCAGAGTCTGCAGCCCGTGAAATCGCGTACTTCTTCGGCGAAAACGAAATCTGCCCACGTACCCGTTAATTACTGACGCGTACACGGCTTTACAAAAATCTGCTGACCCGCGGTCACTCGCACCTGTTATCGGGCAGCAGATGTTGTACAATATTGCGCCTTCATTGAGCCAGCTTAGTGAAGGCGTAATTTTTTCTTTTCCCAACCGCGCCATAACGTGTAACAACGAGGCCAGAGAACACTATGTCCGAACAGATTGTGACGCCCGCGTCCACCTCACCGCTTTCCGTTTCGCCCAAAAGCCAAAAAATTAACCTGCTGGATCTTAACCGTCAGCAGATGCGCGAATTCTTTGTGTCCCTGGGTGAAAAACCGTTCCGTGCCGATCAGGTGATGAAGTGGATTTACCACTACTGCTGCGACGATTTCGAGCAGATGACCGACATCAATAAGAAGCTGCGTAACCGCTTAATGGAACTCACCGAAATTCGCGCGCCGGAAGTGGCCGAAGAGATGCGTTCAACGGACGGCACCATTAAGTGGGCTATTCGCGTGGGCGATCAACTGGTGGAAACGGTATATATCCCGGAAGGCGACCGTGCCACGTTGTGCGTGTCCTCCCAGGTGGGCTGTGCACTGGAATGTAAATTCTGCTCAACGGCGCAACAGGGCTTTAACCGCAATCTGCGCGTCTCCGAAATTATCGGCCAGGTCTGGCGTGCGGCAAAAATTGTCGGTGCAGCCAAACTGACCGGCCAGCGTCCTATCACTAACGTCGTGATGATGGGCATGGGCGAACCTCTGCTCAACCTGAATAACGTCGTCCCGGCAATGGAAATCATGCTGGATGATTTCGGTTTCGGTTTATCAAAACGCCGTGTGACGCTGTCGACCTCGGGCGTGGTTCCGGCTCTCGACAAGCTGGGTGACATGATTGACGTGGCGCTGGCTATCTCGCTGCATGCGCCCAATGATAAACTGCGCGATGACATCGTGCCGATTAACAAGAAGTACAACATCGAAACCTTCCTGGCGGCAGTCAAACGCTATATTGGTAAATCCAACGCCAACCAGGGACGTGTCACGATTGAGTATGTGCTGCTGGACCACGTGAACGACAGCACCGATGATGCGCATGAGCTGGCGGCACTGCTCAAAGAAACACCGTGCAAAATTAACCTGATCCCCTGGAACCCCTTCCCGGGCGCACCTTATGGTCGCAGCTCAAACAGCCGCATTGACCGCTTCGCTAAGGTGCTAATGGACTATGGCTTTACCACCATTGTGCGTAAAACCCGCGGGGACGATATTGATGCCGCCTGTGGTCAGCTGGCGGGTGAAGTCATCGACCGCACCAAACGTACCCTGCGTAAGAAGATGGCCGGTGAAGCCATATCTGTGAAGGCGATCTGAAAGGCGGACGAACAGGGTTTCTGATCGGTTACCGGCGTGGCAGGCTGCTGCCCACCACACGGATGACAGGGAGGAAACCTTATGCGCAAAGGAGCAGGCGCGCGGCTACTGGCCGTTTTTGTTGTAAGCGGTTGTGTCAGTTCACCGTCGCAACCCGGGGCCGCAGAATTGCGTTTACAGCTGGGTATGCATTACCTTTCCGTAAACGATTACAGTGCGGCGCGCCGTAATTTCCTTCGCGCGCAGGCGGCAGCGCCAAAGGATTATCGGGTGCAGCTGGCCTTTGCCAGGCTCGCTCAGCGTCAAGGACAAACTTCTGCTGCGCATCTTCATTTTTTACAGGCGCAGCAAATTGCCCCATATAATGGTTACATCGCTAACAATTACGGTGCGTTTCTTTGCACTTTAGGGCAGTATGATGAAGCGCATCAACAGTTTATCCGGGCAAAAGATGCGCAGGAAGGAGACGCCCGCATCGATGCGTACGAACTGTCGGGATATTGTTATCTGCGGGCAGGGGACAGACAGTCAGCGCGAGCAGCATTGTCTTATGCGCGTGATGCGGACAGAAGTAAGGGAGAATCGCTGCTGGCTGAAGCTGAAAGAGCGGTCGAACATGACCAATGGGCTAACCTGGCGCTATTGTTAGAGCTTTACCAGCCGCTGCCGGAGACGGCACGCAGCCTGGCGTTACACATACGTTTCGCCGCGCAACAGGGAAATCACGCAGACGTTTCACGTTATGGCGACCAGTTAGCGCGACGTTTTCCGCAATCGATACAGTACCAGCGTTATTTAGCTAATGAATACTGAAGCCACTCAAGAAAATTCTGCAGTTCATTCCACAGGTGCCCGCCTGCGTATCGCCCGTGAGCAAATGGGACTTACGCAGCAAAATGTCGCTGAACGCCTGTGCCTTAAACTTTCTACCGTGCGTGATATTGAAGAAGACAAGTCACCTGCGGATTTAGCCTCTACCTTCCTGCGCGGTTATATTCGTTCCTATGCGCGTCTGGTGCATATTCCTGAAGAGGAACTGCTGCCGATGATGGCAAAACAGACGCCAGTGCGGGCAGCCAAAATCGAACCGATGCAAAGCTTCTCATTGGGTAAACGCCGCAAGAAGCGGGACGGCTGGTTAATGATCTTCACCTGGCTGGTGGTCTTTGTTGTCGTTGGTCTGACGGGGGCCTGGTGGTGGCAAAACCATAAAGCCTCTCAGGATGAACTGGTGTCGATGGCCGATCAAAATGGCAGCAGCGGTGACAACAGCCAGTCGATTCCCTTAGGGCAAAACAGTGGTTCGTCCTCCGCGCCAGCGGATAACAGTACCAGCGTGCCGTTAACCAGTGGAAACAGCGCGGCGACCTCTGCTCCTGCTAACAGCGGCACAGCGGCCAGCACGCCCGCTGAAAACGACAACGCAAATGCAGCCACCTCCTCTTCGGCAGAGAACAATGCCGTGGTTTCACCCAGTCAGGCACCCGTAGAGAACACTACCGCACCGACGTCGTCGAACGCTACGCAGCCCATGCCTGTGGGCGCAGCGGCCGTCAGCGAACCTGCCGCCGATCCGAATGCGGTGGTGATGACTTTCACGGCTGATTGCTGGCTGGAAGTCAGCGATGCGACGGGCAAAAAACTGTTTAGCGGTATTCAGCGCAGTGGCGGTAAACTGAGTCTGTCAGGAACGGCCCCGTATCGTCTGAAAATTGGTGCGCCGGCAGCTGTTCATGTCGAATATCAGAATAAACCCGTTGATTTAAGTCGCTTTATCCGTAATAACCAGGTTGCTCGCCTGACGTTGGGTGCGCAATAACAGCGTAACGCGTGTTCCGGGCAATTGTGGAGAAGAAATATGCATAACCAAGCACCCATTATCCGCCGTAAGTCCAAACGTATTTACGTCGGCCAGGTGCCGATTGGCGATGGTGCGCCCATCGCCGTTCAGTCAATGACGAACACCCGCACCACCGATGTGGCCGCGACGGTCAGTCAGATCAAAGCCCTTGAGCGCGTGGGGGTGGATATCGTTCGCGTGTCGGTGCCCACGATGGATGCCGCCGAAGCGTTTAAACTGATTAAGCAGCAGGTCAATGTCCCGCTGGTCGCCGATATCCATTTTGACTACCGTATCGCGCTGAAAGTGGCGGAGTACGGTGTGGATTGCCTGCGCATCAACCCCGGCAACATTGGTAACAACGAGCGTATCCGCTCTGTTGTCGACTGTGCCCGCGATAAAAATATTCCCATCCGCATCGGGGTTAACGCCGGATCGCTGGAAAAAGATCTGCAGGAAAAATACGGCGAACCTACGCCGCAGGCCCTGCTGGAATCGGCCATGCGTCACGTCGATCATCTGGATCGCCTCAACTTCGATCAGTTTAAAGTCAGCGTAAAAGCCTCGGATGTGTTCCTGGCCGTTGAGTCCTATCGTCTGCTGGCCAAACAAATTGAGCAGCCGCTGCACCTGGGGATCACCGAAGCGGGCGGCGCACGCGCGGGGGCAGTAAAATCCGCTATTGGTCTGGGATTACTGCTTTCAGAAGGCATCGGCGACACACTGCGTATCTCGCTGGCCGCTGACCCGGTAGAAGAAGTCAAAGTGGGCTTTGATATCCTGAAGTCGCTGCGTATCCGTTCACGCGGCATTAACTTCATTGCCTGCCCGACCTGTTCTCGTCAGGAGTTTGACGTGATTGGCACGGTAAACGCGCTGGAGCAGCGACTGGAAGACATTATCACGCCGATGGATGTCTCTATCATTGGCTGTGTGGTGAATGGCCCGGGCGAAGCGACAGTGTCCACGCTGGGCGTGACCGGCAGCAACAAGAAAAGCGGTTTCTACGAAGACGGTGTCCGTCAGCGCGATCGTCTCGACAATGACAATATGATCGATCAACTGGAAGCACGCATTCGCGCCAAAGCGGCGATGCTGGATGAAACCCGTCGTATCGACGTACAGCAACTGGAAAAATAATCCTTTGCGCGTACGGCATGCACGACTTTTTTAGCTGAGCCTGTGCGGTTTCATCCTCATGAGGTATGATGCCGGACAGGTTTTTTTGCATTAAGAGATTTTAACGTGGCGAAGAATATTCAAGCGATTCGCGGGATGAACGATTTTCTGCCTGCGGATACGGCCATCTGGCAACGAGTTGAAGATGTCCTGAAGTCCGTGCTGGCGAGTTATGGTTACAGCGAAATTCGCTTACCTATTGTAGAGCAAACTCCCCTGTTCAAACGTGCAATCGGTGAAGTCACCGATGTGGTTGAAAAAGAGATGTACACCTTTGACGATCGTAATGGCGAAAGCCTGACGCTTCGTCCGGAAGGGACGGCAGGCTGCGTGCGTGCCGGTATCGAACACGGCTTGCTTTACAATCAGGAACAGCGCCTGTGGTACATGGGCCCTATGTTTCGCTACGAGCGTCCGCAAAAAGGGCGCTATCGCCAGTTCCACCAGATTGGTGTGGAAGTCTTTGGCCTGCAGGGGCCGGATATTGATGCCGAGCTGATTATGCTGAACGCCCGCTGGTGGAAAGCGTTAGGTATCGCCGACCATGTGCGCCTTGAACTGAACTCTATCGGTTCACTTGACGCGCGCGCCAGTTACCGCGAGGCGCTGGTTGCCTTTCTGGAACAGCATAAAGAGGCGCTGGACGAGGACTGCAAACGCCGCATGTACAGCAACCCAATGCGCGTGCTTGACAGTAAAAACCCGGATATTCAGACGCTGCTGAACGATGCGCCTCAGCTTGGTGACTTCCTCGATGAAGAATCACGTGCCCACTTCGATGGCCTGCGTGCGCTGTTAGATGATGCCGGTATCGCTTACACGGTGAATCAGCGCCTGGTACGTGGGCTCGATTACTACAACCGCACGGTGATTGAATGGGTCACCGACAGCCTCGGCTCGCAGGGCACCGTGTGCGGCGGCGGACGTTACGATGGCCTGGTCGAACAACTGGGTGGACGTGCGACGCCAGGTGTCGGTTTTGCCATGGGCATGGAGCGTCTGGTGTTGTTAGTGCAGGCGGTGAACCCAGAATTTGAACCCGCGCGTAATGTCGATGTCTATGTTATCGCCTCAGGTCAGGGCGTTCAGTCAGCGGCAATGCAGCTGGCCGAAAAATTGCGTGATCAGCTGCCCGACATGAAGCTGATGACTAACTTCGGCGGCGGGAACTTCAAGAAGCAATTTGCACGTGCAGATAAGTGGGGCGCTCGCGTGGCGCTGGTGCTGGGTGAAGATGAACAGAAAGCCGGCCAGGTCGTGATTAAAGATCTGCGCAATGGCGAACAGCAAACGCTGGCGCAGGCGGATGCTGCGGCTGCACTGCGCACGCTGTTACAGTAAGCGCGTTATGGCACAACCATTGAAAGGAGAGGGATTGCGTGGAAGTGTATAGCAATGAGAACGAACAGGTTGATGCGCTGCGTCGCTTTTTCGCCAACAACGGTAAAGCATTAGCCATTGGTGTGGTTATCGGTATTGCTGCATTAGGTGGCTGGCGTTACTGGTCGAGCCATGAGCAGGATTCTGCTAAAACCGTGTCGGCTGAGTACCAGAAACTCACCAGCGCCATGCAGGTCAGCAAGCCTGAAACGCTGGAAGCCGTTAACACCTTTGCCCGCGAAAACAGCAACACTTATGGTGCCCTGGCGGCGCTGGATCTGGCGAAGCAGTATGTCGACAGCAATCAGCTGGACAAGGCCGAGAGCCTGCTGCAAAACGGATTAAAAGACACCAAAGATGCCAATCTGCAGGCGGTAATTAACCTGCGCCTGGCACGCATTCAACTGCAACAGAATCAGGCTGATGCGGCACTTAAAACCCTTGACGGTGTGAAGGGGGATGGCTGGACAGCCATTGTGGCTGACATCCGCGGCGAAGCGCTGCTGAGCAAAGGCGATAAGCAGGGCGCGCGCGATGCATGGAGCAAAGGCGTCGAATCTGACGCGTCTCCGGCGCTGAAGCAAATGATGCAGATGAAGATGAATAACTTAAGCTAAGCCAGTCAAGAGAGAGCGCATGGAATTACGTAAATACCTGCTGCCGGGGCTGATTTCAGTCACCCTGCTCAGCGGTTGCTCGCTGTTCAGCGGCGAAGAAGATGTAGTGAAAATGGCCCCATTGCCGAAAGTGGAAAACCAGTTCACGCCGAAGACAGTATGGAGTACAGGCGTGGGCGACGGGATTGGCGATTTCTATTCCAACCTGCATCCGACCTGGCAAGACGGCACCGTTTATGCGGCTGACCGCTTTGGTATCGTAAAAGCGCTCGATGCAGCGGATGGCAAAGAAAAATGGAAAGTCGACCTCTCTGAGAAAACCGGCTTCTTCTCTAAAAACCTGTCTGCCATGCTGTCCGGTGGTATTACCGTCAGCGGCGATCGCCTGTATATCGGCAGTGAGCGCGGTCAGGTTTATGCCCTGAACACCAGTGATGGTTCGATTGTATGGCAAGCTAAAGCGGCTGGCGAAGCGCTGTCGCGTCCTGTGGTCAGCGATGGCCTAGTGCTGATTCATACCAGTAACGGTATGTTGCAGGGTCTGGATCAGGCGACCGGGGCGGTGAAGTGGACCGTGAACCTGGACATGCCTGCGCTGTCGCTGCGCGGTGAATCAGCCCCGTCAGTTGCCTTTGGTGGCGCGATTGTGGGCGGCGACAACGGACGCGTCAGCGCCGTGATCATGAATCAGGGCCAGTTGATTTGGCAGCAGCGTATTTCACAGCCGAGCGGGGCGACGGAAATCGACCGCCTGAGCGACGTGGATACCACGCCGATCATTGTAAATGGTGTGGTTTACGCGCTGGCGTACAATGGCAACCTTTCCGCACTGGATCTGCGTTCAGGGCAGATTTTGTGGAAACGTGAAATTGGCGGCGTGAAAGATCTGATTGTCGATGCCGGGCGTATCTACCTGGTGGATCAGGACGATCGTGTGATTGCCCTGAATGCGGATGGCGGTGTCGCTATCTGGCGTCAAAGCGAGCTGCTGCATCGTAATCTGACCTCACCGGTGCTGTATAATGGCTACATCGTCGTCGGTGACGGCGAAGGCTACCTGCACTGGCTGAACACCACGGATGGCCGCTTTGTTGCCCAGCAAAAACTGGACAGCTCGGGCTTCCAGACTGAGCCTGTTGTCGCCAGCGACAAGCTGCTGATTCAGTCGAAAGATGGTGAAGTTTATGCCATTACCCGCTAACGGGTAAGTTGTCAGGCAGGGTTATCCTTCCGGCACAGCGGCTCCTGATTTCATCAGGGGCCGTTTCGTTTTTAGTCAGGCATGGTATCCTTTGCGCCGTAAGCCTGAACTGAACGGCTAAAGCCGTTATAATCACGCCATTCGGGCGAATTAATACATTATTGAGGCATTGTTATGGTACCTGTGGTCGCGCTGGTTGGGCGTCCCAATGTGGGAAAATCTACGCTGTTTAACCGTTTAACTCGCACACGAGATGCGCTGGTAGCGGATTTTCCTGGACTGACTCGCGATCGCAAATATGGTCGCGCCGAAGTGGAAGGGCGCGAATTCATTGTTATCGATACCGGCGGTATTGATGGCACCGAAGACGGTGTTGAAACGCGTATGGCGGAACAGTCGCTGCTGGCGATTGAAGAAGCCGACGTGGTGCTGTTTATGGTGGATGCCCGTGCAGGCATGATGCCCGCCGATCAGCAAATTGCAAAACATCTGCGCGCACGTCAAAAAGCGACATTCCTGGTCGCGAATAAAACGGACGGGCTCGATCCGGATCAGGCGATTGTGGATTTCTATTCACTGGGTCTGGGGGAGATTTACGCTATCGCCGCGTCCCACGGCCGTGGTGTGACCAGCCTGCTGGAGACGGCGCTGCTGCCGTGGATGGAAAAGGTTGATCCCGTAGAAGTCACCGAAGAAGATGAAAACGAAGCCTACTGGGCCGCGTTAGCCGCAGAAGAGAACGGTGAGGAAGAGGAAGAAGAGGACGATTTCGACCCGACCACACTGCCGATCAAGCTGGCGATTGTCGGACGTCCAAACGTCGGTAAGTCTACGCTGACTAACCGCATTCTGGGTGAAGATCGCGTGGTCGTTTATGACATGCCAGGCACCACGCGCGACAGTATCTACATCCCGATGGAACGTGACGATCGTGAATATGTGCTGATCGATACCGCCGGGGTGCGTAAGCGCGGCAAAATCACCGATACGGTGGAGAAATTCTCGGTCATCAAAACCCTGCAGGCGATTGAAGACGCTAACGTGGTAATGCTGGTGATCGATGCGCGCGCCGGCATTTCCGATCAGGATTTGTCACTGCTCGGCTTTATCCTGAACAGCGGCCGCTCACTGGTGATCGTGGTGAACAAGTGGGATGGTCTGTCGCAGGAAGTGCGTGATGAAGTCAAAGAGACGCTGGACTTCCGTCTGGGCTTCATCGACTTTGCGCGCGTGCACTTTATTTCTGCGCTGCATGGCAGCGGTGTAGGCAACCTGTTTGAATCGGTAACGGAAGCGTACGACTGCTCAACGAAGCGTGTAAACACCTCGCTGCTGACGCGCATCATGAACATGGCGGCAGAAGACCATCAGCCACCGCTGGTGCGTGGTCGCCGCGTTAAGCTGAAGTACGCCCACGCGGGTGGCTATAACCCACCGATTGTGGTGATTCACGGCAACCAGGTGAAAGATTTACCGGACTCCTACAAGCGTTACCTGATGAACTATTTCCGTCGTTCTCTGAACGTAATGGGCACGCCAATCCGCATTCAGTTTAAAGAGGGTGAAAACCCGTATGAAGGCAAGCGTAACCTGTTAACGCCAACGCAACAGCGTAAGCGTAAGCGTCTGATGGCGCACATGAAGAAAAATAAGCGTTAACTAATCGAGGGCCAGATGGCCCTCTTTTTTTGCCCTGGCATTGTGCTTATTTACACAATGGTGAAAAACGCTGCGCCAGAACTGTGGACATTTCGTCCCCGACAGCGGCAAGGTCCACTGCACAGGATGGGATATCCGCTGTCACAGGGTGCCTGTCTGTCCCGATTGTCATCAATCCTTACGTGACTGAGGCGAGGTGACTGATGACGTCTTCCAGCATGCGGGTTTACTTTCCCGATACCGACTGACGTACATCCTTGTCCCCTTAAAAGCTCAAAACATCACTTTAGTTGTCCGCTGGGCTACTCTCTGGATCGGCGTGGCCTTATCCAGCGTAAAAATTTGTAGCGAAAATGCTATTGCTTAGTAACAAACAGGTTTAAAACTTCACTGCATAACGTACCAGGTGGTACAATTTCGCCGCGTCATGACGGAGTATCGCCTGCTCTGGCTTCCTCCGGAAACATATCATTCATTTCATGGACGCAGGTCTGATTTAATTGGAATTAAAACAACGCTGTCTCATTAACCTGCAACGTTAACCGCGATACGCGCGAAAAGCGGCGGGCGAAAGAGCGGACTTTGTTTATCAGGAGAGTAAGTGTTATGGCTGAAACATCCTCTCGATCCGGTAAAGGATTGAGAATATGGTCTGTGCTGCTCGGGCTGGTGCTACTGGCAACCGGCCTGTTCTTTGCTGTTGGCGGGGGACAACTCGCAACGCTTGGCGGCAGTTGGTATTTCCTGGTTGCGGGCATCGTTATCGTGCTGTCAGCCATTCAGTTTTTCCGGGCAAAATCCTCAGCGGTTGTGCTTTTCCTGCTGGTATTTTTAGGGACTCTGGTCTGGGCGGTGGTGGACGCTGGCCTGGTCTTCTGGCCACTGGTTTCTCGCCTGATGGTGCCCGCCGGTTTAATGATTCTGGCCTTCCTTACCTGGCCCGCCTTACGCAAGCGCGAGAATAAACCTTCGCTGGCAAAACTCTCTTATGCGCTGTCTGCCGTCATCGCCGTGGGTATGGTGGCTACATTAGTCCAGATGTTCCAGCCGCATCCAACCGTGGCGGCAACGGGTCCTGAACTGCCGCTGATTCCGGTAGAGAAATCGAAGCAACAGCAAAACTGGGATAACTACGGTAATACCGCTGGCGGCAGCCGTTTTGTCGCGCTCGATCAGATTACCCGTGACAACGTGAAGGATCTGCAGGTTGCCTGGACTTACCGTACGGGCGACATTCCCGAAAGCCCAACCGGTAACGGTGCGGAAGATCAGGAAACGCCGTTGCAGGTCGGTAATACACTTTACCTGTGCACGCCGCACAATAATGTCATCGCCGTCGAAGCTGACAGTGGAAAGCAGATCTGGAAGCGTGAAATCAACGCACAGGCTGAAGTCTGGCCGCGCTGCCGTGGTCTGGCCTATTTCGACGCGACGAAACCGCTGAACCAGCCAACGCAGCCCGGCTCAACGCCAGTACCGGCCGTAACGCTGGCGGCAGGAGACAGCTGTCAGCGCCGTATTCTGATGAATACTATCGATGCGCGCCTGATTGCGATCAACGCCGACAACGGTGAATTCTGTGAAGACTTCGGTAACCATGGCATCGTCGATCTGAAAGCGGGCTTAGGTGATGCGCCGGATCCGCTTTATCAGCTGACTTCAGCCCCAACGCTTGCCGGAACCACGGTGGTCGTGGGCGGCCGCGTGGCGGATAACGTGAAAACCGACATGCCTGGCGGCGTGTTGCGTGGTTTTGATGTGATCACCGGTAAAATGCGCTGGGCGTTTGACCCGGGCAATGTCGATCCTAATGCCATCCTGATGCCTGGCAAGGACTATACGCGCAGTACGCCGAACTCCTGGGCGCCGATGTCGTACGATGCGGCCATGAACACCGTGTTCATTCCTATGGGCAGCTCCTCCGTTGACCTGTGGGGAGCCAATCGTACCGCGCTGGACCATAAATATGGAGCCTCGGTACTCGCGCTGGACGCGACAACCGGTAAAGAGAAGTGGGTTTATCAGACCGTTCATAACGATCTGTGGGACTTTGACCTGCCGATGCAGCCCAGCCTGATCGACTTCCCGATGAAGGATGGCAGCACCAAACCTGCGGTCGTCATCGGCGGTAAAACCGGCATGATTTTTGTGCTGGATCGTCTGACCGGTAAGCCGCTCACCAAGGTTGAAGAGCTGCCGATGCCGCAGGGTGACATCCCGAACGAGCAATATACAAAAACCCAGCCGCATTCGACCGGTATGCCGATGATTGGTAATCAGACGCTGAAAGAGTCGGATATGTGGGGCGCAACCCCGTTCGATCAGCTGGCCTGCCGTATCGCGTTTAAGTCAATGCGCTACAATGGCCTGTTTACCGTACCTGGCACTGATAAGTCGCTGAGTTTCCCGGGTTCACTGGGCGGGATGAACTGGGGCAGTATGTCCACCGATCCGAATAACAACCTGTTGTTTGTTAACGACATGCGTTTAGGATTGTGGGTACAGATGATCCCGGTTGATACCAGCAAAATTTCACGCGGCAGCAACGGGGGGGAAGCCATCAATACCGGTATGGGCGCGGTTCCGTTGAAAGGCACGCCTTATGCCGTGAACAAAAACCGCTTTATGTCACCGTTGGGTATTCCTTGCCAGGCGCCACCGTTTGGTACCCTGTCTGCGATTGACATGAAAACCCAGAAAATCGTCTGGCAGGTGCCGGTAGGTACGGTAGAAGATACCGGTCCGTTTGGCATCAAAATGCGCGCGAAAATGCCTATTGGCATGCCGACGCTGGGCGGTACGCTGGCGACGCAGGGTGGACTGGTGTTTATTGCCGGTACTCAGGACTACTACCTGCGCGCGTTCGATAGCGCCACCGGTAAAGAAGTCTGGAAAGCCCGTTTGCCTGTCGGCAGTCAGGGTGGACCGATGAGTTATGTCTCACCGAAAACCGGTAAACAGTACATCGTGATTTCCGCGGGCGGCGCACGCCAGTCGCCGGATCGTGGTGACTATGTGATTGCTTATGCGCTGCCAGACAGCAAATAAGCGACGATAAAACAAAAGGGCCATCGTGGCCCTTTTTTTTGCGTAACGGAAAACCCGTTTTCCCGACAGGATAAGCTACGGGTTCATAAGACGTGCCGCAGGGCAAACCCGAAGCCGCCTTCTGAGAAGGCGGCTTTGTTACTTACCGTCGCGCAACAGCGACTTGAGTTCTGGCGGCGCCTGTTGCTCGGGAACCAGTATGACGACCGTGCCGGACTGCTGGCGCGTGGCATATTGAATCTGGATGCGGAAGTAACGTTGATCCCCGCGTCCCACCTCTGCTGCTTTTTCCTCGGGTTCGCCCAAAGGCATCGCCCGTTCCAGTACCTGACAGACGTGCGCTTTTTCGGGAGGCGGAAGTTCGCCCAACGGAAATCGACGCTCATTCCGTAAGCCAGGAATAAAAGCAAAGCCGCCTTCTTGCGTTACCACAATCGTTGCGTCATCGGTGAGCTCGGGGAGTTGACTCATAACACGCCTACCTCTTTCCACGCTTGTTCAATTGCGCTCGCCACCGTGGTGTCGAAGCGCTTTTTACCATGCTGCACGGTGAGTTGTGCAAAGGCTTTGAAGTCCGCATCCTGATGTAAATCTTTATCGCACAGCGTGTCGTACCATGCCTGACCCGCTCGCTCCCAGGCATATCCGCCCAGGGCTTTTGCGGCCAGATAAAAGGCACGATTAGGAATTCCGGAGTTCAGGTGCACACCGCCGTTATCCTCACGTGTTTTAATATAGTCCTTCATGTGGCCTGGCTGAGGATCTTTCCCCAGCATCGGGTCATCGTAAGCGGTGCCGGGATGTGACATTGACCGCAGACCTTTACCATTGATGCCTTTTGCCAGCAGCCCTTCACCGATGATCCAGTCGGCCTTATCGGCTGTCTGTTTCAGACTAAACTGTTTCACCAGCGAACCAAACACATCAGACATGGACTCGTTCAACGCACCGGCCTGTTCAAAATAGATCAAACCGGCTTCGGTTTCTGTGACGCCGTGCGACAACTCATGCGCCACCACATCAATCGCAATCGTGAAGCGGTTAAAGATTTCGCCATCACCGTCGCCAAACACCATTTGCTGACCGTTCCAGAACGCGTTTTGGTACTTCTCACCGTAGTGAACCGTCCCAGCTAGTTTCAGACCGTGATTATCCAGAGAATTTCGTTTATAGATTTGCCAGAAAAAGTCGTGTGTGACACCAAGATAGTTCCAGGCTTCGTCGGCAGCAACGTCACCATTTGAAGACTGGCCTTCTTTACGCACCAGTGTGCCAGGTAACGTTTCCTGGTTTTTGGCATCATAGATTTCACGCTCAATCTTCCCGGCCTGCGTGGTTTTTGGCGCTGCCGTCTTTTTCCAGTGTTCAGCCATCAGGTGCTGAACATGGGTCAGTGTACGACGTGCCTGCTCCTGCTGGTGGCCGGTGCCGTGATCGATAATCTTGCGAAGAATATAGGGAGGAATAACGCTGAAAGCCATTTGAGACTCCTTGGCATGAGGGATGTACCAGGAAGTATAGTTAAGAAATGCTTTTCTTTCGTCTCGGTTTTTCAGGAATAAGTTGCGTGACCTGGCTTTCAACCCAGCCATCATCAAGGCGGGTGCGTAACCGATCGCCCTTATTCAACTGACCAGTTTTTTTCACGACCTGTCCATGGGTATCCGTCGTAACGCTGAAACCCCGCGCCAGCGTGGCGAGCGGGCTGACGCCTTCCAGTTGCGCGGCAAGCTGACCAAAACGTTGTTTATCGCGGTTAAGCATTTTTTCCATGGCCTGCTGCAGACGATAGTGCCAGTTCTGCAGACTTTTTTGTGCCTGATACAGGCGTTCTTGTGGCTGCTGTTGGGCCAGCCGCTGTGCCAGGCGATCCTGCTGACGGCTGGCGTGGCGAAGCCGTGTTTCCATCGCATCGCCCAGGCGCTGTTGTAGCCGGAACAGCAGGGTCTGCTGGCGCGCGAGGCGCAACTGCGGATGTTGCTGCTGCAGGCGATGATCTAAACGGCTGAACAGGCGCTGCTGACGCGCCAGATAGTAATCCATTGCCATTTCCAGCCGCTGCTGCTGTGACTGAAGTTGACGCAACAGCTCAAGCTGATTACGGCTGACAATTTCTGCCGCAGCCGATGGCGTTGGGGCGCGCAGGTCAGCGACAAAATCAGCAATAGTGACGTCAGTTTCATGCCCGACAGCACTGACCACGGGAATGTGGCTGGCAAAGATAGCGCGCGCCACGCGCTCGTCATTAAAGCTCCACAGATCTTCCAGCGAACCGCCGCCGCGTCCCACGATTAACACGTCGCACTCTGCCCGCAGGTTAGCGATTTCAATTGCACGTACGATCGCGGCAGGCGCATCTACGCCCTGTACGGCGGTGGGATAAATCACGACCGGTAGTGAGGGATCGCGACGGTGAAGCACGCGCAGTACATCGTGCAGCGCCGCGCCGGTAGCAGACGTTATGACGCCGACCTGCTTTGCCGGTTGCGGCAAGGGCTTCTTATGTTCTGGTGCGAACAGGCCTTCCTGCGCCAGCTTTGCTTTCAACTGTTCGAACTGCTGCTGGAGCAGGCCTTCACCGGCGGGATGCATGCTTTCAATAATCAGCTGATAATCGCCGCGCGGCTCATACAGCGTGATATTGGCGCGAACTAAGATCTGCTGACCATGTTGCGGGCGAAAGGTCACACGACGGTTGCTGTTACGAAACATCGCGCAGCGCACCTGTGCACCATCATCTTTCAGCGTGAAGTACCAGTGGCCAGAAGCCGGCTGGGTAAAATTAGAGATTTCGGCACTCAGCCACACCAGGCCCATCTCATTTTCCAGCAGCTGACGCACTGTGGTATTGAGACGACTTACGGTAAAAATATTGGCGTTCGGTGGCAGCGACATGTGACGAAGATCAAATTCCAAATCAGTAGGTTAATTAGTCGATACTACAGGCCCTGTTGCGCGGATCAAGACTTTTTCTAAAAAACTAGTGGAGGCAATCGATTACGCCCTGTATAATGCCGCGGCAATATTTTATCTATTCTCACGCACCCGAGGTGGAGTATTGCCATGTTAAGAATCGCTAAAGAAGCACTCACTTTCGACGACGTCCTGCTCGTTCCTGCTCACTCCACCGTCCTGCCTAATACGGCCGACCTCAGCACGCAACTGACCAAAAATATTCGCCTGAACATTCCCATGCTTTCTGCTGCGATGGATACCGTGACCGAAGCGGGCCTGGCGATTGCGCTGGCACAGGAAGGCGGTCTGGGCTTCATTCATAAAAACATGTCAATTGAACGCCAGGCAGACGAAGTCCGTAAAGTCAAAAAACATGAAAGCGGCGTGGTTACCGAACCACAGACCGTACTGCCCACCACCACACTGGCCGAAGTTAAAGCGCTGACCGAGCGCAACGGTTTTGCTGGTTACCCTGTGGTGAACGCGAAAAACGAACTGGTGGGCATCATCACCGGTCGCGATGTGCGCTTTGTGACCGATCTGAACCAGCCTGTCACTGCCGTGATGACGCCGAAAGAGCGTCTGGTGACGGTGAAAGAAGGCGAAGCCCGCGACGTTGTTCTGCAAAGAATGCACGAAAAACGCGTCGAGAAAGCCCTGGTCGTGGACGACAGCTTCCATTTGCTGGGCATGATCACCGTAAAAGATTTCCAGAAAGCCGAACGTAAGCCTAATGCCTGTAAAGATGCGCAGGGCCGTCTGCGTGTGGGTGCTGCTGTCGGTGCCGGTGCGGGCAACGAAGAGCGCGTGGATGCACTGGTGGCTGCCGGTGTTGACGTCTTACTGATCGACTCTTCTCATGGCCACTCTGAAGGTGTACTGCAGCGCATCCGGGAAACCCGCGCGAAATACCCTGATCTCGAAATCGTCGGCGGCAACGTGGCGACTGGCGCGGGTGCGCTGGCGCTGGTTGAAGCGGGCGTAAGCGCCGTTAAAGTGGGCATCGGTCCGGGATCCATCTGTACGACCCGTATCGTTACCGGTGTCGGTGTTCCGCAGATCACCGCCGTTTCTGACGCTGTTGCGGCGCTTGAAGGCACGGGCATCCCTGTTATCGCTGACGGCGGTATCCGTTTCTCAGGTGATATCGCCAAAGCCATCGCGGCAGGTGCTTCCTGTGTCATGGTAGGTTCTATGCTGGCAGGTACAGAAGAATCGCCGGGTGAAATCGAACTTTACCAGGGCCGTGCCTTTAAATCCTATCGTGGGATGGGGTCACTGGGTGCGATGTCTAAAGGTTCATCAGACCGTTATTTCCAGACCGACAACGCCGCTGACAAGCTGGTGCCGGAAGGCATCGAAGGCCGTGTAGCCTATAAAGGCCGCCTGAAAGAGATCGTGCATCAGCAAATGGGCGGTCTGCGTTCATGTATGGGTCTGACCGGTTGCCCGACCATTGACGATCTGCGCACTAAAGCAGAATTCGTCCGTATCAGCGGTGCGGGCATCAATGAGAGCCACGTGCACGATGTGACCATCACCAAAGAGTCGCCGAACTACCGCATGGGTTCATAACCCCGCAAGATTTCCCGCCCGGCGACAGCCGGGCGCTTTACTTTATCAAGTCACCGTTTTGGAAAACCCTCAATGACGACGGAAAATATCCATAAGCACCGCATTCTGATTCTCGATTTTGGTTCTCAATACACGCAACTGGTGGCGCGTCGCGTCCGTGAGCTTGGCGTGTACTGTGAACTCTGGGCCTGGGACGTTACCGAAGCGCAGATTCGCGAGTTCAATCCCAGCGGTATCATCCTGTCGGGTGGCCCGGAAAGCACCACCGAACACGACAGTCCGCGCGCACCTGACTACGTTTTCACGGCTGGCGTGCCCGTGCTGGGCGTCTGTTATGGCATGCAAACCATGGCTATGCAGCTGGGTGGTAAGGTCGAAGGCTCTAACGAGCGTGAATTTGGCTATGCGCAGGTAGAGGTGAACACCGCCAGCGCACTGATTCGCGATATCGAGGATGCTATCAGCGCATCAGGCAAACCGTTGCTGGATGTCTGGATGAGTCACGGTGACAAGGTGACCGCGATTCCGGCTGACTTCGTCACCGTTGCCAGCACGGAAACCTGTCCGTTTGCGATTATGGCGAACGAAGAGAAGCGCTTCTATGGCGTGCAGTTCCACCCGGAAGTCACCCATACGCGCCAGGGCCTGCGCATGCTGGAGCGTTTCGTTATCGATATCTGCCAGTGTGAAGCGCTCTGGACACCGGCCAAAATCATTGAGGATGCCGTTGAGCGCCTGCGTGCACAGGTGGGCGACGACAAAGTCATTCTGGGCTTGTCCGGTGGTGTCGATTCCTCTGTGACCGCGATGCTGCTGCACCGTGCGATTGGTAAAAATCTGACCTGCGTTTTCGTGGATAACGGTCTGTTGCGTCTGAACGAAGCGCAGCAGGTGCTGGATATGTTTGGCGATCACTTTGGTCTGAACATTGTTCACGTCGATGGTGAAGCGCGCTTCCTGGATGCGCTGGCCGGAGAAAGTGACCCTGAAGCGAAGCGTAAAATCATTGGCCGCGTTTTCGTCGAAGTTTTTGACGAGCAGGCGCTGCGCCTGGAAGACGTGAAGTGGCTGGCACAGGGCACCATCTATCCGGATGTGATTGAATCCGCTGCCTCTGCCACCGGTAAAGCCCACGTCATCAAATCACACCACAACGTCGGCGGCCTGCCAAAAGAGATGAAGATGGGCCTGGTCGAGCCATTACGTGAGCTGTTTAAAGACGAAGTGCGTAAGATCGGTCTGGAACTGGGCCTGCCGTACGATATGCTCTATCGCCATCCGTTCCCGGGCCCGGGTCTGGGCGTACGCGTGCTGGGTGAGGTGAAGAAAGAGTACTGTGACCTGCTGCGCCGTGCGGATGCCATCTTTATTGAAGAGCTGCATAAAGCCGATCTCTACAATAAAGTCAGCCAGGCCTTTACGGTGTTCCTGCCCGTCCGTTCCGTGGGCGTAATGGGCGATGGCCGTAAATACGACTGGGTCGTTTCACTGCGTGCGGTCGAAACCATCGACTTCATGACTGCCCACTGGGCGCACCTGCCGTATGATTTCCTGGGCCGCGTGTCCAATCGTATCATTAACGAAGTGAACGGCATTTCCCGCGTGGTCTATGACATTTCCGGTAAGCCACCGGCGACGATTGAGTGGGAGTAATCCCGCTTCCGGCATAGCCCGACAGTCGGTTATATCAAGCACGAAGCCCGCATGATTGCGGGCTTTTTTATTCTCCGTCCTTCGGCTGTCTTGCGAGACCCTGTCGAAACCCATAAGGCACAGCCTCTGCTGATGCGAAAAGGGTAACGCGGCACGCCAGGTCGACATATAAGACAAAAAAATCAGCCGACGTTATCCGGCTGATTTTATTAACAGTATTTCTGCCGGGGAGAAGAAGACGCATCTCCCCGGTCGGGCAATGCTTACTTAAGATGTTCCTTCAGCTCCACGGACGCCTGGCTTATCGCTGTGCGTACCGTTGGCTCTTTACTCAGGGCATTCAGCAAACCAAAGTCGTGGATCATGCCGTTGTAGCGGGTAACGGTTACCGGCACGCCGGCCGCGTCCAGTTTACGGCCAAACGCTTCCCCTTCGTCGCGCAGGACATCCAGTTCGGCGGTCTGAATCAGCGTCGGCGGTAAACCCGCCAGTTCTTCTTTGGTTGCGCGCAGCGGCGAGGCCAGAATGCTGTTCCGATCTTTTTCTGAGGTGGTGTAGTTGTCCCAGAACCACTTCATCATGTTACGGGTCAGGAAGTAGCCATTGGCAAACTGCTTATAAGAAGCATCGTCAAAGTTTGCATCGGTGACAGGCCACAGCATTACATCGTAGCGAATAGCCGGGGTTTTATTCTGCTTAGCCTGCAGCGCAACGGCGGCAACCATATTTCCGCCTACGCTGTTCCCCACCAGAGCCAGGCGCTTACCGTCCACCCCAATTTCAGCGCCGTGTTCGGCTACCCATTTTGTTGCCTCGTAAGCCTGGGTAATGGCGACCGGATAGTGCGCTTCCGGCGAAGGCGTGTAGTTTACAAACACGGCCGCAGCACCGGATTCATTCACGAGATCGCGTACCAGACGTTCATGTGTCGGAAAATCACCCAGCACCCAGCCACCGCCGTGGAAAAACATAAACACAGGCAGTACGCCAGCGGCATGGGCTGGTTTGACTATTGTCAGCGTCAGCGGTTTACCCAGTGCCGTAATGGTCTTTTCAGAAATCTGTGCAGGCGGCAGCGTGGCGCCTTTCTGCGCCCCTGTAAGCACCGCGCGGGCTTCTTTAGGGGATAAGGTTTCAATCGGTTTTCCGCCGCTACTGTTAAGCGCGTGAAGAAATGCCGCCACGCCAACGGTGGGCTCCGGTGCGTTTTCGGCCGGACTGGCCCATGCTGATGTCATCTGGCTGGCTAACAGTAAAGCACCTGCGGTGAGTTTCACTTTCATTGGGGTTTCCTTGTGTTTGCTATTAAGTAGTGTGCTATTTAGTTTGGCTACAATGCCAGTGAATCATCATATTGTAAACAATTAAATAGTGAGCGATCTAAATTTTTACTATCTCACGGTGGGATGAACACGCCAAATAGCGAGGGCGGAATAAAAAATAACTCTGTTTATTAGCGGCTTAAAGCGTCGGGTGATAATTTAACGCCTGCTGTTTTTTTGCGCGCTACACTCATGTTGAAGCCGCTACGTTCGCGAACAGGCTATCGATTATTGGTACGTCTTGATCGAGCCGAGTTAAATCAGGGCAGTGCAACAGCCGCGCTTGCACCGCTGATATGGAAAATGTTCGGTGTCGAGGGGGAGGCTGACGCGCTCGGTAAACTGCTTTTGCCAGAAGCACAACCGCGCTACCGGGACTGGTTGCAGCGCATTGCGGATCAGGCTAGCGGTTAGTCCCCTTAGCGCACTGGCGTAACCGGGGGAAGGAAAACTGTGCAAAAACCTTTGCGTCACCTTGCCATGCGTTTCAGCGCAGAAATGCTGATTTATGCGTTAATGGGATGCTCGCCGCTGATCATCGCGCTTACGGCAGGGCAGGTTGCCAGTGTGGCCGGTTGTCCGCTGAATGAGAGCCGCGCGTATCCCTGCTTTATTCTGGGATACGATACCGGCCAGCTCCTTTACAGGATGGGCGTTTCAGGCTGGTTCAGTCTGTATAGCCTGCCGCTGGGGGCGATGCTCATGATGCTACGCACCGCAGCCTTCTTTGGGCAACTGTATTCACATTACCGTGCCAGGGGCAGCTAACGTGTCATGTCGCCGCAGGCGAAGTGAAGTCAAAGCCGGTGCTTTATTGCACTATAACAGCCTGTCTCTGATCCCCGGGAACCCTCATGCTGACCCTGAAAATTTTTTGTCTCTGCTTTCTTACCGTCATTGTGCTGTCGCTCGCGGCCAGTCTGGCGCAGGCGACGCGCGGCGCTGATGCCCTGAATCAGGGCGGCTGGGCGACTGCCCGGCGGGATTCGGCAGGGCTCGCTCCCGATCCGCATGTTAACGCCAGTCAGGCCATCATTCAGGTTTATGCCGCGCCGACCTATGGCTGGAAGGGTGCCGTTGCGGTGCATCCGTGGATTATTTTTAAACGCGCAGGTGAAACCCGCTATACGCGTTATGAAGTCATCAGTTGGGGCAGTGGTGATAAGGTAAGGCGCAATGCCTCTTTGCCAGATGGTTACTGGTACGGTGCAAAACCGCGTTTGCTGGTGGAGCACCGTGGCCCTGAAGCGCAGAACCTGATTCCGCAGATTGAAGCCGCCATCAAAACCTATCCCTGGCCCACGACCTATCATGCCTGGCCCGGACCGAACAGTAATACTTTTATGGCGCACATTGGGCGCAACGTGCCCGCGCTGAAACTGAATCTGCCTGCTAACGCTCTGGGGAAAGACTATCGGCCATTATGGCGTCCGGTTGGCTTACCGCCTTCAGGGCGCGGGGTTCAACTGTCCCTGCTTGGCGTGGCGGGCGTAACGATCGGCGTGCAAGAGGGCGTTGAGTTTAATCTGTTAGGGCTGAGTGCTGGCGTCGGATTTGCGCCGTTTCAGCTGCGCCTGCCTTTTATCGGCGGTGTAGGGCATAACAACCTGCAACATGATCATCCCTGATTGCCGGCCAGGGGGAGGCGTCGGGCGCATTGACGTCCTGCCCTCGTCTACCCTGACGCGCTAACGGCCCACAGGTTAGCGCGTCCCGGCAGAAACGGTCAGCAGACGCCGAAATCGCCATCTTCGTGATAAAGGTTCACGCTGTCTGCTTTAATTTCAATTTCCTTTTTACTGGCATCATCCACGCGCGCGCACCAAAGCGTGTCGCCTTCAGCACGCAGCACGACCATTTTAGGACCGCCCGTTTTCGACTGAACCAGGTCATCAGGGTTAAACATATTTCCTCCGTTGTTTTCTGATGGTTATGTCTGGCATCGCAGCCTCGCATTTTTTGCGCGGCCTTTTCCATTTTAGACACAACCCGTTTTACCTGCCGTCCGACTGCTCGCATCCTGTCCACACATCACAAAAATACCGCAAGGTTGTCAGTTGACAACCGTGAAAATATAAGGAATGCTACGCGCCATGGTGGACAGAAAGCGGCACCCGAATAAAGAGATTGAGGCAGCATTACGTTACGCAGAATCTTACGGATGGCGGGTTATTGCCTCCGGTCATCATGCATGGGGAAAGCTGTATTGCCCCTCAGATCTTGAGACATGCCGGTGTGGGGAATTTTGTCTGACCTGTATCTGGCACACACCAAAAAGCGCGACGAACCATGCAAAAGCATTGCGGCGCGTCGTAGATAACTGTAGTGAGATAAAAAAACGCAAGCGAGGGCATTAACATGACGGAATACTGTTTCACCTTGCGGTTTGAACTGCCTGAAACGCCAGCACCCATTGATACACTACTGGAAAAACTGGCCGAGGCAGGATGCGATGATGCGCTGGTGGGCGCGGGAACCGCTGGCAAGCTGGCGCTGGAGTTTACCCGCCCGGCGATGTCGGCCAGCGATGCGATCGACAGTGCGATCCGGGATGTACAGGTTGCCATTCCTGGCGCGGTCATGATCGAAGCGGCACCGGACTTTGTCGGCTTAACCGATGTGGCTGACCTTATTGGCGTGTCGCGTCAAAATATGCGCAAACTGATGCTGACGCACAGCAAACAGTTTCCGCTGCCGGTGCATGATGGCAAAACTGCTATCTGGCATTTAGCCGACGTGCTGGAGTGGCTGGGGCAGCGCAATCACTACCAGCTACCCGCGGTCACCTGCGAACTGGCGCAGGTAACCCGTCGGCTTAACGTGTTGGGTTCCGTGCAGCGCTACGGTTACCAAAAAACTAAGCCCTAGTGCGGCAACAGGAAAAGCGTCGCCAGGCCCAGGAAAATAAAAAAGCCACCGGTATCGGTAATGGCCGTAATCAGAACGCTGGAGCCCACGGCGGGATCGCGTTTCATTTTGGTCATTACCAGCGGCACCATCACGCCCATGATGGCCGCCAGCAAAAGATTCAACACCATCGCCAGCATCATCACGCCGCCCAGTGCCATATTGCTGTACATGAGCCAGGTGATGGCACCCATAATCCCGCCCCAGAACAGGCCGTTAATCAGGGCGACGCCAATTTCTCGCTTAAACAGAAACGAGAAGTTGCCCGGTTCAACCTGATGCAGCGCCAGGGCGCGGACAATCATGGTAATGGTCTGGTTACCGGTATTGCCGCCGATGCCGGCGATAATCGGCATTAAAGTCGCAAGCGCGACAATCTGTGAGATAGTGCCCTCAAACAGCCCAATCACGCGGGAAGCGATAAAGGCTGTGCAGAGGTTGATGGCCAGCCAGGCCCAGCGATTTCGCACCGACTTACGGACCGGAGCAAAGACATCCTCTTCCTGGCTGATCCCGCCCATTTTGCGGATGTTGCTTTCATTTTCTTTGTTTACCAGGTCGACCACATCTTCAATTGTGATACGGCCAATGAGCTTGCCCTGGGCGTCCGTCACCGCTGCGGAAATCAGGTTATAGCGTTCAAAGGCACTGGCGGCGTCTTCGGCTTTATCGTCCAGCTGAAAGGTGGTGGGATGGGGATTCATCACCTCGCTCACCAGGGTTTTGGGTTTATTCAGCAGGATATCCGTCAACAGCAGTTCGCCGAGCAGCTGATTCTGTTCATTGGTAATGAAGATTTTGTCCGTGCCGTCGGGCATGCTTTTGCCTTTGCGCAAAAACCGTTGCACGGTCGCCAGCGTGACGTCCTCGCGTACAGTGAGGATATTGAAGTCCATCACCCGACCCACGCGATCGCGGTCAAACTTCATCACGCTCAGAATACGCGCCCGTAGTTTGGGCTCCAGAGAGGTCAGTAAGCGCCCGGTGAGGCCGCGCGGCAGATAGCGCACCAGCCAGGCCTGGTCGTCAATATCCAGCGGCGCGATAGCCTGGAGAATATCGCGGTCGCTCATCTCGTCGGTCAGGCTGTCCCAGACGGTTTCTGACGCTTCAACCAGCACATGGCCGCGTTTTTCCGGCGGCACCAGGCTCCAGAGCGCCAGGCGGGCTTCTTCAGGCAACGCTTCAAGGATGTCGGCCAGGTCAGCCGCATGGAGCTGGTCGATGTCTTGTTGCAGAATTTCCCGATGTATCACATTTTCACGTTGCTGCTCAGGCGAGAGATGACCGGCTTTATTCCGTAGTGTCTCGCTGAGACCCTGCTCATTGAGCAGCAGCGTCAGAATACGATGACGAATTTCATTTAAACGTTGAGTGTGTGAGGCAGACACATTGCATCCCTTTAGTCTGAAAGCACCTGCACGAAGTGTAGCGTTTTGACTGAAAAAGGGAGGCAAAAAATCGTCCCGCAGGCGGGAATGCGCGCGGATGTGTCAGCGAAAAGCCTGTAAGGGATTAACGACTGCTGGAAAGCGTCGGGATAGCAGGCGCGGATTCAGTTTGCTTTTGCTGATGATGCTCGAAGGCCGCAGGCAGGATAAAAACGAGACGGCTAAACAGAATGATAAAACTGATGAGTAAAACAACCCGCGTCATACTGACGCTTTTTTTACGTCTTCGGGGAGAAAGGGCGCTGTTCACGCAAAGAAATTCCTGTAATAACCCGGACCGGGCGACAGCAATATTTAGTCACAGTCGCCCGGGTAAATCAACCGCTGTTTAAAAAAAATACAACGGCTCAATAGCTGGCTTTCTGGGCCAGCAGGGTCGCAAAACGGCAGTTAATCCGGTTGCCGTTTTCATCTTTGCGATGTAGCTGTCCCCAGTTTTCGTTGTATTTCACAATGTGCCAGTTGCGGTAGTAATGGCTTAACTCACCGGACTTAAACGCGAAAGGGAAGTCAGACGGACAGGGCGCATCCTCAGTATTCATCGCGGCCACAATCAGGTTAAAGCCGTTTTTCACGGTACAGGCTTGCATGTCCGCGATGAGCTGCGGAATGGTGGCCGGTTGCAAAAACATCATGACCACCGTCGAGATGACCACCTGCCAGGCCCCGTTAAAACGCACCTCATTTAAATCCTGCAGCGCCGTATGAATGCCGGTCAGCCCTTCAGCGGCGATGATCTGATTGAGCCGTTCCAGACTGGCGGGATTGTGATCCCAGGCCGTCACGTCAAAACCATGTTGGTTAAGGAACAGCGTATTACGTCCACTTCCGCACCCCAGATCAAGCGCTTTTCCTGGTGTCAGTTTAGGCAACGCCTCGGCCACCTCCGAGTGCACAGGGGTTAAGCCATAGGTTTCTGCAAAATAGTTATCGGTTCGCAATGTCATGATTATCCGTTCGGTAATGCGGGCAGCAAATGCCCGCACAATCAGGCTTCTGCCAGAATCAGCTTCCAGCCGGTGACCTCATTCCAGTAGTTTTGCTCACGCTCCAGATCGAGCTGAACCAGGTTATTTTGACTGAAATAGCCCGCCGGGAAGGTAAGCGTCCAGTGGCCCTCATCACAGGTCAGCGTTAACGCGTCAGGACGTGTCGTCGCCTGGCGCTGGTTGTTCAGTAAGGTGCCAAGGCGCAGCAGGAATATCAGCGGCAGAAACTGCTTTTTCTTAAACAGCGTGACGCGAGGCAGTTCATCCACTTTGACGGCTTTACGGTGGAATCTGACCAGTGCTGCCAGCAGCATCTGCTGATCCTGGTTGAAACCCGGCAGGTTGGTGTTCTGCAAAATATAGGCTGAGTGGCGTTGCATACCGCTGTGGTTGATCGTCAAGCCGACTTCGTGCAGCATCGCCGCCCATTTCAACAGCGCCGCCAGCTGAGGATTCGCGAGTTTGGGATTCTGGTCGCGCCATTGCAGATAGAGCTGCTCGGTGGTTTCCAGCACTCGACGCGCCTGGTCGCTGTCGATGGCATAGTGATTCGCCAGGCTCTGAGCGGTGCGGCTGCGAATATCCCGATGGCGGAAACGGCCTTCCATCTCATAAAGTACGCCTTCACGCAGCGCGCCATCGCTCAGGGTCAGTTCACGAATCGCCAGCGCATCAAACACGCCGCAAAGAATCGCCAGCCCCGGAACAAATACGCTTTTGCGCTCTTCAGACAGGCCTGGCAGACTCAGCGCAGCGAACGATTTATGCTTGATCACTTCATCATAAAGCTTTGTCAGTCGCTCTGGCGTAATCAGCTTCTCTTTCTCGCCCATCGCCAGCAGCACTTCGCAGGCCGCTTTGATGGTGCCGGAAGCACCAAGGGCATATTGCCAGCCGTGCAGACGATATTGCCACGCCAGGGTTTCCAGCTTCTGCGTGGCGGCCAGCCGGGCGCGACGGAAGTTTTCAACGCTGATTTCGCCGCCAGGGAAGTAAAGCTGGGCAAAGCTGACGCAGCCCATGCGGCGGCTTTCGACCAACTGGGGCTCAAAATCTTCACCGATGACGAGCTCTGTCGAGCCGCCACCGATATCAATCACCAGCTTGCGTCCTTTTTCCGGTTGCGTATGTTCGACGCCCATAAAGATCAGGCGCGCTTCTTCGTGACCGGAAATCACCTCTATTGGATAAGGAATGACCTCTGCCGCGCGCTGTAAAAACGTCTCAGCGTTAACCGCCTGACGCAGCGTATGTGTGCCGACAATCGTCACGTTGCTGGCATTAAAGCCCTGCAGGCGTTCGGCAAACAGTGCGAGGCAGTTCAGACCGCGCTCCATGGCGTCTTCGCTCAGGTAATTTTTGGCATCCAGGCCATCAGCAAGATGCACGCGCTGCTTCAGTCGCCCCAATACCTGCAAAGCCCCATCCACCACACGGGCAATGACCATGTGGAAACTGTTTGAACCGAGATCGATGGCCGCAAACTCTTGAGGTTTCGGCGTACTTTTTTGGGATATTGGCATAGGCGTTATTCAGGTTGTTCCAGCTTCTTAATGTATTCGTAAATCGCCATTTGCGACCGCACCTTACGACGATTGCCGCGCTGAACGTATTGGTTACTCAGCTCTTTATCCACGACGCGCGCTTTAACCGTGTCGCTGAGCTGAATGGCAATGATGTCCAGAATGCGCTGCTTAATTTGTGGATCCAGGATAGCCACGGCCACTTCGATACGGTAATCAATGTTACGCGTCATCCAGTCAGCCGAGGAGAGAAACACTTTCTTGTCCCCACCGTTTTCAAAGATATAAACGCGGTCATGTTCCAGGAAGCGATCAACGATACTGATCACACGAATATTTTCACTGATCCCAGGCAAGTCCGGAATCAATGAGCACATCCCACGAACCAGTAAATTAACATTTACGCCAACGCTGGAGGCCGTATAAAGCCTGTCTACCAGCCCTTTGTCCACCAGGTTGTTAATTTTAAGAGTTATGCCACTGGGGCGCTTTTGTTGGGCATTCGCAATCTCGTTATCGATCAAATCATACAGCATCCGACGTGAGTTTTGCGGAGAAACCATCAGGTGATCAAACGTCACCGGGCGGTACGGGTTTTCGATAAAGTTAAAGACCCGGCGCACTTCATTGGTGATCCGCGCATCGGCGGTCAGCAGCGAGTAGTCCGTGTACAGACGCGCGGTTTTCTCATTAAAGTTACCGGTGCCGATGTGGGCATAGCGCACGATTTCTTCGCCTTCACGACGGGAAATCAGGAACAGTTTGGCGTGAATTTTCAGGCCAGGCGCCGAGAAAATAACGTGAACACCGGCTTCTGTCAGGCGCTTAGCCCAGTAAATGTTGGCTTCTTCATCGAAACGCGCCTGAAGTTCGACGACCACCGTCACTTTCTTACCGTTATAGGCGGCGTGAATCATCGCATCCATGATGCGGGAATGCTTGGCGACGCGGTAAATATTAATTTTAATCGCCAGCACGCTGGGGTCGAATGATGCCTGGCGTAGCAGTTCCAGCACATGCTCGAACGTGTGATACGGATAATAAAGCAGGACGTCGCGATTACGAATGGCGTCAAAACCGTTGCGGAAGCCGTCAAAACCAATGTGGCGAATCTGCGGCATCGGACGGTTAATCAGGTTGTTTTTCCCGACGTTAGGAAACCCGATAAAGTCTTTGAAGTTGTGATAGCGTCCGCCTGCCAGCACGGAGTCGTAGTTGGAAATCGACAGCTTGTCGCACAGCAGCGCCACCATAGAATCCGGCATATCGCGCTGATAGACAAAACGCACAGGTTCTGCCGTCAGACGCTGTTTCAGGCTGGAGGACATCAGTTCCAGCAGGCTGGACTCCATTTCGGTGACCAGATCGTACTCCGCATCGCGCGTCATTTTCATTGAATAGGCGTTCAGCGTGTCGTAATCGTAGAAACCTTTGAAAATATCATCCAGGCAGTAGCGCAGGATATTATCTAACAGGATCATCGGCTTGCGGCGGCGCGGCGGCTCCGCAGGCAGGTTAATAAAACGCGGGACCTTGTCTGACGGGATTTCCAGCAACGCGTACTGAATATCGCTGCCGCGAATGATCTCGACCGCCAGATAGGTGTAATCGTCTTTCAGAAACTCCGTCAGGTCGGTTTCATGGGTAATCAGGATCGGCGTGATGTGCTGACGCAGTTCATGCTTAAAGTAGTGACGCAGCCAGCTTTGCTGATTAGGTGAAAGCTGACGTTCGTTAATCAGAAAGATTTGATTGCGCGCCATTTCCAGCAACAGGTCGTTGTAGAGCGCATCGAATTCCTGATCCGATTTCAGGACGCGCTGCTGAATCTTCTTCAACAGGTGGCGCGGTGTGCTGGCGGAGCCTTGCTCTTCGCCAATCAGGATGCGTCGTTTCAGGTCGGCAAACCGGACCTTGTAAAATTCGTCGAGGTTATTTGAGTAAATACCTAAGAAACGCATACGTTCAATCAGCGGATTACTTTTGTCTGCCGCTTCCTGCAAAACACGTTCGTTAAAGCACAACCAGCTCATTTCTTTTTCAATATAAAGCTTTACCTGACCCATTCTCACTCCGTATGACGGTTGCAGGACTGACGACGCTACAGTATCCATCAGCATTATGGCGAGAGTATGGCAGGCTTGTCCAACAGCAAAAGTTGTCTTATCAAGCCGCTACGGGCAACATAGCGACTCATTTTCGCCGCATAATCAGGGCCGCATGAGCGTAAACCATATTCCCGTCCAGTTTAGCGATCGCCGACGTCGTGCTATTGACCGTTATACGCGGCGCCTCGTCACGTGCTGCGGGGTCGCTATTCTGTTACTGATGATGCTGCTGTTCTTTTGGTTGCTCTGGGTGGTCCTGCCGTTATTTAGCGCACCGGGTGTGCACAGTCTCAGTCATCAGCGGCTCTGGGATGCATCGCCCGCACTGGCCATTGGTAATAAAGGCAGCGTTGGCTGGCGTATCAGTCGTGATGGCAAGGCACGATTTATACCGCTGAATGGCCAACCGCCTGAGCCCGCGCTGATGCTGACGCCCGCGCCGCAACAGGTGGTAACGAGCGCCGATGGCAATACGGTGCTGCTCAACGCACAGGGCAGTTTAACCCTGTTGCAGCCGGTGATAAGCAAAGGCGAAGGCGAGTGGCATTTTCCGTTGGGCGATAGCGGCTTTCGTCTGCCCCAGGGCGACGTAAAAGAAATGGCTGTCGCCACACTTCGTCCCGATCAATGGCGGATTGCAGCGCTCACTGACGCGGGCGTCAGTCTGTTAACGCTGGAAACTAACCGCCAGGCTGCGCTCATCCAGCTGCCGGGTCTGCAGCCTGCGCATCTGGTGCTTTCGCCTAAAGGCGACCTGCTGTACACCAACGAAGGCCGCCTGCTGCGGGTCTGGCAAATCGATGACGGACGGGCCTGGCTGCGGGAAACGCAGATGCTGCCGGAAGCGCCCCAACATATGCAGTTACTGGCCGGAGGCCAAACGCTGTTAATTCAGGACAGTCACGGTATTACGCAATGGTTTTCCATTGCTGGCGATAACGGCCTGCGCCTGCACGCCATCCGCACGTTCGCACACAGCGCCGGACAGGGTCTGATCGTCAGTGAGGCGCAGCGCCGGGTTTTCGCTACCTTTGATCAAACCGGTCTGCTTAAGGTCTTTGCCAGCAAACAGGATGGGCCCATTCTGCAACACCAGTTAGCACCCGGCATCCTGCAGGCGCAGTTTTCGCCGCAGGGTGACAGCCTGTTGCTGGAGCGATCGTCAGGTTGGGAAACCCTTAAACTGACCAATCCCTGGCCGGATGTGACCTGGCGTAACTTCTGGCAAAAAATCTGGTATGAAAACTATCCCAAAGCCGACTGGGTCTGGCAGTCCACCAATGCCGGAGACAGCTATCAGGCGAAGTTCAGTTTAATTCCGATGGTGGTGGGCACGCTGAAAGCGGCCAGTATGGCGCTGCTTTTTGCCACGCCGCTTGCCCTGGCGGCCGCGATGTACACCGCCTGGTTTATGGCACCCGGTTTACGTCGTTGGGTGAAGCCTGCGATAGAGATGATGGGGGCGTTGCCCAGTGTGGTGATTGGGTTGATTGCCGGATTATGGTTAGCGCCCCATGTCGGTCAGGCATTAACAGGAATTCTGTTGCTGCCGGTCACGCTGGCGGGCAGTCTGCTTGGCTGCGGTATTCTGGCCCGCCGCTTACCGGCCCGCTGGCGGCAGCCGGGCCATGAGGTTATCCTGCTGCTGCCCGTGCTGCTTATTGTCGCGGCGTTAACGCTCTGGCTACCCACGCTTATCGTGCCGGATGCCGGTGACTGGCTGCCGCATTACGCGCAGCGTAATCTGCTGATAGCGGCGCTGGCGATGGGGTTTGCGCTGGTGCCGATGATTTTTACGCTGGCGGAAGATGCGCTGTTCAGCGTTCCGGCGTCGCTGGGGCAGGGCTCACTGGCGCTGGGCGCCACGCCGTGGCAAACCCTGACGCGGGTCGTGCTGCCGGGAGCGTCGGCCGGCATTTTTGCCGCGCTGATGATTGGTTTCGGACGGGCCGTAGGCGAAACCATGATTCTCTTAATGGCCACCGGGAACACGCCGCAAACTGAAGGCGGCCTGTTCAGTGGCCTGCGCACGCTGTCAGCCAATATCGCGATTGAAATGCCTGAGGCGGCCGTTGGCAGCGCACATTACCGGATTCTGTTTTTAAGTGCGCTGGTGCTGCTGGTCTTCACGTTGATGATCAATACGGTTGCCGAGCTTACCCGCCAGCGTCTGCGCCTGCGTTTTAGCCAGTATAAGGAGCAGGCATGAAGGCGATACGACAAAACGATCGCTGGCGTTGGCTTACGGCGGGTGCCGTGACGGTCTGTTTGCTGGCCTTTACCCTGTTGATCGCGCTGCTGGGATGGCAGGGACTGCGCGCGTTCTGGCCCCATCATGTCGATCTCTATCAGTTCACACTGCCTGATGGCAGCAAAACCCGTGTACTGGGCGAAACGCTTGAGCGGCAATCGCATTATCCGGCGCCTGCCGCCGCGTCAGACGGCAAACCGGGCGGCGTACATCGCTATCTGATTAAGACCGGCAACCGGGACTGGGCCGCGCCTGACTTTCGGGCGGTGCTGAGTCAGCAGGCACCGATTGTCAGCCAGCCGGACGACGTGATGGTGCTGCAGCGCCGCAGTCAGGGGAATGCCTATGGCTGGTTTGTCGGCCTGCGGGAAGAGAATGATGTTCTTACGGCAAAAGACATTATGGCGCTTCTGCAACAGCGCCTTGAACAGGTAAAGCTTATCGAGCAGCAGGCCAGCGAGATGCGTCGGGTCGATATTGCCCGGTTGAATGAACAACTGGACCAGTTGGACGATCAGGCTGAGCATCAGCGCGCGGCAAAGCAGTTCGATTTGCAGGCGCAGTCAGAATACGAGGCCAACCAGGCGGCGCTGCAACGCCGCCTTCTTCAGCTCAATGACAGGCTGAACAGTCTGCAAGCGGAAAGCCAGCGTGATGCGCTGATTCTGCGCGATGTGAACGGCACTGATCACCGCATCCCCCTATCGCAGATTGTGGAAGCCTGGCAACCCAACGCGATGAGCCTGACGCAAAAAATGGGGCATTTCTGCCAGCAGGTGTGGCGCTTTATTAGCGATTCGCCTGCCGAAGGAGAAAGCGAGTTTGGCGTGTTTCCGGCGATATTTGGCACGGTGCTCATGGTGCTGCTGATGTCTGTAGTTGTGATGCCGCTGGGCGTTATCGCGGCGCTGTGGCTACATGAATATGCGGAACGCAACGCGTTGACCCGTCTGGTACGCATCGCCGTGGTCAACCTGGCGGGCGTACCCTCGATTGTTTATGGCGTATTTGGGCTGGGCTTTTTTGTCTGGCTGGTGGGCGGCACGGTGGACCAGCTGTTTTACAGCAGCACCTTGCCCGCCCCGACATTTGGTACGCCCGGTTTGCTGTGGGCGTCGCTGACACTGGCCCTGCTGACCTTGCCGGTGGTGATTGTCGCGACGGAAGAAGGGCTTTCCCGCATTCCCGACAGTCTTCGGCAGGGCTCGCTGGCGCTGGGGGCGACCCAGGCCGAAACGCTCTGGAACGTGGTATTGCCTATGGCCGTTCCGGCCATGTTAACCGGACTGATTCTGGCCGTGGCACGTGCCGCAGGCGAGACCGCGCCTCTGATGCTGGTGGGCGTGGTTAAAATGGTGCCGGAACTGCCGGTAGATGCGGTGTTCCCTTACCTGCACCTCGACAGAAAATTTATGCATCTGGGCTTTCAGATCTACGATCTCGCCTTTCAGAGCCCTAATACCGAAGCCGACCGGCCGCTGGTTTTCGCCACGGCGCTGCTTCTGGTGCTCATTATTCTGTTGCTGAACCTGTTAGCTATGGGCCTGCGTCACCGCCTGCGTGAACGCTATCGCCTGATGACTCAATAACTGACGATGACTATGATGCCCGAAACTGATATTGCGCTAACCGTTGATCATCTGTCGCTCTGGTACGGTGAGCGCCAGGTGCTTCAGGATGTCTCGCTGCAACTGCCCAAAAATCGCATCACCGCGTTGATTGGCCCGTCCGGCTGTGGCAAATCAACGCTGCTGCGCTGCTTTAATCGTATGAACGACGTGATTGATCGCTGCCGCATTGAAGGGGACATTCTGCTGGATCAGCAGTCGATTATGCGACCTGCTCAGGATGTCTCTGCGCTGCGTCGCCGGGTCGGGATGGTGTTTCAGCGGCCCAATCCGTTTCCCAAATCGGTTTACGAAAATGTGGTGTACGGACTGCGGCTGCAAGGGGTGCGCGATAAGCGCGTACTGAATGAAGCCTGTGAACGGGCACTCCGGGCGGCGGCGCTGTGGGGCGAGGTGAAAGATCAGCTGGCACAGAATGCGCTGACGCTTTCCACGGGGCAGCAACAAAGGCTGGTTATCGCCCGCGCTATTGCGATTGAGCCGGACGTCCTGTTACTTGATGAGCCAACATCCGCGCTGGACCCGATTTCTACCCTGGTGATCGAAGAACTGATGAGTACGCTCAGGCAGCATTTCACGCTGGTGCTGGTCACCCACAACATGCAGCAGGCTTCACGCGTGTCGGATTACACAGCCTTTATGCATCAGGGATCGCTGGTGGAGTTTGACACCACAGACAGGATTTTCACCACACCACAGGTGCGCCGGACGGAAGATTACATCACCGGGCGTTACGGTTGAAAGGGCAGGGAGCCTGGCTCCCTGAGCATTAATCGTGGGCGTAGCCCTGAGCGGGTAAGGGATGACCATCCAGCCAGGCTTTTCCCTCACGCATGGTCAGTCGGCCTTCGGTAAACCAGTTAATTACCAGTGGGTAGATGGCATGTTCCTGATGCTGAACGCGTTCGGTAATCTCGGCCTCGCTGTCTTCAGCAAACACCGGCACCCTGGCCTGCAAAATGACCGGGCCACCATCCAGTTCATCGGTCACGAAGTGCACGGATGTACCGTGCTCCTTATCGCCGTTTTCCAGCGCCTGGCGGTGCGTATGCAGACCGGGGTATTTCGGCAGCAACGACGGGTGAATGTTCAGCAGACGGTCAGAGTAATGCGCCACGAAGCCCGGACTCAGAATGCGCATATAACCCGCCAGCACCACCAGATCCGGTGCATACGCATCGATCTCACGCATCAGCTGCCGATCAAAACTGTCGCGATCGTTAAAGTCACGTGCATCCAGCGCTTTTGCCGGGATTCCGGCCTCCTGCGCGCGAACTAAACCATAGGCGGAGGCTTTGTTACTGAACACGGCAGCGACGCTGCCGTGAATACGCCCGTTTGCACAGGCGTCGAGGATGGACTGAAGGTTACTTCCGTTACCCGAAATCAGTACAACCAGCTTTTTCATGAATGAATAACCACACGCTCTTCCGAGTCTGAGGCGTTAATCACACCAATTTTCCAGGCGTTTTCCCCGGCAGCACGCATCAGGTCAACGGCCTTATCCGCGTCAGCCGGGCTCAGCGCGATGATCATGCCCACGCCGCAGTTGAAGGTGCGATACATCTCATGACGACTGACATTGCCCGCCTGCTGCATCCAGCCGAACACGGCAGGCCACTGCCAGCTTTTCTCGTCAATCACCGCCTGAGTATTGTCGGGCAGGACACGCGGAATGTTTTCCCAGAAACCGCCGCCGGTGAGATGAGCAATCGCGTGCACATCCACCTGCTCAATCAGGCTGAGGATGTTTTTGACGTAAATGCGCGTCGGCGCCAGTAAGTGATCGGCCAGCGGTTTTCCTTCCAGTTGCTCAACCAACGGATCGGTGCCGCTGACTTCCAGAATCTTACGCACCAGGGAATAGCCATTCGAGTGCGGGCCGCTTGAGCCCAGGGCGATCAGCACATCACCGTCCTGAACCTTGCTACCGTCAATGATTTCTGACTTTTCAACCACACCGACGCAAAAGCCCGCGACATCGTAATCTTCGCCATGATACATGCCCGGCATTTCAGCGGTTTCGCCGCCCACCAGCGCACAGCCTGACTGCAGACAACCTTCGGCGATACCGGTGATGACCGCCGATGCGGTGTCCACATCCAGCTTGCCGGTCGCGTAGTAATCCAGGAAGAAGAGAGGCTCCGCGCCCTGTACCACCAGGTCGTTAACACACATAGCAACCAGATCGATACCAATGGCATCGTGACGTTTGAGATCCATCGCCAGACGCAGCTTGGTGCCCACGCCATCGGTGCCGGAGACCAGCACAGGCTCACGGTATTTTTGCGGCAGCGCACAAAGCGCACCGAAGCCGCCTAGTCCACCCATGACTTCCGGGCGACGCGTCTTTTTCACTACGCCTTTAATACGGTCAACCAGAGCGTTACCAGCATCAATATCAACACCGGCGTCTTTGTAGCTGAGAGAGGTCTTATCGGTCACTGCGAGGTCCCCACGCGAGTTGCGGTTGGTGGTTTAATATAAAGCGCGGCAATTCTATCAGCGCAGGCAAACGTTTGCGAGTCTCAGATTGCGTCCCCGACAATTTTCATCAATCCTTATTTTATGCGGTGGATTGCGCAAGCACATGTGGCGCGATGTTAAAAAGGCGGTATAATCCCGCGATTTTTTTTTAGCTCAACTCACTCCGGGAGAACAACAATGAAGATCGTGGAAGTTAAACACCCGCTGGTCAAACATAAACTGGGCCTGATGCGTGAGCATGATATCAGTACGAAGCGTTTCCGTGAGCTGGCCTCTGAAGTGGGCAGTCTGCTGACCTATGAAGCCACGGCCGATCTGGAAACCGAAAAGGTCACCATTGAGGGCTGGAATGGCCCGGTTCAGGTTGATCAAATTAAAGGCAAAAAAATCACCGTTGTGCCCATCCTGCGTGCCGGTCTGGGCATGATGGAAGGCGTACTGGAGCACGTGCCCAGCGCGCGCATCAGCGTGGTAGGCGTGTACCGTGACGAAGAAACGCTGGAGCCTGTACCTTATTTCCAGAAGCTGGTGTCCAACATTGAAGAGCGCCTGGCGCTGGTGGTCGATCCGATGCTGGCGACGGGCGGCTCCATGATCGCCACTATCGATCTCCTGAAAAAAGCCGGCTGCAGCAGCATTAAAGTGCTGGTGCTGGTCGCTGCGCCAGAAGGCATTGCCGCACTGGAGAAAGCGCACCCGGACGTGGAGCTGTACACCGCCTCCGTGGACCAGGGCCTGAACGACAAGGGCTACATCATTCCGGGCCTGGGTGACGCGGGCGATAAGATTTTCGGCACCAAATAGTGACCTGTTCAGGCGGCTTCATGCAGCACCTTGCTGTCAGCCTGCAGGCGCAGGCCGAGCTGCTTTTTTTCGCAACAGCCAATAACCTTCATCAGCCGACCAGAGAGTCGGCTTTTTTTTGACCAAAAACAGACTATCAACTCAAGGGGACTTTTAATGACTCGTCGCGCTATCGGCGTTAGCGAACGGCCGCCATTACTGCAAACGATTCCGCTCAGCCTGCAACATCTGTTCGCCATGTTCGGCGCAACGGTGCTGGTACCCATCCTCTTTCATATCAACCCGGCTACGGTACTGCTGTTTAACGGTGTCGGGACGCTGCTGTATCTGTTTATCTGTAAAGGCAAGATCCCCGCTTATCTGGGATCCAGTTTTGCCTTTATTTCACCTGTTTTACTCCTGCTGCCGCTGGGCTACGAAGTGGCGCTGGGGGGATTTATTCTCTGCGGCGTGCTGTTCTGTCTGGTCGCGTTGATCGTCAAAAAAGCCGGTACCGGCTGGCTGGATGTGATGTTTCCGCCTGCTGCAATGGGCGCTATCGTGGCGGTCATTGGTCTGGAACTGGCGGGCGTCGCAGCAAACATGGCGGGCCTGCTCCCTGCTGAAGGTCATGCGCCTGACGGGACAACCGTGCTGATTTCGCTGGTCACCCTGGCCGTCACCGTTTTTGGCTCGGTGTTATTTCGTGGCTTTATGGCCATTATCCCGATTTTGATCGGCGTGCTGGTGGGCTACGCGCTTTCCGCTTTTATGGGCATTGTGGACTGGCGCGGCGTGGAAAGTGCGCCGTGGTTTGCATTACCGACGTTTTATACGCCGCGTTTTGAATGGGTGGCGATGTTAACGATCCTGCCCGCCGCGCTGGTGGTGATCGCCGAACACGTGGGCCACCTTGTGGTCACGGCCAATATTGTTAAGCGTGATCTGGTCCGTGATCCCGGCCTGCATCGTTCCATGTTCGCCAACGGTTTATCGACCGTCATTTCGGGTTTCTTTGGATCCACGCCAAACACCACCTATGGTGAAAATATCGGCGTAATGGCCATTACCCGCGTTTACAGCACCTGGGTGATTGGCGGCGCGGCCATTTTCGCGATTTTGCTCTCCTGCGTGGGCAAACTGGCAGCGGCTATACAGGCGATCCCGGTGCCGGTCATGGGCGGCGTCTCCTTGCTGCTGTACGGCGTCATCGGTGCCTCCGGTATTCGTGTCCTGATCGAATCCAAAGTGGACTACAACAAAGCGCAAAACCTGATTCTGACCTCCGTGATCCTGATCATTGGCGTCAGCGGCGCGAAAGTGCACATCGGTGCCGCCGAGCTGAAAGGGATGGCGCTGGCGACGCTGGTTGGCGTTGCGCTGGCGTTGATTTTCCGCGTCATTTCCCTGCTGCGCCCGGAAGAAGTGGTGCTTGATGCAGAAGAGACACGCGACACATCGTCATGATGAAGGCCTGAAGACGCGGGCAGGGACGCCCGATTCATCTCTTCGCAAAAACTATGATAGACTGCCCCCGATTTTTGCCTGTTCGCTTGCTGAGGTGCTTCTGAACACGCCGGCACAATTGTCATTGCCACTCTATCTACCTGACAACGAAACCTTTGCCAGCTTCTGGCCGGGGGAAAACCCCTCGCTGATCGCTGCGATCAAGGGGGCGCTAAGCCAACAACATGGCAGCTATCTCTACTTCTGGTCGCGCGAAGGAGGAGGGCGCAGCCATCTGCTGCACGCTGCCTGCGCTGAAATGTCCGCGCGTGGTGAAGCCGTGGGCTATGTACCGCTGGATAAGCGCACCTGGTTTGTTCCAGAGGTGCTGGACGGCATGGAACAACTGCCGCTGGTTTGCATCGACAATATCGAATGCATCGCGGGAGAAGAAGCCTGGGAAATGGCGATTTTTAATCTCTATAACCGCATCCTGGAAACCGGCAATACCCGGCTCTTTATTACTGGCGATCGTCCCCCGCGTCAGCTGAACCTGCATTTACCCGATCTGGCATCACGGCTCGACTGGGGGCAAATCTACCGTCTGCAGCCGCTCTCCGATGAAGATAAGTTACAGGCTTTACAGCTTCGCGCCGGACTGCGTGGGTTCGAACTGCCTGAAGACGTCGGCCGGTTTTTACTGAAGCGGCTGGATCGGGAGATGCGCACGCTGTTTGATACGCTGGATCGTCTGGACAGCGCCTCTATCAGTGCGCAACGCAAACTCACGATCCCGTTTGTTAAAGAAACGCTTGGACTTTAAAGAATCGCCAGTACCGCCTCGGGCGGACGGCCTAAGCGGGCCCGATCGCCATTGATCACAATGGGCCGCTCAATCAGAATGGGATTTTCCACCATCGCGTCCAGCAAAGCGCTTTCGCTTAACGCTGCCTGATCCAGCGCCAGGGCGGTATAGGTCGGTTCGTTGCGGCGCATCAACTGACGCGCGCTCTCCATGCCCAGTTTCTGCAGCAGAATCTGCAACGTCGCTTTGTCGGGCGGCGTCTCCAGATAGCGCACAATCACCGGCTGGATGCCACGCTGCTCCAGCAGTGCCAGAGTTTCCCGACTCTTACTGCAACGGGGATTATGATAAAGCGTCACCATACTGCTTATCCTTTCTGATATTGCTTAAAGCGTTGCTGCAACTGGCGCAACTGATCGATGCGCGCATCATAACGCGCCTGTTTCAGGCTCCCCAGCGGCACCTGGGCACTGGCCTGGCTCAGGGCACTGATGGCCTGAGCGATCTGACCATTTAAGGCCAGACTTTCGGCACGGGCAAACAGCTCTTCGTCGGTATGGCCCTGCTGTGCTGAAGCCTGAGCCAGCAAATCCCATCCGTTGGTGTCATCTTTGTGTGTCCATGTATAGCGGTTCAGAATGCGGCTGGCATTGGCGGGTTGCTTCGCTTCAACATAAGCGTTCGCCAGGTTGAGCTGAACGACCGGGCTGGTTTTAGCCGCCTGCGTCGCGGTCAACAGTGCAATGGCCTGCTGTGGCTGATTCAGGCCGATATCAATATCCGTCATCAGGTCAAGCAGCCAGACGTTCTCAGGCTGCTTAGCCAAAAGTGGCGTCACAATCCTTTTTGCTTCGCCATAGTTTTTGGCCTGCAAAAACTGCACCGCCTTGCCGTACCGGGAAGCCAGCTGCTCGCGTGCATTACCGTTGGCATACTGGTTCAGTAACTCATCGGTCAGTTGATTACGGCCGGTCGGATACATGCCCAACGTGCGCACCTTTGCCAGATAAAAGTCCTGAGAAGACTGGACTACCACCGCGCGCATCTGGTTTGCCCGGTTGCGCGCATCGGCGAGACGGCTGTCTGGTAAGGGGTGAGTCAGCAGGATTTCAGGCGGTTTGGAAGAAAACCGGCTCTGATCGGCCAGTTTTTGCAGAAAGTCCGGCATGGCCTGCGGGTTAAAGCCCGCGCGCTGCAAAACCTGAATACCAATGCGGTCGGCTTCCTGTTCGTTATTCTGCGTAAAACTGATGATGCCCTGCTGGGTACCCGCCAGTGTACCGGTTAAGGCGGCCATGCCCGCCTGTGGGCTGGCCATCGCCAGCAGGATCGAGCCCAAAGCCCCTACCCAGGTCAGCGGGGCATTGCGCTTTTGATCTTCCATCGCCCGCGCCAGGTGGCGCTGCGTCACGTGGGAGATCTCGTGCGCCATCACCGAGGCCAGCTGGCTTTCAGTATCGGTGAAGCGGAATAGCGCGGCGTGCAACACCACATTGCCACCAAAAAACGCAAAGGCGTTAAGTTCATCATTTTGAATCAGGAAAAAGTGGAAAGGCGTTTTAACCGCGTCCGCGTGAGAAACCAGCCGTTGACCGAGCTGATTGATGTACTGATTTAGCAGGGGATCGTTAATCAGCGGGGCGCTGGCACGTAGTTGCCGCACATAGAAATCCCCCATCTGCAACTCCTGATTAATCGACAGCGTAGAGCCTGCGGTCGTGCCCATATCCGGCAGGGAGTCGCTGATATCCGCCTGCGAGGTCAGCGGACAGGATAACGTGAGTGCAGGGAGTAGCGCAGCAATCAGCGTTTTTTTTAACCGGTTCAACATGCCTGAATCCTGTAATGAATCCCTGAATGGGACAGGTAAGCCGCTAATATGTTCTGTTTTACCCACGAATAGCGAGGCGTTCTGCGTATCTTAACCACAGGGCATGAAGAATGAAATGACGTTGTCGCGCGCACTGCGCGGCAGGATTGTGATAATGCTTCAAACCTGACGAAAAAATTTGACGGTGCAATGATCTGCAAAGCGCCTGAATAACAGACTGTCCGGATGAAAATGGCCGACAACGTTGGCATAAACGCAAGGGCCGCATACAAAGATACACGCGGACTGACATGCGGGCCGGGTAGCCACACGGCGGACGCGCTGAAAAGCAACAAAAAAACTGAACATACTGGCCATTTTCCCAGGTATTCTCTGAAAAAAAGGCCCTGTACCGTAACGATTATCAGAAAGGTAAATTAAAAATATTGATGGTGAAAATGCCTTTATTGCCGACAGGCTATTTATGGCTGGCAAGGAAGCGCCAGGAAATCGCGTTATCCAATCAGGAACCGTGACACGCTTTATGAACCATCTTAAATAAGAAAGAAAAAACACGGTCGATAAAAAATACTTTTTATCACGCTCCGTTTTTATTTTATGGCCGTCCCGACAAAATGCTATTAAGAATTTCAGCTGCTCTCCGCGTTGTACCACTGTGATATAGATAAGCCGCCGTCATCTTCAGGAGCCGCCGACGTTGCGGTAGCACGGTATACATCAGATTTAAACAGCAGGAGAGTGAGTGATGCGACCAGCAGCCTTTATTGTGGTAGCGGCGGTAGCGGGATTTATTGGCGGGAATGTTATGCAGTTGCCAGTATTAGTCGACAAGGTCAGCGGTAAAGTTGCCAGTAAAACAGAACCCAGTGATTACTGGAGCACTCCGGCCATTCAGGGCTATGGAAAAATACATTATGTGGATACACCCGCGTATAAACCCGGCACGGTAGCGGATCTCAGTAATAAAATTGTTTTTCAAATTAATCGCAGTGAAGGCGATATTCGTCGGCCTAATCTGGGGCTGGAGCGCGTGGCACGCGTCACGAATCTCTATTACGCCGCAGGTGTACCGTTAGATAAACTGAATTTCGTCGTGTCAATTAACAGTGATGCCGTTCCCGCCGCACTGAATAATGAACAGTTTCATAAAGCATACGGGGTGGATAATCCTAACCTCCAGTTAATTAGCGCACTGGAAAAGGCGGGCGTGAAAGTGTCCATTTGCGATCAGTCAGTGGCGTTTCACCATTTCGAGCGTGACTGGATTGATACGCGCGTCACCCACACGATCTCCAGCGGCACCACCGTTGCCACGCTGCAAAACCAGGGTTATGCCTTTTTGATGCTGTAAGTCTCGCGATGGCGGCGCGCGCCGCTGTCACCTTAACGTCATCTTTCCGCGATGTGCATGTCATAAAACGCCTTTAGTGTAAGCGCCAATGAGATCGATCTCATTGGCGACTGACGAGGGTGAAATGAGTGACTTAATTCGTGTGGCAGAACGGGCTGGGGTTTCGCGCGCCACCGCCGCACGTGCCTTTTCCGATCCCCATCTGCTTAAACCTGGCACGCTGAAAAAGGTGCTGGATGCCTCGGAAGCACTGGGTTTTCGCCCCAACCATATTGCGCGCCAGCTCCGTACGCAGAGTTCGACCACTCTGGGCGTACTGCTGCCATCACTCAGTAACCCGGTGTTTGCGTTACAGCTTCAGGCGATGGAGCACCAGGCCCGGCTGGCGGGTTATGGCCTGCTGGTCGCGACAACGGATTATCAGCCAGAACGTGAGGCGGCGATCGTTGAACACATGCTGCGTCAGCGCGTAGCAGGGATGGTCCTGACCGTGTCAGATGCTGACAGCAGCGCCGTATTACCCACCCTGGCTGAAGCCCGCATGCCTTTCGTTCTGGCGCATAACATGCCGCAGAACACCGCCTGGCGCAGCGTCTGTGTGGATAACCGCCGGGCAATGGCAGAAGCCACTGCGCACCTGATCGCGCTGGGCCATCGGCATATTGTCATGGCGGCAGGGCCGATGTTGCAGTCTGACCGTGCACGTCAGCGCTACCTCGGCTATTGCGATGCGATGCAGCAGGCAGGCTTTACGCCCAGCGCGCTGGTTGATATGCCCAGCCACATTCACGCCCTGTTCGATCCCTTTTTACCGTTGATGACGGGCAGCGATCCGCTGACCGCCGTAATTTGCAGTAACGACCTCCTGGCCATCAGCCTGATGGGGGCGGCCGCGCGTGCAGGCATTAACGTACCGCAACAGTTGTCTGTTATGGGCTTCGATGGTATTGCCATCGGTGAACAGCTTTCGCCTTCACTGGCCAGCGTGGTGCAGCCCAGCGAGCAGTTGGGTGCCTGCGCCATCGATATGCTTCTCGATTCGTCTGCTGAGGCTTCGCGCTTACTGGACCACCACCTGCGTTCAGGCGAGAGCATCGCGGCAATTTTTCATTCTTCAACATCAGGAAAACATCATGTCTACACACAATAAAATTGCGCTGTTTGCCAGCGCGGCGTTGCTTACCGCCTGTGCATTATCCAGCCCGCTGGCGCAGGCCGAGGAGAATGCGATTTGCTATAACTGCCCACCGGAATGGGCGGACTGGGCGACACAGCTCCAGGCGATCAAAAAAGACACCGGTATTGTCGTGCCGCAGGATAATAAAAACTCCGGCCAGGCCCTGGCGCAGCTCGTCGCCGAAAAAAATAACCCCGTCGCCGATGTGGTGTATTACGGTGTCAGTTTTGGGATTCAGGCGGCACAGGCGGGCGTGGTGACCGACTACAAACCCGCCAACTGGGACCAGGTTCCGGCAGGGATGAAAGACCCGCAGGGTAAGTGGGTCGCGCTGCACTCTGGCACCATGGGGTTTATGGTTAACGTCGATGCTCTGGGCGGCGCGCCGGTGCCGACGTCCTGGGACGACCTGCTGAAGCCAGAATACAAAGGCATGGTGGGTTATCTGGATCCCGCCAGTGCGTTTGTCGGTTATGTCGCCGCCGTGGCGGTGAACCAGGCGAAAGGGGGCACGATGCAGGATTTTACCCCCGCGCTGACGTGGTTCAAAAAGCTGCAGGCCAACAAGCCGATTGTGCCTAAACAAACCGCCTATGCCCGCCTTATCTCTGGCGAAATCCCGATTTTGCTGGATTACGACTTCAATGCCTATCGCGCGAAGTATAAAGATCACGCCAACGTCGTCTTTGTCATTCCTCAGGAAGGCACGGTGACGGTGCCTTACGTCATCAGTCTGGTAAAAAACGCCCCGCATGCTGCCAATGGCAAGAAAGTGATGGACTACGTGCTGTCGGATAAAGGGCAGGCGATTTGGGCTAACGCCTATCTGCGCCCGGTGCGGCCTTCTGCGATGTCCGCAGAGGCTAAAAAGCGCTTCCTGCCCGACAGCGATTACGCGCGCGCCCATACTGTTGACTACCAGCAGATGGCTGATGCACAGAAAGCCTTCTCTGCCCGTTATTTGAGTGAGATTCGGTAATGGCCTTGTCGAATGCCCGCAGCGGTTTACCGGTGGCCTCGCGCCACCGGTCTCGCCGACGTGAGCAGGGGGCCAACTGGCCATGGATGCTGCTGCCGGCCTTACTGTTTTTTGCCGCCTTCTGGCTGTTGCCTTTTGCCCGTTTATTACAGATGGGCATGACGCCGGATCGCAGCACCCGGCACAGTGGTTACTGGACAGTGATTACCCAGCCCCAGTATCTGCAAAGCCTGTTTAACACTGTCCTGTTGTCGCTGGCGGTCACACTGGTCACGCTCGCGATTGCCAGCGTGGTGGGCTGTTTTCTGGCTCGCCAGCGCTTCGCCGGGCGCGGCACCTTACTGGCGTTGCTCACGTTCCCCCTGGCGTTCCCCGGCGTGGTGGTCGGGTTTTTAGTGGTGATGCTGGCGGGACGGCAGGGCGTGCTGGCGCAGATCAGTATGCAACTGGTTCATGAACGCTGGACGCTGGCCTACTCGCTTACGGGGCTGTTTATTGGCTATCTCTACTTTTCACTGCCCCGTGCCATTGTCACGCTGGTCGCCGCCAGTGAAAAACTGGATCGTTCGCTGGAGGAGGCCGCCCGCTCATTGGGCGCCAGCCAGTGGCGCATTATTTGTGACGTGATTGTGCCGGGTCTGAAACCGGCACTGCTCTCCAGCGGTGCGCTGTGTTTTGCCACCAGTATGGGCGCATTCGGCACCGCCTTTACGCTGGGCACCGACCTGAGCGTACTGCCACTCACGATTTACGGCGAGTTTACTAACTATGCCAACTTCGCCACGGCGGCGGCGCTGTCGGTGGTCATGGGCGCGGTGGCCTGGCTGGGATTGATGCTGGCACGTGTACTGACCCAATCCCGGGAGGAGAAGACCTCATGAAACGGCGTGGACTGTTCTGGCTGCAAATCGCGATCACGACGCTGACCGCCCTGTTCATGATTGTGCCGGTGGTGTTATCCATGCTGGCGGGCGTCACGCAAAACTACTTTGTCGGCCTGCGTAGCGGGCTGACGTTGAAGTGGGTTGAACAGGTGTGGGACATGTACAGCGACACGTTTTGGCTGTCGCTGATGATCGCGGTGAGCTGTTTGCTTGTCACGATGGTTGTCGGCGTGCCCGCCGCCTGGGGATTACTCAAGTCGCCGTCGCGCTGGTCGTCACGTATTGAAGAGTGCCTGATGCTGCCCGTGGCGCTACCGGGCCTGGCGACGGCGCTGGGGATTATCCTGCTGTACGGCCAGTTTTCCGGCCTGCGCGACAGTTGGGTCTTTATCCTGATTGGCCATGTGCTGTTTACGCTGCCGTTTATGATTCGCCCGGTTCTGGCCGTGATGCAGGCTATCCAGTTGCCCCGACTGGAAGAGGCAGCCGCCAGCCTGGGGGCAGGCTTCTGGCAGCGTTTTTTCACCGTGGTGGTTCCCAACTGCCGTAACGGCATTCTTGCCGGGGCTTTTATGGTGACGACGCTGTCGGTCGGCGAATTCAATATTACCTGGATGTTACATACACCTCTGACCAAAACGCTGCCTGTGGGCCTGGCCGACAGCTATGCCTCCATGCGGCTGGAAGTCGGCTCGGCGTACACCTTGATCTTCATTTTAATGATTTTACCCCTGCTGCTGATGCTTAACGCCTGTAATCACTGGCTTGAACGTCAGTCACGTCAGCCACTCAGCGAGGAAAAGGCATGAATAACGATGCTGTTAACGTTACGTTGCGCGGCTGCGCGCGCCGTTTTGCGCATCACCAGGCGCTGCATCCTCTGGATCTCAGCGTGCACGCTGGCGAAACCCTGGTGCTGCTGGGGCCATCGGGCTGTGGCAAAACCACGACGTTGCGCATTATCAGTGGCCTGGAGCGTACCGATGCGCCGGGTGAAGTCTGGTTTGACGATCGCAACGTGACCGATTTGCCGATTGAAAAACGTAACGTCGGGATGGTGTTCCAAAACTATGCGCTGTTTCCCAATCTCAACGTGGCGCAAAACGTGGCCTACGGCCTGAAAGTGCAGGGCATCCCGCGTGCCGAACGCGAGGCACGAGTCCAGGAGATGCTGGAACTGGTCGATCTGACTGCACTGGCCCAGCGCCATATCGATAAACTTTCTGGTGGTCAGAAGCAGCGCGTTGCGCTGGCAAGAGCCCTGGCGGCCCGGCCTAAAGTGTTGCTCTTTGATGAGCCGCTGGCGGCGCTGGACGCCAAACTGCGCGAACGCCTGCGCGCAGACATCGGCGATCTGCTGAAAAAGCTGGCGATTACCGCCGTCTATGTGACGCACGATCAGCAGGAAGCCATGGCACTGGGCGACCGCATTGCGGTCATGGAGCAGGGCCGCCTGGTCCAGATTGCGACGCCGCAGGCCATTTATCAGCGTCCGGCTTCGCGCTTTGTGGCGGACTTCGTGGGCGCGATTAACTGCATTGAAACCGATGAGCAGGGGCAGCCGGTGAGATTCTGTCGTCCAGAGGATGTCCTGCTGGCAGAAGCGGGGCGCTATGCCCGACACGGCTGTATCGTCGCCAGCACCTTTCTCGGTGCCTCTCAACGCCTGCAGATCGATATTGGCCTGGATAAGCCCATCCAGGTCGAGCGTCACGCGCGCGAAAACTGGCATGCCGGGCAGCGTATCAGCTGGTCACTGGCCGGGCAGGCCGCGCTGGAATTTACCGCTTAAGGAGTGAAAGAGTGTCCGCTAATCCTACGCTGATCGCGCAGATCAGTGACTTACATATTAAAGCGCAGGGGCGTTTGTCTTATAAGAAAGTCGATACGCACACGGCGTTACTGCGGGCCATCGCCACGCTGAATGCACTGCAACCGCGTCCTGACGTGGTCGTGATTACCGGTGACCTGGTGGATTTCGGCACCGCCGCAGAGTACCAGACGCTGCGCCAGGCGCTGGAGGGGCTGGAACGGCCTTTTTACCTGATGGCAGGTAATCATGACGACCGCCAGGCCCTGCGGGCCGCGTTTCCCGATCACACTTATCTGCAACAGGGCCCGACGCTCAACTGGCGGCTTATCGTCAGGGACGTCCAGCTACTGGCGCTGGATTCCAGCGTGCCGCACCAGCCATGGGGTGAACTTGATGATCGGCAGCTTCGCTGGCTGGATGACGCACTCACTGCGTCACCAGACATGCCCACATTGGTGATGCTGCACCATCCGCCGTTTGTCTGCGGTATTGATCATATGGACCGTCAGCGATTACGTCAGCCCGAAGCACTGGCGGCGATTATTGCCCGCCATCCCCAGGTTGAACGGGTGCTGTGTGGGCATGTACATCGGGCTGTTCAGACGCGGTTTGCCGGCACGCTGGCCTGTATTGCGCCCGGCGTTTCTCACCAGGTTGCGCTGGATCTACAACCGGATGGCCCGGCCAATTTTGTGCTGGAACCGGCGGGGTTTTTGCTGCATCGCTGGCAACGGGAGCAGGGCATGACCACCCACCAGTGCGCAATCGGCGACTACGACGGCCCCTGGCCCTTCTATGACGAAAACGGTTTAATCGATTAAATGCGCGTCAGGGCGATTTTTTGAACTGTACTGTGCTTAAGCCTGCTCAAAATGTCCTACAGCGTGTAGACTTACAGGCTGTAGAACCGCGATATGATAAAAACAACAGAGCCAGGCACAGCACAATGAATTTTCGCACTGTGGCGTCAACGCCATGTTAATGAATTTCCGTCCAAGAGCTGACTTACGCACGCTTATTGCGCTGCTGGTCATCATCAGCATCGTTATCACCCTGGCCAATAATTTATATGCCACATGGCGCGTGCAGCGCATGGTGCTGATCGACAGTACGCTGGAAGCCAACCGCGCCTACGCGGCTAAGCTGGCCTCGACCAGTGAGGTTTTTTTTCGTCTGGCGCAGTCACAGTTGCACTTTAGTGCCAATGTACTGGGAAAGGATTTCGATAACGAAGAACTGTTAAAAACGGAAGTGAATCGCCTGCGTGAGCAGACGGACAGTTTTAACTCGGTGGCCGTCGTGGATGAAAACGGTACGGTGCGGGCCATCTCGCCGGAGTCGCTGACCCTGACCGGCATGCATCTGACCAGTGATGCGTCACGTGAAGCGCTGCAAACCCGGCAGCCCATGATCAGCAAGCCCACGGTTTCCGCCGCCAATAACCTGCTTATCTTTGTCTCATGGCCCATCTGGAACAGTCAGGGACACTATCTCGGTTATGTCGGCGGCACCATTTACCTGAAAAAGAAAAGCATTCTGAATGCCCTGCTGGGTGAACAGTTTTACCGGGACGGCACCAGCGTCTTTGTGCTCGACAGCAATAATCAGGTGCTCTATCACCAGAACCGGCAACTGGTTGGCAAAACCATACCGCCGCTGTTGAGCGACCGCGAACGGCAGGAAAAAGACAACGGTTCACTGGTGTTAACGGAAACCGACAAACCCACCCGGCTGGCGGGCTATGCCATCGTTCCGACCACGGGCTGGATGGTCGTGGCGCTAAAACCGGTAGACGCGACGTTGCAACCGCTGTCGGGTCTGATACTTAAAGTCCTGAAACACTCGGTTCCCTTCGCGCTTCTGACCTTGCTGGTGGCGGTGATTCTGGCCCGGATGATCGCTATGCCGCTCTGGCAACTGGCCCGCAAAGCCAGCAAGATTGATGGTCAGAGCGCCACCAACGATATCGGCGGCATTCATGCCTGGTATTTTGAGGCGGCGCAGGTGAAACGTGCCCTGCTGACCGGTATCGGGCTGGTGCAGGATAAGATTGGCCGTCTGAGCTCTGAGGCACAAACCGATCCGCTGACCCAGCTCCTCAACCGACGTGGCCTGAATGCCGTGCTCGATTATTTTCAGACGCTGCAACAGCCTTTTGCCGTGCTGGCACTGGATATCGATCATTTCAAAAACGTTAACGATAACTGGGGCCATGACGTCGGCGACCGGGTGATCCAGCAGGTGGCCAGAACGCTCCAGCAAAGCGCCAGAAAGCAGGATATTGTCAGCCGTAACGGCGGGGAAGAGTTCCTGATGCTGTTACCGGATACCAGTCTGGCCGACGCCGAGGCCATCGCTGAGCGCATACGTCTGAGCATCGCAGGCGAGGCGGTAGAAAATGTCGGCAATATCACGCTCTCAATTGGCGTGGCCGAATGGAGTGCACGCCGCGTGCCGCTGGAAACCAGTCTGAAGCGTGCCGACGATGCGCTCTATCAGGCCAAAAACGCAGGACGTAACTGCACTGTAGTCGCGAAATAGCGCGAAAGCGGCGCACCCTTTTCATCGTCTGAAGGCAGAAACGATGCCTGATGCAGCAGGGCTGCGCTCAGGAATTGATATGTTCCCGGCAGTAGCGTCGCTTCCAGCTGGCGGGCGTTAAGCCCGTTAGCTTGCGAAAAATCTGGCGAAAGTATCCGACATCATTAAAGCCACACTGACGCGCCACATCGGTTAACGAGAGGGAATCCCCGGTCAGCAATTTTTCTGCCATGACGATACGCTGGCGGTGAATGGCTTCCGTCAGCGTTAAGCGGAAAACGCGCCGGTAAACCCGCCCAAGGTAATCTGCATTACAGTGCAGCGTTTTCGCCAGACCCGAGGTGGACAGGGGCAAATGATACTGCGTGCGAATCAGCTGATTCGCCTTCCAGGCCAGATCGGCGCCGGGGCTGTCAACGGTGTTCTCTTGCATGGCCGGGACGGTAAGCTGCTGCAGGATAAGCAGTAAAATACACTCCAGCGCCACGCTACGGTGAATATTCTGCTGTTCACTGAGAAACTGCCGGAACAGGGCAATGACATAAGCCGGATCGCCTACGCGCGTATGTTGAGGAAGGTGCAGCAGGCTCTGGTGTAACGTTGTCTGCGGTACAGGATGTTTCAACCAGTCGAAATGCAGCCAGTAAAATTTCAGATCAGGCGGAAATACGCCTTCTCCCACATGCCAGTGCCCGGGCCTGAGCAGTAAACTTTCTCCCGCCGTCACGCGAAACAGCACGTCGTCCTCACGGATAGTGAGTTGCCCACGCTCAACGAAAATAATTTCCCAGGAGGTCAGTCTGCGCGCCGGATGTGACCCTGTCCCGCGCGAAATAAACAGACCGCCGTTTTGCACCCGAACCGGAAACGCGATGGATAAGTCGAACATCATGATGCCTTTTCCCGCTGCTGATAGCGTTTTTTAGACTCTTCTCCCTGATTATTAACTAAAAATAGCCGCCATGTCTGATCAAGCTCACAGTTTAACGCTCAGGTCGGAATCCTCCCTTTTTTATACTTTTTCGTTCTCTTGTGGGTTAGCCGATTCCTGACAGAATACATCGGGTAAGGCGCCAAAACACCGATAAGCCCGTTATAAAGCGGGCAACCCTCTCTGTCCTGCATGAGGAAGACTTTATGACGTCTACGACACTTGAACAGAACACACTGGCGCAGTCGAACACACAGCAGATACTGTCCCTGCGTGAAAAAATCGGCTACGGACTGGGTGACGCCGGTGGCACCGTCATTACCTGCCTGATAACGAATTTTCTAACCTTTTTCTACACCGATGTGTTTGGCTTAACGCCAGCGCTGGTCGGTACGCTGTTTATGGTGCTGCGCATTTTTGATGCGATATCGGATCCGGTGATGGGCGTGATAGCGGACCGCACGCACAGCCGGTGGGGCCGCTTTCGTCCCTGGCAACTGTGGATAGCCCTGCCTGTCGGAATTATTGGCACGCTGACTTTCACCGCGCCTGCGCTTAGCATGGACATGAAACTGGTCTGGGCCTTTGCAACCTACCTGCTGCTCTCACTCAGCTATACCGCCATCAATGTGCCCTATTGCGCGCTGATTAACACCATGACGACGCGCCACTCGGAAGTGTTGTCCTGTCAGTCCTGGCGCTTTGTATTGTGTGGTGTGGCTGGCTTTCTGGTCTCAGTAGGGCTGCCGTGGCTGGTCGCTGAACTGGGAAAAGGAAACGCGGTGCTCGGCTATCGCGCAGGGGTCGGGATCCTGTGCGGACTGGCGGTGGTGATGTTTCTGTGCTGTTTCTTTTGGGTGCGGGAGCGCGTACCGCTGGATACGTTGGGCAAGTTCACCCTGCGGGAACATCTGGCCGGGTTACGCAAAAACGATCAGTTGTTACTGATGCTGCTGATGTCCTTTTTGCTGATTAACGTCTTCAACATCCGCGGCGGCGGCTACATGTACTTCATTACCTATGTCCTTCAGGGAAGCACGGCCTATACCTCCCTGTTTTTTACCATGGTGACCTTAGCCTCCATTTTGGGCTCGTTCATCGTGAATCCGCTTTCCAGACGCATTGATACCGTCCGGCTTTACTTCTGGACCAATATCGTGCTGGCGGCGGTGGCGCTGTGCATGTGGTTTCTGCCGGTTGGGCCGGCGTGGCAGAGTCTCTGGCTGGTGGTCATTCTGAGTAATGGTGTCATTCTTGGGTTTACCCTGCCGCTGCACTTCGCCCTGATGGCCTTTGCCGATGACTATGGCGAGTGGAAAAACGGCGTCCGGTCATCGGGGATGAATTTCGCCTTTAACCTGTTCTTTATCAAGCTGGCATGGGCATCCAGTGCCGTCATCATCAGCCTGCTGTTTATTGCGGTGGCCTATAAACCGGGCACAGGCAATCAAACCCCGGCTTCGCTGCATGCGATTACCGCCATGGAAACGCTGTTACCGGCCCTCTTTCACCTGCTGCTGGCCTTTACCGTCCGTGCCTGCAAGCTGACTAACCCGATGATGGCGCAGATTTCGCATGACCTGCGTATTCGCCATGTCCAGTCTTAAGGAGAGCATGATGTCTGTAAATGAAGTCGATCTGCATAAGCTCCAGATTCACGATCCGTTTCTTGGTCAGTATCAGCACCTGGTGCGGGACGTGGTGATCCCTTATCAATGGGCCGCGCTTAACGATCGTATTGACGACGCCGAACCGAGCCATGCCATAGCTAATTTCCGCATTGCGGCGGGCCAGCAGACGGGCGAATTCTATGGGATGGTGTTCCAGGACAGCGACGTGGCAAAGTGGCTGGAAGCCGTGGCCTGGTCACTGTGCCAGAAGCCGGATGCTGAGCTGGAGAAGACCGCCGATGAGGTCATAGAGCTGGTCGCGGCGGCGCAATGTGAGGATGGCTATCTCAACACCTACTTTACGGTAAAAGCCCCGCAGGATCGCTGGACGAATCTGGCCGAGTGTCATGAGCTCTACTGCGCCGGACATATGATTGAGGCGGGCGTAGCTTTTTTTCAGGCCACCGGCAAACGACGACTGCTGGCGGTGGTGTGCAAACTCGCCGATCACATCGACAGCGTGTTTGGCCCCGGCGAGCAGCAACTGCACGGTTATCCTGGTCACCCGGAGATCGAACTGGCGCTGATGCGGCTGTATGACGTGACCCAGGAGCCGCGCTACATGGCGCTGGCCGACTATTTTGTCACGCAGCGGGGAACGCAGCCGCACTTCTATGATGATGAGTACCAGAAGCGTGGTCAGACGTCGTACTGGCACACCTATGGGCCCGCGTGGATGATCAAGGACAAGGCTTACAGCCAGGCGCACCAACCTCTTGCGGAACAGCAGCAGGCGGTGGGGCACGCCGTGCGCTTTGTCTATCTGATGACCGGTGTCGCGCACCTCGCACGGCTGAGCCAGGATGAATCGAAACGACAGGACTGTCTGCGTCTGTGGCACAACATGGCGCAGCGACAGCTCTATATTACCGGCGGCATCGGTTCGCAGAGCAGCGGTGAAGCGTTCAGTAGCGATTACGACTTACCGAACGATACGGTTTATGCCGAAAGCTGTGCCTCGATTGGGCTGATGATGTTTGCCCGTCGCATGCTGGAAATGGAGGCGGACAGCCAGTACGCCGATGTCATGGAGCGCGCCCTGTATAACACAGTACTGGGTGGTATGGCGCTGGACGGAAAACATTTCTTTTACGTCAATCCGCTGGAAGTCCATCCGAAAAGCCTGCCTTTTAATCATATTTACGATCATGTGAAACCGTTTCGTCAGCGCTGGTTCGGCTGTGCCTGCTGCCCACCCAATATCGCCCGTTTGCTGACCTCTCTCGGCCACTATATTTATACGCCGCGCGAGGATGCGCTGTTTATCAATCTCTATATTGGTAACCGGGTCGAGATCCCGGTTGGCAATCAAACGTTGGGCCTGCGGATCAGCGGTAATCTTCCCTGGCAGGAAACCGTCACAATCACCATCGATTCCACCCAGCCTGTGAACCATACGCTGGCCTTGCGCCTGCCCGACTGGTGTGCGTCGCCGCAGATTACCTGTAACGGGACGGAAGTGAATGAGGCGGCGCGCAAAGGTTACCTGTATCTGACCCGTCACTGGCAGGAAGGCGATACGGTAACGTTAACCCTGCCCATGCCGGTGCGCCGGGTTTACGGCAATCCGCTGGTGCGCCATGTGGCGGGCAAAGTGGCCGTTCAGCGCGGGCCCTTGATCTATTGCCTGGAACAGGCGGATAACGGCGAGCAGTTACATAATCTGTGGCTGCCTGCGTCGGCGACATTCCGTACCTTTGAAGGGAAGGGGGTTTTTGCGCACAAGGTGCTGATTCAGGCGGAAGGGATCAGAAAAGCGGCGCGTGAACCTGAGCAACAGCTGCTGTGGCATTACGATCAGGCACCTGCGCTGGCGCAACCCCAGACCTTAACCTTTATTCCCTGGTTCTGTTGGGCCAATCGCGGAGAAGGGGAGATGCGTATCTGGGTGAATGAGGCCTAACGGCGTCATCTCTGCCAGCAGCCGGGCCCGGTGCCCGGTCTGAATTGCCGCAGGCTCGATCTGATTTGTAGCGTCTGCGGTGTACAACGGTCTGCCGCCAGCGGCGAGGATTTTTCGTCAGCGCGGTTTTCGCGCCTTTTCAGCCCCCAAATATCCGGTACAATCGTGGCCCCTTATGACGTCATGGACCCAACGGCATGCTGGCTTTATTGATTCAATGGTACAAACGCCGTTTTAGCGACCCACAGGCGATTGGCCTGCTGGTGATTCTGCTGGCGGGATTTTGCATTCTGTTCTTCCTGAGTGGCCTGCTGGCACCGTTGCTGGTGGCCGTGGTTCTTGCTTATCTGCTTGAGTGGCCAACCGTGCGCCTGCAACGTATTGGCTGCACGCGCAGCTGGGCCACCAGCATTGTGTTGGTGCTGTTTGCCGGCATCCTGCTGGTGTTAGTGCTGATCGTCGCGCCTGTGGCGTGGCAGCAGGGCATTAACCTGACGCGGGATCTGCCTAACATGCTCAACAAGCTCTATCTCTACGCGGCCGGTTTGCCCCGACGTTTCCCGGCGCTGGTCGATGCCGGCATTATTGATGTGATTGTCGAGAACCTGCGTGGTCGTCTGAGCGGCGTGGGTGACTCACTGGTGAAATACTCACTGGCCTCGCTGGTCGGGTTGATGACGCTGATGATTTATCTGGTGCTGGTGCCCCTGATGGTGTTCTTTCTGCTGAAAGACAAAGACCAGATGCTGAACGCCGTGCGGCGTGTTCTGCCGCGAAACCGTGGTCTGGCCGCCGAGGTGTGGCAGGAAATGAATCAGCAAATCACCAACTATATTCGTGGCAAGGTGCTGGAGATGATCGTCGTCGGCATCGCCAGCTGGCTGGCGTTTCTGTATCTCGGTCTCAACTACTCTCTGCTGCTGGCGGTGCTGGTGGGCATATCGGTCCTGATTCCCTATATTGGGGCCATGCTGGTAACGATACCGGTCATTGGCGTCGCCCTGTTTCAGTGGGGGCTGGGCACGGAATTCTGGACATTGCTGACCGTCTACCTGGTCATCCAGGCGCTGGACGGCAATGTGTTAGTTCCGGTGTTGTTCTCCGAAGCGGTTAATTTGCATCCGCTGGTGATTATATTATCCGTGGTGATCTTTGGTGGGTTATGGGGCTTCTGGGGCGTATTTTTTGCGATTCCGCTCGCCACGCTGGTGAAGGCGGTGGTGCATGCCTGGCCGGATGCCACGCTTGACGAAACGCTGAGTCGGTAAACAATCAGGGCGCGTTTTTCACCGCGCCCTGAGAGGCTCATGCAGACTTAAGATAGTCCATCACGATGTCGTGGTGATTGGACGTTTTGAAATCGTCGAACACTTTTTCAATCTTGCCGTTGGCATCGACCAGGAAACTGATGCGGTGGATGCCGTCGTAGGTTTTACCCATAAAGGTTTTTTCACCCCAGACGCCAAACTGCTGGCATACCTGGTGATCTTCGTCCGACAGCAGCGTGAAGTTAAGCAGCTCTTTTTCTGCAAAACGTGACAGCTTTTCCGGTTTATCCGTACTGATTCCCAGGACTTCAACGCCCGCCTTTTTTAGCTCATCCATGTTGTCACGCAGACCACATGCCTGAACGGTACAGCCTGGCGTCATGGCTTTAGGGTAAAAGTAGACCAGAACGCGCTGACCCTGGAAGTCGGCTAAATTCACTTGTTCGCCATCCTGATCGGGCAAGCTAAATTTCGGTGCGGTATCACCGGCTTTCAGTGGATTCATCACATCTCTCCATTTTTTCGGTTCATGCTGTGGTTAATACACCATGAGGCGAGAAACAGCCAAATGGAAAATTATCAATTTCAGACGGTTTCCTCACCTGACCGTACTTTTAACGTAGCAGAACAGTCTGCGAGGCGCTCGTCTTTACCTGCCGGGTACAACCAGTTCGTGGGTGTCCGCATCGCTCAGACTGTAAAGCCGTAACGAACCCTGTGCATTCAGTTCCTGACATAACGCATTAAACGCCAGTTCAAATGCCGGGCCGTCGCTGCGCGTCGGGCTGTGTGCCGTCATCTGAATATAGAGTGTGGCGGGCTTGCCGTGTTGAGCAGGCTGAATACGTGAAACCAGTTCCGCAATGTTCATCTGGTGCTTATCGGTGAGATCCGTAAAGCGCTCAATGATATGCGGTGAGTCAGCCACCTCGACCTGGATAAAGGCCGTGTCGGGCATCGGTGGGCGTGCGGTAGCGTGCGTACGCTTCATCACGATCAGCAGTTCCAGCTCTGCGCCTTTGAGCGGGAGCGTGGACTCAATCAGCGTGATCGCGTTCCAGCTGCCGGACAGCAGCATAATGAACGTGAATTCATCCCCAAGCATGGCAAGGCGACTGTCTTCGATGTTGCAACCGCAACTGCTGACGTGGCGAGTAATCGTATTAACGATACCCGGACGGTCAACACCCAGAGCGGTGATCACCAAGTGATGGGGTTGAGATTGCGACAAAATAGGATTCCCTGTGCATTTGCTAATAACCATAAGGTAAACATAAAAAAAACTGCTGACAAGCGCGGGAATAGCGGAGCTTGCTTGCTTTTCCCTAAGTGTAAACCGTACCATGAAGCACTTGTTTGTCGAGGGGATCGCCAATGTTTACGGGAAGTATTGTTGCACTCGTTACGCCGATGGATGACAAAGGTAATGTCTGCCGTGCGAGTTTGAAAAAACTGATTGATTACCATGTCGCCAGCGGTACTGCGGCGATCGTTTCCGTCGGCACCACCGGCGAATCAGCTACCCTGAGCCATGAAGAACATGGTGATGTGGTGCTGCAAACCCTGGATCTGGCGGATGGGCGTATTCCCGTGATTGCCGGCACCGGCGCCAATGCGACAGCGGAAGGCATCTCGCTGACTAAACGATTTGAAAATTCAGGCGTTGTTGGCTGCCTGACGGTCACACCTTACTATAATCGTCCTACCCAGGAAGGCTTATACCAGCACTTTAAAGCGATTGCCGAGAGCACCAGCCTGCCGCAGATGCTGTATAACGTCCCTTCCCGTACCGGTTGTGATATGTTGCCGGAAACCGTTGCCCGCCTCGCTGAAATCAAAAATATTATCGGAATCAAAGAGGCAACCGGGAACTTATCGCGTGTCAGCCAGATCCAAGAGCTGGTTGATGATGCGTTCATCCTGGTGAGTGGCGACGACGCCAGCGCACTGGACTTTATGCAACTGGGCGGTAACGGCGTCATTTCGGTGACGGCAAACGTAGCAGCACGCGAAATGGCCGAACTGTGCAAACTGGCACAGCAGGGCAATTTCGTTGAAGCTCGCCGTCTGAATCAGCGTCTGATGCACCTGCATCAGACGCTTTTCTGTGAACCTAATCCAATCCCGGTTAAATGGGCGGCAAAACAGCTAGGATTAATCGCTAATGACACGCTGCGTCTGCCAATGACGCCACTGACGGCGGTTGCACAGCCAAAAGTGGAGCAGGCGCTGGTGAAAGCGGGTTTGCGATAATTTAGGGAGTGTGAATGAATTACTCAGTAAAGCGGTCAACGATTGCAACGGTGGTGGGGCTTTCCACCCTGATGCTGTTGTCGGCCTGTTCGAACGATCAGCGTTATAAGCGCCAGGTCAGCGGTGATGAATCTTACCTGCAGGCCAGCGGGCTGCGTGAGTTAAAAGCGCCGCCGGGCATGATTCTGCCTGTTCAGAACGGCGAATACGATATCCCACCGTCAACCAGTCAGGCACCGGTTGGCAAGCAGCTGGATATCCGTCCACCGGCGCAGCCGCTGGCCTTGATGAACGGCTCACGCGCGCAGTTCAGCAATAATACCGGCGCACTGATTTTCGACAACAACCGTGGATCAATTTGGTCGCAGGTTGTGGGCGTTGTGCAGGCGAAAAACTTCCCGATTGCGTCGCGCAATGACGCCGGACAGCAGCTGACCACCGACTGGGTGCAGTGGAACCGCGCAGATGAAGACAAGCAATATCGCGGGCGTTACCAGATTAGCGTGAAATCACAGAGCTATCAGCAGGTGCTGACCGTGCGTCTGCTGGAACTGCAGCAGGAAGGCACTAACATCACCTCGCCAGAGCAGATCCAACGCTATACCGCGCAGATGCTGAATGAGATTGCGGCGGGCATGGACAAGGTTGCCACGGCGAATGAAAACGCCGCAGCGGGCCGCGTGAACGGTGCGATTGATGTGCAGAGTGCAGCGGATGATACCGGCCTGCCTATGCTGGTGTTACGTACGCCGTTCAACGTCGCCTGGCAGCGCCTGCCTGCGGTAATGAAACGCGTCGGCATGGACGTCACGGACACGACCCGTTCAACCGGCAGCATGAAAGTGACCTACAAAGCGCCGGGCAGCAGCACCTGGGACAGCCTTGGCGCCAAAGATCCTGAACTGCCAAACGGCGATTACAAGGTTCAGGTTGGCGATCTCGATAACCGAACCAGTCTGCAATTCATTGATCCTAAAGGCCATGTGCTGACGCAGGCGCAAAATGATGCGCTGGTGTCGGTGTTCCAGGCCGCAATGAACAAATAAAATTACCCCAGGCCGGAGATTCTCCGGCCTTTTTATTTTGTTTTTTGGCATAATAGCGCACGTCGAGGTAATCGATTGCGTCACGGCAATCGACCTGAATATGTTGCCTCAGAACCGGATCTTTCATGTTTGGAGTTAATAAGATGCAAAAGCGAGCTGAGTTGTATCGCGGTAAAGCGAAAACCGTATACAGCACCGATAACCCGGATCTGCTGATACTTGAGTTCCGCAACGATACATCAGCAGGCGATGGTGCCCGCATCGAGCAGTTTGATCGCAAAGGCATGGTCAACAATAAGTTCAACCATTTCATCATGACGAAGCTGCAGGAAGCGGGCATTCCGACGCAGATGGAAGCCCTGCTGTCGGATAACGAAGCGCTGGTGAAAAAGCTTGAGATGGTACCGGTAGAATGCGTCGTTCGTAACCGCGCAGCGGGTTCGCTGGTTAAGCGCCTGGGCGTTGAAGAGGGCATGGTACTGAATCCCCCGCTGTTCGACCTGTTCCTGAAGGATGACGAGAAGCATGACCCGATGGTCAACGAATCCTACTGCGAAACCTTTGGCTGGGTCAGTAAAGAAAACCTGGCGCGGATGCGAGAGCTGACGTACAAGGCGAACGACGTACTGAGTAAACTGTTTGATGATGCCGGGCTGATCCTGGTGGACTTCAAGCTGGAGTTTGGCCTGTTTAAAGGCGAGGTCGTGCTGGGTGATGAATTCTCCCCGGACGGTGCGCGCCTGTGGGACAAAGAAACGCTGGATAAAATGGACAAAGACCGCTTCCGTCAGAGCCTGGGTGGCCTGATTGAAGCTTACGAAGCGGTGGCCCGTCGCCTGGGCGTGAAGCTGGACTGAGTCTGCCCTTCGTCTGTCGGCAAAAGGAGAGCGCGGGCTCTCCTTTTTCATTTTGGTGGAAAGCTGGTGATTGCGGCCTCACACAACTAAAATCATGCCATCTGCATAACAGGCCACAGGGAGCAAAACATGCGCTGGCAAGGACGTCGCGAAAGCGACAATGTTGAAGACCGCCGTAATCAGTCATCGGGCATGGGAGGAGGACGCATTCCTCTGCCACGCGGTAAAGCGGGCATTATCATGCTTATTCTGGTCGCCGTCGCGGGTTATTACGGTTATGACCTGACGCCGTTGCTGACGGGCGGCGAGGCGACGCCGGGTAGCCAACAGCAACAGCGCAGCGCCGATCCCCATCAGGATGAAGCGGCCAAATTTACCTCGGTCATTCTGGCGACGACCGAAGATACCTGGGACAAGCTGTTCAGACAAATGCATAAGCAGTACACGCCACCCAAACTGGTAATGTATCGCGGTGCCACGCGCACCGGCTGCGGGACCGGGCAGTCGGTTATGGGACCGTTTTATTGCCCGGCAGACCAGACCGTCTACATCGATCTTTCGTTCTATGACGAAATGAAACACAAACTGGGCGCAGGCGGTGATTTTGCGCAGGGTTATGTGATTGCACACGAAGTCGGCCACCATGTGCAGAAGCTGCTGGGCATTGAGCCCCGTGTACGCCAGATGCAGCAGGGCGCCAGTCAAAGCCAGATCAATCAGCTGTCCGTTAAAATGGAACTTCAGGCCGACTGCTTTGCCGGCGTCTGGGGCCACTATATGGAACAGGAGAAGATCCTTGAGGTGGGCGATTTGCAGGAAGCCCTGAATGCCGCCGAAGCTATTGGCGACGATCGCCTGCAGCAGAAAAGTCAGGGGCGCGTGGTGCCCGACAGCTTTACCCATGGTACATCGCAACAGCGCTATACCTGGTTTAAGCGTGGCTTTGACACCGGCAATCCTGGCCAGTGCGATACCTTCGCCGGTAAAGGATGACGCTGGCGGCCGCCAGCCGCGCGATGGCGTCGGCGGGCATACGGCGCGTAGCCGTTATCAGTGGTGATGCTGACTACAGCCTGACGATGGCTGCGCGCTGGTTCGACGCACTGGCGGGCGACTGGCTGTGTCTGAGTGACGTCCCTCTCGGCCCCGGCCCGCATTGTGTGCCAGCGGCGTTCCGTACCTTACTGGGGCGTGAGTTTCATCATGCCGTTTTCGATGCCCGATCGGGCTTTCATGCCGAGGCATTCGCCGCGCTGGCGGGCACGCTGACGGCTGGCAGCTGGCTGCTGCTGTTAGTGCCGCCGTGGCGACAGTGGCCACAGCAACCCGACGCGGACAGCCTGCGTTGGGCCGACGTCAGCGAACCCATTGCCACACCTCACTTTATCCGCCATCTGCAACGCCTGATCGAACAGGATGCACAGGGACTCTTACTGCGGCAGCCGTCGCCACTTAACGTGCCCGACTGGCCAGCCTTACCGGAATGGCACAGTCAGGCAACCGTCCAGCAGCAGACAATCCTATGCCAGTTGAACGGCCTTTCTGCAGGCGTGGCGGTCCTGACGGCTGCACGCGGCAGAGGGAAATCGGCTCTGGCCGGGATGCTCGCCCGCCAGAACACTCGTTGCCTTATTACCGCCCCGGCAAAAGTGGCTACGGGCGTCCTGTTTGACTTCGCGGGTGAGCACTACCGCTTTATGGCGCCCGATGCCATTCTGGCTCTGGAAACCGTGCCAGACGTTGACTGGCTTATTGTCGATGAGGCGGCGGCGATTCCCGCACCGCTGCTGCATGCGCTGGTAGCGCGTTTTCGTCGCGTGTTGCTGGTAACGACCATTCAGGGTTATGAAGGCAGCGGACGTGGCTTCATGCTGAAGTTTTGTGCGGAGCTGGAGCAGGTGCGCCATTTTACGCTGGATGAACCGCTGCGCTGGGCGCGCAACGATCCGCTGGAAAACTGGCTGAATCAGGCGCTACTGTTTGAAGAAACGCCCGATATGCCCCCTGCGAGAGTGGGCGGTCCGCGTCGGGCGGAACGCACGGATATGCCCGCCTTACGGGCGGCTTATCAGCTGCTTACCAGCGCTCATTATCGCACCTCGCCGCTGGATTTACGCCGCCTGCTGGATGCGCCAGGTATGCACCTGTGGCTGGCGGGCACTGTCCCGGCATTGCAGGGCGCGCTCTGGCTGGTGGAAGAGGGCGGACTGAGCGAGGCGTTAGCTCAGGCAGTATGGGCGGGCCACAGACGGCCGCGCGGCAATCTGGTGGCGCAGTCACTGGCGGCCCATGCCGGTTTCACCGACGCCGCCACGCTGCGGGCTTTACGTATCAGCCGGATTGCCGTGGCACCCCGCGAACGCCGTCAGGGAACCGGCAGGCAACTGGTCACGGCGGCCTGCGCGGCGGCGACCGGATACGACTATATCTCGGTGAGTTTCGGCTACACTGAAGCGTTGTGGGCGTTTTGGCGCGCCTGTGGCTTTACGTTAGCGCGCATTGGCAGCCAGCGCGAAGCCAGCAGTGGTTGCTATGCCGCGATGGCGCTGCTGGGACTGACGTCGTCCGGCAGGCAGTTGCAGCAGAAAGCGGCGCAGCAGCTGGCGCGGGACTGGTCATTTCTCAGCGCACATATACCACTGGCATTGCCCCTGTCCGCAGCCGATGACTGCGCGTTTACCCCGTTTGATGCCCGGCTCGCAGCCGGGTTCGCCTGGGCACAACGCCCGTTTGAAGCAAGTCTGGCGGTGCTCCAGCGCCTGGTCATTGTCAGCCAGGCTCCGTTATGCCTTCTCAGGCAGGCCGTCAGGGCCGACACCAATCTGTCCCGGCTGGCGCAGACCGCGCAGCTAAACGGACGCAAGGCGTTGATCACCGCACTGCGCGCGGAAGCCGCAGAAGCACTTCTGGCGTTGCAAGGCATTGATGGCGAAGGGTTTCGTCAGCAATTGCAATAAATCCACCAACTCGTTCAAATATTCCCAATATGATCCTGCGCCAGGGCGCGTAGAGTAGTAGCAGGAGGTCGATATGACACTGAGATATGTAATTGTTCAGCAACCCCCAAAAGTTGCCCAGCTGTTTTTGCTTTACCATGCCGTGGGTGATAACCCTGACGCCATGGGGGAAATTGGCAGCTGGTTTGCGAAAACCTTCCCTGCGGCGCTGGTCGTGTCGGTGGGATCGCCAGGGCCTGGCGGTCAATGGTTTAGTGAGGCCGGACTTCATGATAAAAGCGAGCAGCAGTGCGTTAACGCCAGTATGCCGCAGTTTGTTGAGTCCGTTCGTCACTGGCAGCAGCAGAGCGGCATAAGTCCGGAAGCCACGGCGCTGGTCGGGTTTTCACAGGGCGGAAGCATGGTGCTGGAGGGCATCAAAGCGCACAACGATCTGGCGGGACGCGCAGTGGTGTTCAGCGGACGTTTTATTACCCTGCCGGAGAGCGCCAGCACCCGCACGACGGTGCATCTGATTCATGGCGATTATGATGACCGCGTGCCACTGGCACATGCTCATCAGGCCGAACAGCGTTTAACCGCACTCGGCGGTGACGTCACGCTGAATGTTGTGGACGATCTGGCCCACGCCATCGACCACCGCAGCATGAATTTTGCCCTGCATCATCTGCAGTACACGGTGCCGAAACGCTACTTTGACGAGGCGTTGGGCGGGGCTAAACCCGGCGATGATGATGTGATTATGACAATGTAACCGGGCACGCCCTCGCGACCGCGAGGGCGCAAACGCGTTATTTCTTCTTCGGCCAGTCTTCGTCGTCATCCCATTTGTCGTTGAAATCACGATGAGGCGGGAGATCGGGCTTGTTATCCATAAACTTTTTGTGATCGATGCGTTTCAAATCCTTATACACATTCATCAGCACACCGACCATCAGCAGGACCACCAGGATCCACCAGTAATCTTTAATAAACTCCACAGGCCCGCTCCTTTCCTCGCTGTCAGGCGATCAATTGTTCCATGATGCGTTGATACATCCGGCTCAGCATCTGCAAATCGGATGCTTTCACGCACTCGTTGATTTTGTGAATCGTGGCATTCACAGGCCCCAGTTCGACCACCTGCGACCCCATGCGGGCAATAAAACGCCCATCAGAGGTGCCACCAGACGTCTGCAACTGCGGCTTGATTTCATTATAGTGCGTAACGGCGTTGACTACGGCATCCACCAGTTTACCGCGTGACGTCAGGAAGGGCTGACCGGAGAGCTTCCATTCAATGGTGTAGCGCAACTGATGGCGATCCAGCAGTTCTGCCACACGTTGCTGGATCAGGCTGTCGGTGAGTTCGGTACTGAAGCGGAAATTGAACTGCACGAACAGTTCACCGGGGATCACGTTATTGCTGCCGGTGCCTGCCTGGATATTGGCGATCTGCATACTGGTGGCCGGGAAGAACGCGTTGCCCTGATCCCATTCGGTCGCCACCAGTTCATTCAGCGCGGGCATCGCGCGGTGTACCGGATTATCGGCAAGCTGTGGGTAGGCCACATGGCCCTGTACCCCATGTACCGTCAGGTTAGCCGTAATCGAGCCACGGCGGCCGTTTTTCACGACGTCGCCCACGATTTCGCTGCTGGAGGGTTCGCCGACCAGGCAATAATCCAGACGTTCGTTACGCGCCATCAGCCGCTCGACCACTTTGACCGTGCCGTTGGTGCCGCTGGCTTCTTCGTCAGAAGTAATCAGAAACGCCAGCCGCCCTTTATGGTGAGGATTGACTGCGACAAAACGTTCTGCGGCAACCACCATGGCGGCCAGCGAGCCTTTCATGTCGGCAGCACCACGACCAAACAACATGCCGTCGCGAATGGTCGGCTCAAATGGCGGATTGATCCAGCGGCTGGCGTCACCCGGTGGCACCACATCGGTATGACCAGCAAAGGCCAGGGTTTCCCCTTCACCGCGCGTAGCCCAGAAGTTCAGCGTGTCGTCGATGTTCATGGTTTCGATGTGGAAGCCGATTGCCTGCAGGCGGGCAATCAGCAGCGCCTGGCATCCGGCGTCATCGGGGCTGAGAGAGGGACGACGAATAAGCTGCTGCGTCAGCTCAATGACCGGACAAAACATATTATGACTTCTCCTGAAGAAGATTCTGGTAAAGGGTTTCACTGAAACCCAGCAGCAAGGTGCCATCGGCGGTGCGCAGCACAGGGCGCTTAATGATCGCGGGCTGCGCCAGCATCAACGCTTTGGCGCTGGCGGCATCCGTAATGCTGTCACGCTCGGATTCGGGCAGCTTGCGCCAGGTGGTACCGCGCGTATTCAGCAGGTCCTGATAACCGAAGGCATCGATAAACTGCTGGAGCTGTTCGTCGGTCAGGCCGTCAGCCCGGTAATCATGAAAGCGATAATCCACGCCGGCCGCCTCTAAAAAACGCCGTGCTTTTTTGATTGTGTCGCAATTTTTAATGCCAAACATGACCCATTGCCCGCTCATCGCCTACTCCTGTCCCGTAAAAATGCGCTGAGCAGTTTACCATAGTGTGATCTTATGCAGCATCCGCCAGCGGCGCTCCGCATCGAATAAAATACGTAAACAGACAGCCCTGAGGTGTACGTAAACGGTTTCAGTTTGAGCGCTAATGATTTCCTGGTTTATCACTTCTCCTTTAAGAATTTCCTTAAATGCCATTTTTAGGCTACGTCCTGGTTAAGCACCCCGCGAAACCTGTCAGGCTAAGGCTTTGCTGAAATGTGCGTCAGCCAGCAAATCAGAAAAGACTCAGCTTTTTTGCGTCTTTGCCGATAGTACTAACAGGTGTAAACGTATTCACCAGGCGAAAAAAAAGGCGTAATATTGCCACTACAATAAGAGAGGGTTCTATGATTGACACCGAAATGGGGAACTGGAAAGAATTTATCGAAGCGATGTTACGTAACAAGTAACACGTGACGAGAAAAGCAGGGCACTTTCCCCTCTGCTGCAGTTCTTACCACACACAGAAATAAAACGGCCGCTGTTTCCAGAGGCCGTTTTTTTTTTGCCTGTCTGGTTCGCCAGACAGGCGGGCAGGTTAGTCGGGATGTTTCTCTTTCAGCGGGAAACGACGACGCACCAGCACAAAGAACAGCGGTACAAACAGGATGGCTAACAGCGTGGCGGAAATCATTCCCCCCATCACGCCGGTGCCCACAGAGTGCTGACTGCCTGACCCTGCGCCGCTACTGATCGCCATTGGCAGGACGCCGAAGATAAAGGCCAGTGAAGTCATCAGGATCGGGCGCAGACGCTGGCGTGAAGCCGCAAGCGTGGATTCAATCAGCTCGCCGCCCTTGCTGTTAAGCTCGTTGGCGAACTCGACAATCAGGATGGCGTTCTTCGCCGAAAGCCCGACAACGGTCAGCAGGCCGACCTGGAAATAGACGTCGTTTTCCAGCCCGCGCGTCCAGGTGGCGATCAGGGCGCCGACCACACCGAGCGGCACAACCAGCATCACAGAGAACGGAATCGACCAGCTCTCATACAGGGCCGCCAGACAGAGGAACACGACCAGCAGCGAAACGGCGTACAGCGCCGGAGCCTGAGAGCCGGACAACCGCTCCTGATACGACGCACCCGTCCACTGGAAGCCCACACCGAGCGGCAGGGATTCAACCAGCTTCTCCATTTCGTTCATCGCGGTACCGCTACTCACGCCCTCTGCGGCTTCTCCCACGATCTCCAGTGAGGCGTAGCCGTTATAGCGTTCCAGACGCGGCGAGCCCGTTTCCCAGCGGCTGGTGGCAAAGGCGGAGAAGGGCACCATGGTGCCACTGCTGTTACGCACGTACCATTTGTCGATATCATCGGGCAGCATGCGATAGGGCGCATCAGCCTGCACATACACTTTTTTTACCCGCCCTCGATCCAGAAAGTCGTTCACGTAGCTTGAGCCCCAGGCGGTGGCGAGCGTGTCGTTAATGGTATCCAGCGACACGCCCAGCGCCTGCGCTTTACGCTCATCAATATCAATTTGCAACTGTGGGCTGTCATCAAGGCCGTTATGACGGACACGGGACAGAAGCGTATCTTTGCTGGCTTTGTCCAGTAGCATGTCGCGCATGGCCATGAGCTTGTCATGCCCGATGCCGCCATGATCCTGTATCTCCAGGTCGAAGCCCGATGAACTACCCAACCCGGTAATGGCCGGCGGGCTGCTCGCAATGACCATGGCCTCATTGATGTGTTTAAAGGCTTTACCCGCGCGCTTAATGATGGCGAACGAGGTACGATCGGCGCCCGGTCTGTCACCCCAGTCTTTCAAACGGATAAACAGACGCGCGACGTTTTGTCCATTCCCGCCGGGACCTGAACCGATCGTTGAGAAGACCGACAGCACGTTATCTTTCTCTTTCGTCAGGTAGTATTTTTCCACTTTGGCCACCACCGCCGAGGTCTGATCCATGCTGGAACCGGCGGGCAACTGGACCTGCGTCAAAATCATGCCGCGATCTTCCTGTGGCAAAAACGACGAAGGCAGGTGAAGAAACAGAAACGCCATGACGCCAATTATCCCCACATAAAGCAGCAGCCAGCGGCCGCCTGTGTGCAGAATGCGGGCAACGCCACGCTCATAGCGATCGGCATTGCGGTTGAAATGATAGTTAAACCAGCGGAAGAAGCCGCGCTCGCCGTGGTGTTCACCTTTGGCGATGGGTTTGAGCAGCGTGGCACACAGGGCTGGCGTCAGGATCATTGCGACCAGCACGGACAGGATCATGGCGGAGACAATCGTCACCGAAAACTGGCGGTAGATGGCGCCGACGGTGCCGCCAAAAAAGGCCATGGGAATAAAGACGGCGGACAGCACCAGCGCAATCCCCACCAGCGCGCCCTGAATTTGCCCCATTGATTTTCGGGTGGCTGCGCGCGGCGAGATCCCTTCCTCGCTCATGATACGTTCGACGTTTTCGACGACCACAATGGCATCGTCCACCAGCAGGCCTATCGCCAGCACCATAGCGAACATGGTCAGGGTGTTGATGCTGTAGCCGAAGGCAAAGATCACACAGAAAGTGCCAAGCAGCACCACCGGCACGGCGATGGTAGGGATTAACGTGGCCCGGAAGTTCTGCATAAACAGATACATCACGCCAAATACCAGCAGAATGGCTTCCAGCAGGGTTTTGACCACATCGGTGATTGAGGCTTTGACAAAAGGCGTGGTTTCATAAGCGATCTTCGCTTCCAGCCCATGCGGAAAATAGTGTGATAACTCATCCAGACGTGCCCGCACCAGCTTATCCGTGTTCATCTCGTTGGCACCGGAGGCCAGTTTGATACCCAGTCCGGAGGCGGCCTGGCCATTGTAGCGGCTGAGGGAATCGTATTTTTCAGCGCCGAGTGCCACCGTTGCGACATCGCCCAGCGTGACGACGGAGCCATCGGGATTATTCTTCAGGGTAATCGCTTTAAACTGGTCGGGCGTTTGCAGCATCGACTGCGCGTTCACCGTGGCGTTCAGCGCCTGATTATTGACTGCCGGCAAACCGCCCACCTGGCCGACGGCCACCTGAGTGTTCTGAGATTTGATGGCATTCACCACATCATCGGTGGTCAGGGCATAGGCGGTCAGCTTGTAGGGATCGAGCCAGATGCGCATGGCATATTGGGTGCCGTAGGCATCCACTTCACCGACACCATCAATTCGGCTTATGGGATCCTGAATATTACTGGCGACATAATCAGCAATATCTTGTTTGTTCATGCTGCCGTCAGTGGAGACAAATGCCACCATCAAAATATTGCTGTCACCGGTTTTATTGACGGTCACACCTTGTGACTGCACCGGTTGAGGTAACTGACGCAGGGCTGCCTGTAACTGATTCTGGACCTGCTGACGTGCTTCGTCGGGATTGGTGCCGGCAGTAAAGGTGAGGGTGATTTGCGCCTGGCCGGTATTGCTGCTGTTCGAGGACATATACATCAGATTATCGATACCGGTCATATTCTGTTCGATAACCTGGGTAACGGTATTTTCCAGCGTTTGCGCCGAGGCACCAGGATAGGTCGCGGTTATACGCACGTTGGGCGGCGCTAAGTCGGGATATTGCTCAACGGGAAGCGAAATAATGGCGAGCGTGCCGCAAAGACACAATAAAATTGCCAAAACCCAGGCAAAAATAGGGCGGTCGATAAAGAAATTCGACATGGAATCGGCACTCCTCACTGCTTTTATTATTAATATGACCGATGCAGCGCGTAACGTACGAAAGTATTCCATGACATCACGCACGACCAGGCGACTACTTTACGTGCGGGCAGGGTTTGAAAAGTGGAGAAATTATAAAGAATGTGTAAATTGGCGCGCTTTTTCTCAACGATGTCGACGTTCAAGCCACAGGATGGTCGCCGCAACGCGTGAGCGAACCTCAAGTTTGCGCAGGATATTACGAAGATGTACCTTCACCGTCTCTTCTGAAATTTGCAAGGTATCAGCAACGGCTTTGTTGGACAGGCCTCGCGCCACCTCCTGAAGCACGTCGCGTTCGCGTTCGGTCAGCAAACGGAACGGATCGTCGCTGTTGTGACGCGTCGCGAGCGAATGCCGGACCGCCTCGCTAAAGACATTTTCGCCCTGTGTGGCCTGTACGATCTGGTTTAGCAGGATTTCCGGTTCACTGTCTTTCAGCAAATACCCATCGGCTCCCGCATCCACCATGGCGAAGATATCACTGCGCGCATCCGACACCGTCAGCACCAGAATCCGCGAGTGGATGCCTTCATGACGAAGCGCTTTCAGCGTGTCCAGGCCCGACATCCCTTTCATATTCAGGTCGAGCAGGATGACGTCCGGTGTCAGGCGACGGGCCTCAGCCAGTGCTTCGGTGCCGTTGCTGGCTTCCGCGACGACCTGAAGCGTCGGGTCGAGCGCCAGTAACTGCCGAATACCGCGACGCATAAGCGGATGGTCGTCCACAATCATGATTGTTAAAGTCGGTTGTTCCATGTTTTCTCCCTGTCACCTGACGCTGCAGGTTGTCGCATGGGCAATGCGGTTCGTCAAGCGGCGGCTGCAGCGACCCTCTGTGGTGCTGTCATTGTAAAGATTAACCCGATGGCCTGCCGTTGATCTGCCACATGCCCTGTGATGCGAGATGCAATAAAAGTAAAGCCGTGTTATGTGCGGCTAGTCAATCTCTGATGCCGGACGCGGTGGAAAGCGCAACACAATCTGTGTTCCACACGGCTGCGAACGAATGTCTAACTGGCCAGACAAGCATGCTGCGCGCTCGGTCATGGTGATGAAACCATAATGCCCCGGGGGTTCTTCTGTGCTGATCATGCCCGTGCCGTCATCAGTGATTGTCAGTGAATGCTCACCTGTATCCGTGATCCGGTAGTCGACGGTAATCAAACGGGCATTCGCATGGCGAATGGCATTCAGGACGGCTTCCCGGGCAATTTGCAGGACGTGGACCTGTTGCCGGGCATCCAGTTGCTGCAGGCCTGGCTGGCAGGTCAACCGGATATCAGCGACAGTCTGAGACTGAAGCGGCGCAATCATCACGTGCAGAGCAGCCTCCAGATCGGCCTTTTCGATCGTCAGACGAAAGGTCGCCAGCAGTTCGCGTAGCTGGCGGTAAGCCTCTGCCAGTTCGCGATCAAAATCTGCAATGATCGCCTGTGCCGACTGATCGGAGGCGGACAGGCTGCGCCGAAGCTGCATCAGCTGTATCCGCAGGTAAGTCAGTGACTGCGCCAGCGAGTCGTGCAGTTCACGTGCAATCGTGGCGCGCTCCTCAATCAGCAGCATTTGCTGGTACTGCTTCTGGGTTTGCCAGATCCAGATCGACCGTCCCAGCATCGCGGCCAGGCTGCCCATTAACGCGGCGGAAGGGGCCGTGCCGCCGGTTTGCCAGCGCAACGTGCCAACACGTTGATCGTCCTGTTTCAGCGGTAAATGCTGCCAGGCCAGCGCGGGATCGTGCTGGCCCGCCTCACAGGTAAACTGCTCGCCCTGAAGCTGAATGAAGGCAATATTCTCTTTGCCGACGATGCGGTTCAGCACATCATCGAAAAGCGCCGGTTGCAGCGAACGGCTGGTCAGGATTTGTGAGCTTTCATAGAGTAAGGAGAGCGTATGATTCGCCTGGGTTAAGTCCCGGGTTTTGTCGCGGACCCGTTGTTCCAGTTGCTGATAATGGCACTGTAATTGTGCAGCCATGCTGCTGAAAGTCTGTGACAGGACTTTCAGCTCGTTCTGCTGCTGCACATGCAGGGGCGGAAAGGCAAAATTGCCGCTTTCCACATAGCGGCTGGCTCTGACCAGTGCATTGAGGGGTTTAACGACCTGCTGGCGGGTAAAGCGGATCGTCATCAGAGCGAGCGCAACAATGGCGATCACGCCCGTCAGGCTGCTGATGGCCACGACGCGCATTTTCAGTTCGGCGTAGCGCTGTAGCGCCAGTACGAAGCGGTTAATTTCGTCAACGTAGTTGGGCATTTGTTGCCGCCAGGCATCTGACGCGTTCGCCTGCAGATGCTGTGCCAGAACGGGCCAGCCTTCGCGTAAACGCTGATAGTGATTATTAACCTTGCGCGGCACCCAGGGGCGATCGAGTTCCTGTAACACGGCGGCATCAAGCGTTTGTTGATACTGCGCCAGGTGCGCCGTCAGCAGCTGCGGATCTGCTCTGGCATCCCAGGCCAGGCGGTAACTTTGCATCCGCAGCGATCCGGCCAGATTAATGGCTTCCGCATCGCGCAGGCTACTGGAAAGCGTCAGCAGCGCCAGGCCGGTCGTCAGTAACGCCAGCAAGACAATCCACGTTAACGACAGCGCGATACTTCTGGTAACAGAGCGTTTAACAATCACGACAATAACACCTTTACTGACAGGGAATCATAAGAGCGGTGCCAGAGACACCCGACGACTTATTACAAAATGCCCGAAAACAGCGGCGCTGTGTACGCAAACTCACCCCCGTTGACGTTTCCCAGGAATGTCCACTTACGAATGAACATTGCTGCCATAGCTTTACACCTTGCCCATGTTGGCTTTCATTGCCTCGCTAATACTCAACACCATGTTTTACTCAGTGACCCACGCAAGTTCAGGAGGAAGTATGAAACGATTACCTGTGTACCTTAGCGCTGCTCTGTTGGCCACTGCTTCATTCTCTACTCTTGCTGCCACGGCAGTGGACCGGCAGGAAGCCCAGGGGCTGCAACGTATCGGCAGCGTCTCGGTGACAAATGTGAACGGCTCTCTGGATGATGTCACCCGCCAGCTTTCGCAGGAGGCCAAATCAGAAGGTGCCCGCCATTTCCGTGTTATCGGGGTTGATAACCCCGGCGACTCCAGCCTGTGGACCGGCACTGCCGAAATTTACCGCTAAACCCCTCTGTTACCTTCCCTGTAGCCCTTACCGGTCGCCTGTCGGCCGGTTTTTTTGTGATCTCAGAAAAGTTTTTTACAAATCGTCCGGCTTATCTCCTCGGTATATTTTGCTTCGATGTTGCATAACGGTTAGGATTCATCGCCGTAAATTCCCGCGCTGCTTTTCGTTAACTCACAGGCAAACGCACAGAGGAAGAAAACCCATTTCGCACTGCTAAACGCAATCGTTTGGATGCGCGATGACTTATGGTCAGGACAAACAGGAAGGCTATGAAATCTACGAAGAAAACCGCAGCAGACATGCGCGCTGCGAAACGACGCTGGCTCAATTCCCACGACTCCGGCTATAAGAAAGCCATGGGTAATCGTCACGTACAGATGATCGCTATCGGTGGCGCAATTGGTACAGGTCTGTTCCTGGGCGCAGGTGCCCGCTTACAGGCTGCGGGTCCCGCTCTGGCGGTAATCTATCTGGTCTGTGGCATTTTCTCCTTCTTCATTCTGCGCGCGCTGGGCGAACTGGTTTTACACCGTCCCAGCAGTGGAAGCTTTGTTTCCTATGCACGCGAGTTTATGGGTGAAAAAGCCTCCTATGTGGCAGGCTGGATGTATTTTGTTAACTGGGCCATGACCGGGATTGTCGATATCACCGCCGTGGCACTGTATATGCACTACTGGGGCGCGTTTGGCGATGTCCCACAATGGGTGTTTGCCCTGGGCGCGCTGGCGATTGTGGGCACCATGAACATGATCGGCGTAAAGTGGTTTGCCGAAATGGAGTTCTGGTTCGCGTTAGTCAAGGTGCTGGCGATAGTCATATTTCTGGTGGTCGGCGTGGTGTTCCTGGGCAGCGGTAAACCGCTGGACGGCAATGCAACAGGTTTCCACCTGGTCACGGATAACGGCGGCCTGTTCCCGCACGGCCTGTTACCGGCGCTGGTGCTGGTGCAGGGGGTGGTCTTTGCCTTCGCTTCGATCGAACTGGTGGGTACGGCCGCAGGTGAGTGTAAAGATCCGGAAACCATGCTGCCGAAAGCGATCAACAGCGTAATCTGGCGTATCGGTTTGTTCTATGTCGGTTCCGTGGTGCTGCTGGTGCTGTTACTGCCGTGGAATGCCTATCAGGCCGGGCAAAGTCCGTTTGTGACCTTCTTCTCTAAACTGGGCGTGCCGTATATCGGCAGCATCATGAATATCGTGGTCCTCAGCGCCGCGCTGTCCAGTCTGAACTCCGGTCTGTACTCGACAGGCCGTATTCTGCGCTCCATGTCGATGGGCGGCTCAGCACCGAAATTCATGTCAAAAATGAGCAGCCAGCAGGTGCCTTATGCCGGGATTCTGGTTACCGTTTGCGTCTATGTTGTCGGCGTAATACTCAACTACTATGTGCCGTCACAGGTATTCGAGATTGTCCTGAACGTCGCGTCACTGGGGATCATTTCGTCCTGGGGCTTTATCGTGCTGTGCCAGCTGCGTCTGCGCAAAGCTATTAAAGAAGGCAAGGCCGACGACGTCAGCTTTAAGCTGCCGGGCGCGCCTTTCACTTCCTGGCTGACGCTGCTGTTCCTGTTCAGCGTGCTGGTCTTAATGGCGTTTGACTATCCAAACGGCACGTACACTATTGCCTCTATTCCGCTGATTGCGGTGATTCTGGTTCTGGGCTGGTTTGGTGTGCGTAAGCGCGTTAACGAAATTGCCGCCACGGAGCACGAGCATCACGAGCACGATGGCAAATCATCCTGACGGTGATCTTGCCTGAGATATCAATGCCAGCCTGCGTGCTGGCATTTTTTTTCGCTGTTTCGGGCGGTCTTGATGATTGCGTGCGCAGACACGTAATTCAGATAGTTTTCTTGCATCCCACGACCTATCATCATTGGCTCCCTTCTCACTTGCGGAGCGCCTATGTCGTCCAGAATCACTATCATCAAAGATAAGCTGCTGTCTGAGAACTGGTTTGTGTTGCGTAACATCACCTATGAGCTAACCGACAGCCATGGCGACGTCGTGCGTCACAAACGCGAGGTGTACGATCGCGGCAACGGTGCGACAATACTGCTCTATAACCGTGAAAAAAACAGTGTGGTGCTGACGCGCCAGTTTCGCGTGGCGACCTACGTGAACGGTAATGAAGACGGAATGTTAATTGAGGCCTGCGCGGGCTTACTGGATGACGACTCGCCAGAGGATTGCATCCGTAAAGAGGCCATTGAAGAGACCGGCTATGCGGTAGGCGAGGTCGAAAAACTGTATTCGGTCTATATGTCACCGGGCGGCGTCACTGAACTGATTCACTTCTTTGCGGCGGAATATCATGAATCACTGCGCGAGAACGCTGGTGGCGGTGTTGAAGATGAGGCCATTGATGTGCTGGAAATGCCTTTTCCTCAGGCAATGGCGTGGGTGAAAGACGGACGCATTCGTGATGGTAAAACCATCATGTTATTGCAGCACGCCCTGATCGCAGGCTGGCTAACGCTGTAATCCTGCACGAAGCCGATGCGCAAACCATCGCATCGGCTTTCCGCTTTATACGCACGTCATCACGCTGTCGGCGACGCACTCCGGGTGCGCCTGCAGACGCGCCAGTGCCTCGGCATACGAAGGCATCGAATGGGCCGCACCCGGTCGCTCCACACATAATGAGGCAAACGCGGCCGCATACAGCGCCGCCTGATCCAGCGCAACGCCCGCCGCGAGCCTGGCCGCCAGCGCGCCGTTAAACGCATCGCCCGCGCCGGTCGTATCCAGCGGGGTGGCAGGAAACACGGGAATATGCCGTTGCTGCTGGCCGTCAGACAGTAACGCACCCGCCGTCCCCAGTGTAATAATGATCTGGCGCGCCCCTTTGCGATGCAGAATTTCTGCCGCCTGCCGGGCACTGCGGATATCGTTGACGTTGATGCCGGTCAGCAGCCTCGCTTCCGTACTGTTCGGGGTCAGCAGATCGACTTTTGCCAGCAACGTATCGCTGATTTTTTGAAACGGCGCGGGATTAAGAATCACAAAGGTATTGGCGGCCCGCGCATTATCAATCATGCGCTGTATCGCGCTCAGGTTGTTCTCGAGCTGGACCAGCAGAATGTCCGCCGCCGCGACGGTGGGTTTGCAGCGCGTGACTTCCGCCGCCGTCACGGTAAGGTTGGCGCCCGGATAGACGGAAATCATGTTTTCGGCGTCGTTTCCGGCAACGTAGATCAACGCATTGCCGGTGGGTTTCTCCTTACAGGTGAACAGTGTAATCGCATCAAACCCGGTTTTTTCCAGATGGCGGCGGGCAAACACACCAAAGTCGTCCTTGCCCACTTTGCCAATATAGTGCACCCGGGCGCCCGCGCGCAGTGCGGCGGTGGCCTGATTCGCACCTTTACCGCCCGGTCCCATCATGCTGTGCTGAGCAATCAGCGATTCGCCCGGCAGGGGAAAGCGGCGCATACCGGCGACAATATCCAGATTGAATGAACCAAACACACAGACTTTGCCTTTCATTTTCGCTCTCCAAAGTGGCGTTCGGCAGCCAGGCAGGCACCACGGCAGCCCGTGTAATCGGTGGCATGACTGAACACGATACGTAAACCGTGGCGCGTGACGGGCGGCCGCAAACTGCGCTGAATGTGGTGTTGTAACTGCGCCAGCGGAAAACCGGCCATCGCCAGCACGCCACCGCCCAGAATCAGGTATTCCGGATCGAGGATGTTCATTTCACTGGCGATCAGGTGCGCCAGCCGCTGGACGAAGGCCTGCAGATCGGGATGATCCCCGTGTCGCGTAAACAGTTGTGACAGGGCGGTGTCCGGCTGATGCGTCGCCGCCCACTGGCTCAGCCAGTGACCGGAGATCAGCGTTTCCGCACAGCCGCGATTGCCGCACGGGCAGGGCAGGTCATTGCCGGGCAGGGGAATATGCCCCAGTTCACCCGCGCCGCCATGATGACCATGATAAAAGCGGCCTTCCAGCCACAGGCTATTGCCTAAACCGGTGCCGGGATACAATCCCACCGCGTTGTCGGGCAGGGCATCAAGCTGTAACAGGTCCCATAACATCAGGTGGTTGACGTCTTTATCCATGGCGACCGGCACGCCCAGTCGCTTGCTCAACTGGGCTGCCACAGGTTGCCCATCCAGTGCCTGAATAAAGGGTAACGAGATAACCTGCTGACGATCGCGGCTGAGAATACCCGGGAGCCCGAGCATTACGCCGCTAATCGCTTGTGACGCCAGCGTGTCAATAATCACATCGCCCAGGGCGTGAAGCGCATCCGTTTGCTGTGCCCAACTGGCGGTCGCTATTTTACGGAATCCGCACCAGTGCTGGCCGTCTTCCATCAGTTGCAGTCGGGTGCTGGTGCCACCGATATCCATTCCAAGCCAGCGTTGTTTCATGCAGACTCCTGTGCCAGTCCCTGTGCGGCATCAATGCTGCTGCGCATCATGTCCCAGGCGGTGCTGAGATCGTCATGCACGTTGAACAGGCCTGAGGTGCCGACAATCAGCACGTCTGCGCCGGCCTCCAGTAGCGTGCGGTAGGTTCGTTGATTACAGGAGCCGTCAATTTCGATGAGGAAGTCATAGCCCTGTGCCTGTTTCAGGGCCTTAAGCTGCTGGATCTTCTGCACCATCTCGGGAATAAATGGCTGCCCGGCATAACCCGGATCGACCGTCATTACGGTGATCTTCTCCAGCAGATGAATATAGTGATGAATAAACGACACGGGCGTAGCGGGATTTAAAACCACGCCCGGCTTTTTCCCCAGACTGCGGATCAGGTTGATCACCCGGAAGGCATCGCGGTTGATGGTCTCCGCATGCGGACAGATATAGTCTGCTCCCGCTTTCGCGACGGCCTCGATAAAATCGGTCGGCTGTTCCACCATCAGGTGAACGTCTATCGCTACGGGCGTATGCGGACGAATTTGCTCAATAAAGAACGGCGACAGCGTGATGTTTTTGACGTAATGCCCGTCCATGATATCAACGTGCAGGAAATCAGCGCGGGTGTTCAGGACCGCCAGCTGCTGTTTAATCTCCATCAGATTCATGCACATTAATGACGGCGAGATTTGAATACGCATTATACTTCCTTTTTCTCAGTCAAGGGATTCAGGGCCGCGCTTAAACGTTTGCTGCGCGTTACGGCCCGGCTTTCATTTAGTCGGGCTTTGCCCTGTTTAACGGCCAGCACCACAATCAATACCGCGCCCCACATTGCCAGGCTGACGTGCGGACTGATGTTCATCAGACTGAACCCGGTGGAAAGAATTTGTAGCGCGATCAGCGCCAGCACGACGCCGGTGACCCGGCCAAAGCCGCCATTGGGATCGGTGCCGCCAAGGATGATGGCCAGCACGGTGAGTAAGAGATAGGCATCGCCATAACCCATGCGGGCGGAGTTAAAGCGCGCCATCATCACCAGCCCCGCCAGTACGCACAACAGGCTGGAAATGATATATACCAGCATCACCATGCGGTGCGTGTTGATGCCGCTAAACCAGGTCGCGTTGATGTTGCTGCCGCCCATATAGATGCACTTACCGGCGCGGGTTTTGCCCAGAAACAGGGCCAGCAGGGCGGCCGCCAGCAGAAAGAGCCACAGCGACAACGGCACACCCAGTAAGGTATCGGCACCCAGAGCCCTTACAACGGGAGGCATACCGCTTACCGCCGCGCCTTTGGTCAGCCAGATACCGATGCCGTTAATCGTGATCATGGTTGCCAGCGTCACCAGGATGGGATGTGCGCCAATGCGCGTTACCATGACGCCGGTAATCAGGCCAATGAGTGCAGCAATCAGCATCGCACCCAGTACTGCCAGCAGTAACCACAAAAGTTGCTGAGCGGTTCCGGCACCGTCCGGCACCCTGTTTAGTAAGACCCAGGCGATAAACAGGCTGGTCAGATTGGCGGTGGTGATAATCGCCAGATTGAGTCCGCCACTCAGGATGGCAATAAACATTGCCAGGGTGAGTAAGCCCAGTTCCGGCAGTTGGAACGCCATGCTGAGGAAAGTGGCGTCGGTAAAAAAGCGGCCGGGTAACAGAATGCCGAACAGCGCCAGCGAGAAGGCAATCAGAAGCAGCAGGCCAACATTGGTGCCATCCGGTTTTAACGCAGCGAATCTTTTCATATCTGTTTCTCTCCTCAGACAAAGCTGACGTCAGTTTCTTTGCGCTTCTTAAAGTGGGTGACAGCAATGGCGGCCATGATGACGGTACCGACCACGATGTTCATGAAGTAGTTGGATACGCCGATCAGGTTGAGTCCGTTCTTCAGAACCGCGATCAGGAAAACCCCCATCAAGGTGCCACTGACGGTGCCCTTGCCGCCCATCAGACTGGCTCCGCCCAGTACGGTTGCCGCCAGCACATCCAGCTCACCGCCCACCAGGGCGTTGGGGACGACTTCACCCATGCGGTAGACCTGAACCAGTCCGCCAATCGCGGCCATGGCCCCCAGCCAGCCATAGGCAAAGAGGGAGATCAGGCCAACGCGAATCCCGATACGCCGTGCGGATTCCGCATCGCCGCCCACGGCATAGAGTTGACGACCTAAATGTGTTTTGTTGAGGAGCACCGCTGTCAGCGCCGCAATGAGCAACAGGATGAGCAGCGGCAGGCCGAGCTGAAAGGCTTGTCCCTGCCATTCGAACGGCAGCACGTTACGCAGCGTGATCCACCAGTCCGGAAGCTGATACAGGCTGCGTCCACCGGTCACCCACATCAGCAGGCCAAACAGCAGCGACTGCATACTAATGGTGATGATGATGGAGACGACCCGGAGCCAGGTGATCAGCCAGGCGTTAATGACACCAAACAGCGTGCCGCAGGCTATCGCCAGTGCAATACTCAGCGGCGCGTTAGCAAACTGGTAATGTACAAACAGCGAGGCGATCAGGTACTGCACCACAGAGGCGACGGCCGCAAAGGAAATATCAATGCCGCCGGTCACCAGCACGACAAACAGTCCGAGGGCGAAAATGCCGGTAACCGCGTAACTCTCGGCCAGATCCAGCAGGTTTTGCACGGTCAGAAACTGGTCGCTGGCGAAGGAGAAAATCACAATGAACAGCAACAATACCCACGTCAGCCAGCCCTGGCTGGAATGAGGACGTAAACGGGAAAAATCAGGCATTGATCACCTCCGCCAGTTGCTGTTGCGCTATGCGGCCTGGTTGATATTCGGCCTGGATGGTGCCCTCGCGGAAATGCAAAATGCGGTCGCAGTTGTACCAGACCTCGGGGACTTCATCGGAAATCAAAATGATCGACAGGCCTTCGCGTGCCAGTTCGTGAATAAGTTGATAGATACTCGCTTTTGCCCCCACATCCACGCCGACAGTGGGCGAATCGAGGATGAGCAGGCGCGGCTGCGTCAGGACCCATTTCGCCAGCACAATCTTTTGCTGATTGCCGCCGGACAGTGTTGAGATGGCTAGCTGTGGATCGGCAACGCGCATGCCCAGTTGCTGAATCCACTGAAGAATCAGCTTGTTCTTGCGGTATTCATCAATCAGGTGGAAGCGGTTTTGCAGCTGGTTAAGAATGGGCAGCACCATATTGTCGGCCACCGATTGTTGCTGAATCAGCCCCAGCGTCAGGCGATCCTCAGATACATAGCCAATCCCGGCTTTGATGGCATCTTCATGACTGCGAAAGCGCACGGGTTTACTGTCCAGCCAGATCCTGCCGCGGTCAGGCCGGGTCATGCCGAACAGGGAAAGAGCCAGCTCAGTACGCCCCGATCCCAGCAGACCACACAGCCCCAGCACCTCACCTTCGTACAGCCGAAAATTAACATCGTGGTACTGACCTGCACGGTGCAGGTTTTCCACTTCCAGAATGACCCGATCACCGTTGCGCGTAGGGGTTTTTAACTGATAATCAAGTTTTTGCCCGGTCATCAGCTCGGTGAGATGGTGCGGTGTCATAGCCTGCGCCGGCCAGCAGCCAACCTTGCGGCCATCGCGAATGACGGTTACGCGATCTGATATTTCCAGCACCTCGTCCAGGCGATGGCTGACAAAGACCACACAAATCTTTTTCTGTTTGAGATAGCGTACCGTGCGCAGCAGTTGATTGACTTCGGTACGGGTGAGGGAAGCGGTGGGCTCATCCATGATCACCAGCCGCGCATCCGCTACCAGCGCGCGGCAAATGGCGACCTGCTGTCGCTGAGCGATGGAAAGGTGCGCGACACTCTCGTCAAGATTGAGGTCAAACTGCAGTTCCTCAACAATACGCCGGGCACTGTCAACCAGGGTTTTGCGCTGATGCCAGCCAAATAACCCGCGCAGATTGTGTTCAAATGCGATGTTTTCGGCCACGCTCAGGTTCGGGAACAGGGACAGATCCTGATAGATGACCTGAATACCAAAGTCTCTGGCCTGCTGAGTCGAGAGACGGGGCAAGCGGTCTCCGTCACCTAAACGAATTTCGCTGCCACGATCCGGCGCATGTACGCCGGATATCACTTTAATGAGCGTACTTTTGCCACAACCATTGGTACCGGCAAGGCAGTGCACTTCGCCCGCCAGCAAGGTCAGCGAGATATCGCTCAGAGCACGATTCCCCCCAAAGGTTTTCGACAGTTTTTCCAGGGTGATAAGCCTATGCGGCGCGACCGATTGCATCATTACAGCCCCAGCTTGATCAGGTTAGGCAGGTTAGCTTTATCCAGACTTTCCGTGTTGTTGCCCAGAATGGTGTGCGTTGTCTGATCCACTTTCACCTTGCCCAGGCCGTCAATTGTCATACCGTCCGTAATCGGTTCGTTCTTCTCCACCTTCTCGGCAATACGGATAAACACTTCACCGGCGGTATGTGGATTCCAGATATAGCCGCCCTTGATCGCCCCGCGGTTAACCAGTTGCGCGCCCTGACCCGGACTGAACGCCCCAATGACACAGACCTGATTGGTTTTATTGCGGTTCATAACGGCGCGACCGGCACCAATAGGGCCCTGCGAACCGAAGGCTAAAATGCCTTTCAGATCGGGATACTTAGACATCAGTTCATTGGTGGTACGGATGGACTCGTCCAGGGATTCGCCTACGCCAAATTTGTCCGTAACCAACTGCATGTTGGGATAGTGCTGCTTTTGATAATCCAGCGCGGCATCGGTCCACTGCTGATGAAGCGGCACCGTCAGGCTCCCCACGTATATGGCGTATTTCCCTTCGTCATGCATACATTGCGCCAGCGCTTTCATATGATTGATGCCGTGCGTTGCGGCATCCACTAATTCAAAGTCCCAGTTTGCAAACTTCTGGCCTGGCGATTCGTGGGTAATGACTTTGATGCCGGCTTCACGGGCGCGCTGCAAGACGGGCTCAAGCACTTTGGGGTCGTTGGGGACGACGCCGATAATGTCCACTTTCTGGGCAATCAAATCTTCAATGGCACGCACCTGCAGGGCAGGATCGGCTGCGGTCGGCCCCACCATCCAGGCGTCAATGCCGCGTTTGGCTGCTTCGCTTTTAATTCCGGCTTCCATAGCGTTGAACCACGGAATACCACCGATTTTCACCACGATGCCCATGCGTATTTTGTCCGCCGCATGGGACTGAAAAGCCAGTAATGCGAACAACGAACAGGCGATAAGCTGTTTTTTCATAAAGGCTCCATTTAATTATTTATAAGCTGCACAGACTGGGGGCGCTGCGAGCAGTCAATAATATTGACGCCGTTCCAGGCCAGTTCCTGTTCCAGCTCTTTATCTTTCAACTGGTCAGTAATGAGAAAATCCACATCACGGTAATGGCAAATACGCGCGAATGAGGGCCGAAGAAACTTAGAGCTATCCAGTAATAAATGTTTTCGTTCTGCTGCCAGAATCAGCTGTTGTTTTAAATGTGCATGACGTTCATTTCCTTCGCGTAAATAACCGTCATTGCCCAGACTGCTGCATGAAAAAAAGATCTTATTTATTTGAAACTCTTTTAACGGCTGCTCGGTAACAATGCCGTGAAAATCTTCATAACGATCTGAATATTCTCCGCCCAGACAAATGGTGCGAATACTGCCGCGCGCTGCCAGCGTCTGGACAATGCGTAACGAATTGGTTAATACCGTTAATTCAATATCCGGTAATTGCCGTGCCAGATAAAAACACGTGGTACTACTGTCGAGTAATAAGCAGTCGCCCACACTAATAAAATCCAGCGCGCGTTTCGCGATTGCCATTTTGGCGTCAACATGTTCGTTTACGCGTTGACGAAAAGACGATTCAGATTCATTAATCTCGCGATTATTAACCTGTAGCGTTGCACTGTGTCGTTTAGCCGGAACCGCACCACCATGGCTTCGCTGTAAAATACCTTTCTTTTCCAGTTGTGCTAAATCGCGGCGAATCGTTTCCTGAGAAACCCGACATAACGCGGTGAGTTCAGCGACAATAACCCGTCCGTTACACATTAATTCATCGATAATTCTCTGCTGGCGTTCAATCGGCAACATAATGGCCTCCGATGGCTATAAAGTACTGGAAGGCACGCGGCAAAAATGTGGCCTGAGCGTGGGTACGCAGGACCTGTTTTTACAACGCGCATAAAGAGATCTGTGCTGGGTTTTAATGAAACGAAATGAAAGAAATAATATTGTTTAGTGATTTGTCTCACTAAATAAGGGTTATTTAGCGGTCTCAGGATCCGCTGTGAACATTTTATCCTGCATTCTGCAGCGACTCTATCATGCCCGCTTTTGCCCGTTTATATGTATTTGACCGCTTTGCCTGTCCGGATAGTCCGACGAATCCGATTGAGAGAACGCTGACGAATACGCATGATGACCGCATTGCGCACGACAGGGCGCTACGGCTGTTGCAAAATGGATGTTTTTTAGGCAGTTAGCTGCGCTTGCTGGGCACTTCACAGAATGCGAACGTCGTGACGTGCGCGATTGCGCTATCATCTTCCACTCAGAGAAGTTGGGGCTCGATTTTCTTAATGTGGTACAGGATGAAATCGCTGTTTGCGTTGCCTTTATTCATGGTCGCCGCCGTCCAGGCTGATCCGGTGCAGAAACTGTTTTCTGACTGGCAGTTAACCTGCAATAACGCGGCCTTTTGCGTTGCGCGCAGCACTCAGGGTGACCGTGGTTTGGTGATGACCCTGTCGCGACATGCCGGGGCGGATGACCAGCCCCTGTTACGTATTGATTACGGCAGTGCCTATAGTGGTGCGCTGCCGGGGCCGGCGCTCAAAGATAATCTGCTGGTAGATCAGCGTCGTCTTCGTCCTGATTTCAAGCACTGGGACGTAGAGCCGCATCATCTTGCCACCCGCAACCCGATTGCCATTAACGAATTTCTTGAACTCACCATGGATGCAAAAAATCTGCAGCTGACGTTCAGCGCCAGCCCACAGGTTTCATTGCGTGGCATGAAAGCGGCCCTGTTGTACATGGACGACGTACAGGGGCGGGTGAATAGCATGAGCGCCTGGGTTCGACGGGGCGAACGCAACGGCGTGCCTGCTGCTCCGGCGATTCCGCAGCTGCCACCTCCCATGGCCGCGCCTGTACCGCTGACGCGGGAAGAAACCAGTGGCCTGATTGATTACGGCACCTGGCGGGTTAATTCAGATACCTGTTCGCTCGATCCACTGCGACGCGAAGTCAGCGTCTCGCCGCTGACGGACAAAAAAGCCTTGCTGCTGGTGAGCTGTGAGATGGGGGCGTATAACGTGATCGATCGGGCGTTTGAAGTGACGCGCGCGCCGCCCTATGTGGCACGCGGTGTCAGCCTGACTTTACCCTTTACGCCGCCCGAGGGAGGAGAGCGCCAGCTGGAGCTGATTAATGCGGATTACGATGCGGCAACCGGCCAGCTTTACACCTTTGGTAAAGGGCGGGGACTGGGCGACTGCGGTACAGCGTCCCGCTGGCAGTTTAACGGTGAGCACTTTGTGTTAGCGGAATATGCCGAAGAATCAACCTGCGATGCCTGGCACAGCAGCGATGACTGGCCCACGCTCTGGGTAAGCCAGTCAGCCTCTGCGGATGGCAGCCGTTAAGGAATCGCCTGCACCATCATGGGGGAACCGGTCTGATTGCCCACCAACTCCGCCAGCAGGTTATTTACACCGTCACTCATTGGCGTGAAGCGGGTCAGGGGAGATCGGGTCACCACCACAAAAACGCCCACATTATTCTGCGGCACCATCGCTATATAGGTGATGAAACCCCCGCCACCGCCGGTTTTCTGAATGATGCCCGGACGCCCCTTTGACGGTCCCATATAAACCCAACCCATGCCGAGAGCGTCGGCTTTACCTGGCACGTCCATTCCATCCACCTTGTGAAGCTGATCGCGACGGTAGATTAATGTCTGCAGGCGATCGATCTGTGGCGTGCGGCGATTCACGGAGGAGTTCAGAAACTGCTGCATCCAGCGTCCCATATCATCCGGCGTTGAATAGACGCCACCGCTGCCGATAGCCGCCAGCGTGTTATTACACGGACTGGCTCCTTTTTCCGCCACCATTAAACGGGCGCACTGTTCGGGTGACGGGGTAAACGTGGTGTCCTTCATGCCCAGCGGGCGGGTGATCAGCTGCTGAAACAGGGCCGGATAGGGTTTACCCGCCGCACGTGACAGCGCATCACCCAACAGATCGTAACCCAGGTTGGAATAGGCCGCATTGGTGCCGGGTGCCGCTTTCAGGCTGGCGGTGTTCAGCCAGTTCCAGCGCTCACTTTGCGTAGGCCAGACAAAAACCGGACGATGCGGTTTACCGCCGGGCTGTTCGCGCGGCAGGCCACTGGTGTGAGTGGCGAGGTTAATCAACCGAATCGGTTGACCGTCGAAACCAGGGACCCGTTTTCCCGGAGGCGCATACTTACTCAGCGGATCGTCCAGACGAATCTCGCCGCGCTCGGCCATTTTTACCATCACCTCACTGGTCATTAATTTACTGAGCGAGGCAATACGAATTAACGAATCCTTTTGCGGACGAATATTGTTGCCGGGCCGGGTATCACCAAAGCTGGTAAAGACGCGCTGATTACCGTCTATTGCCACCAGGGCCATGCCGGTGGCACCACTGGCATAAAAGATATGCTCTGCATAGCGATCGACAATCTGGGAGGCCAGTAAGGGATCGGGCGCAACCTGCGCCGTGCTTTTAAGGGGAAGCAAAGAAACCAGTAAAGCCAGTAAATAAGGAGTGCGCATTTTCAACGGAGAGGGCTTCGCTATAGGAGTCGGGTGAAAACCTATAGTAATCAGTTTAAGGATGACGGGAAGAGCAAAGCACAGTTTTTTTTATTTCAGATTACAGTCAGCTGGCGATGGCGGCCATGGACATCAGCGGGCGGGGGATATGTTTTGCCCCGCAGAGGCCGCCGGACCGAGCCGCTGCACTGGCGGCGTGGCGCGCCGCAGTTCATGGCCGTTTGTACATGCGCCTGGGATGGCCCACTTTGCCATACAGCATTTCTACCGTCAGAAAGCCGGTTTCCACGCAGTGCTCCAGATAGCGACGGGCGGTTGTTTTACTGAGCCCGGTTTCGGTCATCACCTCATCAACCGAAAAAAGCCGCGTGGTGGCTGGCGTAAAAAGTGTCTGGACCCGCGCGAGAGTCGTTTCCTCAATACCTTTGCTGCCGTTATCGTGCGGGTAGTTCTTCGCCTGTAGCTGATAAAGGACATCGACATTTTTCTGATCGACAATCTTCCATGTGCGCTGCTGGTCTGCGAAAGCGATAAAGTTGGCAAGCGAGCGGTTAAGCCGTTTCCAGGACACAGGTTTTAGGACGTAATCGAAGGCGCCGTTGCGGATGGCCTGGCTACAGGTATCCATATCACTGGCCGCCGTAATAAAAATAATGGAACAGTTTGCGTGGGCCAGCAACGGATCGCCAATCAGGGTGATGCCTTTGCCATCGGGCAGATAATTATCCAGCAATAGCAGCTGTGGCGCACTGATGGCAAGCTGCTGTCTGGCTTCTGCCAGTGACCCGGCGATACCGATCAGCCTGAGTTCAGGGTGTTTACCAATCAGTTCGGCATGAAGCTGAGCCAGTTCAGGCTCATCTTCCACAATCAGGACAGTCACAGGCTCATGTTGCATCGCGGACCTTCTCCGTTTCCGTTACGGGACAGCGGTGGGTTTGCGCGCAGGGGATAAACAGCGAGAAAATGGCGCCACGTGGCACATTGTCGCTGACCTCAATGGTGCCCCCTGCGCGGGTAATATAGCTTTCTGTTAAATACAGCCCGATGCCGTGATCGCCCCGGGTTTTCGTGGTGACGCCACGTTCAAACATGTGTTCGCGGATGGCAGGTGCAATGCCCACGCCGTGATCCGCCACTTCGATGATCAGCTCACGGGCGCTGAGCTTAATCAGCACTTCAACAGGTTCATGAGGCATCGGGGCGCGTTGCGTGGCTTCAATCGCGTTGTCCAGCAAATTGCCAATGACCGAGATCAGTTCAGCCTCTGACAGTGGGGGAAAGGGCTTGTCCATCAGACATGCGGGATCAAAGTGGAGGATAACGCCTTTTTCTCTGGCGCGTGCCGCTTTGCCCAGTAACAAGCCGCACAGCAGTGGCGAGCTGAAGCGTGCGGAGACAAAGTCCAGCCACTCCTGCTCGTGTTCTGACTGCGCCTCAATGTAGTCAATCGCGTCTTCAAAACGCCCCATGTGCAACAGCCCGGAAAGCGTGTTCATACGGTTAAGCTGCTCATGCCGCATAATGCGCAGATTATCGACATAACGTTTCACCTGGCTGAGCTGGGCGCTAAGGGAGTCGATGTCGTTAAAATCGCGGAAGGAGATGACCCAGCCCATCAGCGCGTCCTCCAGCATGATACGTACCCGGCTGGCGATGACGGTGAGCGCGTTAAACTGGCTAATCTCATCGTGGGTATCTTTCTCCAGCATCACGGGCTGCGATAAAAAGGGGACGGGCGAAATGATCTGGCTGACAGACTGCCCTCGCAGCGCCTCGGCGGACTGTGACAGGCCTAACAGCTTTCGGGCGGCCTGGTTGATCACTTCGATCTGCAGGTGTTCATTGATGACAATCACGCCTTCATAGATCGATTCCATCATGGCGTTTTGCTGACGGACCATCAGGCCGATCTCGCGCGGTTCCAGCGAGAAAATCTGTTTTTTAATATTGCAGGTGAAAAACCAGGAGAAAATAAACAGGGCGATAAGCACCAGGGCCGCCACGATCAGCAGGTTGATCATGTTGCTGAACGTGATGGCATCCAGATAGCGGGCGAGATAACCAACGGACACGATACCGACCACCTGCCCGCGATCGTTCAGGATAGGCGATTTGCTGCGCAGGGAGATTCCCAGTCCGCCTGTCCGGATGGTGGTGATACTTTTCCCTGCCAGCACTGCCGCGTTGTCTCCGCCGACCAGGGGTTTGCCAACCCGGTCCGCCGTCACCGAGTGAAAAAGGTGCAGGCCACGGTTATCGCCAATCACCATAAAACTGGCATCGCTTTTCCGGGCAATAGCCCTCATCAGCATATTAATGGCCGGGATATCCCGATCCGCCACCGCTTTTCTCAGTTCCGGAATCAGCGCGATTTCGTCTGCCTGCACCTTCGCGCGCATGCTCATCGCCTGATAAAGCTGCCGGGTGATGCTGACGTAGTAATAGCTTCCCAGTAACACGAACAGGACAGACGAAAAAACAACGAGCGAAAGAAACAGCTTCGTTTGAAATGACAATTTCATGACTGTCACGCGCATTTGGAATAATAACTTCAATGTATCATCTTTTTAACAATAGACACTACATACGTTTATCTATTTGATATTAATAGGATTAAATCGTTTTCAGAGGGCAGGGAAGCGTCAGCAAAGGACAAACAACGGCTGCGGGGAATAAAAACCATAAACACCACGACGATTACCAGGATGCGGATCACGCTCTGGAAATAACACCATTAAAACTTTATGCCAGATACCTTCTCCTTCACGTAATTCCGCTTTTTTTCACGGCATTCTGAAAAAAAACGATGATGCAAAGAGGTTAATAATGCGCTCACCTGATAATTCTTTTCTGTCTGATACGCTGGCCCGTTCACCGCGCAGGAAAACCCTGAAGGAGCAGTGGTGGCATATTATGGATAACTGGAAAGTCGGGATTATCCCTCTTCCCTTGTTTGTGCTGGCCGGTGTGCTCATTGCACTGGACTGCCTGAGCGGGAAACTGGCCAGCGATATCGTCGTCATGGTCGCCACGCTGGCCTTTTTTGGTTTTGCCTGCGGTGAATTTGGCAAACGTCTGCCGGTGGTGGGCCGTCTGGGCGCCGCAGCTATCTGCGCAACCTTTATTCCCTCTGCGCTGGTCTATTACGGGTTACTTCCCGATATCGTGGTGACCTCAACAACGCAGTTCTATAAATCGACCAATATTCTCTATCTCTATATTTGCTGCATCATCGTCGGCAGCATCATGAGCATGAACCGTACGGTGCTGATTCAGGGCTTTCTGCGCATCTTTTTTCCCATGCTGTGCGGTGAAATCGTGGGCATGATTGTCGGCATGGGCGTCGGATTAGCGTTGGGGCTGGAGCCGTTCCAGATTTTCTTTTTTATCATTCTGCCCATTATGGCGGGTGGCGTCGGCGAAGGGGCCATTCCGCTCTCCATCGGCTATGCGGCGTTGCTCCATATGGATCAGGGCGTGGCGCTGGGCCGTATCCTGCCGATGGTGATGCTGGGGGGCGTGACCGCCATTATTATTTCCGGCTGCCTGAACCAACTGGGTAAACGTTATCCGCACCTCACCGGGGAAGGCCAACTGATGCCGAATGTCACGAATGTTGAGCCCGAGCCGCTGCAGTCCGTTTTTTCCGGTAAAGTTGACGTAACGGCCATTGCCTCCGGGGCGCTGCTTGCGGTGCTGCTCTATATGGTGGGGATGCTGGGGCAGAAGCTGACAGGGCTGCCTGCGCCGGTAGGGATGCTGTTCCTGGCCGTGCTGGTGAAACTGGTCAATGGCGTTTCGCCCCGTATTCTGGCCGGTTCTCAGGTGGTCTATCGCTTTTTCCGCACCGCCGTGACCTATCCCGTCCTGTTCGCTGTCGGTGTGGCCATTACGCCGTGGCATGTGCTGGTCACCGCGTTTACGCTCACCAATCTGCTGGTCATTATCAGCACGGTCAGTGCGCTGGTCGCAACGGGCTTCTTTGTCGGGAAAAAGATTGGCATGCATCCCATTGATGTCGCCATTGTTTCCTGCTGCCAGAGTGGGCAGGGCGGGACGGGCGATGTAGCCATTCTCACCGCCGGTAACCGCATGGGCCTGATGCCGTTTGCTCAGATCGCGACGCGTATCGGCGGAGCCATCAACGTTTCGCTCTCTTTGCTGCTGCTGAGCCACTTTTTAAAGTAACGGTTGTTAAGGTCAGCAAGGCG
>Ga0157363_1000044_pt1 | contig 101024 bp, 91 predicted proteins | sample AttsexASBM1_FD_111477 | JGI IMG/M metagenome (GOLD analysis project Ga0157363, IMG submission 111477) | Fungus gardens microbial communities from leaf cutter ant in Ribeirão Preto, State of São Paulo, Brazil - Atta sexdens ASBM1 | ecosystem: Host-associated > Fungi > Mycelium > Unclassified ...
AGTGAGTTCATTCAGTTCCTGCTCACTGACCGGAGCTTCGCGGGTCCCCAGATACAACGGATCGGCACGCAGTTTTTCATTAGTGGTACCGATATCGAACAATACTGGCAACAAACAGTCCGGTGGAACTGCGGCACAGGCAGTGTAAAGCTGCAGTTTACCGATAGGAATGCCCATACCATTCGCACCAATATCACCAAGACCCAGAATACGTCCCCCGGTAGAGACACAAATAAAACGGACGTCTTTTACCGGCCAGTTTTTTAGTACTTCGGCCATGCGGCCTTTCATATGACGAGTGATATACATTCCGCGTGGCCGACGATAGATGTGGCCGAATTCCAGACAGGCGTCAGCAACGATTGGATCGTACAGGATAGGGATGAAGCGTTTCGGATCAGACATGACGGTTTTGTAAAACACGACTTCATTACGTTCTTCAAGGCCAATCAGATAAATATAACGCTCAAGATCATCTTTTTTACCGTCCAGGTGATTCAGTACACGACTTACCTGAAGGTCGAGAGATTCTACAGAAGGGGGTAATAACCCTTCCAGGCCGTTATTTTTACGCTCTTGTTCATTAAACGCGGTGCCTTTATTACTGGCAGCATGATGCAGTAAATCGATACCTGAAAGAGTTGTAGTTTCCATAGACATGATATAGCTCCTGTAAACAATAGAATTAAAATCATTGAATAACACTCACGCTGATATCTATTGCAACTGGCGTACCAATTTATACTTCAGGATATCCTTATGAAAAATATGGATTTTTATTTTAAGCTTTCAGGGAAAGTCCGGAATTCCGGAAATTTAAACTATTTAACTGCTGGATAACCGGCAGCGAATGTTTTTTATACGTCGGCTCAGGTTAAATTAATGTATAAACCTGATGTTCAAAGTTAAAATACAACAGTGATATTTAGCATTTTTATAAGCTTCAGGCTAAACCAGAAATATAAGGTTATTTTTTGTTTCATCGGTGGAGGATCTTTTCTTAAATATTTTTCAGACCTAAGATCGAAAATATTTATCCAGGACATTTTTTGAACACCTGTCAACAGAATGATCAGTCTCTGCCGGAAAAGTGCCTACAGTTTTTCCGGTTTTCCGTCCTGTAGGGTGTAACCAGAAGATCAGGCATAACTGAATGGAGGAACAGGAGAGTATTTTGGGACATAAGGAAGAGACACAGGCAGCCGTTTATGTGTCAGGGCGATAGCGTTGAAGAATATCTGCCGCTTTGGCAAGTGCTGATATCCTGTGGGTAACATTCTCTGGAACAAAAATTCATTAATAGAAATATTAAAATCTGCTGTAATAACTCAGGATGACGCCACAGTTGGAGTGAATCACGGTAAATTTTGTTATCACATGCCAGCGACAGACCCTTACAGGGGCGGACTGCCCACGGCTTAACCGCCTGAAATTCCAAAGGTATGCAGAGATCTCATTACAAATAAAATTGCACCGTCGAAAATCTGGTTATTTATGCTGCCTTCCGGCATAGCCTGGCCGTTTTCCACATTTTTTACCGGGCTGGTTTCATCTGAATTTATAATTCTTTAGAATTTTATACATTCTTAAGATCGGCATAATATTATATTTTTGTTTTATTTTGGTCATAAATACTAAATCAATGTTAGCAAAGAGTTAAAGGAATCCTAAGTAATGAAAATGAGCACCTCGAAAACACGCGCTAAACATATTCGCTTTCCGCACCATATGCTGAATGATATTCAGGAATCTCTGAAGAAAGAAAGTAGTGAGAACTTTTCTGCCTGGGTGATTGAAGCCTGCCGTATCAGACTTAGAAAAAGCAACTGATCTCTCAGACAGGCTGCCAGTATTGTTGCAGACCTGTGAGTATCACAATTGTTATGTGACTGTTTTCCCGGACGGAGGGAGTTGTCCGGAAACCCTGCCAGAACACATTTCTCCCGGCGGGTATTACCGATATCTACTCATGATACCGGTTTCATTGTTATTGCTGCCTCGTTTGCCTGCCCGTTTTCAGCTGCTCATTCCTCTGACTGACCCGATCCTGTTCACAAAAATATTGCACTACTCCTGCAAAACTTGATGCACCTCGATTTTTAGAGCGAAAGTTACTTAATTGTTGCAGTTTATTGCTAGTTTGATTTGGTTGGATCTATATGTTTCAAATTGTTTATTTTTAGAGAGGTTTCAGGGAAGGCTAAGCAACCTGTCGGATGTGGGAAATACGTAGATGGGGCACATTGGATAATATCGGGGGGTGTATTGTGTTGACTATACTGGGCTTTGCAATGGTCGTCTGCTTTATGTATTTGATCATGACTAAACGGATGTCGGCCCTGATCGCCCTGATCATCGTGCCTACCCTGTTTGCACTGGCAGGGGGATTTTATCAGGGATTAGGCGAGATGATGCTGGACGGGGTAAAAAAACTGGCCCCGACCGGTGTTATGCTGACATTTTCCATCCTTTACTTTGGTCTGATGATTGATGCAGGACTGTTTAACCCACTGGTCCGCTTTATTCTGAAAATAGTACGCGGTGATCCGCTGAAAGTTCTGGCCGGGACCGCTATTCTGACCTTGCTGGTCTCACTGGACGGAGACAGTTCAACCACCTATATGATTGCCATTGCGGCATTTTTGCCTCTGTATCGCAAACTGGGGATGAATATCCTGGCAATGACCTGTCTGGTCAATCTGGCCAGCGGAATCATGAATTTATCGCCGTGGGGAGGCCCCACGGCCCGGGCCGCGGCGGCCCTCCGGATAGATGCTTTAGATATCTTTATCCCTATGATACCAGCCATGCTGCTGGCTTGTTGTTCACTGGTAGGCGTTGCGGTCTGGTTTGGCCTGCGGGAGCGCCGTCGGCTGGGGGTCATTTCGCCAGAGACTTTGTATGCAGGCCCCGCAACGTCAGGACTGTCAGATGACGACTCCGGTTCAGAACATCTGCGGCCAAAAATGTTCTGGCCTAACCTGATACTGACAACAGTGTTACTGGTGATGTTGGTGATGGGTACGCTGCCTATTCAGATCCTGTTTATGCTGGCATTTGCTGTCGCTGCTATGCTGAATTACCCCTCTCTTTCACAGCAAAAAGACAGGATTGCCGCACATGCCGGGAATGTACTGGCAGTCACTTCCTTAATTTTTGCTGCGGGGGTTTTTACCGGCATTTTATCAGGGACAGGGATGGTCGATGCGATGGCAAAAAGCCTGTTATCGGTCATTCCGCATAGTTTTGGGCCCTATCTGGCTATTTTTACTGCATTAGTCAGCCTGCCATTTACCTTTTTTATGTCTAATGACGCTTTTTACTTCGGCATTTTGCCGGTAATTGCTCAGACTGCGGCAGGGTACGGTATTTCGGCAGAGGAGATTGCCAGGGCGTCGATAGTCGGGCAGCCGTTTCATTTATTAAGCCCGTTGGTTCCTTCCGTCTACCTGCTGGTCGGACTGGCTAAGGTTGATATTGGAGACCACCAACGTTTTTCCATCAAATGGGGGATCTTCATCAGTCTGGCATTGCTGGTGGGGGGCATTATCTTTGGGGCCATCCCTGTTTACCATCAGTCCTAAGCCGGCCATTATCCTGCAGCAGACAGGGAGTCAGTGAACAGTTGCAGGATAGCATTCGGTTGCCGCCCTTTACGGGTTGCCAGTGCGATGGTATGGGTAAAATGGAGTTGCAGTGGTGCCACCGGCCGCATGAGCCCTTTTTCCTGCCAGTGGGCGGCATAATGATCAGGCAGAAAGCCAATAAAGCGCCCGGTGAGGATCAGAAAAGCGATACCTTCCCGGTCGGAGGCGGTGGCAGTACAGTTCAGCCGCTGATGCAGACGAACGGTTTCGGCCGTCATCCGTTCGGCCGGGGCAATGGCATCATAGCGCCCCAGTTCGTCAGCGACGGCATCATCATCACGATAAAACAGTGGATGTGTATGGCTGCAATACAGCGACGATTTTTCCTCGTATAACGGCAAATAATCCAGTCCTGACAAGGGTGACGTCAGTGGCAGGGCACCTACGTGATAGCGGCCATCCATCAGGGCCTGCTCTATTTCGGTCGGGGTGGTCATGGTTAATGAAATGTGAATCCCCGGCCCCTGACGGCGCAAACTCTCCAGGGCATGGGTGAGTTTCATCATTGGCTGGGTGACCAGGTTATTGATAATACCGATATTAAAATCCCCACGCAGTTGCTTGTGCATCTGGTTAACCTGCTGGCGGAACGTCTCGATGGATGCCATCATGGTTTCGCTGAGCTGTAACACTTCCCGTCCTTCGGCGGTAAGAGAGAATCCTGCCCGACCACGCTGACATAACCGCATCCCCAGACGTTTTTCCAGATCACTCATATGCTGGCTGATCGCCGGTCGGGAAATCCCCAGTATTCCTTCGGCGGCAGAAAAGCTGCCACAACCGGCAACGGTCCGGAAAATCCTCAGCAGTTTAAGGTCGAAGTCACTGACCCGTGCGAGCGATAAGCTTTTCATATAGGTAAGTCTTTCTGTAACTAAAGATATGGTTATATGGATTTAACTTAACTATCGATTGATTGCAAACTGTTCTTTATCGGCTTTATGAGGAATCACCATGTCTGAATCAATCGATACTTCTGCGCTTAATCTGCAGTCTCACTGGATGCCCTTCAGTGCTAACCGTAATTTTCAACGTGACCCACGTTTTATTGTCTCGGCGCAGGGCCGCTGGCTGACAGATGATAAAGGGCGTCAGTTATTTGACAGCCTCTCGGGTCTGTGGACCTGTGGTGCAGGACACTGCCGCAGCGAAATTCAGCAGGCGGTGGCAAAACAGCTCAGTTCGCTGGACTATGCACCCGCCTTCCAGTACGGGCATCCTCTGTCATTTAAACTGGCAGAGAAGATTGCGGAGCGTATGCCTGGTGAACTGAATCATGTCTTTTTCACCGGATCCGGCTCAGAATCAGCCGACACGGCGGTCAAAATGGCCCGTGGTTACTGGCGTGCAAAAGGTCAGCCGGCGAAAACCAAATTTATCGGCCGGGCGCGGGGTTATCATGGCGTGAATATTGCCGGTACCAGCCTCGGTGGGATCGGGGGTAACCGCAAGATGTTTGGTCAGTTTATGGATGTTGATCATCTGCCACATACACTGCAAACCGATCAGGCATTTACGGCAGGCATGGCCGCCACCGGAGGGGTAGAATTAGCGAACGAAATGTTGAAGCTGATTGAACTGCATGATGCTTCCAACATTGCCGCAGTGATTGTTGAACCCTTGTCCGGATCTGCCGGGGCCATTATTCCTCCGCAAGGTTATCTGCAACGGCTACGTGAAATCTGCGATCAGCACAATATCCTGCTGATTTTCGATGAGGTTATCACCGGGTTTGGTCGGATGGGGCGTTGGACAGGGGCTGAATACTTTGGTGTCACGCCGGATATTCTGAATTTTGCCAAACAGATCACCAACGGCGCGATCCCGATGGGCGGGGTGGTTGCCAGCAGCGAGATCTACCATACCTATATGTCACAGGCATTGCCGGAACATTCAGTCGAATTTGGACACGGCTATACTTACTCCGGGCATCCGGTGGCCTGTGCGGCAGGGCTGGCGACTCTGGAAATGCTGGAGAAAGAGAACCTGATTGCTCAGTCAGCAGAGCTGGCCCCGGTATTTGAACGTGCGCTGCATAGCCTGCGTGACTGCCCGAATGTTATCGATATCCGTAACTGTGGGCTGGTAGGCGCTATCCAACTGGCACCCCGTGACGGCGATGCGGTCATCCGGCCATTCGATGCCGGTATGGCATTATGGAAAGCCGGTTTCTATGTCCGGTTTGGCGGCGATACCTTACAGTTTGGCCCGATGTTTAATACCCGCCCTGAAGAACTGGATCGTCTGTTCGATGCGGTGGGTGAAGCTTTGCATCAGATTGCCTGACAGGGTAGTACGTCAGTAGCTTTCTGAAGGCCGGGCAAAAAGCCCGGCCTTGTTGTTTTTGGCACGAAGCAAACTGGCCTTCTTTCCTTCAGCGATATTCTGTGGCTAAGGCCTCCCATTCGCCATTTTCCGGTTAAAAATCCGGTTATCTGTTCCCTCCTGCGGGGATTCTGCATAAATTATTCGGAGTATCAGTTTGCAACTTACTGTCAGAATGAGGTCAGAGATGGTGTATCTGGATATTGGTGAAGTCGCCAGCAGAAGCGGGAACACGCCTTCGGCGTTGCGACATTATGAAAAGCTGGGGTTGATTTCATCGGTGGCACGACATGGTTTACGGCGTCAGTTTCTGCCGGAAGTCTTGCTACAGCTTCGTCTGATCTCGATGGGGCAACTGGCGGGATTTTCGCTGGAGGAGCTTGCCGGGATGTTGGGTCAGGGACGTGTGTCAGATCTGCCGAGGGAAAGGCTACACCAAAAAGCCGATGAACTGGACCGACAGATAGAGCAGCTTATGGTGATGCGCGATACTTTACGCCACGTGGCTGACTGTCCGGCACCCTCACATCTGGAATGCCCGACATTCCTGCGGTTGCTGAATGTGGCGGGTAAAATACCGAAAGATAATGTGGCAAAGCGACATCACCTAAACCGGGCGATCCGTCGGCAGAGTAATACAGAGCGCTAAGCATAAAAAAAGCCCGTTTCCGGGCTTTTCAGGTAGTAATGCGGCGCTTAGCGCATAGTCACAAATTCTTCGGCGCCTGTCGGGTGGATAGCGACGGTGTTGTCGAAGTCTTTTTTGGTGGCACCCATTTTCAGTGCGACCGCAAAGCCCTGCAACATCTCGTCCACGCCAAAACCGATACCGTGGATACCGACAATTTTTTCTTCCGGCCCTACGCAGACCAGTTTCATGCGGCACGGCTGACGGTGGCTGGTGACTGCGGTGTACATGGCAGTAAATGATGATTTGTAGACTTTGACAGCATCATCACCATACTGCTCCCGGGCTTCAGGTTCAGACAGCCCCACTGTACCGATTGGCGGGTGGCTAAACACGACGGTCGGGATATTACTGTAATCCAGGTGCTCATCCGGTTTGTTATTAAACAAACGCTCAGACAGACGACGTCCTGCAGCGACAGCGACCGGCGTCAGTTCGACAGCTCCGGTGTTATCGCCCACCGCATACACACCCGCGACATTAGTATTCTGAAATTTATCCACCACGATGTAACCCTGCTCATTCAGTGCAACACCACTGGCTTGCAGGTTCAGATTATCGGTGGCCGGCTCACGACCAATCGCCCACACCAGGCAGTCGACGGTATATTCATCGCCGTTTTCCAGGCTCAGGGTCAGGCTGCCATCGGCATTCTTTTCCACTTTCTGCGGCACTGCGTGAGTGTGCAGTGACGGGCCTTCGGCATTCATCACTTCTACCAGCGTTTCAGACAGCATGGGATCAAACTGGCGCAGCGGAGACTGTTTACGGACGAACAGGTGAGTTTCGGCACCCAGTCCGTTAACCACACCGGCAATCTCTACCGCGATATAGCCGGCACCGACTACGGCGACGCGTTTCGGCAGAGCTTCCAGTTCAAAGAAACCGTCTGAATCAATTCCCAGCTCAGCGCCCGGGATATCGGGGTGGCTCGGACGTCCGCCGGTCGCGATCAGAATATGGTCAGCAGTGATCTGCTCGCCGTTGACTTCAACAGTATGCGCATCGACAAACCTGGCAAAACCTTTAATCACATCGACCTTATTTTTCCCCAGCACATTGTCATAAGAGGTGTGGATACGGTCGATATAGGCGCTGCGGCTTTTTACCAGCGTCGCCCAGTCAAAACGATTAATGGTGGTATCAAAACCATAGTCAGGGCCATACAGCCGAATGGCTTCGGAGATTTGTGCCGCGTGCCACATGACTTTTTTCGGAACACAGCCCACATTAACACAGGTACCGCCCAGCTCTTTGGCTTCAATCAGGGCACATTTTTTCCCATACATTGCTGCACGGTTAATCGAGGCAATTCCGCCACTGCCGCCGCCAATAGCAAGATAGTCATAATGTTTAGTCATTGAAAAAGTCCGTCCGTTTCGGGTTAAGCAGAGCATGGGGCCGGGAAGCCGGCCAGTCACCGGGTGGGTGAGGCTGTATCTGCTGTACTGTCATCTATGTTGTCCAGTGTAACGCGACTCAGGCAAATGCCGCAAAGTTTGCACCTATAGTTGTGATAGGATGCGAGCTGGTCTGACTGAACTTGCGGAAGCATATCATGTACCTTACCTTTCTGGGCACTTGTGCAGGGACTCCCAGCCTGCAACGCAATGTCACGGCAATCGCCCTGACGTTACCGGCGGCCGGAGACTGGCTGTTTGACTGCGGGGAAGCCACCCAACATCAGTACATGCGCAGTGCGCTTAAGCCGGGCAAACTGGAAAAAATCTTTATTACTCATCTGCATGGTGACCATATCTTTGGCCTGCCAGGCTTGCTGACCAGCCGTTCAATGGGCAGTATCAGCCAGCCACTGACTATTTACGGTCCGCCCGGAATTCGGGCATTTGTCGATAACGCTCTGTCGCTCAGCAGCTCATGGGTTAGTTTTCCGCTGGAGATTATCGAAATTGACGCCGGGATGATTGTGGACAATGGTGAATACCGGGTCAGGGCTTACCCGTTGAATCATGTGGTGCCTTGTTTTGGTTATCGTATTGAACAATACGACAAACCAGGATTGCTGGATGCCCCGCGGCTGAAAGCGGACGGAATACCCACCGGCCCGTGGTTTCAGCAACTGAAACAGGGCGAAACGATTACCTTACCGGACGGGCGACAGGTGGATGGCAGAGACTATCTCGGTCCGCCGGTAAAAGGAAAATCGGTAGCTATTTTCGGCGATACGGCTCCCTGCAGTGAAAGCCTGAGTTTGGCGGCGAATGTTGATGTGATGGTGCATGAAACGACGCTGGAAGCTGCGATGGCAGAAAAAGCGAACGGTCGCGGGCACTCGACGACGATTCAGGCGGCACAGGCAGCCAGGGATGCCGGAGCAAAGCGGCTGATTGCCACGCATTTCAGTTCACGCTACGGCGCACAGGATCTGCCGCGGTTGCTGGCCGAATGCCAGTCAGTCTTTTCCGCGACCGAACTGGCAAACGATTTTTCGGTCGTTGAAATCTGAGCCGGTTATTCCGGGACTATCCAATCCACCAGAGTATGGCCGGTGCCGGCAGGCACCAGTTGCTGGTGCAGCCATGGCAGCAGAGCTTTCATCTCTGAGGCCAGTTTCCACGGTGGGTTAATCACAATCATTCCTGACGCCGTCATTCCGCGCTGATCACTGTCCGGGCGCACCGCCAGTTCAATTTGCAGAATGCGTTTGATGCCGGTGGCCTGCAACTCATTAATCATACGTTTGATTTGCTGGCGTAATACCACCGGATACCACAGCGCATAGATACCGGTGGCAAAGCGTTTGTAGCCTTCCTGAATTCCGGCCACCACGGCCTGGTAATCGGTTTTTATTTCGTAAGGCGGATCGATCAGTATCAGTCCACGACGTGAAGCAGGAGGGAGTTTTGCTTTCAGTTGCTGATAACCATCGGAACGGGACAGTTGTGCCCGGTCATCTTTCAGAAATTCATTACGCAGCAGCGGAAAATCTGACGGGTGCAGTTCTGTCAGTTGCAGTGAATCCTGTGGACGCAGCAGATGGCGGGCTATCAGCGGTGAGCCAGGGTAATACTTAAGCTTACCAGAGCGGTTCAGAGCATTAACGGCCGACAGATACGGCTGCAACTGTTGCGGAGCTTCCGGGTGCTGCCAGATTCTGGCAATCCCTTCCAGGTATTCGCCGGTACGTTCGGCATGTTCACTGCCCAGCAAATAGCGGCCAGCGCCGGCATGAGTATCCAGATAAAGGAACGGTTTATCTTTTTCCTGTAATGACTGAATAATCAGGCTCTGAACGGTGTGTTTCAGGACATCAGCATGATTACCTGCGTGGAAACTATGACGATAGCTCAGCATATTGTTAACCTTTGTAAAATCTTTCGTTCTGTGAGGTGCAAGCCCGGCTATCGTCACATCCTCACGGCAGAGACAAATTCCAGCCTGTCCGGCAGCATTGGTTGGCCGGGGGGGCCGAGTATAGCAGTATTGGCTGACGGGCAGTAGTGAAGGCCGGGATTTATCCTGCTGGTGTCGGGGCGGTTTCCTGCCGGTTGACTGACTAACCTGGAGTTGAGTGAACAGTTTCCCTCCTTCTGGCAGACAGGGTGATTGATTTTCTGCTGTTATGACCCCATCCTGATCATATTGCGCACACCGAGCGCCTCTAACTTCAACAGGATTGAGCTATGTCTAACCCGTTACTGACCTCATTCACTCTGCCGCCGTTTTCGTTGATTAAACCTGAACATGTTGTTCCGGCGGTCACTCAGGCGTTGCAGGACTGTCGGGCAACCGTCGAAAAAGTCGTCGCACAGGGCGGTCCTTACACCTGGAACACCTTATGCGAGCCGCTGGCTGAGACCGATGACCGGCTGGGGCGGCTGTTTTCACCGGTCAGCCATCTTAATTCGGTAAAAAACAGCCCGGAACTGCGTGAAGCCTACGAGCAGGTGCTGCCATTGTTATCAGAATACGGTACCTGGGTTGGACAGCATGAAGGTCTGTATCAGGCGTATGTCAGCCTGAAACAGGGTGACAGCTATGCCTCTATGAACATCGCACAGAAAAAAGCGGTAGATAACGCACTGCGTGATTTTGAGTTATCAGGGATTGGTTTACCCAAAGACAAACAGCAACGCTATGGTGAGATTGCCGCACGGTTGTCAGAAATCGGCGCGGCCTACAGCAACAATGTGCTGGATGCCACCATGGGCTGGAGCAAGCTGAATACTGATGAGAGCGAACTGGCTGGAATGCCGCAAAGCGCACTGGATGCGGCCAAAGAGCAGGCTGAAGCGAAAGATCAGCAAGGCTGGCTGTTGACGCTGGATATTCCCAGTTACCTGCCGGTGATGACGTACTGTGAAAATCAGGCGTTGCGTGAAGAGATGTACCGTGCATTTAGCACCCGTGCATCAGACCAGGGACCGAATGCCGGCAAATGGGATAACGGCCCACTGATCGAAGAAGAACTGGCGCTGCGCCATGAGTTAGCTCAGCTGTTAGGTTTCGGTTCATTCGCTGAAAAATCGCTGGCGACTAAAATGGCGAAATCGCCGCAGCACGTTCTGGATTTCCTGACTGACCTGGCAAAACGTGCCCGGCCACAGGCTGAGAAAGAGCTGGATCAGGTGCGTGAGTTTGCCAAAACCCACTATAACGTCGATACGCTGGAAGCGTGGGATATCACCTTCTACGCCGAGAAGCAAAGACAGCATTTATATACCATCAACGACGAGCAGCTGCGCCCTTACTTCCCGGAAAATAAAGCGGTCAGTGGTCTGTTTGAAGTGGTGAAACGTATTTACGGGATCACCGCTAAGGAGCGTAAGGATATTGATGTCTGGCATCCGGATGTGCGTTTCTTTGAACTGTATGACGAAACCGGTGAACTGCGCGGAAGTTTCTATCTGGATCTGTATGCACGTGAGCACAAACGTGGTGGTGCGTGGATGGACGACTGTGTCGGACGGATGCGTAAAGCGGATGGTTCACTGCAAAAACCGGTCGCCTATCTGACCTGTAACTTTAACCGGCCGCTGAATGGTAAACCGGCTCTGTTTACTCATGGTGAAGTGACTACACTGTTCCATGAGTTCGGGCATGGTCTGCATCATATGCTGACCGAAATCGAAACCGCAGGCGTATCCGGGATCAGTGGTGTGCCTTGGGATGCTGTCGAGTTGCCAAGCCAGTTTATGGAAAACTGGTGCTGGGAGCCGGAAGCACTGGCATTTATCTCCGGGCACTATGAAACCGGAGAGCCATTACCTCAGGAATTGCTGGAAAAAATGCTGGCAGCGAAAAATTACAACGCCGCCATGTTTATCCTGCGTCAGCTGGAATTCGGCCTGTTTGATTTCCGCCTGCATGCTGAATATGACCCGACGAAAGGTGCCCGTCTGCTGGAAACCCTGCAGGAAGTGAAAAAACAGGTGTCCGTCGTACCGACGCCATCATGGAGCCGTTTCCCGCACTCCTTCAGCCATGTGTTTGCCGGGGGGTACGCGGCGGGCTACTACAGCTATTTGTGGGCAGATGTGTTAGCGGCAGATGCCTACTCACGTTTTGAAGAGGAAGGGATTTTTAACCGCGAAACCGGTCAGTCATTCCTCGACAATATCCTGAGCCGCGGTGGTTCTGAGGAACCTATGGTACTGTTCAGCCGTTTCCGTGGTCGTGAGCCACAACTGGATGCGATGCTGGAGCACTACGGTATCCAGGGATAAGCCACGGGTGAAGATTTGTCTGATCGATGAAACAGGCGCCGGAGACGGCGCCTTATCTGTTTTAGCCGAACGCTGGCAGTTGACCCATGACCCGCAGGCGCTCATGGCGCTGGTGATGACTCCGACCCACCTGGAGCTTCGTAAGCTCGATGAGCCAAAGCTTGGGGGGATTTTCGTCGATTTCGTCTCGGGAGCGATGGCTCACCGGCGTAAGTTTGGTGGAGGCCGTGGCGAAGCGGTGGCCAAAGCGGTCGGAATTAAAGGCTGCTATTTGCCGGATGTGGTGGACGCCACTGCCGGTCTGGGGCGTGATGCGTTTGTGCTGGCGTCAAGCGGCTGTCGGGTACGTATGTTGGAACGCCATCCGGTGGTGGCAGCATTGCTGGATGATGGTCTGCAGCGAGGCTACCGGGATGCTGAGATAGGTCCCTGGCTGCGACAGCGACTGTCACTGATTCACGCGACCAGCCACCAGGCTCTGAGTGAAATTTCCCCGCGACCGGATGTGGTTTATCTGGACCCGATGTATCCGCACCGGCAAAAAAGTGCCATGGTGAAAAAAGAGATGCGGGTATTTCAGTCGCTGGTGGGGGCTGATGAAGATGCGGATAGTCTGCTGCAGCCTGCACGTCTGCTGGCTAAGAAACGGATAGTCGTCAAACGTCCGGATTATGCTGAACCTCTGGATGGAGTACCGACATCTTCGGCGGTCGTGACCAAAAGCCACCGGTTTGATATTTATCCTTCGCTGGCCCCGGAAGTGTCGGCTACGCAAGAGTAATTTCGTCGGACAGCTTCAGCGTCCGGTAGTCTTTTAGTCAGGGCCGGCAGTCGCCGGACCCTGGCACCTCAGAGAGTTACTCTTCGTCTTTCATTGGCACAATCAGCATATCAATATGTACGGTATTGATTAACTGGCGTGCTGACGACATCAGCTTGCTCCAGAAATCCTGATGATGGCCACAAATGACCAGGTCGACGTGATATTTGTTAATAGCATCAATCAGAACCTGCGCCAGATCACCACTCCCGCTTAATGTCTGGCTCATCGGATATCCGGCATTGGTGGATAATTCGCTGAGCGCTGTCTGAGTTTCTTCAGAAATACGTTTCTGCATATCTCCCAGGTTGACATCAATCAGTCCGGTATACAGATCAGAATAATTTACGTCTACATGAATTAATGACACTTTGGCATTGTACGGACGTGCCAGGGAAACGGCTTTTTCAACCAGTAGCTGGCTTTCCGGAGACAGATCAACAGCGACCAGAATATGTTTATAAGACATGGCAGACTCCTCAAATACGAAAAAGGTAAGGATCAGCAGTATTGTCACTAACACAGGACAATCAACAGACAGGTTGCTGACCACTATGGCGATTTTCTACTGTGTGCTGTGAATTTATCCTACCATAGGGCTATACAACTGAGTATAGAATCATTGTCTGCCAGACCGGCAGCGGGAAGTGTGAGTCAGGTCAAAGGGAGAGTTCTTTTTTTCAGGGGAGTTATCACTAATGATTGCGCCGGTGGGTGAAATATTACCTACACTTATCAATAAAACGGCCTGAGAAACCTGTAATACTGGCTGCCACTCAGGGGAATGGCGGAGGGAGAGATGATTAATACCACGGTACTGTTTACCTGTTTATGTATTGTCTGTGTGATTAATATGCTGCGTTACTTTTCTTCATTACGGGCCTTGCTGGTGGTGCTGCGAGGTTGTGACCCACTGCTCTATCAGTCGGTGGATGGTGCTGGTTTTTTCACGGCCCACGGACAGCCGGCGAAACAGATGCGGCTGGTGCGTTATATTCATGCAAAGCGCTATCTTGAACACCATGATGAAGAGTTTATTCGTCGCTGCGAACGGGTGCGCGGGCAGTTTATTCTGACCAGCAGCCTGTGTGCGATTATTATGATAAGCCTGGTCGGATTGTTGATTTGGCATTAATCCCCGACAGGGGATTCAGGGGGCAGGCATGCAGGCGGCCTGGGACTATTACGCGCAGAACGAAATCGTTGGCGGATAATAAGGTCGGCAGATAATAAAAAGGCTGTCCATATGGACAGCCTTTTTCAGTCGTGCTGCTGAAATCACTAAATCAGATGCAGTGAAATCCAGTACAGCCCGGCAGATAACAGAATCGAAACTGGCAGAGTGAGGACCCAGGCCATCGCGATATTCTTGATGGTCTTGCCCTGTAAACCGCCACCATCGACCAGCATAGTGCCGGCTACAGAAGATGACAGGATATGGGTGGTAGATACCGGCATACCGGTATAACTGGCAATCCCGATAGAAGCCGCCGCAGTCACCTGAGCCGCCATCCCCTGACCGTAGGTCATCCCTTTCTTACCGATTTTCTCACCGATAGTGGTAGCCACACGACGCCAGCCGACCATGGTCCCGACAGACAGCGCCAGCGCTACTGCAAAGATAATCCACACCGGGGCGTACTCAACCGTGCCGAGTAAATCGTGGCGCAAATCGCCCAGGAATTTACGGTCCTGGCTGTTGGTCTGTGGCAACGAGGCGACCTTATCAGCCGTATCAGAAATACACAGCAACAGGCGGCGCATCTGAGAACGTTTTTCGACACTCAGTTGGTCGTAACTGCTAAGGTTGGTCAGCATTGCCTGAGCATGGGCCACGGCTTCCAGCGCGCGCTCATTGCTGCAATGGAACTCTTCTATCGGAGTGGCTATTGCCGCAGGGCTGACCGTCGGAGCGATGACAGATTGCAGTGACTGGCTGTTCTGCTGGTAATACTGCTCCAGATGTTCCACCGCATCGCGGGTCCGGGTGATATCGTATCCTGAAGAATTCATATTCACCACGAATCCGGCAGGGGCGACACCAATCAGTACCAACATAATCAGGCCAATGCCTTTTTGTCCGTCATTGGCGCCGTGGGAATAGCTGACACCAATGGCAGAAACAATCAGCGCAATTCGTGTCCAGAAAGGCGGCTTTTTCTTGCCATCAATCTTTTCCCGCTCTGCTGGCGTCATATGGACCCGTGAACGTTTACGTGTTCCGTTCCAGTATTTGCGCAGCAGAAATATTAATGCGCCTGCCAGTGCCATACCAATCAGCGGTGACAGAATCAGTGACATAAAAACATTGATGACTTTCGGAATGTTCAGGGCGTCAACCAGCGAAGTGCCGGTGACCAGGGCATTGGTGACCGCAATGCCGATAATCGCTCCAATCAAAGTGTGGGAGCTGGAGGCAGGCAGACCAAAGTACCAGGTCCCCAGGTTCCAGATGATTGCGGCCAGTAACATAGAGAACACCATGGCCAGACCATGAGCAGAACCTACATTGAGCAGCAGATCGGTCGGCAGCATATGAACAATAGCGTAAGCCACGCTCAGACCACCTAACAAAACTCCCAAAAAGTTAAAGATCCCCGCCATTGCAACAGCCAGTTGCGCGCGCATCGCACGGGTATAAATTACCGTGGCAACAGCATTAGCGGTATCATGAAATCCGTTGATTGCTTCGTAAAACAAAACAAACAGCAGAGCAACTACCAGTAGTAGGCCAGTACTTAAATCGATACCAGCAAAAAGATGCAGCATAAACGTTACGCCATTTTTTGAGGACATGAACCCCGCGCATTATCGGCGAGATAAGTCCTTTCAGGAAAGAAAAATCTCTTTTTTTTTGCAGTAATGTGACAGATTCATGAAAGTTTAATTTTAAAAATACTTAAAAATTATAATGTTATGTAAAGTCCGGGGGCGTTAAGAAATTTTCAGTCTGGAGTCCGGCAACGCATATCTCTACAATCAGCCGTTTTTCGGGCGGGGGCGATATGGAAAAGTTTGACGTTATTGTGGTGGGTGCCGGTGCTGCCGGGCTGTTCTGTGCGGCACAGGCCGGGCAGCGAGGTCTGAAAGTCCTGGTGCTGGATAACGGTAAAAAAGCCGGCCGAAAAATCCTGATGTCCGGAGGCGGGCGCTGCAATTTCACCAATCTGTATACCGAGCCTGCTGCCTACCTGTCACATAATCCTCACTTCTGTAAGTCAGCACTTGCTCGCTATACACAGTGGGATTTTATTGAGCTGGTGGGTAAACACGGTATCGCCTGGCATGAAAAAACCCTCGGGCAACTGTTTTGTGATGATTCTGCCCAGCAAATTGTCGACTTGTTGCTGGCGGAATGTCAGAAAGGGCAAGTTACCCTGCGACTACGCAGCGAGATCCTCACCACCGAACGAGACGAGCAAGGTGAATACCGGCTAAACGTGAATGGTTCTGAAGTAAGTGCTCGCAAACTTGTTGTCGCTTCCGGGGGGCTGTCGATGCCTGGCCTTGGGGCAACCCCCTGGGGTTATAAGATTGCTGAACAGTTTGGATTACGGGTATTCCCGACCCGTGCGGCACTGGTGCCATTTACGCTGCACAAACCGTTACTCGAACAGCTACAGACCCTTTCCGGCGTGGCACTGCCGGTGACGGTCACTGCGCAACAAGGCACACTGTTTAAAGAAGCCATGCTGTTTACTCACCGCGGATTGTCCGGGCCTTCGATGCTGCAGATTTCCAGCTACTGGCAGCCAGGTGAACGGCTGATGATTAATCTGTTACCGGAAATGGACCTGGAAGAGTTTCTCAATATCCAGCGCACCGCTCACCCTAATCTCAGTCTGAAGAACTGCCTGGCCAAAGTATTGCCTAAGCGCTTGACCGAAACACTACAACAGTTGCAGATAGTTCCGGAGTTGACGTTGAAGCAGTTGAACCACAAACAGCAACAGCAACTGGTGGAACAACTGACCTGCTGGGCGGTGCAGCCTAACGGGACCGAAGGTTACCGGACGGCCGAAGTTACCCTCGGGGGAGTCGATACCGATAAGCTTTCTTCACGTACCATGGAAGCCCGCGATGTGCCGGGTCTCTACTTTATTGGTGAAGTGGTGGACGTGACCGGCTGGCTGGGAGGCTATAACTTCCAGTGGGCATGGAGCTCGGCCGCCGCCTGCGCCGGAGCGTTGTAGTCTCAAGGATTGTGGTGCTGCTTATCACTGACTTCATGAATAATCGTGATTAATGCTTTCAGAGCGGCGGGAATATGCCGCCGTCCCGTATAGTACAAAGCCCCCCGGGGCAGAGTGGTGATATTGCGGTATCTATCCTGCCAGAGGGGGTTCTTCAATCGCCCACCTGCCGGCAGTGCCGCCAGTGTAGGGCAGGCACTGTTTACGCAACGTTAACCCTTAATCAGGCAGCCTCATTGTTGGTCAGAGGAGGAAGGAAATTTCGGAGGGCGCGTTATCGACATCTGTATGAATGCCGAAAATATCCACCCTCTGAAACTGGAAAATATCAATCAATGCATCGTAACGCTCATTTTATTGCCAGGGAAACCGTTAGTTCATGGCGTAACACTTTGACGTTGCAACATTCTGGTCTGAACCGCTACCCGCGCCTTTTAGCAGGCAGAAAATATAATGTTTGTTCAGCCTGAGGGTGACCACCGGGCCATCAGAGGCCAGGGATGAGGCAATAATCTCACCCCCCTGGTTCAGCATCTGCTCCAGTGACTGGTTGACCGGGGACAGCCGGGTGGGATATTCCAGTGCATTGCCTGGTACTTTGGCTCCGGTTTCCGGTGGCCACTGAGCAGCGGCGGAGAATGAGGTCGCTGTAGCGAATGATAGCAGCAGAAGTGTGAACAGTTTTTTCATTTTCTGAAACTCCGGGGAAGTCAGTGAGTCAGTAGTAACATCGCCCGGTCCGAACGATGTATAGCGATACAGATAGCGGACATCCGGCCATCACTGGCTATAACAGCCAGTCCGGCTCTGTCATGACTGCCTGAGAGACGGGAATATAATAATTGCCGGAGAAAGTTTCTGGTAACGGCTGGTCAGGCTGATATTTGTGCTGACAGATAAAAATATCCTGGCCGTTACGGCGCGCTTCCGGGCGAAACGGCATCACATGCTGATAAATGGTGGCCTGCATATCCACAAACTGTTGCTGTGTCCCGGTAAAATTAAAGCGTAAAAACCGGCCTGATGCAGGTGGACGGATGATGATGTCCTGAGATGCCGTATTAAACGTCAAAGTAAACCGGACCTTGCCGCTCTCCGGGTCCGGTTCAAAATGTTCGGCGACACAACCAGGCAGTGAACCTTTTCTCATCGCCAGGATCTCCCCGACGATGCGTTCGCGATGAAGATGATGATAAGCAATATCTTCAAGTTCATTATGGTCACAGTAATAACTGAGGCTGGTTCCCCGGATAGCATCCGGCCCGCGGGTCACAACTTCTGCCTGGGGCAGTACGTCATTACAATGATGAGCTTTGGCGACCATACCGCGAAAATGCCATTCGTGGCTGCTGCGATATTGTCCCGGTGCACTACCGAAATGACGGGTAAATGCCCGGGTGAATGTCTGTTGTGAACTGAATCCCAGTAACTCACTGATTTCGACCGCAGGCATATCGGTCATTTTCAAAATCAATGCCGCTTTATTAAGTTTCCGGTAACGGATATAAGAGGCCAGCTGAAATCCGGTATCATCCCTGAACATACGTTGCAGATGCCATTTGCTGTAACCAGCTTTTGCCGAGACATCATCGATAGTGAGTTTTCCTTCCAGATTTTTTTCAATCCAGTCAATAAGATCACGGGTAAACGTATTCATTTAATTACTCCTTTAATGACCGGAATAATAATAGCGATAAAAATAGCGAATATCCATAATATAAATTTATTGATATTTCCAACAGGTTGTGGGCAATCCGATAAAATAATTCAACACTCAGTAAAATAAATTTGAATATTCAGCGCGGCCTTTGTTTAGCGGTCAATGGCTCCTGACATAAAAAATTACCAGCCAGTCCCCGGGGGAGGTCGAGGGACAAAAGTCTCGCTGTATCAATATTTTCTTCATTAATCAGAGAGTGATTATTATAAGCCTTTCTGAATCCCGGCGGTCAGCCGGTACTGCATTCTGTCAGCCCGGGGACGGGACTTGCAGTTGTCACTCGTCTCCGGGCCTCTGCTGCGGACCCGCCAGTCAGTTATACAGGCAGTGATAATAATGCGAACGAATGAAAGTAAATTAATTGTTAAATACAGCAACCCTCGGCATGACTTCTGCTACTTCGCAGGAAATCTCTGTGTATCCCGGGTGAAAACAAACGGCAAAATATCCCGGTTAATTTTATCTGCCCGGGTAAACTGACTTAAGCCATTTAGCGGGCAGTGTCATCTCGCCATCATTAGTTCTGCCGGTGAATAATAATGGCAGCCCGCGAGATTTTATCTGAACCCATTTATTCATTTTCGGATAATACAATTAATAAAAGAATATTATGAAAAACTCTCACTGAGTCATGATTTCTTCCGGGGATGCACCTGAAACTGTATCCGGTTATTCCGGAACGGTAAACGCTGGCAACCCTCTGCCTGTTTCCGGGACCTGTGCATCGCCGGATGATGAACACAGGGATACCTGTCAGCAGAGGGCCGCTATTCTGAAAACATTTGGGGGAATTCGTCCGGCCAGTACCGGAGTTCAGGTCAACTTAATGTTGCGGACAGGACTGTTGGTCGAAATCGAAACCTATACCATCAGCTTAACACCGGTGAACAGAGCCCCTGCCCGGGAAGGTAAATGCCCGGGCAGGATAATTTTACGGACAAATTGTTACCTCATATTCTTAACCAGCAACTGAAATACGGCATAAAGCAACCCTGAAATCAAGGAAACTGTGACGGCCCGTGGTATTTTGACGTGTGCTTTTTTCCATTGCCAGAACCACATTGCCAGTCCCCAGAACACCGCAAAAAAAACGGCACTGGAAATAAAACTGATGACGGTCTCTTTCATTGATTTCCCGTTATGGTCAAAACGATAGCCGTCAATACTACATGATTTTGGGCGACTATCATTCGCTGAATTAACCAGGCAGCTTACAGTTGTTGAGGAGCAGCTGGTCATTCACCGGGAATATACGCCGGTTTGGCGGACAAGGTCTCGCGACTACGGAGTCTTTTCTGCATCAGACACCACCATAGCGGCTTGCTTATTGGGTTGCGGTGATATCAGATGTCTGCCTCGTCCGAACCAGGGCAGAAAGAACTGAATCATTGGTCCGATAGCCAGTGCATAAATAATCGTGCCTGGCCCGAAGTTACCGCCAAGAGCCCAGCCAATCAGTAAGACGGTGACCTCGATAGAGGTACGGATCAAGCGCAGCGACCAGCCGGTACGGCGGTGCAGGCCCGTCATCAGGCCGTCACGCGGGCCGGGACCAAATCCGGCACATATATACATCACCGTGGCGATGGCATTGAGAACAATGGCGGCGGCCAGCATCAGCCAGCGGGCTGTCAGAGAAGTCAGCGGCGGCATGACGGCCAGAGCGGCTGCCGCGGCCAGCCCCAGTACCACCACATTGCTGAGAGTACCCAGTCCGGGCCGCTGACGCAGAGGGATCCACAGCAACAGTACCAGGGCCCCGGTCACAATCATCACGGTTCCCACATTAGCTGAGAGGGTCTGCGCGACGCCCAGATGAAAGACATCCCAGGGGTCGGCACCCAGCCCGGTGTGCATGTACATCCCGCAGGAAATTCCGTACAGCGTCAGGCCAACGTAAAGTTGCAGTAATCTCTTCAACATCATGGTTCTCATAATTTTCGGTTGACAGTGGACTGATTGTTATCTGAAATGGATTACTAATTAATAGCCAGTTTATAAAAAGTGGATCGCATATGTCGTCAAGACGGCTTGGTCATCAGTCACTGATTCAGATGCTCGGGCACTGGCAACAGACACCTTCACGGATTCCTTTATGGCAGCAACTGGCTGCGGCATTGCGCTTGCTGATTCTGGACGGACGTCTGGTACAGGGGACCCGGTTGCCTGGTGAACGGGAAATGGCCTCTGGCCTGAATATCAGCCGCACCACGGTTAGCAGTGCACTGACTCAGCTACGGGATCAGGGCTTCCTGCAAAGTCGCCAGGGAAGCGGCAGTCAGGTAGTGATCCCTGCCAACCGTGTGGCCGTGGCTGGCACAGCGCTTTCCGGCACTCAGTTGGATCTGTCAACGGCTTCTCCGGTGGCGGGACCGGAGATTCATCAGGCCTACAGCCATGCCATGGAACTTTTACCGGGCCATTTGCAAACTTCCGGCTATAACCCGAAAGGCTTGCTGTCTCTGAGGGAGTCTATCGCACAGCGTTATTGCCAGCGTGGTTTACCTACAACGCCGGATCAGGTCATGGTGGTGAATGGTGCGGTCAGCGGGCTGGCCCTGATACTGCGGTTGCTGGCAGGGCCGGGTGACAGGGTACTGGTTGATCATCCGACCTATCCGTCGGCACTGGCGGCCATTCGTGGGGCATCCTGTCAGGCAGTGGGGGTTCCTTTATTATCCGGGCGCTGGGATATTGCCGGGCTAAAAGCGACCATTGCCCAGACTTCCCCACGGCTGGCTTACCTGATTGCGGATTATCATAATCCTACCGGTTATTGCATGGATGAAGTCAGCAGGGCTGAGGTCACGGCGATTGCGGCCAGAACACATACACCGCTGGTCATTGATGAAACACTGTCCGAACTTTGGTATCACCGGCCACCTCCTCTGCCGGTGGCCGCTTTTCCTGACAGTGAGAGAGTGATAAGCCTGGGGTCGGCGGCAAAAAGTTTCTGGGGTGGGTTACGGATTGGCTGGATTCGGGCTTCATCTTCGCTGATTACCTCGCTGATACAAATCCGGGATTCGCTGGATTTAGGTTCACCGCTGCTCAGCCAGTTAGCGACCGGATGGCTGTTGGATAACAGTGAGCAGTTTTTGCCGCAGCGTCGTGCCATGCTGAAACAGCATCGTGATACCTGCCAGCGCCTGATGCAGGAGTATTTCCCCGAATGGCAGACACTGACTCCGGCAGGAGGGCTCTCTTTCTGGGTTGAACTGCCAGGTATGCAGTCAACCGGGTTTGCCGCGAGGGCCAGCGATGCCGGGATATTACTGGGAACCGGCACACGATTTGGCCTGTCAGGGGCGTTTGACCGTTACCTGCGTATGCCTTTCAGTGCAGATGAGCACACATTACGCCAGGCCTTTCAGCGGTTGCAGCCCTTGTGGGCGACGCTGCCGGACAGCAATGCTATTGCCGGTCATCGCCAGGTCTTCTGAAGAATGATGCGGAGCGCTAATTATTCCTTGGCGCAATTCTGGCGCAGGGGAATAAAACGCCCGGAATAAACCAGATAACTGCTGGCAGCACGGGCGAGTATCTGACTGGTGACCTGTCTGCCTGGCAGTAAATACCATGCCTGTTCCTGTTGTTCATTGCTTTGACAGTCCGGTTTGACCAGCAGTTTAAAATAAGTATTTCCGTTATTGATCAACCGGCCGGTGTCGGGTTGCCACTGATAACTAAAGTTAATTTTTCTTGGGCGCACCACAAACAGTGTTTCAAGAATCACTTCCGGTTCCATACTGATCCGGCTGCCGGTTTTACCCGTCGCTGATGATTGTCGGGTTGGGATTTCATTAATCAGAATCCGGTAATAACGTTCTTTATTATCTGCAGGACCCCGGTAATAAAACCGGAAAATATCACTCTCTCCCGGCCGGAGAACCAGCGTTTTAGGTGAATAAAGCAACTCCCCGTCAACTGCAGGGAGTCGCTGTTCGTGGTCTGCGGGTTGTTGAATGGCATAGAGTGTGAGCTGGTACACCCGGGGAGTACGATTATTGTTGAGTACTTTCCTGGCGATAAAGTCGCGGTCAGCCGGCAGATCCAGCGTTAAATGAGCAGATGCAATCGCCATGGCCGACACAGGTGGCAGGGCCAGGCTCCCCACCATCAGCCATAACCTCAGATTAGGGTAAATTTTTCCAGGTGGATTTAACATGAATTTCTCCGGAGGAACTGACATCACCGAACCAGTTTTGGTTATCGATGGTGAGCTGTGAGCGGGGATCATCCATAGGTAATGAAAAAGTGATCCTGGTTTTATTAATCATCCCCTGATTACCATAGCTATCCTGCCAAGGTTGTGGCTGCCACAGAGCCTCAGTGATGTCATGCCATTGCGAATCACAGCCACCGGGAAGGCGTTTCAGGTTTCCGTTACGCGAGGTGAACGTTATCCAGCCAGGAAACGGGACCTGCAACTTCCCGTCAGCAGATGTAAACAGGCAATAACTCTTGCCTGAAATACTGACCTGTGGACCTGTGACCTTAATGGCGACGCTATCTGCGGCTGTTTTACCACTGGTCGTGATGAGATAACCAAAATTGAGAGAGGGCTTTCCTGCCCCAACCTGGCCGGTCTTCACAGGCAAGGGGGAATAATCATCAGAAATAATACTCACGCTCAGATCAGCGGGTTTTATCCGGATAGTATTTGATGCCGGAAACTCGTACCAGCCGGACTCTGGTACGCTGGCATTCTTCAGGTAAAAGCTCAGGAATTTTTGGGTATTAATATCATTCATGCCAAGTTGTATCATTTTTTTGAATAGAGACTGCGCAAAGAAAATATACAACGAGTTTGATTTTTTCATCTGCTCAAAGGTGTAGTAATACAGAGAACCACTGACGGGTTTCCACTGGTTGCCGTCGAGGCTGAATTGTAATTCATTTCTTTTGATAGCGGCTTCCAAAACAGGGTTTGTTACCACAGGGAAGATACGGATAGAAGAGTTGACTAGCCCTGAATTCTGCAACTGATAAGTGGCCATTTTACAGCTCAGGCCATCAATACCGTTGATTGTTTGTAATTTACAGTCTGTACTGTTGCCTCCCGGCACCGGTACGCCATCACTGGTAATCAATATTTCAGACAGGTTATTGGTATTGATAAACCGGATATGTGCAGCCTTAAGATAAGTCACGTTAGCCTGATACCATCGACCCGATGACTGTTCAGTACATCGCTGACCCGCAGCGGCATTGTAAGCGACCGGGGTTTCACAGGTATTGATGGTCAGGCTGAGTTTACCGCCCACCGGCATTTGCCCCAGATAGTAATAAAAACTGTCTGAGAGCAGGCCATGCATCCATTTAGCGCCTCCGGCAGGCACGTCTACCCCATAGAATCCTGAGGCATCACTGGCGCGGGGCGGGATCATGCTGGTGGATAAATCGCATCCTTTATACCAGTTGATGCAGCGTAGCCCGAGCAGGGGATAAGCAATGGGTTGATTTTCCAGCCACATATCAAAATAACGGCCATTGACCAACAGAGTATTGTGCCCGTTATCGATATAACCCAGGCTTTGCTGATCAATTCTGCCGGAGCCGGTATATTTTTTACTGGTCCAGTGATTACTGCCGGTGAGACGTGGATCAATCACCCCGCCCGGGGTGATAAAGTAGGTATCGTTGGTACTGTTTTCAATAAAAACAAAACTTGTCGGGGCTCTGTCGGGCCAGCGGGTGACCTTCAGTGTCGGGAAGCAGCAGGCACTGAATAACAACAGTAACCACAGAGACCCGCAGATAATTCTGCTGCGTTGATAGCGACGGTCAGTTTGCTGCATCGGTTAATCCCTCCGGAAGGCAGGTGGCATTCCCTATCCATACCGCCCCCCTGGCATTTTGCAGATCAGGGGCAACGCTGCATGAGTGAGCTCCTGAACCGGTCCGGATAAGTGGCCGGTTCTTATCAATATCAATGACAAACTCTCCCTGGCTATCGGTGTAGCTGCGGTGTGAACCATTTTGTATCAGGGTATTGGCCAGTGCCGCGCCATCCTGGCGGTATAACCGGCCAAAGACGGTAATTTGTTGTTGTATTTGTGGTTCAATGACTGCGACATTGCCGGGGTAGAGAGTCAACTGTTGTTTACGCTGGCGAGTGATTTGAAAACTGTCGGCAGACTGCTGGTTGTTCAGGATTTCAATGTCATAACGCACATAGGCTGGTAGCGGTAAGTAGCTCTGCGGGCCGCGTAGATCGAATGTCTGGCCATTAATACTGGCGCTTAACTGTTCATCTTTTTGCAGACCGGTCCTGAAGAGCACGCCGGCAGTATCTTCGGCATTGCTGCTGGCGGCCAGGGTATTGCCTTGCCAGCCAAGGCTGCCGCTTGCGGTCAGGCTGGAGCTAATATTACCTTCGGCGCTGCTGTTAACAGTGACAGTTCCTGCGGAATAGCGGTTATCAAAGCGTGCATAGCCTCCGCCACTCAGACGGTTATCGTTACGAGGATCCCCGGAGACGACCGTGGCCAGATTCGCTCCTGCGGCGCGTAAAGTCCCTGAAGTGAATTGCTGACGGGCGTCCAGATTGGCCAGGGTATAACCTTTCTGATGGGTCAAACCGATACTGAAAATCTGTCCAAATTGTAGTGAGAAGTCGAGAGCAATATATTTATTACTGCTGCTGCCATTATCACCATTATTAAATCGTTGTACCCCAAGCCTGAGACCCAGGGTTCCGGCGGCTCCGCTGAACAGTGTCTGATAATAATCTGCGGTATAATAATGGCTGCTATTCAGACGGTCGTCGTTGTAACTGGCGCTGAGAGTCCCGGCCGGGATTTGCCATGCGCTCAGATTCAGTGTCCCGCCAATGGCCCGGTTGCTGGCATCACTGCGTCTAAGCCGATGGCCTATGCGGGTAATTTCATGGTTCAGCCATAATGAGCTGAAACCGCCAGGCAGAGTGGTTGTCAGGCTGCTGAGAGTGCTATAGGAGTTATCATTGGCCAGCATCATCTGGTGGTTAACCGAGAAAGTCTCTGTGACCGGCAGAGAAAAACGGGTTTCACCAATCAGATTGCTGTCGTAGCTATAGCCACTGGCTGCCCAACTGAGTTGGCCAAAGGATCCTTGTCCGGATGATCCGATCAACAGGCTCCGCTTTCCAGGCAGCGAACGTCCTCCGGACACCTGCCAGCGTTCAGTATTCATCTGCCCGCCCCAGAATTGCCAGGCCAGCGGCCTGCCCGCAAGACTGTTACTATTAAATAATTTGTTGATCCTCTCAGTATGTTGACTTACTTCAGCGCCATTCACCATGACCACGATATCGACATCATAGAGCCCGTAAGGGAAATTACGGGTATCAACTTCATGGTTTCCCATGGTGAAGTTTTGCACGCTGATCAATTTCCCCTGGCGCGATATATGCACTTCTCCTGCTGCTGGCAGGAATACAATGACCGGTGTGACCGACTGACTGTTATCAAATACCGTCGATCGGGACTGATTTCCCCAGGAGAGACCATAAATTTTTCCGGCGGCCAGGGCGCTGACCGGCCCTAATGATTGCAGATTCCAGCTATCCAGCATTCCGGCTGCAAACCGATAGCCTGAAAAATCGCGTTCATAGAGTGTCTTATACAGGGTTGCGGTCTGACGACCACGGGCCGTGCCATATAATGCGCCATCGATAATCATATGGTGCTCGCTCAGGGAAGTGACATCATTGAAGGACAGGTAACCTGAGCTGCTATTTTGGCGATTACGGGCCTGATTATGATACATACCGAGGTTGTATCTGAGGCTGCTGCTCAGAGCACGGACATCCGATGCGCCTATATCCTGGCTTCTCTTCTGTAACCGCTCCCCCAGCGCCGAACGGTTAACCACTAATTGCAGAACCAGTTGTTGCAGATTCAGTTGCAGCCGAGCGTTGGCGGTAATCAGGATCTGAAACCGTTGGTCAAAAGGAATATCGGTGAGTTCACTCAGCTTCCGACGCACCAACTCACTGACTTCAGCATTATCCTGCTGCTCTTCGGGGTCGATAAAACGGACAATGATCTGCTGACCTTGCAGGCGGATAGCGGCATAACCCATTCGCTGATCATTGCTGCGATCTTTGTTGCCCAGCAAATGAAGTGATAATGGAATATTCATGCCCTCCTGCAGCGCCCGGGCAAATGCCGGGGGAATCAGCACATTGTTCACCTGCGATATCTCCCGGTCAGCAAATCCGGCTGCCGGTATCAGCGCCAGAACAATAAGCCCGGGCCGCAACAGCAGATAAAGCCGGTTAATTAGCGGCCGGGACATAGTTGGGCTCCCTGAAGTTCTATTTCACTGCCACAAATTTCCCGGCTTGCCACATGCCTATCCGGGCGCGTTTATCGGCCACATTGACCTGGCTGAACGTGCGGTTTCTGCCTGGCATCAGATAGTAATTTTCCCGGCAGGATGAACGGTCTGCCGCTTTGGCGCAGGGCCCATACGCAACGACACGTAATGTTGCATTACCGGTATTGGACAATTTGCCGTTCTGATAGAGGTAGGCGTAGTGTATCTTGCGCGGAGCAACCACCAGCAGGGTCCCGATTTGAGCAGAGGAAGTTGCAATGGCCTCCCTGACAGCTTTTTCCTGCGGAGCCTGACTGACTGACTGGTCCTTCCAGTTTATCCGGTAATAGCGCTCCTGATTATCGGCAGGGCCCTGGTAGAAAAAGCGTATCAGCTCTTTACTTTTCGCTGGCAATAAAATACTGGCGGGCGTCATTAATACTTCCTGCTGTGTTCTGCCCTGAGGATTTATTATCTTTCCGTCCGCGAGCGGTGATGATAACTTTTCAATTCGCAGGGTAATCAGACGACCATTATCGGTAGAGTTGGTAATTTCTTTACCAATACTTTTCTGGTCGCTGTAAATAAACGTTGTGATATCACCGACATCTAATGCCCGGCAGCAGGGAATAGCCGCAAATAACAGACTAAAACAGAACATTGGGTATTTCATCATCATTCCTTAAACCGGCCACAATAGTCAGTTAACTGGTCCAGACAGCATTAAACTGCACACTAATGTCCCCACTCCAGATTCCTTCCGGTAAACTACTGAAGTCAGTGACCTTAGTTTGACCATCGGTTGTGCCGTTAATAATTGAAAAAGTGAACTGGTCCTGAGCCATGGCCCGGCTATTTTGGTTAAATCCCTGCGATAAGCTACTCAGCTCACCGCCGTAAATCCCCCGGGCGGTATCAATCAGGGTGGTATCAGTGGTTTTATTGAGTAAAGTGCCATGATAATTAATACCTACCTGTAATGTTGAACCGGAATTATCTAACTGAGTCAGGGTGTCGGTTAATACACGGGATGTCAGCCGGAAGGCTGTTGATTCTTTATCCCCGTAAATGGTGACGTCAAATAGTCCTTGTTGGGTATTAAAGCCTTTAATACCTTCTGCATACTGAAAAGCCAGTGAACCCAGAGGGGTTACCACCAGTTTGCTGGTCGTGTCTTTTTTTGCTGTCGCAGACCAGCTTGCGACGGCCTGCGCGGTGGATTCTGATGCCTGAGAAGTCACGGGCAATAAAATAAATAAAAATACCATTCCGCTGAATATATTAAGTTTCATATCAAATCCCTGATAAATGAAAACATCAGCGCTACTCAGAGTTATCATTAACCCGTAGGCTGCATAGAGGAAATTATCCATAAAAAATTCTCATCCCTCAGTAAAGTCAGTCGGCTAATAAAATAAAATCCTGACGAGTGAGGGATACCATGACTTTAACATGTCAGAGAGGGGGGTAAAAAGTGAATTAAATTTAACCGGGTGGGTTGTTTTTTATTTTAAATATCATTGCGCGGTATATTTTTCTGTAGGTTATTATTCTTCAGAGAAGGTGGTTGCTATTATTTAAAATTATAGTGCAGGTTTTTATGCCTTTGTTTTGAAAATAATTGTGGATTTTTCGGTGATCGCCGGAGCGTTTTAGTTAACAGGAGATAAAAGTCGGTAGTGGCCATAAATACAGAGGTTTTCTCGCCACAATGAATGGATTATCCGGCCTGCGTTCGGGGTGGAATAATCCTATTCCTTAATATATTGTTGAATAAATCCTATTACCGAATGCCTGTTATGTTCAGTTGCCAGGGAAATAACCTGTCATTTTGGTGGCTATTCTGCGGACAATGACATTCAGAAACACCCCAAAATAAGCCATAAAAAGAAAAACGGAAGAATTCGTGGGGATTAAAGATAAAATCTGCTTAATCATCGGAACACTGCAGCGGCGGCTTTGAAGCCCCTGTGATGACTTATCAACCAGGCACTCTCAAAATTTCAGGATGAAACGATAGCTCAGTACTGTCCGACAGTCTGGTCATTCCGGTGAACTGCCCTGGAAGCAGATCACTGTCGGACAATACCTTTCAGATTACAGAGCGATTTTCCTGTCGGACATTCTTGCCTGTTCCAGCAACCAGTCATAAATAGCCCGTTTTGCCGGTTCATTTAGCGTTCCTTCGCTGTAAGCCACTACGTATCGCTTTTTCACGTTGACCGGCGTACCAAACGGGATGATCAGTGAACCTTCCTCCAGATCTTCGTTGATCAGGTTTTTTCGGGCAATAGCCACACCGATCCCCCGCTTAGCCGCATCGATAGTCAGATGATTGCGGTTAAATTTATGACCACGGCGAACATCGATATCTTCTGCCCCGACGGCCTGTAAATAAAATGCCCATTCGGCATACTCGTGGCTACCACGCCAGGCAGTGACATCATGTAATAACGGATAATGTTTCAGCTGGTTGACATCGGTCAGTGGCGGCCGGTTAATCAGTAAAGAAGGTGAGCATACCGGAAAAATCTCTTCTTCAAATAACGGGGTGGTTATCAGCCCCGGGTAACTGCCGTCATTTAAATCGATGGCTAAATCAAAGTCATTACCGTGTAATGAATCACTGCTGTCTTCAGCGGTGATCCTTAATTCAATGTTAGGAAAATCATGTACCAGCGCGGGTAAACGTGGCATCAGCCATTTATTCAGAAATGACGGAATACACCGTAGCCGGAATTCACCGCTAATCCCGGCAGAATTGAGTAACCTTAACTCTTCAATGACCCTGCTGTGCATTTCATTCGCGACAACCGCCAGCCGCTGGCCCGGAGCGGTAAGTTCCAGACCTCTGCCGGCCCGGTGAAATAACAAAAATCCCAGTTTATCTTCCAGTTGCTTAATTTGCTGACTGATAGCGCCCGGCGTCACATTCAGTTCTTCCGCACAGCGGGTAAACGACATATGTCGTGCTGCACAGGCAAAAACCTGCAAGTGAGCATGCATCTGTGCGTTTGCAATTTTTTTCATCTGTCAGTCCTGCTAATCATTGTTTTAGGAAATATCGATTGTTGACGGCATTCAATTAGCCCAGGCTAGCGCAATTCAGGAAAACCGTCCTCAAGGATATTGTTATGGCTATTAGCGTCTTCGACTTATTTAAAGTCGGTATTGGTCCTTCCAGTTCACATACTGTCGGCCCCATGAGAGCGGCGGCGTTATTTGTGAAACAACTTCAGGAAAACGGCCAGCTGTACGATACCTGCCGGGTGGTTGTACGTCTCTGGGGATCGTTATCGGCAACCGGCGTTGGTCATGGCAGTGATCGCGCCACTATAACCGGGTTAACCGGAAAATGGCCAGATGAGGTCGATCCTCTGGAGGCGCAACAGGAAATTCAGCAATTGCTGGAAACCGGTACCTTGTTGCTGGCAGGGTGTCACCCCATCCGTTTTGACTGGGCTCAGGATATGCAACTGCGGGATGAGTTTCTGCCTTATCACCCTAATGCTATGACATTACTGGCTTTTTTCAATAATGGTGAAAGTGTTCAGACGACCTATTATTCGGTGGGCGGCGGTTTTGTGGTGGATGAACAGCAGGCTTTGCAGGGGGAGGTCGCCAGCGAACAGATGTTGCTCCCTTACGATTTCTCTTCTGCTGCAGAACTGCTGGTACTGTGCCGCCGTGAAGGGTTGTCGGTATCACAACTGATGATGGAAAACGAAAAAGTCTGGCGCAGCGCAGAAGAAACAGAGCAGGGGATTATGCTGCTCTGGGAGGAGATGCAGTCCTGCGTCCGGCGCGGGCTGTCGTCGTCAGGGATATTACCCGGAGGGCTGAAGGTCCGCCGGCGGGCACATTCCCTTCATCAGTCATTGATTGCGGCCAGCCAGCCAAATGTCATTACCTCCACCTTGTCCGCAATGCAGTGGGTGAATCTGTTTGCACTGGCGGTCAATGAAGAGAATGCCGCAGGCGGGCGGATGGTGACTGCACCGACCAATGGCGCTGCAGGGATTATTCCGGCAGTCCTCCATTACTACATGCAGTTTGCCGGCGCGCCGGCGCCGGGGGATGTGGTACGTTTTTTCCTGGCCGCTGCTGCTGTGGGTATTTTGTGTAAAAAAAATGCCTCTATATCCGGTGCCGAAGTGGGCTGCCAGGGGGAGGTGGGTTCGGCATGCGCCATGGCGGCAGCCGGGCTGGCCGAAGTCCTGGGAGGGACTCCCGCTCAGGTGGAAAATGCGGCAGAAATTGGGCTGGAACACAATCTGGGGCTGACCTGTGACCCGGTCGGCGGTCTGGTACAAATCCCCTGTATTGAACGCAATGCTATCGCTGCGGTGAAAGCGATTAATGCCGCACAAATGGCACTCAGTGGCGATGGCTCACATATTATTTCTCTGGATTCTGCTATCCGCACCATGCGGGATACCGGGAAAGATATGCATGAAAAATATAAAGAAACTTCCCGTGGTGGGCTGGCTGTTAACTATGTTGAGTGCTGAGCCAGGCAAAAATACACGTTGTAAGGGTTGCTGAAACAGGTAAGAGAGAAGCGTGACGGTGGCGTGGTTAACGCAAAATAGTCAGGAGGATTGTCACTATTGACAGGGAAAGGCTGTGCGAGGGGGGTAAACAGGTTTCACACCTGACTGAGCGGTGTGAAACCTGGCGAGAATTATTGCGCAGGTGTCCGGGGTTCTGCGTTTTTCTTATTACGGCGTTGTAGCTTTTTGATAAGCAGCATGGCTTCCGCTTTAGTGGCTACCGCAGGAGTCGAACCACGTAATGGTTTACGTGCAGTCTCACGCAGGGTAAATACGGTAATCAGGCCAATGACACCCGCGGCCATCAGATAATAGGCCGGCACCATGACATTATGTGTTTTATCTACCAGCCAGGCGGTCAGTAACGGAGTGGTCCCACCAAACAGTGATACCGACACATTAAAGCCAATCGCCAGTGCGCTGTAGCGGATATCTGTGGTAAACAGTGCTGGCAGCGTGGCAGGCATGGTTCCACTGAAACAGGTATGTACCACACCCAGAATAATCAGTCCGGCGAACACGCCCCACATACTTCCGGAGCCAATCAGCATCAGGCATGGGATCGACAGCACCAGCAGACCGATAGCACCGCCCGCAATCACGGGACGACGGCCAACTCGGTCGGTCCAGTGGCCCCAGAACAGGGTCAGTGGCATCATCACAAACATCACCACCATCACCAGTAACAGGCTGCTCAGTTCGCTCAGACCAAGGATACCGGTCAGATAGCTTGGCATGTAAGAGGTCAGCATATAGTTGGAGACATTGAACAGTAATACCAGGCCGATACATTTCAGCATCTGTGCACGGTATTTATTCAGCATCTGCCATAAATTCAGCCGGGGTTTACTGTGTTCCAGGGCTTCCTGTTTTTCCATATGTTGCTGGAACGCCGGAGTTTCTTCCAGCTTCAGACGGACATATAACCCAAACAGACCCAGGGGGGCGGCAATAAAGAATGGGATTCTCCAGCCCCAGTCCAGCATCGTTTGTGCCGGCATGACCGAAGTCAGCAGCGTGACCAATCCGGCGCCCAGCAGATAACCCCCCAGGGTACCAAACTCCAGAAAGCTGCCCATAAATCCGCGACGGTTATCGGTAGAGTATTCGGCAATAAATGTCGCCGCTCCGCCGTACTCTCCGCCGGTCGAAAAGCCCTGTAACAACCGGGCTGCCAGCAGCAGCAACGGTGCCATAATACCAATACTGTCATAAGAAGGGATTAGCCCGATACAGAAGGTACCGATAGCCATCATAATCATGGTAATCGCCAGGATACGCTGGCGACCATAACGGTCACCTAACGGACCAAATACCAGCCCACCCAGCGGGCGGACCAGGAAGGCGGCCGCAAAAGTACCAAAGGTCGCAATCAGCTGAGCAGTGGCACTGGCATCAGCAAAGAACACTTTACCAATAGTCACCGCCAGGTAGCTGAATACGCCAAAATCAAACCATTCCATGGCGTTACCCAGTGCCGCAGCGCCCACGGCGCGTTTCAACATATCGTTATCGACGATGGTAATATCATCGACGGTCAGTTCTTTTTGTTTTTTATTCCAGAAATGTTTTTTCTGTTTTTCGGTGCTGTTGCTGGTGCTCGTCATACAGTCCTCAGTAACGTGGTCAATGAGGGCGCCTTATAGCTTTCGTTGCCATGGAGAAAACAGGAAATAAAGAAGGGAAAGAAAGCTATAAGAAGCCAAAAGAATAAGGCCAAAAAAATATCGACATAAATCGATATATATTTACCTTAGTATAAAACTGTGACGGGTTTCAAGTTTCGGGCTAAAATAGCTAAATGTATTCCCGGGAACAGAATTATATTTTGATATTTATCGATTATACAGGTTAATTGCCTGGAGTTATGGGCGAAGTTTGCGGGAGATATATTTTCCCCGCGTAGATAAAATTATCACAAATATTTTCACGCTGACAAGTGCGTTTTTACGTGGAATGACGTAGGGCTATGCCCTGATTATTTCAGGGAATTTGCAGACCGCGCTGTTGAAAATTCCTCTGCCAGCCAGCGGGATAATTGCTGTATCTCCGGCCACTGTTGTTTCTCCGGGCTGGTCACAAAATAATATTCTCCCCCGGGGAGACTCTGCGCTAAAGGCGCCTGCAATATCTTCTTATTCAGCGCATCTCTGGCCAGTAATTCACTGGCAATGAGTACGCCCTGGCCGGCAATCGCTGCCTGTAAGGCGTGACTTTCATCATTGAAATGTATCCCCGCCTGGATATCGAGTTCTGCCGGGCCAAATACCTGTTGCCAGTGTTTCCAGTCAGGTGAAGGCTGAGGTATTTGCCGGTTATCTATATGAAACAGAGTCTGATGCTGCAGGTCATCATTCCCGGTGATGGCCAGCGAAGGGCTGGCCACCAGAATAAAACGGTCCCGGCACAGCAGCGTATTGGCCAGGGACGGGTTCACGTGCTGGCTGTAGCGTATTGCGCAGTCGGCCAGTGAACCACGGATATCCACCACAGCGGTGCTGGTGTGCAGGTGGAGTTCGAGATCAGGGCAGGAGATTTTTAGAGAGGGTAACCGGGGGATCAGCCAGTGAGTCATAAAATTTGAGGTGGTACTCAGGGTCACTGCTCCCCGGGGGCGCGGCGAAGTAATTTCTTCAACCGCCTGCCGTAGTGTGGAAAAGGCAGCAGAGGTCGCACGGAACAATATGGCTCCGTCATGAGTCAGGGAGACTCCTCTTGCGGAGCGCTCAAACAACCGGCATTGCAGCGACTCTTCCAGGGTGCGGATCTGGTGGCTGATCGCCGTAGGTGTCACGCCAATATCGTCACCGGCCAGCTTGAAACTTAAAAGTCTGGCCACCGCATCAAAAGCACGCAGAGAAAGTAACGGTGGCAGTCTGGTGGGCTTCATAGCTGAATTAAACTCATCTTTAAATGAAATATATGATTTTGTCATCCAGTATAGCAAAGCATTAATCTGTTCTCCGGAACATTCAATCATGAATTTTATTCATTTTAATGACGGAGAGAGAGATGCATCCTGGTATAAGCCCATGGTCTGGCAGGCCGTCCACTTTCGCCAGGGTTGTCCCCGGTCTGGCACAGGCAATGATTGCGCTGGATTATGCGGTAATGTTTGTGGCATTGCCGGTAATTACCCGTCAACTGCAACTCAGTAGCGCGGAAGCTACGGGCATTATGGCGGTATATGGGCTCTGTTTTGCGGCATTTTTACTGGCGGGTGGAGCCGTATGCGATCGGGCGGGCGCAAGGTTAACGTTCAGCATGGCGATGGGTCTGTTTATGCTGGCTTCCGTTGCCGGGGCGCTGGCGTACCGGCCGGAATGGTTACTGGTGGCACGGGCGTTACAGGGCGTAGCCGCTGCCTTTATGCAACCGTCAATTCTGGCGCTGATGGCAGGTCGTTTTGCAGGCAAAGCGTACCGGCAGGCGTTGACAGTCTGGAGTGCTACCGGCGCCCTGGGATTAGTGGCCGGAGTGATACTGGGCGGGATATTCAGTCAGCTCTACTGGCCACTGATATTTTTAATGAATATCCCGGCAGGTACGCTGATCCTGTGGCTGGTATGGCGACATTTTCCAGTGCTACCGCGTCCTGAAACCCGGGTGCTTTTCACGCCAGGAGCCTTAGTCGGTAGTGCGGCGGCAGGTTGTCTGGTTCTGGCTTTACTACGGCTCAGTCAGGACGGTGGGCCTGATTATCTGCTGAACCGGCTGGCAGCCGTGCTGACAGGGGTGTTTTTTTTGCACGAAAAATGGTCGTCACGACCACTGATTTGCCCGGCGTTAAGACGGCAGGCTTCGTTTCAGGCCAGCTGGCTGGCCAGTGCCTGTTATATGGCCAGTGCCGGTAGTCAGTTTTACCTGCTGACTTTGCTCTGGCAGCAATATTACCATTTCAGTGCCCTGCAGACGGGGATGCTATTTGTCCCCCTGGCGGTGTTAATTATCGCCGGTAACCGTGTTTATCGTGGTTTATCGGGCCGATACCGTGCGCCGCAACTGCTATGCATGGGGTTTTTAATCTGCGCTGCAGGGTTTTACCTGCAGGGAAGCGAGGCGTTGAGTCAGCAATCGCTGTGGTTTGTAGTCGGGGTGATCCTAAGCGGTCTCGGTCATGGCATGGTCTATCCGGCGATATTCAGCATGGGTCTTAGCGGGGTCGCCACGGATTCACAGGGGCGCGCCAGCGCGGTGATTGTCACCAGCCAGTATCTGAGCGGTGCGATCACTTTAGCGGTTCTCGGCGTATTCCCGGGCAAGGGGCAGAACGCCAGCGAATGGCAGCAGGCATTTCAGTGGCTGACCTGGGCCGCCATGGCTGGCATGGTGGTGGCAATGAATGTCGGGAAAACCGTACAGACCGATGAACATTCACAGGCCAGATAGCCCCCGGGTCGTCGGGGGCGAAAAATACAGATTCACTCTGAAGGGTTAGTTTGCTTCGCCAGGATAGTTGCTCCAGGCTTCACGGAACAGAAGATCGAGATCTTTTGCCCAGCGTTGTTGCCCTTCACTATCGGCAATTAAATCCTGACGTAACTCAATTTCAACCGCAGGAATCCCGTTCTTTTCGGCATGCTGTGGCAGCGCATAGTCAGTGGCATCCGAGACCGAATACGGTTCATTATCACCAATCACCCATTGGTTACGTTGATGCAGACTTTCCAGCAAGGCATGTGGATAGGCTTTCAGACGGTTGTATAAAACGCCAATATGCCACGGACGAGCAACGCCCAGATAGACCGGAGTAAAACTGTGCATGGCCAGAATACAGGTGGCCTGACCGCGCTGACGCCGTTGTTCCAGGATCTGCCGGATCTGATCGTGATACGGGGTGAAGATCTCCCGGCAACGGGCTTCTTTTTGTTGCGTTGAGAGCCCTTCATTTCCAGGGATCACCGTATCTTCAGATAACAGCGGGATGGAGCTTTCCACCCCCGGGGTCCGGTTGCAGTCGATCACCAGTCGTGAATAGGTCTGAGAAACTAAGGTCGCATCCAGTGACTGGCTGAGGAGTTTTGAGACCGCGAGCGCACCAATATCCCAGCCAATGTGCCGGTTAATATCAGACTCTTTCAGGCCAAGGCTCCCAAGCCGGCGTGGGATTTGCTTTCCTGCATGGTCACACAGGATGAGAAAGGGGGAGGTGCCTTCTGGGTTGGTCACTGTAAAGGCGGCAGGTTCATCCGGATATAAAAGCGGTTCAGACACAGTGTAAAACTCCGTAGTGATAAAAAATCGCCGGGGTGGTCAGCTTTCTGCCAGCCGACCGCCGGGGTCATTCATTCAGCCGTAGTAGTGCTTTAGAGACAGATGCCAGCCAGCGATCCACAAAGTATGCTGAGGAGGGTAGGCCGGTACTGTGCATCTGACTCTGTCAGTGTGCCGCCGGGCAACAATTTATACCAGCAGAACCCGGGTTTTTCTCTTAAGGTACTAACATTAACCGGCTTAATTGTGCGATGACCTCGCTGACCGGCTGTTGCTGCGCTATTGCCGGTTCGCGGGTCATCAGAGTTATAAGATTAATTTATTTCAACAAATTCCGGGGGGGAAAAAGCAGTAATTTCCGGAACGGGTTGCAGCCAGCGCTCAATCTCAACTTTACAGCTCTGAGCACTGCACCCCTGGCCAAGCCGTGAACTGCCACGATCTTCGGTGAGAACATTAGGATTGCCGTGTTTATCCAGTGATCCCGGAACTGACGGATCTTGCGGATCATACCAGGCACCGGTTGAGATTTGCACGACACCCTGGCGGATCTGGTCGCTCAGATGGACTCCTGCCAGAATTGCCCCGCGCTGGTTAAAGACCCTGACGACCGATCCTTCACTGATATTACGTGCTGCAGCATCTTCGGGGTGCATCCATAAGGGTTCGCGGCCCTGAATCTTGGTCTGACGGCTGACGCTGCCATGATCATACTGGCTGTGCAGCCGGGTTCTGGGCTGGCTGGAAAGTAAATGCAGTGGCCATTCTGCTGCCTGCTGCTGTTGATAATCATATTCCTGAGTATCCCAGAACGGATAGCCCGGACACTCACGGTAACCAAACCCGGCCACGGTTTCAGAAAACAGCTCAATTTTACCGGATGGCGTAGAGAGCGGATTTTGCTGCGGGTCAGCACGAAACGCCGATAAGAATATCTGCGGGCTGGCAGGACGATCGAACTCCAGCTTACCCAGTTCCCAGAAATCATCAAACTTCGGCAGACTGATACCATCCTGTTCGGCCCGTGGGCGGGATTCTTCATAAAGATGTTTCAGCCATTGTTCCGGATTACGCCCTTCGGTAAAGGTATCGGCAAAGTTAAGGCGCTCTGCCAGGCCACAGAAAATGGCATAATCATCACGCGCATCGCCGACCGGCGGAATATGCTGACGCATGGCGACCATAAAACCATCATGGCTACCACTGCCGATATCATTGCGTTCCAGTGCTGTCGTAGCAGGCAGCACGATATCGGAGAATTTCGCCTGAGCGGTCCAGTATTGTTCGTGGACCACCACCGTTTCAGGCCGTCGCCACGCGTCGACCAGCCGGTTCAGATCCTGGTGATGGTGAAATGCATTCCCTCCGGCCCAGTAGACCATCCGGATATCCGGATAGCGACAGTCCTGACCATCGAACTGATACTCACCACCGGGATTTAACAGCATATCTGACAGTCTGGCGACCGGGATTATGGTGTTCACCTTATTTTCCCCGGCGGGCAGGCGTGGCCCGGAAAATGCGACCCGGTCAGCACCGGCAAGGTTGGTACAGGCATAGCCAAATGCCAGTCCACCGCCCGGCGTACCTATCTGACCCAGCAGCGCAGTTAACGCTACTGTGGCCCAGTAAGCCTGTTCACCCTGGCGCGAACGCTGTAATGACCAGGAAATATTCACCATGCTGCGGTGACCGGCGAGAGTCCGGGCAAGCCCGGTAATCTGTTCTGCCGCCAACCCGGTGATGGAGGCGGCCCACGCCGCGCTTTTAACCACCCCGTCGGTTTCACCCGCCAGATACTGACGTAACGGCTCGAAGCCGACGGTATGGCTGGCAATGAACGCCGTATCATGCAGATTTTCGCTGATTAAGGTCTGACACAGGGCCAGCAACAGTGCGGTGTCGGTGCCGGGTTTGACCGGCAGCCAGTGCGCATTGCTGACGGCACTCAGGTCATTTTTGACCGGGCTGACATTGATAAATTTGACCCCGTTTGCCTGCAGGGTTTCCAGCCAGTGTTTCAGCATATGGTCACTGGCTCCACCGACATTAACCTGCGAGTTTCTTAGCGGCAGGCCACCAATCGCCACAAATACTTCGCAGTGTTCTGCCAGTACCGAAAAGTGGGTATGCCGGGTATGCAGCGGACTGAGTGGCCCGAGAATATGGGGCAGGATGCGCTCACCGGCGGCACTGCTGTAGGTATTGGTACTGGCGGTATAACCGCCGAACCCCTTCAAAAACCGGTGCAACTGGCTTTGAACATGATGAAAACGACCGGCACTGCCCCAGCCGTATGAGCCACCATAAATGGCCTGGTTTCCGTGGCGTTGTTTTACCGATTGCATTTCACGGGCGACCAAATCGAGCGCCTGCTCCCAGCTGACTTCGACAAACGGTTCTTTGCCTCGTCCTTCACGGGAAGCCGGCCCGTTTTTCAGGTAGCCCAGCCGTACCGCCGGGCGGCGGATGCGGGTATTGCCGGTAATGGCCTCTGGCATTGACTGACCAATCCGGGACGGGTTTTTATCCCAGGCCACTGGTGTCATGGACGCGATTTTATCACCCGCCGTTTCTACGTGGTAACTCCCCCAGTGGGTACTGGTCAGGTTGTTTGCTGTTTTCATCAGTTACTGCCTGTCATATCGGTGAAAATTTGTGTTCCCCGAATGCAGGGAAACGTATCAATAAGTGAATGGTGTGGGTAACTCATTCTGAATGAGCCATCCTGATGGCCTTTCATTCGAGAGATTAATCGCGCTGGTATAGTCGGCGTTTTAGCTCACATTCAAACAGAAATTCCAGTCCTTCCAGATGGCGGCGGGCTTCACTGACATCTTTACCCCAGCAGGTCAGGCCGTGGCCGCGCAGCAGGAAGCCGTATTTCAGCGGATGGGTGGCTGACCAGTGCTCTATTCGCTCAGCCAGCGCGGCAATATCCTGATCATTGTCGAACACGGCAATCGGTACGGTATCCAGGTGGCTGGTCTGGCCGCTCAGGGTTTTCTGCATTTCATAACCGGACAGGTTGAGTCGTGGGCCGGTTTCGATACGCGACAACACCGTGGCATTAGAGGTATGGACATGCAGAACCACATTGGCCTCTGGAAACAAACGGTAAATCAGGGTATGCAGGCCGGTTTCTGCGGAAGGTTTGCGTCCCGAGGGGGCCTGCAGGGTAGTGATATCAACCTGCAGGAAATCATCTGTGGTCAGAGCGCCTTTATCGCGACCGGATTCACTCAGCCAGCACCATTGGCTGTCCTGACGGACAGACATATTGCCACCGGTCGCGGGCGCCCAGCCTTTGCTGCCAATCCAATGGCAGGCGGTGACTAAGTCCGCCAGTCGTTGTTGCCACATACCCATTCCTTATTACGCGTAATTCAGTGTTGAGGTGATTTTTTAAGCAGTTTTTAGCCATCTATATGGCTGATTGATGGTATCACTGCGCTGCAGAGGGAGCAATGATTGTCTGTGAAGACCATGGAGTACAATGGCTGGCGCGGATCAGAGGATAATTTTGCGGCTCAGGGCTTTGCCGGGGGGTTGGAATACCTTACCTGTGACAGTCAGCAGTAAAATGTCATCTGCTCCCCGAAAACAGGATCACCCGCCGGTAACATGGCCGGCAATCGCCGATAACATACGACGACGGATCATCCCGCTGACCGGACGAATCAGATACCAGTAGGGTGTAAATGCCTTCAGGCTGGCTGAGTCCGGACAAAATACCCGGGTTTCGGTGATAAGTACGCTGACCCGGGCCTCGATTGGCAGGGCCTGGAAAGTGAGTAACAGCCGGGCAGTACCTGGCAGGTGGGTATCAGTGAAAAAGTCGACATCTGCGACAGGGATTAACCCGTAGCCTGCTTCCCAAAACCTGCCCATCAACCCATAAGCCAGTTGGAAATTATCGGAACGCTCCAGCAGTGTGAAATTGTCCATGCTGAAGGGAGGTTGCCCTGGTGTCGGGCGGCACCCTGTGCGTTCCAGTAGCCGTTGTGGCCATTCCCGTAGTTGAATCATTTTCCGGAAGAACGGGTCTTGTTCGGGACGGTAGTGTTCAGCGGCAATAATTACACGCTGCGGGGTGGCAGGGATTTGGCGTTGATGCTGTTCTCGAAACTGGTATTGCGGTAAAAATTGATCGGAATATTGCATCATCCTTTTCTCCCGGAAAGCCCGCAAGGCACAGAATCCCGCCCGGAAGAGAGCTGCCGGGCGGTGTTTAACCTACTATGTGATTAGCTGGCTGTCCAGTGACTGTCCGGTCCCTGAAGCCATGGCAGCGCATGCGGCAACGTTGTGACATCTACATGACTGCGCACACCGACAACGTAACGACTCTGTAGCCCGTGGCGGGCGGAGATTCTGATATTTTTCAGTTGAATATTATGCAGCGGCGCTTCCGGTAACCCACTGATTATCCCGGCACTGTCTGCCCCGGTCGCTGTCAGATGGTTGACCGAAATATCGTGGATAAAGGGTGTGTAGCGGCTGACAGGTTCAGGGCTGAGGGCACTGACACTGTCAGCGGAATATCCGCCATTGCCGCCATAGCTGTCGGTGATCACCAATGGAACACGGACATGGCTCATCCTCAGATTATTTGCCATTAACGGGCCAATACGGCTGCCCCGGTCGCGTCCGGATTTAATACGCAGGCCATTATCGGTACCGGTAAATGTCAGATTATTTAGGGTAATACGACCAATACCATTAGCCGTTTCACTGCCTACGGAAATACCGTGGCCACGGTGTACATCAATATCTTCGATAGTGATATCACCGCTGGCAGCGGCCTTTCCGGAGCCCGCCAGTCCGGATTTTATCGAAATATCATCATCCCCGGTCGAGAGTATCAGATGGCGTAGGGTAATATTCTGCGAAGACACGATGTCTACCCCGTCGGTATTCGGTGAGTCCGGCGGATTAGTCACCGAACTGTTAGTCATGGCAATATTCTGGCTGTTGCGCAGTACTACGTTCCACATCGGCGAGTTAATGACCCGCAGTTGGTTAATTCTGGCTTGCTGAACATGATCAAATTCAATCAGCCAGGGACGCGGCATCCCGTTAGCGGCAGGAATACCCGGCCAGTGCTGGCTAAACCACTGGCTGTCTCCCTGTTTCAGATGGTCCCGCGCCTCGCTGGCCAGTGGCCACCAGCCGTGCTGACCTTGTCCGTCAATAGTTCCCGGTCCGGTGAGCCCGATATCGCTGACATGGCTGGCGATGATTAATGCTTCATGAGGTCGCAGAGGCTGGCTTATAAATGCCGGGGTAAAATCGGAAGGGTTAGCCGTTGATTTCAGCACACTGCCGGCAGCCAGATGTAATGTCACATGACTTTTCAGTTGCAGGGGTCCACTTACCCAGACTCCTGTAGGTAATGTTACCGTCCCGCCACCCTGTAAACTGCATTGATCGATGGCTTGCTGTAGTTCCCCGGTCACCGGCTGGCTGGAGGAAGACAGAGTGAGTGAACATTGCCGGTTGGCGGCCTGCACCGCGGAACAACTAAGAGTCGCCAGTAAAGTGATACCCCCAAGGGCCAACGGTGTAAAAAATTGACGGGAACGTTTGGCTAACAGCATGAGTTCTCCCTGATAAAGGTTGATGACAAGCAATGTCTTATCATAAACAGCCCGTGGCAGAGAGGACCCGGTAATTTAGGTTACGGAATGTGGATATGGCGGGTGTTGTGCAACAATATGTTCAGAAGAACTGACGACCTCCCGTTGCAGGGAGGTCGTGACCATTATTCGCCGAGCACCTGCTGTACGCAGGATTTAAAGATTTTTACCCCAATCGCCAGAGCATCTCGATCAAAGTGCATTTCCGGGTGGTGCAGGCCCGGGGTGAGGTTACAGCCCAGTCCCCAGAACCCGCCTTTCACCTGCGGGCAAAGACGCAGATAATGGAAAAAATCTTCGCTGCCAGGAGTTGCCCGCGCCGGGAGCAGAGCGTCTTCCCCCAGATTCTTGCGGATAGCCTGGCTGATGATTTGGGTGGCTTCATCATCAATAATCGCAGCCGGCATCTCCTTGAGAATTTTTATGTCGACCGTAGCGCCCAGGGCGGTAGCGCTTCCCTGAAGGGCAGCGGTGACTTTCTGTTTCAGCTCAGCCATCGGGGCATTTTCGGCAGAACGTAAGTCCCAGCAGACGGTGGCTTCAGAAGGAATTGAATTGGTCACTCCGGCATCACACAGAAAGCGCGTGGCTTTGGCACTGAAGGTCAGAGAAGGGGAGAGGTGAATGGTGTTTACCGCCTGTACTGCCTGGACGGCAGCATCCAGAGCATTGACCCCAAGGTGTGGACGTGCGGCATGGGCAGCTTTGCCGGTAAATACCGCTTCTACGGTGGCGGAAGCGGAATAGTACATCGCCGCGACAGCCTGACCCATTGAACACTCTTCCAGAGGGCGCAGGTGGAAACCGAGCAGCATATCCACATCATCCAGCGCGCCGCCTTCGACCAGCGCGATGGCTCCGGTTCCCAACTCTTCGGCAGGCTGGAACAATATTTTCAGACGACCTTTCTTCACCAGGCCTTCACGCAGCGTTTCTTCTGCGGCAGTCAGGACCACCGATGAGTGGCCATCGTGGCCGCAGGTGTGGCGGGCGACATGCTGCCCGTCAATAATGTGGCCCAGTGCATCCATATCGGCGCGTAGGGCTAACACCGGGCCTGGCTTACCGCTGTCCAGTTCAGCAATGATACCGGTTGTACCGTTAAAGTTGCGGGTCACCTTAAATCCGACGGCTTCCAGCGCCGAAGCGATGTAAGCTGACGTCTTAAACTCTTTAAAACCTAACTCGGGAATTTCGTGCAGCACGTTAAAGTGCTCTAAAGTGCGTGACATACTTCTCTCCTTGATCTTTTCTGCCCGACGGCCAGGGAATACCGCCGGGAACGCGTGGATAGTTTCAGGCAATAAAACGCATAATCAGCATAGAAATCACGGCATTGACGATGCTGGTTAGCATCAGTAATGGCCAGTATTTTTTCGGCACATCTGCCACACCCAGTAGCCGGCCCATGTATTGCAACTGAGCACCCATCAGGAAGATAGCCGGAATTAAAATGGTGATTTGTGCAGGATCGAGGGTACCTTTTGTCAGCAGGCTGACGGCGACGCCGGTTCCGGCAGAAGAGGAGAGCCAGGCCGTCAGTAATACTGTGACCGCTTCACCGGGCAGACCAAAAATTCCCATTACCGGCGCGAAAACATGGCCAATAAACTGCATCACCCCAAGCAAATTCAGCATTTCGGCAATCACGTAGGCCATGACTACGTTCGGCATCAGATTATTGATAGCAATATTGAACCCTTTACGGGCGCCAATCACAAAAATGTCGAACGGGTTCGCGCGGGTATTTAGCTGATTACTCATTGATGAAATCCTTCTTATAGACTGTGTTTAAGGCCAGTCTGACCAGCCCTGCGCCAACAAATTTAAGTACGAACATCAGCAGTAGTGGAACGATAAGCGGGGTTGTTAATGAGGCAAACAGCGCTGAACCAATCGCAAAATAGTTATTAATCAGTCCTGCGCCGGAATATTGCCAGGCTCCCATAATAATCACGTGCTTACGGGTTATCCGCTTGCTGTCGTACAGTTCCTTACTGAGTGCTGCCCCTGCATCGGTACTTTGCAGGTCGGTGATGAGGGCAAGTCCGGTAAAGCCTGGCAGCCCCAGCAGGGGTTTCAGCAGCGGTGTCAGGAGTTTATGGGCGGCGCGAATCGCCCCGTAGTGGGTGAATATTTCCAGTAATCCCAGAGCCAGCATGACGGTGGGGACCAGTGACAAAGCAAACAGGAAGCCGGCTTTGGCGCCGAATCCCCCACTGCCAACAAATGTGCCGCCTGCGGATTTCATGGTACCGAAGGCACCTCCCAGCGTCGTGAAATCAAAGGCCCCCAGCCACTCCATTCCTTTGACCTTGAAAAACAGGCCGGAAAAAACCAGTAACACAGCTATCAGGGCGATCCATGCCCCGGGGGTGACTTTCAGGGCGGTTTCATCCTCCGCCGGGCTTGGTTTGGTCATGTTGTTATCGCTCATAATTATTCTCTGTCATATTTCAGTCGGTTATTTCCCTGGTGCTGGAAGATGCCGGGCTTTATTTTGTCTGTCCACAAAATAGAGTGTTAGCAGGGATTGTGCCTGCAATAAAACTGAAGCTTGCTGGATAAACAATATCTGTCCGGGTGATTGTTTATATTGGTATAAATTTACAACCGACCGCGCAGAATGAGTTATATCAATAAGGTTATCAGTAAATAATCGGCATTATATTGGTGCAGTGGCGCTATTATGGTGCAGTGATAAAAACAAAATTTACTGCCTGTCACCTGCCGTTATTCAGTCCGATTATCTAAAAGCGTTTTAAGAATATAAATATCAGATAAACGGTGTTATTGTTGCTTTCAGGTCAACACTTACCCTGGATCCTCCGCAAATGTTTCATGAAAAGCCAATGAGCTACCTGTATGAAGTCGGTATCCAGGGAGGTATTCGCCGTGCTGCCGATATTCTGGGAATTAATCCGTCAGTGATAAGCCGGCAGATTGCACAACTGGAGCGTGATTTACAGTTGCCGCTTCTTGAGCGCCGTGGGCGTAATGTGGTACTGACCGAAGCAGGACGCTTGCTGGCAGAGGATTTTTTTGAAAGCCGTCAGCGCAGACTGAAACTGGAAGGGCATCTGAAAGATCTGCGCCATATGCAAGGGGGCAGTGTATCCATCCGGATTGGCGGCGGGCTGGTGACAACCTTTATTCATGAAATTGTGACCCATTTTTCCAAATCTTATCCGCAGGTGTTTGTTGAAATTACGGTAGCCAGCATGCAGGAGATGCTGAACGCGGTCATTCATAGCGAAACCGATATGGCCATGGCTTTCGGACCTATCGGCAGCCCGGAAGTGAAACGGCATAGTTTTGGCTGGGGGCCGGTATGTGCAGTAATGTCGCCAGACCATCCGTTGAGCGGCGAGCAAACGATTAGTATCGAAACCCTGGCGGATCAGCGGCTGATAGCGCTGACCGAACAGTTTGGTCTGCAACGTTACATGAACGCGATGTTTCGTAGTTGCGGGTTAATTTTTACCCCGGCCTACCGTTGTAATTTGTTTTCAACGGCGATGGAACTCAGTGTCGCCGGATTAGGGATTTCCTGTATGTCGGCCAGGGCCGCGGGTCAGATGATTTCTGCCGGTAAATTGGTGGCGATTCCGATTGACCACCCGATAGCCCGTGAATCACAGTGTCACCTGCTGCGTAACTCAGACCGTCGGTTTACCCCTGCTGCTCAGCATATGTGGCAGTTGCTGCGTAACTATTTCACCGATACCCAGTCCTGAGTTGTACTCATGGAATATCACTCAGCATCGGGTGCTGGCCAGTGACTTTCCAGCCTTTTAGCGCCTGACAACAGGCATTGGGTGAGCATCATATGCAGTGACGAACGACGATTGGCGTGGCGCATAACAATGATCAGTTCACGATAGAAGGTTCTGGACTGCAGCGGAACAATCCGTACTCTGGCATTGCGGCTCAGCCACTGGCCGGATAGTGGTACCAGCGCAACGCCCAGACGATTTTCGACCATCCTGACAATGGCCTCAATTTCATCCAGTTCAAGGATTTGTCGTGGTTCCAGTCGTTGCTCGCGAAGAAACTGACTGACCAGACGGCCACCGAATGAGGTGCGGTCATATCGTACGAAAGGTTGTTCGCGCAGCAGTGTTCTGGCATCGTCTCCGTCTACCCCTTCGGGAACAATCAGCACATAGGGTTCGCGTAGCAGTGTTTCGCACCAGAGTTCTTTAGCGAGGCTGAATGAGGGCTTGATGGTAATCGCCAGATCCACGTCACCGGTTTCTACCATCGACAACAGATTGAACGAAACGCCAGGCACCAGGCGGGTTTCAAGATGTGGAGCAACCTGTTGAATATCTACCAGAACCTCGGGTAACAGCCCGGACTGAATGGTAGAAATGGCACCAATTTTAACCACTCCACGATATTCACTGACATTATTTGGCTGGGACATGCGGGCAAAAATACCGAGGATCTCTTCGGCCATCGGCAGAATCCGGTTACCGGCTGCACTCAGCATGACACTGCGTCCGGAACGGTCAAATAACTGAACACCCAGGGCATTTTCCAGAATTCGCATTTGAGCACTGACTGCGGATTGTGTCAGCCCAATGCGTTGTCCGGCAGCGGCAAAGGTCCCGTACTGAGTGACCGCAACGAAGGTTTTGAGTTCTCTTAGCATCAGGATTACCACTCATCAAAATAATTGTTGATTGAAACTAATAATATTCGCTTTTCATCAAAAAATATATCAATAAAAATGGCATCTCACCCTTGAGCTAATACTGAGCAGTCGGAGATACAATTATGGCACTAAGTCCTTTTCACCTGGCAATCCCGGTTTATGATTTACCTGCAGCCCGTCACTTCTACGGTGAAGTGTTTGGTCTGTCTGAAGGTCGTTCCAGTACCCAGTGGGTCGATTTCGATTTTTATGGTCACCAACTGGTGATTCATGAGCATCCGCGTACTGCGACCCAGGAGTCTGCTCACACCAACCCGGTGGACGGTCATGATGTGCCGGTGCCTCATTTTGGGATTGTCCTGAGCTGGGATGAGTGGGAAAGCCTGGCGGCCCGTCTGCGCGATTTCAACACCAAATTTGTGATTGAACCTTATGTCCGTTTTAAAGGACAGGTGGGTGAGCAGGCAACCATGTTCCTGCTGGATCCTTGCGGCAACGCTCTGGAATTCAAAGCTTTTAAAGATATGTCTCAACTGTTCGCAAAATAATAATAAACGGTCAGTGGGTGTCTGCCGGGAGCGTTTCCCGGCATCTTTGTGGAGTCAATAATGTCGTATTCTGCGCTACGCTGGCGCTGTGACCCGTCGGGTGAAGACTGCCTGATAGTCACCCTGGATGTTCCGGAAACCCCGTGGCGGCTGACCAGTCAGTTGGCAGCGTGGCTGACCTCACAGGCGTTGCCCGGTGTCACCGATATTGTGCCCGGGGTCGCCACTCTGGGGATCTATTATCAGCCCGGCTTACTCTGGGCACAGGACAATCAACTGTCGCCCTACAGCCAGATGTATAACCGGCTGGAAATCTTGCTCAACAGCTGGCGACCTGCCAGCAGACATACGCCACGGGAAGTGGTGATCCCTGTCTGTTATCACCCTGAATTTGCTCCTGACCTGCCGCAAATCGCTGACCACTGTGGTTTAACGCCGAAACAGGTGATTGAACGCCATCAGTCTGTGGCCGTGGATGTGATGATGATTGGTTTCCTGCCGGGGCACCCCTATCTCGGAATGCTGGATCCTTGTTTTGCCATGCCACGCCGCTCGACTCCCCGATTAAGTGTGCCTCAGGGCGCTATCGGGATTGCTAACCGGCAAAGCGTGATTTATCCGCAGCAGAGTCCTGGCGGCTGGAACCTGATTGGTCGTACCCCGTTACTGATGTTCCGCGCTCACCATCCAACCCCCTGCCTGTTACAGGCCGGAGATAGCGTGCGATTCTCGGCCATCAGTCGTAAACAGTTTGATAAACTGCAACAGGAGGCACTGCGTGGCCATTGAAATCTTACATCCCGGGCTGGCCAGCGCGTTATACGACAGTGGACGTTATCGCTGGCAACAATTCGGGGTTCCGGTCTGTGGAGTGATGGACCTGTTTTCTCACCAGCTGGCTAACCGGCTGGCAGGCAACAGTGATGATCCCGCGACTCTGGAGATGACATTGCAGGGACCGAAACTACGCTTTCTGCGGCGTGCCGTGATTGTACTGACCGGGGCTGATCTCTCTCCGACACTGGATGGTGAGCCGGTGGAAATGCTGCGCCCTCTGAGTGTGCCGGCCGGCTCAATACTGAGTTTCGGCGCGCGGCGTAAAGGGGCGCGTTGTTATCTGGCGGTTAAGGGTGGATTTGCTCAGCCGGAAGTAATGGGCAGCCAGAGTACCTGTCTCGCCGCAACATTTGGGGGATATTCGGGGCGCAATCTGCAAAAAGGTGACAGACTGAATTTTCGCTGGCCACTGCATAATATCAGCCGGTTACGGGCACCTTTTGGCATGCCAGATATTTTCCCGCAGCCTCAGCAAACATTACGTTTTATTCCGGGTAAACACTGGAATTTATTAACCGAAGAAGCAAAGAAACAATTTATTAACGGTGAGTTTACCGTGAGTCAAAACTCAAACCGGATGGGGTATCGCTTACAGGGAGAGAAGCTGTCTCTGTTGCAACCGGCGAATATCTATTCTGAAGCCGTCAGTTGCGGTACAGTGCAATTACCTGCTGATGGATTGCCGATTATATTAATGGCTGACAGCCAGACGACCGGCGGCTACCCGAAAATTGCGCACATTGCGGCGATTGATCTGCCCTATCTGGCACAATCATTACCTGGTGCACAATACAGCTTTCAGCAAATATCATTACATACTGCACAACAGCTTTCCTGGCAACGCCAGCAGTGGCTGGAAAAAATCCCTGCCTGCTAATTATCCTCTAATGCACCTTTTTGGTGAGCCCGGATCATTTTGGTGAAAATGTCCGGGATATATTTCCCCCTTACCCGTTTCCTTTTAAATTACCGTCGCTATCCGGCAGGTGAAATATTGTCTTTTTAGTCTTTTAATGAGAATGAATATTATTCATAACCCTTTATCCGCATTTATTTTAATACCGGATAACGACTGACGAATAATTTCTATCAATGGCGGAATTGGTCTCCGGGTTGCTTGTTAGATCCACACAATAAAAAAGAACGCCGGATGTTGTGGCAGTTCTGTTAATAATTCACCTGCGAGGCAAAATCACCATGTCCTATGAAACTGAAGCGGAATTTGTGCCGGTGTCTGTACACCAGCAAAATGCCGCCCGTCATTTACTGGCCCGGCGTGCAGCGGTCGCCGCCATGACCGGAACTGCAATTGAATATTATGAGTTCGGTATTTATGGTTTTATGGCATCGGTTATTGGGCCATTATTTTTCCCCGGCTCCAGCCCTGCGGCAGCATTATTATCCGTTCTGGCTGTCTTCGGCAGCGCGTTTCTGATTCGGCCACTGGGCGGGATTTTACTGGGCCGGATGGGCGACCGTCTTGGGCGCAGAAAAATATTACTGCTCACCGTGCTTGGCATGGGGGGGTCTACGGCTGCCATTGGGGTGTTACCGGATACTGCATCCATCGGCATTGCCGCGCCAGTCATGCTGGTGGTGTTGAGACTGGCACAGGGATTCTTTGCCGGAGCAGAAATTGTCGGGGCCGCGGCCTTTGTGGCAGAGTCGGCCCCGCAGGGTAAACGCGGTTTCTATGGCTCCTTTACTCCGGTTGGCGTTGCGCTCGGCGGTGCTCTGGCCGCGTTTGTCTGTGGATGCATGTTACATACGGTAGATGCCACACAGTTACAGCACTGGGGCTGGCGGATACCTTTCCTGCTGACCATTCCACTGGTCATTCTGTCGGCGGTAATGCGCCATCAGGTCGAGGAAACTCCGGCCTTTAAAGAGTTCAGTCAGGGAAAAAAACCGGAACATACACCGTTTATCACCATGATCCGCGAACACCGTTTTGCGTTACTGCGGGTGATTGTGCTGACCTTCGGACAGAATGCCGGCTACTGGATTGGCATTGTGTTTATGAATATCTATCTGACGACCTGGCTTGGATATGACAAGCAGCAGGTGTTCTGGTTAATGGCGTTTATAAGTCTGGCGATGGCGGCAATGATGCCTTTCTGGGGTGGATTGTCCGATAAACTGGGACGCAGTAAAGTTCTGAAAATTGGTTTCCTGGGCTATGTTGTGTTGGTACTACCGATGATGTCGGTGATGGGACACCATAACTACTGGCTGGCGTGTGTCGCGATGTTTATCGCCAGCCTGCCGATGCCGATTGTACAGTCAGTCGGGTACCCGACTTATGCGGAACAGTTCCCGACCCGGGTTCGTTATAGCGGGATGGCGCTGAGTATCAACATTGGCGCTATTCTCGGTGGCGGGATCACCCCTTACCTGGTGACTGCGCTTATCGAAAAAACTGGCTGGTTGTTTATGCCGGGTATCTTTATGGCCTGCGCTGCCGTGCCGGGTCTGTGGGTACTGCTGAGGATGCGTGATACCCATAAACAGGAGCTGTCAAAATGAAGGTGACGACTCCGCAACAGTTGCGTGAACTGGCTGCCGCCGGAGAGTGGCGGCAACCAACCGCCGGAATGCTGGATGATTTCCAGCAGGCTAATCTGGTGATTGTACCTGCGGCGCAGGCATGGGATCTGTTGCTGTTCTGTGTCCGTAATCCTAAAGTCTGCCCGTTGCTGGCGGTAGGGGAACCCGGAGAGTATCTGCTCACTGCCGGAAACACCCGTTTCGACGTACGCAGTATGCTGCCGCGCTATCGGGTCTGGCACCACGGTGAACTGGCCGATGAACCCTATGATTTAACACAACACTGGCGGGAAGATGCCGTCGCTTTCCTGCTGGGGTGCAGCCATACCTTTGATGGCCCGCTTCGCCGGGCGGGAATACCGGTCAGCCATCAGGCCCCTCCGGTCTATATCACCAATATTCCCTGTGTTAGTGCAGGGAAGATAGGTGGGCCTATGGCAGTCAGCATGCGACCTGTACATCATTCTAAAATTGCGGTGGCCACCGGAGTGACCGCGCGTTACGCCTCAGGTCATGGTATGCCGGTGCATTACGGATCGCCGGAAACCATTGGGATTAGCGATATTACTGTGCCAGATTTTGGCGTCTACCCGGGGCTGGAAGAGGGCTATGTGCCGGTCTTCTGGGCCTGTGGAGTGACTCCGCAGATTGTACTGCCTCCGCTGAAGCCGGAGTGGATGTGCAGCCACTATCCCGGCCATATGCTGGTACTGGATGACAGTGTGGATTTTTTCTCGTTACAACAAGGCTGACCGGTAGAACGCACCCCCGGGATTTTGGGAGGCCGGCATTTAACACTACAGCCAGTCACAACCTGGTGGCAGCGTCTGACAGGCGCTGTTGCCATTCCTCCATGTGACCTCACGGAAAATGCCGGAAAATGAACGACCCGGTGCCGTTATTCTTTCTCTAAGCTCTCCGGCGATTAGCTTTCTGCCGGATGGTTAAACAGCAGCCGTCGTGCGGTATCTTCGTCGGTCACCAGTCCGTTAATCCAACGTCCCCGCAGTACTGCCTGTATTGCCTGGAATTTTTCGGTGCCCCCGGCAAAGGCAATCCGTTCATTTTGCGGGCAGGGTGTCAGCGGAATGCTGGTACGGCGCTGATCCAGCAGATCCCCCACCAGCTGACCGTTCTGATCAATAAAATTACCTAACATTTCAGCGACAGCCCCGGCCGACACTAGCCGCTGTACATCACTGCTATCGATAAAGCCGTCGGCATGCAGCGGACACTGAAAGTTGATTTGCCCGATACCCAGGAAAGCCACATCGGCCTGGCTGGCTTTACCGGAGATCAGCTTATAAATCCGCTGGTTACACCAGATATCCCGATCTTCCGGACTGTCGGCAAACAGAGGGGCTGGCAGGATAAAGTATTTGCTATGGATCTTCTCCGCAATACTTAGCGGAACATCATATTGGGTACAGGAGCCATCCGAGGCGATAGCGCCAATCAGCGACAGACAACTGTGCTGAGGATAGTGTAAATCCGGCAGTTGTTTGATCGCAGCACGAAGCGCGCGACCGGAGCCTAACGCGATAATTTGCGGCTGCTCACGGTTAATCACCCGTTCCAGTTCTTCGGCTGCGGCCACGGCTATCATCCGGTTTAAGGTGGCGGAATCCAGTCCGGCAGAAGGAACAACCTGACAGCGGACCAGCTGAAAGTTTTCTGCCAGTTGTGTGGCCAGTGAAGCACATTCTGCAATATTGTGATTGATATTAACCCTTACCAGCCCGAGCTCACTGGCGGCGGCGACCAGTCGTTGTGCAACCTGACGTGAGACACCGAGCACCTCAGCAATCTGATGCTGGGTTTGTCCGCCTACGTAGTACATCCAGGCGGCTCTTGCTGCAAGTTCCTGTTTTTTATTTGATTTCGCCATTATTCATCCATCGTGTCCGGGGGTGTTCATGACTACTATAGCGCCTGATAATCCCGTCAGGCTGATTTAAAATAATAAAAATGTGATTTATTGCTCATATTTAGGGCAATTGTTCACATATATTAATTTTAAATAATTATTCACAACATAAACATTTGCCCAAAATATGAATTCCTCTGAGGAGGTGCTGATTATGTCTGAAACCACTACTACACCGAATGTCTGGATGCATCTTGGCGCCGGTTCTTTTCACCGGGCACATCAGGCCTGGTATCTGCATCGTTTACTGCAACAACAGGATGAACGCTGGTCAATTGCGCTGGGGAATATCCGTAATGATGCCGATGCGCTGTTAGCCGCACTGGAACAACAAGGCGGTCAATACACCCTGGAAACCGTCACTCCGGAAGGAGTACGCGACTATGAAACCATTACCTCGATTCGTAAAATTTTACCTCACGACCCGCAACTGAGTGCGCTGATTGCCCAGGGCGCGTCGCCGGCCACCAAAGTGATTGCGTTTACGGTGACAGAAGGCGGTTATTATCTGGATACGGAACACCGACTGGACCCGCAGCAAGCGGATATAAAGGCTGATTTAGCCGGTGGAGCCTGTACTATCTATGGTGCCCTGACACGTATCCTGAACGGCCGGCTACAGGCGGGAGGAGAACCGGTTACGCTGCTGAGTTGCGATAATCTGCGGCATAATGGTGAACGTTTCCGTCAGGGATTTCTGACGTTCCTGACACTGTCCGGCCAGCAACAGTTACATGACTGGGTAGAAAAACAGACCACCTCCCCGAATACCATGGTTGACCGTATTACACCCCGTCCGACTCCGGATATTGCGCCGCGGGTCCTGGAAGTTACTGGTATCCATGATGCCGTACCGGTGATGGGGGAAGCCTTTATTCAGTGGGTGATTGAAGATAATTTTATCGCCGGCCGACCTGCACTGGAGAATGTGGATGTCGAACTGGTGGAATCCGTGCAGGCATTCGAAGAAGCTAAAATCCGTATCCTGAATGCCAGTCATAGCTGTATTGCCTGGGCAGGAACGCTGATTGGTCAGTCCTATATTCATGAAAGTACCAGCACTGAGGCCATCAAACAGTTGGCGTGGAATTATGTCACCGAAGATGTCATTCCCTGCCTGTCACCGAGCCCGCTCGACCTGCAGGTTTATCGCGATGTTGTCCTGTCACGGTTTAGTAATCCCTATATTCAGGATACTAACCAGCGCGTGGCGGCAGATGGTCTCTCTAAAATCCCCGGTTTTATTACCCCGACACTGATGGAATGTTATGCCAGAGGGGAGATACCGCGTGCTACGGCTGTCCTGCCGGCACTGTTCTTCCTGTTTATGCAGCGCTGGCATCGTGGTGAGCTGCCCTATGAATATCAGGACGGGGTCATGAACGCCGACGAATTACACCGGATGTTTGATTCAGAAGATCCGCTGGGTCTTTTCGCGTCGAATGAGGCGTTATTCGGTGAGCTGGCAGCCAACCAGTCTGGTTTTACTCAACTGCTGCGTGACACGGTGGCGCAACTGAAACCGTTGCTGGCATCTGCAGCGCACTGACCGGAGGCACTGTGTATCTTGGGATTGATGTCGGAACATCCGAAATAAAAACCCTGGTCATTGATGAGCAGGGGAAGATTGTGGCCTTTGCCGGTGCGGAATTAACCATTCAACGTCCGCATCCTCACTGGTCAGAACAGGACCCGCAAAGTTGGTGGCAGGCATTACAGCGTGCGATGGGTCAGTTACGCGAAAAAGCTGCGGAGCATTGGTCCTCGATTAAAGCCATTGGTTTATCCGGTCAGATGCATGGTGCAGTGTTACTGGATAAACAGGGCGAAGTTTTACGCCCCTGTATTTTATGGAACGACACGCGAAGTGCGGAGCAATGCCAGCAACTGACGGCAAAAGCACCTTCTCTGCATCGTATCGCCGGTAACCTGGCGATGCCCGGGTTTACCGCGCCAAAATTGCTCTGGGTTGCCCGTCATGAACCGGATATTTTTGCACGGACCGCGCATGTTTTACTGCCGAAAGATTATCTGCGCTGGCGGATGACCGGTGAATTCATCAGCGATATGTCTGATTCTGCCGGCACGTTATGGCTGGATGTGGCGAAACGTGACTGGTCAGATGAACTGTTACAGGCTTGCGATCTGACCCGGGAAATGATGCCGGCGTTAGTGGAAGGCTCTGCGGCAGGCGGGCGTCTGACCCCGGAGATCGCCGCCGAATGGCAGTTGCCCGCCGGACTGGTGGTGGCGGGTGGTGGCGGTGACAATGCGGCCAGTGCGGTGGGGATCGGCGCGGTCAGACCGGGAGACGCCTTTATTTCGCTGGGAACCTCCGGAGTGCTGTTTACCGTTAATGAGTGCTACCGGCCAAACCCCCAATCGGCAGTACATGCTTTCTGTCATGCTTTACCCCAACGTTGGCACCAGATGAGTGTGATGTTAAGTGCGGCCAGCGCATTGCGCTGGGTCTGTCAGATCCTTGGCTGTGATGAAACGACCCTGATGGCAGAAGTCGGCAGGCTGACGCTGGATCAACGACGCAATGCGCCGATCTTCCTGCCGTACCTGTCTGGCGAACGCACTCCGCATAACGATCCTCAGGCGAGCGGTTCTTTTCATTATCTGACACATGACGTTACCCGTGCTCATCTCGGTTATGCGGTGATTGAAGGTATTACCTTCGGCCTGGCCGATGGTCTGCGGGTGCTGAATGAAGCGGGGACCGAACTCAGTGAATGTTCTCTGGTAGGAGGCGGGGCCCGCAGTGCTGAATGGTCTCAGTTAATCGCGGATGTCCTTAATCTGCCGATGATTACCCATGAAGGCAGCGAAGCCGGCGGTGCATTAGGCGCAGCCAGGCTAGCCTGGCTTGCCGATGGCGGTGATGAAGCACAGGTGTGCGTCAAACCGGCGGAAAAACAACGTTTCCAACCACAGGCAGACCACTGGGAGTACCTGCAAAAACGTCTGAAAGCGTTCCGGCTGATGTATCAGCAGCAACTGGAGGCCCGAAAAATATTAGCTTAACCCTTCCCCCGGGCATCCCGGGGGAAGGGTGTAACCGATGCCGGTAGCGTCCTCTGTTTAAGGAAACTCTGGCTGCTCTGTCCCTACGTATAGGAAAGCATTATGAAAATAAAAACGCTGGTTTGTAGTATGGCACTGGTTATGGCTTCTGTTTCGTCAGCCGCTTATGCGGCGGATACTATTAAAGTCGGTTTTGCTAACCGGACGCTAAATGGTGCCTTTTTTAACGGGCTGACCGAATATATGAAAATTCATGCCAAAGAGCACGGTTATGAATTAATTACTACGGATGCACGTGGTGACCTGAATAAGCAAATCTCTGATGTGGAAGATATGCTTTCTCAGGGGATCAACTATTTAATTCTGAACCCGCAGGATCCTGAAGCCGGTTTGCGGATTACACAAATGGCCAAGCAGAAAAATGTCCCGGTCGTGGTACTGGACAGTGATATTTCCCTGGATGCGCCGGTGATTACCCGTGTGCAGGCAAACAACGTAAAAAACAATATTTTGATTGGCGAATATGCGGTCGACAAATTCGGTGATAAACCGCTGAACTGCGTTTTAATCAGTGGTAATCAGGGAAATCTGGTGGGAGAAGCGCGCCGGGATAACTTTATGCGTGGTGTCCTCGAAGCCCAGTTGCGTAAATATAACCATACTCAACTGACGATCCTTAGCCAGGGCTGGGGGAACTGGGACCAGCAAGGGGGGCTGAAAGCCATGGAGGATATGATTGTTGCTCAGGGCGATAAAATTAACTGTGTGTACAGTGAAATGGACGATATGGCCTTAGGGGCAATACTTTCCCTGCGTGCGGCGAATAAACTGCAAAATGTCAGCGTATTTTCCCACGATGGTTATAAAAAAGGCCTGGAAGCTATTAAACGGGGTGATTTACAGGCGACCGCCTCGAATAACCCTGATTTACTGACCAATACGGCACTGGATGTCATTCAGAAATATCAGGCCGGGCAGAAAGACTTCCCTGACTATGTCTATATCCCGTCTATTCTGATCACCAAGGATAATGTGGATAAATATTATAAAAAAGATTCGATTTTCTGATAACAGCCTCTCCCCTGGTGACAGGGGAGAGGCTGGTTGCAGAGGGCCTGCCAATGGAAAACTACGCGATTGTAATTGAGCATGTCAAAAAACGCTTTGGCGGGATTCATGCTCTGAAAGATGTTTCATTAAAGGTGAAGCATGGTGATATACACGCGATTGTCGGTGAAAATGGTGCCGGTAAATCAACATTAATGAAAATTCTGTCGGGTATTTATATAAAGGATGACGGAATATTAAAAATTAACGGCGAAGAACTGCATTTTACCTCACCGGCACAGAGTCGTGAAAATGGTATCGGCATTATTTACCAGGAGCTGGCACTGGCACCTGATTTAACCGTGGCTGAAAATATTTATCTCGATAGTTTAGGCCGCGGAAAAGGTATTGTTCACTGGAGTGAGTTAAATAAGCAGGCCGGGCGGGTATTAAGCCGTCTGGGATTTGATATTGCGCCAGGGCAGAAGGTGGGTGATCTCAGTGTTGCCTATCAGCAGATGGTGGAAATTGCGAAATCTCTGGCCCGTGATGTGAAAATTCTAATTCTGGATGAGCCGACGGCTGTTTTATCCGAACGTGAGATCGATATTCTGTTTAGCCAGCTTAAATTACTGAAAGGGCAGGGGGTGACGATCCTTTATATCTCTCACCGTCTGGAAGAAATATTCAGAATTGCCGATGCTATCAGCGTGATTAAAGATGGCGAATCAGTCGGGGAACTTGATCCGCATACCTGTACCGAAGATGACATTATTTCGGCGATGGTGGGCAGAAAATTTGAAAATCTCTATCCGGAAAAAAATATTCCTCAGCAGGAAGAAATTCTGCGGGTAGAAAATCTGAATACCCGCAGTTTGCTAAACAATATCGATTTGCAGGTGCGTAAGGGCGAAATTGTCGGTCTGGCGGGCCTGGTGGGGGCCGGGCGCAGTGAAATCGCGCGCTGCCTGTTCGGTATTGACCCGATAAGCAGCGGGACTGTTTTCAAGAATGGCCGCAAAATTACCTCCCGACATCCCGCAGATGCAGTCCGGCATGGTATTGGCCTGGTGCCGGAAGACAGAAAGCATCAGGGGGCGATACTGCCACAAAGTATTCGTGAAAATATTTCGCTGTCACGAATTAAAAAGATCTGTGTTGGCTGGGGACTGATCAGCCATTCCCGCGACCGGGCTCTGGCCAGTGACTATCAGAAGAAATTAAAAATTCGTATGGGTTCGACTGAGCATCCGGTTTCCAGTCTGAGCGGTGGTAATCAGCAAAAAGTGGTGATTGCAAAATGGCTGAATACGGAATGCGATTTTCTGATCCTCGATGAACCTACCCGCGGTGTCGACGTCGGGGCCAAAGTAGAAATTTATAATGTGATCCATGAACTGGCGCGCCGTGGTTTTGCGATCTTATTGATCTCCTCCGAGATGATCGAAGTGATCAATCTTTCTCACCGTGTCTATGTCATGAGTGAAGGCAGTATTACCTGTGAACTTCAGGGCGAACACATTACTGAAGAAAATATTATGAAGCATGCCATTCCTAAACGTGCACTGGCTGAATGAGGAACATTATGGAACAGGTGAAAACATCGCAACCGACAGCAACCTCATCCGGTAAAGTTGTCACTTTTTTACTGAATAACTCAACACTGATCGTCTTTATTCTGATGCTGGTAGTTGCCGGCTTCCTGTCTGATAAATTCTACAGTGGCGATAATATTACCAACGTACTACGACAGAGTGTACCTCTCGGACTGGCTGCGTTAGGCATGCTATTTGTTATCCTGACCGGAGGTATTGATCTGTCGGTCGGGTCAGTGATGGCATTTATTTCCGTACTGGTTGCGATTCTGATCCCGGAGATTGGTCTCTGGCCGGCAGTGTTCGCGAGTCTGTTTGCTGCGGCTATTATCGGGGCCGGAGCGGGTACGCTGGTTACGCTGTTTAATATCGCGCCTTTTATTGCCACCCTGGCGATGATGACCATTGCCCGCGGGTTAGCCCTGATCATCGCCAAGGGGCAGCCGGTGTTTATCGACGATATGACACTGGTGGATTTCGGTACCGGTTACCTGTTCGGGATCCCGCTACCGGTTTATATTCTGCTGCTGTTCGCTGTCGTGGCTTATCTGGTTTACAAATACACGGTGTTTGGCCGGCTAGTGATCTCCATTGGCTCAAATGAAACAGCAACCCGCTTTGCGGGTATCCGGGTGGGTTGGTATAAGTTTGCTGTTTATGCGGTCAGTGGTTTTGCCTGCGGACTGGCGGGATTGATGGCCTCGACCCGTACCGGAGTAGGATCTCCGGTATTATCGGTTGGTTTTGAACTGGATGTTATCGCGGCGGTAGTCGTCGGTGGTGCCAGTCTGGCGGGCGGGCGGGGGAATGTCCTGAACACCATCATTGGTGTGATGATCCTGAGTATTATTTCTAACCTGATGAACCTGATGAATATTTCCGGATATAACCAGCAAGTGGTGAAAGGTGTCATTATTATCGCCGCCGTAATGCTGGAAGGGATGAAATCCAGACTACGTCACTAACTGACGCTGCCGTCATGCCGCGGCGGCGGATGGCAGTGGCGGCATGACGGCTATCCGTGAGGGGTTAATGTACTCCGCAGTACCGTAAGAGGGCAGTGACTGCTGCGGAGGCGACAATGACTACAATTAGCGGTAGTTTACGCAACGTCAGTAGCACGGCAACACCCACCCCGCACAGCCGCGCAAATCCGGCAAAGTGGTCTTCCTGGTAAAAGGTCGCAATTAACGCCACAGCCAGTAACAGGGTTGTGGCGGCGTCTGACAGACGTTGCTGCCATTCATCCGGCAGTGCTATCCGGTGACCCAGTCGGCTGCTGACAAAACGCATCAGAAAGGTGCCTGCTGCCAGCAGAGCAATACCGGTGATTAACAGTGGATTACTGGTCATGTTTTTTCCCCCTGAGTGTGACTCCGGCCAGTGACAGGAGTACCGGTAAACCGACCGGCAACCACGGCACTGTCAGTAGTGCCAGTAACGCTCCCGCCCCGGCACGGTGGCGGGTATTTCTTTTCTTCAGAGCCGGAATCACCAGGGCAAGCATAATCGCCGGGAAAACGGCATCGAGCCCAATCACCCCAGGGTCTGGCAGATGGCGACCAATCAGTAATCCGGCTAATACGCCCCCGGGCCAGCAGATGGCAATACCCAGACCACACAGCCAGAATGCGGCCCGCTGCTGCACCCTGTCGGGTTGTGACAGCCCAAACATGACACTTTCATCATTCATAATATGGCTGCCGACAATACTACGTCGGCCACGCCCTACCAGATCGCGCACGGCTATTCCAAACGGGATGTGCCGGGCATTAACCAGTAACCCGGCGGCAGCGGCGGCCAGTGGGCTTCCCCCGCCGGCGACCATACCGATAAAGATAAATTCTGAAGCTCCGGCCATCACCAACAGGGACAACGCTAACGGGACCCAGAGTGGAAAACCCAGGCTACCGGCCAGTGAGCCATAAGAGAGAGCGACAATGCCATCCGCCAAAGAGACCAGTAAGATAGCTTTGATCACATCCGGAGGGAGAGCGGAATAGTGTGGTTTATCCATAGTAAGTCCGTTAAAATGAACGCTGGTACGATATAATGAACACCTGTGCGGTGTTTTACAAGAAGAACATTTCGTTCGTTATGGCGAACGTTCGGGGAATTATGAATCCGCCTATCTCGGTTATCGCCCGTAGTCTATCCCGGGAACGGCAACGTTCAGGGCTTTCTCTGGCTGAAGTGGCACGTCGTGCCGGTATTGCCAAGTCCACCCTGTCACAGCTGGAGTCCGGTAGCGGAAACCCGAGCCTGGAAACCCTCTGGTCGCTGTGTATGGCTTTGGATATGCCGTTTGCCAGATTACTGGAAGAGGAACAGAGCACGGTGCGTCTGTTACGCAAGGGAGAAGGTTTGGCTGTAAATTCAGGCCAGGCAAACTATCAGGCGATTTTGCTGGCTAACTGCCCGCCGGGGGCGCGTCGTGATGTTTATTCGTTGCATGTTCAGCCAGGCAGTGATCGTCTGTCTGAGCCTCATCTGCCCGGTTCAGTCGAGCATATTATTTTAGTCCGTGGACGGGCGCTGGTGGGGCTGGCAGATAGTCCGGTCGAGCTGAATCCGGGGGATTATCTGTGTTACCCGGGCGATTTGCCCCATATTTTCAGGGCACTGGAGCCAGATACTGAAGCTTTGCTGATTGCAGAACATCGTGGTTAATACAGTGGCCACTCGCCGGCGGGGAATGGCCGTGTGCACATTAACTGCCGAGCATGATACCGCCGTCGACCGCGATATGCTGACCGGTGATAAAGCCGTTTTTCATCAGGAACAGGTAGGTACTCGCCAGTTCATCAATCTCTGCGGTACGTTGCAGAGGAATAAGCCCGGCAAAATGTTGACGGGTAGACTCAACCTGCTCTGCCGGCTGATCACGCCAGAACGGGGTCACGGTCCAGGTCGGAGAGACGACATTTACACGAACATGAGGGGCCAGTTCGACCGCCAGGGCTTCTGCCAGTACATTGATGCCCAGGTTACCGACATAGCTTCCGGCAGCATTTTGCGCCCGCCCGCCGGTGCCTGAGGTGAACACCAGGCTACCGCCATGACTTACTTTTTTACCGGCCAGCTGGCCGATACGCACATTAGTAAAGAATTTAGACTCAATGACATGGCGCAATACCTTCATATCGGCATTGAGGAACCCGCCACCCATCACATCACCAATCATTGATACCAAATGGTCGAACGCGGGCAGTTTTTCGAACAGTTGTTCCAGGGCCTCGTGGTCGTGTGCGTCCACCTGAAAAGTCTGTACCTGCGGGGCACCTTTGGCGGTCAGATGCTGTTGTGCTTCGGCCAGACTTTGCGGGTTTCTGCCAATAATCAGCAACCCGGCCTTTTCGGCTGCCGCCAGTTCGGCAACACGCAGACCAATACCGGAGTTACCACCAATAACAGCAACGGTTTTATTTGCTAATGTCGTCATTATTTTCCCCGGTTAGAGTGCGGCCGCTGCCAGTGTGGCAATGGCGTTATCTTCCTCACCGCTGGCGCCGCTGACACCGACAGCGCCAATCACCTGTCCGTCGACCATGACCGGCACTCCCCCCTGCAGTGGAGTGACTCCCGGGGTGGCCAGGAAACTATTCAGGCCGCTGTTAATGAAATCTTCAAACAGTTTAGAGGGAGCTTGCAGGCGGGCCGCGGTACGCGCTTTAGCCAGCGCGACCTCAATGGTGACGCCGGATGCACGGTCACTGCGCTCAAATGCGGTCAGATCACCGGCGGCGTCTACGACGGCTACACTCAGGGATAAATTCGATTCCTTTGCAGCATTCAGAGCCGCAGCAATAATTTTCTTTGCCGCAGACAGGGTAATTTGCGGACGAAGGTACACATCAGAGACTGAATTCCTGTCACTCATAACCATAACTCCGATAATATTTATTAATGATTTTGCGGCCCCTGGCCGCAAAGGAATCAACGGCTGCTGTCACCACTGACACCAAATGAGACCGCGGTTTTGGTATAGAACACCTCAATTTTCTCGGCCGCCAGCAGGGCAAACAACTGATCAGCCTGAGGTTCAGTCACCACCAGGATCACCTGGACGGGTTGAGCAGAGACATCAAACAGAGTGATACAGTGATCGAGTCCGTCATGACCAAACCCTTCAATGCCGCCGGTCAGAGTCGCGCCGCGAAGCCCCATCTGGCGGGCTGTTGCCATTAGCCATTGGGCCACAGTCTGCTGTTTATGTACCCGTTCCTGCTGGGTGAAAAAGGTAATCTGGTAACCTGTTTGCATCGCCGGCTCCTGAGTCAAAGATTAAGGGTTATCGGTATGGATAGTCGGTTCTGCTGACATACCCACTTTCAGACGATCGAGGTTTTTCTGTCCGGCATCAGGAACGATACGTACCGTGATACGTTGCACTATTTTGGTAAAATTTCCTGTAGCATTATGTGCCGGGAGCGGAGAAAAACTCACGTTACTGGCTGGCGACAAACTCTCGACCTTACCGGTAAAGGTGATTCCCGGCAGGGCGTCCACATGGAAGGTGACCGATTGTCCGGGACGAACATTCGCCAGTTGGGTTTCGCGGTAGTTGGCATTGATATACAAGCGATTTAACGGAACCAGCGTTAGCTGCTGTTCGCCGGTATGGGCATAACTGCCGGTACGCACCACTCGCTGTGCGACAATCCCGTCCTCAGGTGCTTTCACCTGGCAATAAGAGAGGTTAAGCAGAGCATCGGCATGAGCGACGTTCGCCTGCTGTAAATCAGCGGCAGCTTTTTCCTGGTCGGCACGCAACACCTGAGTCTGATCTTTAATAGCCTGTAACGCAGCGTTGTTTTTCATTAACGTGGCACGGGCAGTTTTCCAGGTCGCCTCAGCGACTTGTTGAGCCTGACGGGTGCCTGAGCCGTCACGGGCCAGGTTACTAAAGCGCTGACGGTTCTCTGCGGCTAACTGTAAATCGGCCTGGCTGGCATCGATAGTTGCCTGTGCCTGTTGCTGCTCACTTCCCTGGCGTTCGATCTGTGCTTTTAATGAATCCAGCGTAGCCTGAGCACTGCGAATTCCGGCATCGGCCCGTTGCAGCGCAATCTGATAGTCACGAGAGTCCAGCGTAAATAACAGTTGTCCGGCGCTCACCGACTGGTTGTCTCTGACCATCACCTGACTGATGACCCCGGAAATCCGTGGGGAAATCGAGGTGAGATCTGCCTGAATGTAGGCATCATCGGTGGTTTGTGATGACGCGTCAGATTCCGGCCGGTTCATCAGCCAGAGGGCGACAATGACCACCAGTACGGCAACTACGATGGCGGTGATTTTAAAACGTGATGATTTACTCATAGCGGGTTGTATTATCCATTACTGGCTGTCGTTGACGGAGAAGCTGGCGCTGGCGCAGCCGGCGGTGTACTGGCCGGCAAACGCGGGGCCGGAATATATTTCAGGCATAGCACCGCCGGGATTAACAGCAGGGTGACAAAGGTAAAGAGGTAATAAATGTCGGCGGTGGACAGCAATGCGGACTGCTGACTGACCCATTCAGCTACCTGTCCGGTACTGACTGAAGAGGAGGCTTCCGGCCAGCGACCGCCGAGGTTGTTTAACAGCATTTCACTGTGAAAACTGCCGCGCAGGTAACTGATTTGTTCAATCAGCGCCGCGCCAAACACGGTGCCGGCGGCACGCAGTGTGTTGATTATCCCCGAGACATACGGACCTTCCATCGGTTGTACGACACTGGTGGCCAGAAACAGCAGGGATATGATGGACAGCGGCTGACCAATCATCTGCAACAGCACTGAGGTTGTAAACTGAGCAGTCATCCACTGGTCGGTGATTCGGGTGTTCAGCCAGCATGAGAGGGCTATACACAATAATCCGAGGGCAAAGGTTTTACGCGCATCGACCCACGGCTGATACAGCAGCAAGGCGACCAGTGGACCAATCACTAACTGTGGTACACCAACCATCAGCCCCATAACCGCGACCTGAGGCAGACGGAATCCCTGAATATCTTCGAGGATGGTGGCCGGCAGAACGACTGCCGTGCTCATGATCACCAGCAGGCAGATAAACAGAATAAAGCCGAGCCACAAATTACGGCGTTCCAGTAGCTGCAGGCGGATGAAGGGGGTAGGGTGAAACCATTCACTGATGATAAAAATGCTGCAGAATACTGCGGCGCAGAGAAAAGCCGCACAGATGACCGGTGAGTTGAACCAGTCAAGGCGCACCCCCTGATCCAAGCCAATCGCCAGCAAACTAAGGCCCGGAATTCCGAAAGCCATTCCAAACCAGTTACCCTGCTTAATACGCGCCAGCGCCGGTGGCATCACCGGAATCCCCCAGGCGACCAGAATAAAGGCCAGGAGACCTGGCGGGAGCATTATCCAGTAAATCCAGTGCCAGTCAGATAGCTTATCTACCGCCAGTGAGGCCAGCCATAAGGCGATGTTGGGTGCAAAAGTGGCGGTCATGGCATATAACGCCAGTCCGTGCAGGCGGATTGACAGGGGTAAAAAGCGCAGTGCTGACATCATTAGCAGCGGAATCAGGGCTCCGGCAGTGAACCCCTGAATGGCACGGACAATAATCATCACCGGCAGGGCGTGTAAAAACGGCAGTACTGCAGCCAGTGCCAGGGTAGTCCCCAACATCCACAGATGAAAACGGCGCAGCGAGAAGGTAATCGCGCACCAGGTCGCAAATGGCATCACCGCAAGCTCTCCGGCCGCATAGGCGGTATTCAGCCATGATGCGCCGTCGTGGCTGAACCCCAGGGCGCCACTGATATCAGCCAGTGCCAGACCGGGCAGCCGGTCACTGAGGCCCGCCAGCATAGCGGCCAGCAGTACTCCCAGTAGTCCGCAGGCCAGTCGCAGGCTAAACGCGGGAGGCGAAGCAGGCGCTGCCCCCGGCGTACTACCAGGTGCAGGGAGGGTGGCGGGCTGACTCATGACGGATGCCTCTGCTGGCTCAGGCCAGCCTGCCATCCTCCGCCGAGTGAGCGATATAAGGCAACCAGTGCCAGTTCTCCGGCAGCGGCACAATGGGTGACGGCCAGCTGGCTTTGCAACAGACCACGACGGGCAATCAGCACATCACTAAATTCGCCGGCACCCTGTTGCCAGGAACGTTCAGCCACCTGTAAAGCGACCCGGTTCTGTTGTTCGGCAGCCACCAGGCGCGGATATTGCAGTTGCTGACTATTCCATTCATCCAGGGCGTTAATCACCTCATGCCAGGCCTGTAATACCGTTTTATGGTAGTTGAGCGCCGCCGCTTTCTGGCTGGCTTTGCTCAGAGCCAACTGACTCTTCAAACGTCCTCCCTGGAAAATGGGCAGATAGAGTGTCGGGCCCAGTCCATAGAAGCGGTTATGGGGTTCGCCCAGCCCGGAGAAGCTGTATGACTGGAATCCTGCTTCAGCATTCAGACCAATGCGCGGATAGAAATCGGCTTTGGCGGCCTGGGTATCGGCAATCGCTGCCCGCAGTTGTGCTTCAGCCTGCAGTATATCCGGCCGACGTTGTGCCAGCTCAGAAGGTATACCGGCAGGAACATTGGCCGGCATTGCAGGCAGCGGGGCGCTGCTGAGCTGATTATCCAGCTGATGCGGTGGCTGACCGGCGAGCAGGGCCAGCGCATTCATTAACAGATTTTTTTGCTGTTGCAGAGCAATCAGCTCTGCGGCAATTTGCTGGTCATCGGCACTGGCTGATGCCTGTTCATTCATTGTCGCCACACCGTTGCGTTGACGGCTTTCAGCAATCTTCAGCATATCTTCGGCAATCTTCTGATTTTCCTGAAGAACCTTTTGCCGTGCATCGAGTTCACGCAGCAAAATATACTGGCGGGCAACATCACTGCTGACAGAGACCTGAACCATGTCTTTGCCATACTGGCTGGCCATCACATTTTCGGCGGCGGCATTACGCAGTTGGCGCAGATGGCCCCATAAATCGACTTCCCAGCTGGCCTGCATCCCGTATTGCCACAGCTCATAACTGCTGTCCGGTGCACCTAATCTGGCGTAGGGGGAGTCGGCACTCAATGCTGAACGGGTTTCACTGCCATTCACCGAGACCTGCGGGTAGAGTGCAGAAGCCGCCATACCCGCCATTGCGGCACTTTGTTCCACATGGGTGGCGGCCAGTTGTATGTCCGGATTATTTTGCCCGGCATTCTGCTCGAGTCTGTTCAGCAACGGATCATTAAATACCGACCACCATTGGTCGGGAACATCGGCAGTCGTCATTGCCGGCAGCTGTGAAGCCAGTGCTTTCCAGTACTGGCTGCTTTGTGCTCCGACCGTGCTCTCATCCGGCACTTTTCCGGCAGACGACAGACAACCAGACAATAGCAGACAAGCAGCCAGAGAGAGTGGTGCCGGAAAACGGCAAAAACGAAGACTACTCATAAAATAGACTGACCTTTGATAACCAGGGGGGGGATAATTAGCTGTACTAACCGGTACAGTTAATGGCATATTCCTAAAGTTGTCAAGTTATGTGGTGCTATAAGATAATGTTATAATGCGGTTTATACAGAGATGTTAAAGATGTACCGGTGAGTACCGGTCAGGGAGAGAATATGCAGGATCAAGGCGTGACAGCGAAACCGCTGACAGAGAAACAACTGACAGTGTTACTGGCTGCTTCCGACGTGTTTCTTGAACATGGTTTTAGTGCCGCCACCACCGATATGATTCAGCAACGGGCGGGGGTATCGAAGGCCACCGTCTATGCGTTTCGTACCAGTAAAGAAGCACTGTTCATTGCGGTTATTGAGCATCAGTGTGCCAAAATGACTCAGGCGGTACGCAATATTTTGCCGGCCAGTGGTGACCTGGAAGGGACCCTGAAAAAACTGGGTCTTGCCTATCTGGGGATTATCTTTTCGTTGAAAGGACTGGCGCTGTACCGGGTCGTGATGGGGGAATGTCAGCGTTTTCCGGCACTGGGACATATCTTCTGGCAAAGCGGACCGGCGACTATCGTTAAAATGGTCGAAGAATATTTGCAGAATGCGGTTCAGGATGGGGATATTACATTGCAGCGTACCGGGACTCATCTGGCAGCCCGCCAGTTTGTCAGCCTGTTACGGGGAGAAGCCTATAATGAATATCTGACGCATCCGGCGGCGATTCCGACAGACGGGCAAATTGAACGCTGGGTAGAGCAGGCAGTCGATACCTTTCTGCGGGCATTCCGTTGTTCTGAAAAACCCGCGGTGTGAGAGGGGGCCGGTCGCTGACAGCAGGCAGTTGCCTGCGGGGCCCACCTGCTGTGGATGACTTATTTTTCCGGACGGTAACTCAGATTATCCGGTTCATCGGGCAGTTTAGTGAAATGGGTCACGATGTAGTGATAATCGGCGGCCGCATCCAGGTTTGGCAACTGTTTTGGGTAGAACCAGTGGGCCAGAGTTTCAACGCCAATAATATTCCACGGATGGTTGTAGAAGTGGTGATACAAGCCACCGACATGACCTTCCGATACGGCAGGGATATTGGCTACCGCAGTACGTTGCAGCAACTTATCAAAACTGGCTTTGATATCTGAAACTTTGGTGTTGTAGCCAAACGGCAGTACCGGATTGCCGGGGGCACCACGTTTTGAGCCGGTCATCAGATACCAGTCCGGGCGCATAGCTATAATTTTCTCCGGGTTAATAAATCCGCTGGAACCCGTCAGCAATTCTGTACCGATATTTATCCCACCGGCTGCCGCCACCAGTCCTCCCCAGCCATTACCGGCGTGGGTAAAGCAACAGTTGTCGGAGTTACCGGCAATCGGCTCAATAAACACCAGCGGTTTTTTCTGTTGATGATCAACAACATCATTAATCTGTTTTAGTCGGGAAAGGTAGAAATCGGTGTACTCTTTGGCATTCTGCTCTTTGTTCAGGACTTTCCCTAACAGGGTAATACTTGGCACCGTATCCTGAATCGGATGCAGCTCGTAATCGAGAAACAGTACGGGGATATGCAGTTCGCGAAAGCGTTTGAGGACCCCGGTCTGTTCCAGCGCAGGTTTCGCACGCAACTGGGCAATCAGCAGGTCAGGGTGGCTGGCAATCACCGTTTCAGGATCGACATTGCCCTGGTCTGACTGCCCCATATCAGGAATAGCCGCTGCCTGTGGCCAGGTTTTACGCAGCAACGCCCATTCCTGACTGTCTTGTTTTTTTATCAGGTTATTCCAGGTGACGACCCGGGCAAACGGATTATCGCGATCCAGCAGGGCCAGCGCCATAATATCACGCCCGTCCTGCAGGATAATTCGCTGAGGTTCATGGTTAATCACGACGGTCTGATTATCCATATCTTTCACCGTGAGCGGATAAGTGGTCGCCAGGGCCGCCAGAGGGGATAAACACAAAGCGGCTGCAATATAGCGCCCCACTCCCTGAATACGTTGTTTAGCGTGCTTCATGAGGATTCCTGAATAGTTTATGGGCCATGGACTCGAATTTGTCACAGTTAAGTAAAACTGTATCTAAACAATAATGAGAATTGAAATCATATACAATCAATCTTAAGAAAAGTAGCCGGAAACAATGGCATCTGTTACGACTGGTAAATATCCGGAAGCGAATATTGCCGTCTGGCGGATTTACAGTTAGAGAAGGGGATGACTTATAAATTCTTACCGCTGTTTAGACAGTGTAAATTGTTTAACGTTGAATTCGGATATTTTCAGGGTATCATTCGTAATGATTATTATTCTATTTTGTCGACGGATAAGCATTATCTTCTGAGTGTGCTGTTTTCACCTTTCCGCAGAAGAAGATCACCTGCCAGTGCCTTTGACAAACAATGCCCTCAGTTTTCAGAACGCGGAAGTATCATTAATGAGTACTGTTACAGAGTCGGTTGCCAGCCAGAATGAAGGCGTTGGGGCTGAATATCGAAAAATTATCCGTAAGCGCGTGTTACTGCTTCTGGCGCTGATTATCGCAATTTGTTGTAGTGTCATCCTCGATTTTACTATCGGTCCTGCCCGACTCAACCTGACCACCTTACTGACTGCGCTGGTCGAACCCTCAGCGGTTGATGATGCGACACGGGTGATTGTCTGGGACATTCGCCTGCCTTTCACCCTGATGGCTGTGGTTATTGGTTTTGCCCTTGGATTATCTGGCAGTGAAATGCAAACCATCCTGAATAATCCGTTAGCCAGTCCGTTTACGCTTGGGGTCTCTTCGGCGGCGTCATTCGGCGCTGCGCTGGCGCTGGTACTGGGTATTGGTATTCCCTGGATACCGGGTCAGTGGCTGGTGACCGGCAATGCCTTTATCTTTGCCATGCTGACCGCCTTTATTCTGAATCTGGTCAGCCGGCGGACGGCTGCAACCCGGACTACGGTAGTGTTGTTTGGGATTGCGCTGGTGTTTACCTTTAATGCCCTGGTCGCCATGATGCAGTTTATTGCCAGTGAAGATACATTACAGTCCCTGGTCTTCTGGACGATGGGCAGTCTGGGCCGTGCTTCCTGGCCGAAACTGGGGATAATGGCGGCTGCCATTGTTATTTTGCTGCCGTGGGCAATGCGAAGCTCCTGGCAACTGACCGCATTACGTCTGGGGGAAGACCGTGCAGCCAGCTTCGGGATTGATGTGGCACGGCTGAGGATGACTTCGTTGTTACGTATCAGCCTGGCATCCGCACTGGCGGTGGCCTTTGTCGGACCGATTGGTTTTATCGGGCTGGTAGCACCCCATATCGCAAGGCAGCTGGTCGGTGAAGATCACCGGTTCTATCTGCCGGCCAGTGGTCTGATTGGTGCTCTGGTGCTGTCATTGGCTTCTGTGGTTTCAAAAAATATCGAACCAGGTGTCATCATTCCTATTGGTATTATCACTTCGCTGGTCGGAGTACCGTTCTTTATCGTGATTATTCTGCGTCACCGGGGGAATTTATGACCGATTCCCTGAATATACGGCAGCTAACCACCGGTTACCGCCGTCGTCCGGTGATTAATAATATGACCCTGGAACAGATCCCCCGGGGGAAAGTGACGGTACTGCTGGGGCCGAATGGTTGCGGCAAATCCACGTTATTACGTGCTCTGGCCGGGCTGAACCGGGCTCAGGGTGAGATCTGGCTGGATGACCAGAATCTTAATCAGATGACATTGGCAGACCGTGGCGACAAAGTGGTTTATCTGCCGCAAAGCCTGCCTTCCGGAGTCCATCTGCAGGTACTGGAGTCCATTCTGGTGGCGGCACGGGCGACCGGTCAGCACGGTGCTGCTTTTACGCCTGAGCGAATCATGCAGCTACTGGAAGAGGTGGGTATTGGGTCGCTGGCGCTAAGGTATATGGATGAATTATCGGGCGGACAAAAGCAAATGGTCGGACTGGCTCAGTCGCTGGTGCGTAACCCTTCATTACTTTTACTCGACGAGCCTCTCAGCGCGCTGGATTTAAACTATCAGTATCATGTGATGAGCCTGGTGTCCCGTGAAACCCGGGTCCGGGATATGGTCACGGTGGTGGTATTGCATGATATTAATATCGCTCTGCGCCACAGTGATCACGTGGTGATGATGAAAGCCGGACGTATTGTGGCCAGCGGCGCACCTTCCGACGTGATCACCCCGCAGAGCCTGGCTGAAGTCTATGGAGTCCGCGGGCGCATCGAATTGTGCTCTCAGGGTGTCCCTCAGGTCCATATTGACGGACTGGTCAGCGGCGGTATCTGATCCCTCTGGCCGGAACGGGCAGTCGATGTCAGCCTGTTCCGGCCATTTCCCTTGTCCCCGACGGTTTTGCGACTTATCGGCTGCACCAGAGCTCAGCTCCCTTTGCACCAGACCTTGCCTTCTTCTGCACCCGAACAGTCAGGGTTTTTCGCGCCTGGTGACAACCCCTCCTCCGGTAAGCGGTTTTACCTACTGTGACGGCTGGCACATAAATTGCTTTCTCCTGACTATTAAAAATTAAAATACCCCAGGGGGATGAGTATGAGCCTTTATGCGTCTGAAATAGCCGGGAGAGACGGCGTGGCAGCCAGTGAAAAATGGAAACAACTGGCATTTGGTCTGATCTGCATGGCATCAATTTCCAGCCCACAGTATGTCTGGACCCTGTTAACTAAACCCATGATGGAACAGTTTTCGGTCGGGTTGCCGGAACTGCAGGTCACTTTTTCGTTGCTGATTATCCTGCAAACCTTTTTCTCTCCGTTTCAGGGCAAGCTGGTGGACTATTTCGGTGCCAAAAAGCTGATTGCTATCGGTACCCTGTTGTCCGGTTTCAGTTGGGTGTTAACTGCTCAGGTACACAGTATCGCCATGTTGTATCTGGTGTATGGCGGTATCGGTGGACTGGGCACCGGTATTGTCTACGTCGGTGTGGTCGGGCTGGTCGTGCGCTGGTTTCCGGAAAAACGGGGCTTTGCCGCCGGGATGGTCGCTGCGGGTTATGGTATGGGGGCGATTGTCACTACTTTCCCTGTGTCTCTGACTCTGGAGAGGCATGGCCTGAACATGACTCTGACCGCATTTGGTCTGCTGTTTGCTGTAATTGGGGTGCTGGCCAGCCAGGGCCTGAAGCAGGCTCCGGTCTCAGTCGCCAGTGAGGTGGTGAGTGGGGGTTCTGTACGGCAGAAGCAGTTTACCGCCAGTGAGATGCTGCGCCAGCCGCTGTTCTGGCTGATGTTTTTTATGATGACCTTTATGTCAACCTCCGGACTGATGGTCACCTCGCAAATGGCGACCTTTGCCCGTGATTTTGGTGTCAGCCATATCGTGATTGCCGGTATGGCCGCATTGCCACTGGCCCTGACCATTGACCGTTTTACCAACGGTCTGACACGGCCTCTGTTTGGTTTTATTTCGGATAAACTCGGCCGTGAACAGACCATGTTTATTGCCTTTGCGCTGGAGGCTGTGGCGATGACGCTATGGCTGATGTGCCGACATGATGCGGTATTATTTGTCCTGTTATCCGGGGTGGTTTTTCTTGGCTGGGGCGAAATCTTTTCATTATTCCCGGCAACCCTGACCGATACTTTTGGATCACAGCATGCCACCACCAACTATGGCTGCCTGTACATCTCTCAGGGCGTCGGTTCGGTGATAGGCGGTCCACTGGCGGCGATGCTGTATCAGCATACCCAAAGCTGGATGCCGGTATTCAGCAGCGCAATTACGCTGGATGTTGTGACCGCAGTTCTGGCATTGCTGGTGCTGAAACCGGTACGTCAGCGTTTTCTTAAACGCCATCAGCGGTAACCGGAGCCCCGGTGTCAGGCCAGAAGCCTGTCACCGGGGCGAATACCCTTATCTGTCCTGATGTTGTAATTGCTTCAGGGCAGCGATATCTGCCGGGGTCGTCCGGCAACAACCTCCTATCAGCCTGGCTCCTGCTGCCAGCCAGTCAGGTAAATACTCCGCCAGACTGGCGCAACCTTCTCCTGCAGAATGCCAGTGTTTACTCACCGCATCGTATTGCTCACCAGAGTTAGGGTAAACGACCAGTGGCAGAGGTGTCAGTGTCTGCAGATATCTCAGGGCGGCGGTGGTATCGGCCAGGGCGATACAGTTAATCCCGACGGCGACTATCTGCGGATAACATTCGATAAACGCAATCACCTCGCTGAGCGGTGTGCCGTCACTCAGATGCTGTGCATCGCGCAGGGTAAACGAGAACCAGGCCCGGGCCCGTGGAAATTCAGTCAGCAGTTCAGCCAGAGCCTGAATTTCTTCAAAAGCGGGCAGAGTTTCACAGGCAAGCAGGTCAGCACCTGCTTCCAACAATGCAGCGAATCTGGGGCGGTGAAATTCCTGATATTGCAGCGCTGTGCAGTGGTAATCCCCGCGATATTCAGAACCGTCAGCCAGGAAAGCCCCATAAGGTCCGACCGAACCCGCAATCAGTAACGGGCCGGCCTCCGGAGATTCCGATAAATAACGGTGGCGGGCATCCGCGGCGAGGGTGACGCTGAGACGAATCAATGCCTGAGCTTCAGCCGCGGAGATGCCACGGGCGGCGAACCCTGGCAGGCTGGCCTGATAGCTGGCGGTGATGGTGCACTGTGCTCCGGCCCTAAAATAGTCATAATGAACCTGACTTATCAGCTCAGGATTTTCGCTCAGCAGCTTTGCTGACCACAGGCTGTCGGTCAGGTCGCAACCACGGTTCTCCAGTTCGGTCGCCATCGCCCCGTCCAGTAGCAGAAACGACTGATGTTTGCCGGGTAAGGGTAACGGATTATTTTGCGGCATACTGCTTCTCCTGCGCTGATGGGGTCCCGCGATTTTTCAGTCGGCGGGTAATAAAGTAAGCCAGATAGCATACCGCGACAAACGGAATACCACACCATAAGGCGATGCGCTGATCCGGGTCGAAAGCCAGCCCGGCACAGGCGATCAGGCATAAAATAAAGCCCAGTACCGGCACCAGCGGATAGCAGGGGGCGCGGTAGAGCAATTCGGTTGCAGATTTCCCCTGCTGTAAATGGCGGCGACGAAACACAAAATGCGAAGCACAGATACTCAGCCAGACGGCGACGACCGCAAAACCTGAAATTGCGGACAGGGCGACAAACACCGTGTCCGGGGCAATCACGCTGGAGGCCAGGGCCAGAATTCCCCCCAGCATACTGACGGACAGGGCGGTCAGCGGAACCCCCCGCGCTGTCAGCCGCGTGAAGCATTTGGGCAGGGTATTCTGATTTGCCAGTGACCAGAGCATTCTGCCTGAAGCGTACAATCCTGAGTTGGCGGCCGACAAAATGGCTGTCAGAATCACCAGGTTAAAAAAACCGGCCGCATAAGGGATACCGACTTTTTCAAACACCAGTACAAACGGGCTTTTCTCGACACCTGCCTGTTGCATCGGAATCAGTGCCGCCAGAATGAACACGGTACCCACAAAGAAAATAATCAACCGGACCACGGTCGTACGGATAGCGATCGGAATAACTTTATGCGGATTTTCGGTTTCACCGGCGGCAATCCCAATCAGCTCTGTGCCGGAAAAAGCGAAATTAACCGCCACCATGGTCATCAGAATCGGCAGTCCGCCATGGGGGAACCAGCCCTGTGAGGTAATATTATGCAGGCCGGGGGCAGGACTGCCGTCGTGCATTGGCAGAACCCCTGTCATTGCTGCGGCACCCAGCACCAGAAACAGGACGATAGTGAAGACTTTAACCAGTGAAAACCAGAATTCGCCTTCGGCGAAGAAGCGGGTGGAGACAATATTCAGCCCGAAAATCAGTACACAGAACACCAGACACCAGATCCAGACCGGGACTTGTGGAAACCAAAATTGCATACAGAAACCGGCGGCAGTAAAGCTTGAGCCCAGTGCCACCGTCCAGGTCAGCCAGTAGAGCCAGGCCACGGTGTAGCCGGTGGCAGGGCCAAGGTAACGGCTGGCATAGACATGGAATGCGCCGGTTTCCGGCATGGCAACAGACAGTTCTCCCAGGCATTGCATCACCAGCCAGACAACCAGTGCGCCGATCAGATAGGCCAGCAATGTCCCGGCCGCCCCGGTAGAAGAAATAATGTAACCGGTATTAAAGAATAATCCGGTGCCGATGACCCCGCCCAGTGACAACATCACCAGATGACGGGATTTCATAGTGCGCTTCAGTGGCGCGTTTGTGGTATCCACCTGCATATAACCTTCTATACGTACAGACATCCAAATCGGGTGCGACGATGGTTATACCGGCAATAATCACAAAATGCAAAATCCTGTTGGCTGGATTTTCCCGGAGGAAAGTGCGAAAAGCCTGTTGATCAGTAATGGTTTTTCCCGGTGACCTCTTTCACAAACATAATGAAGTCCTTCAGTGCATGATGATAGCGACGGCGCTGCCAGGCCAGCGTCAGGGTAGTGGTGGCCTGCTTATCTTTCAGTTCACAGTAGCCTACCCCCGGAATCAGAATCGAGCGCTGTGTTTCCGGTACAATAGCCACACCCATTCCCATGGATACCAACCCGCAGGCCACCGAAACATCGCGGGTCTGCATGACCTGTCTTGGGGTGATTCCGGCACGACGACAGGCTTCAATCACGGTCCAGCCCAGACCAATCCCCGGAGGGTCCTGTTGAATCAGAAAAGTTTCATCCGCCAGTTCATCCAGCGTGAGGCAGGGTTGTTTCAGCCGTGGATGGCCCGCCGGTAACACCGCAATCATTGATCGGGTCACTACATCCAGGTAATCAAGTTCCGGAATTCTGGGCACCGGTGAGCGAATTAATGCCGCATCAAGTTGATCATTCAGCAGACGTGATATCTGACCGTCAACGCTATGTTCTTCAATTGTGATACTCATCGTCGGCTGATGCTGCCGGTAACTGTTAATTAACATTGATAGTGCCGGATCGAGAATCGAACTGCCGACATAACCGAGTGTTAAATGTCCTTTGAGCCCCTGTTTCAGAATACGGACATGATCGCGGAATTGAGAGAAGTGGCTCAGTGCCAGACTGGCTTGTGGCAGTAATTGCTGGCCTTCATAGGTAAGTTCCACATTTCGCCGGTCGCGTTTAAACAGAGGCAGTCCGGTTTCCTGCTCCAGCGCTTTAATATGCTGACTCAGGGCGGGCTGAGCGATGTTAAGTCGTCCTGCCGCCCGGCCAAAATGAAGTTCTTCAGACAGGACCACAAATGCATGTAAATGCCGGTATTCCATGCCGCTCTCCGGAGAGTTTCTGATAATGATTACTTATTAAAAATACGGTTATTGTGATTAGACAATAATCACCAAAATTCAGACACTGGACGGGAAATAAATCGACGCAGGTCAGTAGGTACTGATCAAAATTCTGAAGGGTGATAATGACATACCTGAGATTTTTTGCCGTTGATTTCTTACCGATGACATCAGTCTGAGAGGTTTTACCATGACAGATAACCAGAAAAAAGTAACGGACTTACGAAGTGCGATTGAAGTCTTAAGTCAGTATGATGACGAACTGATTTATACCGATGAGCCGGTCGAACCTATCGCCGAATTATCCGGGGTTTATCGTTATGTCGGTGCACATGGTACCGTCCAGCGTCCTACCCGTGTCGGTCCGGCGATGATCTTCAACAAAATTAAAGGTTACAATGATATGCGGGTCCTGATTGGCCTGTTGTCATCACGTAAACGTGTAGCCCGCCTGTTCGGTACTGAACCAGAAAAACTGGCATTTATGCTGAAGGATGCTGTGGCGACTCCGATTGCCCCTGTGGTCATCCCAAATTCACAGGCAAAATGCCAGCAAGTGGTTCACCGGGCTACCGACCCTGACTTCGATATCCTGAAAATTTTGCCAGCACCGACCAATACTCCGGAAGATGCCGGTCCGTATTTCACTCTGGGTATGTGCTATGCCGCTGACCCTGAGACCGGTGAGCACGATGTCACCATTCACCGCCTGTGTGTGCAAAGCAAAGATGAAATCTCCATGTACTTTGCTCCGGGCCGCCACCTGGATGTGTTCCGTAAAAAAGCCGAAGCTGCCGGTAAAGCGTTACCTATCACCATCAGTATCGGTGTTGATCCGGCTATCGAAATCGGTGCCTGCTTTGAGCCACCCACAACTCCACTGGGCTTTGACGAATTGTCGATTGCCGGAGCACTGCGTCAACAGGCGGTAGAGCTGACCGAAGCGGTTTCTGTTAAAGGTGCCTTCGGGATTGCGAATGCTGAAGTGGTCATCGAAGGGGAAATCCTGCCTGGTGTGACCGTGCGTGAAGACGAGAATTCAAACACCGGCAAAGCGATGCCTGAATTCCCGGGCTACACCGGACCGGCGAATGCGGCATTACCCGTAATTAAAGTGAAAGCCATTACCCACCGTAAACATCCGATTCTGCAAACCTGTATCGGCCCAAGCGATGAACACACCAACCTGGCCGGTATCCCGACTGAAGCCAGTATTTTGCAGTTAGTTGAGCGCGCCTTACCCGGATTTGTTCAGGAAGTTCACTGTCCGTCACCAGGTACCGGTAAATTCCTGGCGGTTCTGAAAGTGAAAAAAACCATCCCTTCCGACGAAGGCAGACAGCGGCAGGCCGCCTTACTGGCATTCTCCGCCTTTATCGAACTGAAACATGTGATTCTGGTGGATGATGACGTCGATATCTACGACATGAATGACGTGATGTGGGCGATGACCACCCGCTACCAAGGCGATGTCAGCACTATTTTTATTCCTGGCGTACGCTGCCATCCGTTAGATCCGTCTAACGATCCGGAATTCAGCCACTCTGTCCGTGGTCACGGTATCGCCTGTAAAACAATCTTCGACTGTACCGTACCTTTTGATATGAAAGACCGGTTCCAGCGCAGTGCATTCCTGGAAGTGGATGTGAATCGTTTTATCCCGGGTTTTAGCGCTAAATAATCACGGACTGAGGAGAAGAAAATGTCAGGGTTTGCTCAACAGACAACAGCAAAAAGAAGGGTGATCGTCGGTATCAGCGGTGCTTCCGGTTTCTCTTATGGGGTACAGATACTGCACTATCTGAGACAAGCCGGAGTGGAAAGCCATGTGGTGATTTCCCCTTCAGCGCACCTTAACCGCGAACAAGAAACGACTCTCAGTGAAGAGGATGTGCTGGCGCTGGCTGATGTGGTCTATCCTTTTCGCGCTGTAGGCTCAGCGATTGCCAGCGGTTCATTCCGGACCGATGGCATGATTGTTGCCCCCTGTTCGATGCATACCCTGGCAGCCATAGCGACAGGCATGACCGAAAATTTACTCACCAGAGCCGCAGACGTGATTCTTAAAGAGCGACGGAGACTGGTTTTGATGGCGAGAGAAACGCCATTGCATTTAGGGCATTTACGCAATATGCAGCAGGTCACAGAGATGGGAGGAATCATTTTTCCACCGGTGCCTGCACTTTATGCTCGTCCTCAAAGCGTAGAAGAAATCATTGCTCATAGTGCTGCCCGTTCTCTGGGATTACTGGGTGTGGACTGTGCCGATTTACCGCGCTGGGGAGAGTCGATAGCAGCAATAAGCGGGAGTAATAATAAATGATAATCGGACCCTTTATTAACGGTTCTGCGGTATTAGTCGGTGGTATCGTGGGTGCGGTCTTAAGTACCCGGTTACCCGAACGCATTAGGACCAGTATGCCGCAGATCTTTGGTGCTGCATCCATGTGTATGGGCGTGGTACTGGTGGTTAAGCTGTCACATATGCCGGTGATGGTGTTATCCGTCATCCTGGGCTCATTACTGGGTGAACTGGTTTATCTGGAAAAAGGTATTGGTAAGCTGGGCGCAAAAGCTAAAGGGTTAGTTGAGATATTATTTGCTCCCAAAGGCAGTGATCAACAGTCCCAGGAAGCGTTTCTGCAAAGTTATGTGGCGATCATCGTGCTGTTTTGTGCCAGCGGCACCGGCATATTTGGTTCAATGCATGAGGGGATGACCGGTGATTCCAGTGTTTTAATTGCGAAATCATTCCTGGATCTGTTCACCTCAGCGATTTTTGCCACGTCTTTAGGTTTTGCGGTAGCCATTGTGGCAGTTCCACAGCTGATTATTCAGTTACTTCTCGCTTATGGTGCGATATATATTCTGCCATTGACTACGCCCAATATGCAGGCGGATTTTTCAGCGGTAGGTGGTGTATTAATGTTTGCGACAGGGTTTAGGATTTGTGGAATTAAACATTTTCCGGTGGCGAATATGTTGCCAGCCCTGGTTTTGGCTATGCCAATATCCGCGGCCTGGACGCATTTTTTCTAAAATATCGGGCGGCGCTGCTGTATGAAAAAGTGACCCGTTCTATCGAGCTATTGGCCGATAAGGTTATGCCCGAGGTCAATAAAGCCCTCGGCGAGTCAGCCTGACGGCGGGGCAACTTCCCCGCCAGCCTCAGCGGTAGCCCGGGTTTATTTCGCTATTTTTTCAACTAACAGGCGACCCAGCCTGGCAGACTTGTATAATGCCCGCCAGATGAACATAAACAGCTTGCGGCCTATGGCCTGAGCGCGGCAGGAACTTACCACTATGATGCACAATGATGTTTTACGCAGTGTTCGATATATGCTTGATCTGCGTGATGAAAAAATGCTGGAGATTTTGATCTCCGGCGGCGCTGAAGTCAGCCTGCAGGAAATGCATGCTTATCTACTGAAGGAAGAAGATGCCGGTTATCAGGCTTGTAATGATAAAGTGATGGCGCATTTTCTTAATGGACTGATTTTCTACCGGCGTGGCCGTGACCCGCGGTTTCCTGCTCCGGAAGTTGAAAAGCGGGTGACGAATAACGTGATGCTGAAGAAACTGCGGGTAGCCTTTGAGCTGAAAACCGAAGATTTACAGCAAATCCTGAAATCGGTTGATTTCGCGATGTCAGAAAACGAACTCAGTGCGTTCTTCCGTAAAGAAGGCCATAAAAATTACCGCGAATGTGGCGACCAGGTATTGCGCTATGTCCTGAAAGGGCTGGCGGAACGGGTTCGCAAAGCAAAAAAATAACGCTGACCTGGCTGCTCTGTCACCGCCGCCGGGTCAGTTTCACTGCGTTATATCCTGTCTAACCCGGCTTTGACAGCGGTACCGAGAGTGGGAGCCAATGGCAGACGGCTGTTAAGGGTCAGTTGCCAGGCATGGTACAGGTCTGGTTTACCGGACCAAACCACCGACGAAGGCTGGTTGTTGGCATCCAGTTCATGCCACCAACTGCCGTGTCGGGTATCAATAAGATAGTTGGCGATATAGTCCCATAATGTCCGGTACCACTTTTCATAGGTCATATCACCGGTGCGTTTCAGCAAACTGGCCGCGGTACAACAGCTTTCAGCCACCGTCCAGTGCAGACGATTCTGTGTCACCGGTTTTTTCTGCCAGTCATGTGTATAAATCATCCCGGGGGCCCCATCGGCATGCCATCCGTAAGTTATCCCGGCCTCAAACAGACCCTTTGCATCCTCCAACAGCCATTCTGGCGTGGTTTCCTGGTGTTGCAGTAATGCGGCGTCAAGGTGTAACAATAACCGGGACCATTCACAGGCATGGCCAGGAGTCACCCCGTAAGGCCTGAAATCGTCGGTAGGCTTGTCCTTGTTATACTCATGCCATTCCTGCCATTGTGCGGTAAAGTGCTCGGCCAGCAGATAGTGGTTAGCACGGGCATGTTGATGAATGATTTTAGTCACAATCGACAGCGCACGCTGGCGCCAACGACTGTCACCGGTAACATCCGCGAGCTGAACAAACATTTCGGTCGCGTGCATATTACTGTTACCGCCCCGATAATCTTCCGGATCCTGCCACTGACGGTTAAAACTTTCCTGCAGGCAACCTTCTTCCTCCGACCAGAAGTGGTTGTCGATAACCGATGTTGCCTGTTCCAGCAACTGACTGGCACCTTCTGTCCCTGCCAGTGACGCACTAAGCGCGGCGAGGGTCACAAAAACGTGCAGGTAAGCCTGCTTCCGTCCGTCCGGAGTCTGCTCCGGCCTGCCTTCCAGCCAGCCACCATACTCTGAATCACGCAGGGGCCCCAGCAGAGCCTCCACGCCCCATTGGGCCAGGGCGCCGGCACCAGGCTCTCCCTGCAGGCTGGCGATAGCGAAACAGTGTGTCATTCGGGCGGTCAGCATGGTGTCCGGCTGGCTGTCGGAAGGTAGTTCGCCGTGAATGTCCAGTGCGGCAAAACCAGCGTCAGGGTGCTTTGAACGCCGGTAAAATGACATCAGTCTGCGGCTCTCTTTTTCGAGCCAGTCATGGTGATAAGGTTTGCTTAGCCAGCTGTCAGTCAGATGAGTAAATAGCATCATTCCCTCTGTTAATCAGTGGTATCAGGCATTATGTCTGAGGGCACGCTCTGGCAGGCACCTCTCAGACACCGGTCGTGGGTGCGTTATGCCAGCCCCACGAAAACGAGAATCTACGGTTAACCGCCAACCATGGTTCCGCCATTGGGATGCAGAACCTGGCCACTGATAAACGATGAATCCTGGCTGGCAAGAAACACATACACAGGACCCAGCTCCGAAGGCTGACCGGCTCGTCCCATTGGGGTTTCGTGCCCAAAATTCTCCAGCCATTCGGGATTATAGTGACCCAGAGTGGCGGGTTGCAGCGGAGTCCAGACCGGACCCGGGGCCACGGCGTTAATCCGGATCCCCTTACTGACAATCTGATTCGATAAGGCGCGGGTGAAGCTGACAATGGCACCTTTGGTGGCCGTATAATCCAGCAGGAACTCGGGGCCAATATAGGCATTGACTGAGGTGGTATTAATAATGCTGTCGTTTTCTTTCAGGTGAGGTATCGCGGCTTTGGTCAGAAAAAACATGGAGTGAATATTCACATCAAACGTATTCATCCACTGCTCATCACTCAGGGTAGTAATATCTTCATTCGGATACTGGGTACCTGCGTTATTCACCAGAATATTCAGCTGACCAAATTCACTGACCACACTGGCAATTAACTGCCGGCAGTTTTCGGCACTGCGCAGATCTACCGGATAAACCACACATTTACGACCTTCCTGCTCAGCCAGTTGCCGGGCCACTTTGGCATCCCTTGCTTCATCTTCACTGTCTGGCAGGCAGGTGAGAGCAATATCAGCCCCTTCACGCGCAAAATGCTGGACGACAGACCGACCGATACCACTGTCACCGCCGGTAATCAGTGCAACTTTTCCTGCCAGCTTACCACTTCCCCTGTAATCCTCACGAATAAACAAGGCTTCGGGTTGTAGTTTTGCATCACTGCCTGGCAGTGTTTGCGACTGTGCATGAATTGTTGTCTTCTGAACCATATTTCCTCCGTTTGAGTTTATCAGCCGGGTCCGGCCTCTGTCTGAACAACCTCTTAAGCAACAGAGGCCAGTCTGACCCGATGGCCACAATCTTCAGAATAATTTAAGTATAGAAGCGTGGGCCGATTTGTCTAATCGGTGGGTGGGTTGATCCGACCGGATTGGTGCTCTCATGGGGGATTTAATGGGGAAAAATACGGATGAAATGATGACTTATTTTAATCATTATCCGACGGTGGCTGGCGACGGGAAACCTTGCGGGTAAGCGTATCCGGGGGGCAGCAAGCGATGATTTAGCGATGAAAATTTCTTAATACGCTCATATACTGACGGTCTGTTCAAGGATTCAGGCAGGGTTATGAGTAAGGTAAAGGCTATCAGTCAGCAGTTTCGCCGCAGGGGAGATGCCCCCTGGTTTGAATTACGCTCCACGGCCCGCAGCACTCAGGCTTACAGAAGCCATTATCATCCGCAGTTATCGGTCGGTGCCGTTACCGACGGGCAAACCTGCTGCGAGCTGAACGGCCAGTGGTGGGTTCTGCAACCCGGCGATTTGATTGTGATACCGCCCGGCACAATGCACAGCTGTAACCCGTTGGAAAGCCAGCCTCGCAGTTATCATATGTTGTACCTGGACAGTGTCTGGTGTCGCCAGCAGATGAGGGTGACGCATAATATGCCGTTGCTATGTAGTGAGCTACCGGTTATCCGTGATCCGCAATTATTCAGGCGTTATTTGCAGATTGTTGAGCACTCAGCCACAGTTTCTGCCAGCCAGCTTATCCGCCAGGTGACAGAGTTCTTAGTCGATTTACCCGGATTGTGCTGGCAGACTGATGCCGCGTTATCAGAGACCAGTATACGTTTGCAACAACAGCTCCGGGCAAATTTGCAAGCCCCCCCGGGGTTGGATTTACTGGCAACGCAGTTTTCGCAACGTAAAGAGACGCTGATTCGTACCTTCCGGCGTGATACCGGTATGACCCCTGGCAGTTATCTGACCCAGGCGCGGCTGGAGCTGGCAAAAGCCGCGTTGCGGGAAGGGGAGACGATTGCCGGGGTGAGTTATCTCAGTGGGTTTGCTGACCAAAGCCATTTTCACAAGATGTTTGTCAGTTATATGGCCGCCACTCCGGGACAATATGTGACAGAGCGATCAATATCTGACAATACCTGATCCTGCCTGCCGCATAGCATGACCGCTGTATTTATTTGCAGAGGTTATCATGTCACTGTTACATCTCCTGTTTCCTGAGCATTTCTGGTTACTGGCATTGGCACACTTTGTGGCATTGCTCAGCCCCGGCCCCGATTTTTTCCTGCTCAGTAGTTATGCTCTTCGCTACCGGGTGCGCGGTAGTGCCGGGGTTTGCTGCGGAATTGCGGCCGGTAACGGCGGATATATTGTATTAGCGATTGCCGGCTGGAGTGGGCTGAGCCACACCCCATGGCTGTATAGCCTGACAGAACTGGCCGGTGCCGGATATCTGTTGTGGGCAGGCTGGCAATTATCCCGAAGTCAGCCAGATAGTCGTCTGCCAAAAACTGTGACCGGGCAGTGTCCCTCATTTTCCCGCCAGTTTTTTAGTGGCCTGGCTTCTTCCGCGCTGAATCCCAAAAATGCATTGTTCTACCTGGCACTACTGACCAGCGTGACTGGTCCGGATATCACGCTGCTGCAACAAATCAGTTGCGGGGTATGGATGGTGATGGTCGTGCTGCTTTGGGATTTAGGTGTGGCGGGTTTACTCGGGCTGAAGGGCATCAGGCAACGATTATCCGGGATTCTCTGGCGACTGGAACGGCTGGCAGGCGGCATACTGATTCTGTTTGCGGTGATTATTCTGTGGCGCTGGGCGGGGTTTTCACTGTGAACCACAAACTGGTCTGTTGCGGGCGGAAGGATGTCCCGATTTGGCATTATTTTCTGTGGCTATCGCAGTGATACTGTCGGCAGAACCTCACAGCCGCCAGGAGTGGATATGAAAAGCGTATTACTCGTCATCGATGTTCAGGACTCTTTTTTACACCGGGATTTCTGGTCAGACGACGGATTTCCTGAATTTTCGCAGCAGTTAACCCGGCTTATCGCCGGGTGCCAGCAACTCGATATACCGGTAGTTGATGTGTTTCATCTCAGTAGCGGACCGTTTGCGCCGGAGTCCGGCTATGTTAAGCGGATGTCCTTTTTGAACCATAATGCCGCAGTCAGTGTACAGAAAAGAGTGCATAATGCGCTGACGGAGTCTTCGCTGCTGGAATGGCTGAAACAGCACCAGGTAGAGCAACTGGTGATTAGCGGTATCCGGACGGAGCAATGTTGCGAAACCACTGCGCGGGTGGCCAGCGACTTAGGGTTTAAGGTGCTGTTTGTCAGTGAAGCGACCCTGACATTCGACATGCAGTGGCAGGGCGTCACCTATTCTGCCGAACAGATTGTACGACGAACTGAACTGGTACTGAATGGCAGGTTTGCGCAGATTTGTTCGGTAGATGAATGCCTGCAGAGACTCAGCGAGTAATCCTGACTTGTATCCTGAGGAGAAACGACGATGGCGGTAACAGTCTGGTTTCTGACCCTGCCCGGAGTGATGGCTCTGGATATGACCGGTCCGGCGGAAACTCTGCGGCTGGCCGGTCCGGAAATCGAACTGCGGTACATCGGCCCCTGTTCAACGGTGGTGAGTTCCACGCAGATGACCATCAGCGATATTGCTCCCCTGCCGGAACAGTTGCCGACAGGGAGTTTACTGATTATCCCCGGGGTGGAAAATTCAGCCTGGCAACTGGAACAGACAGCAGCCAGAGAAGCCGGAAACTGGCTGCTCACACAACAGGCTGCCATCCGTCGCGGAGACGTGACCCTGGTGTGTATCTGTGCAGGGGCATTACTGGCGGCCCGCTCCGGATTACTGGATGGCGTGGCCTGTACCACACATCATCAGGTGCTGGACCGTTTACGGGACTTGGCTCCCCACTCCCGTGTGCTGGATAACCGGGTCTTTATTGAAGACCGGGGGATCTGGACCAGTGCCGGGATCACGACAGGGATTGATCTCTCGCTGCACCTGATCAGCCGGATGTTCGGGCCCCGGAAGGCGCTTGAAGTGGCCCGGGAAATGGTGGTCTGGTTCCGCCGTTCCGGCGATGACCCGCAATTATCTCCGTGGCTGCGTTACCGCAATCACCTGCATCCGGCCATTCATAAGGTTCAGGATTTAATCAGTCAGCACCCTGAACAGACCTGGCCGCTGAGTGAGTTGGCGGATCGTGTGCATATCAGCAGCCGCCATCTGACCCGGCTGTTTCGTCGTTATCTTGGGGTCTCGGTGCATGAGTATCAGCAACAGTTACGGGTAGCGGTCGCAGGGCAACGCTTGCAACAAGGAGAAGGAATCGAGAAAGCTGCGCTGGCGGCAGGATTTTCTTCAGCGAGACAGTTCCGGCGAACCCGAACCAGATTGCAGGAGATTTCCGGTGAATCAGCCTGCTGAAGGCGCAAGGCTACCAGTGAGCTGATATAGCTTAAAGAGCACTGAGCAGGGATTTGATTTTCTCTGCTTTCTCAAAATGATCCCGTTTAATCTCCATAATCCACCATTGCGCCACTTCCATTAGTGTTCCGGGTCCTTATTTTTATTAGAGAAAAATGCGTAGAAAGAGAGGGCGACATGACTCCCTTTCGCAGCAATTTTTTCATCACAAATGGCCATCATTCTGGCTTTGATGTCTACGTTCAATGGTTTCTCCTGCGGGTGCTATAAGGGGAATTTATCGCAGGCCGATCCTGCAGGGATAACTCCTGAGAACCACAATGGTTTCAACAGTGCTAACCATGGAACACTGTTCACCGGAGGCTATTTACAGATCCCGTGAGATAAAACCGCATTACATGAATTTCGCGGACAACACCGCGATGTACGGATTTCCGGCTGCACAACGGCCGGTCAAAGGGTATACTACGACCCACTTTTTTCATCCGGCCAAAAGCGTGCAAATTCAACATGCAAAAGTTTGATACCAAGACCTTTCAGGGCCTGATCCTGACCTTGCAGGATTACTGGGCGCAACAGGGCTGTACCATTGTACAGCCACTGGATATGGAGGTAGGTGCGGGCACCTCACATCCAATGACCTGCCTGCGTGCACTGGGGCCAGAACCCGTTGCCTCTGCCTATGTCCAGCCTTCACGTCGTCCGACCGACGGCCGCTATGGCGAAAACCCAAATCGTCTGCAGCATTACTATCAGTTCCAGGTGATGATTAAACCTTCGCCGGAGAATATGCAGGAACTTTACCTGGGCTCATTAAAGGCGCTGGGCCTTGATCCGCAGATTCATGATATTCGTTTTGTTGAAGATAACTGGGAAAACCCGACGCTGGGGGCCTGGGGGCTGGGCTGGGAAGTATGGCTGAACGGGATGGAAGTGACCCAGTTTACCTATTTCCAGCAGGTAGGCGGTCTGGAGTGTAAGCCAGTCACCGGTGAGATCACCTATGGCCTGGAACGCCTGGCGATGTACATCCAGGGCGTTGACAGCATTTATGATCTGGTCTGGAGTGATGGTCAGTTCGGCACCACCACTTATGGTGATGTATTCCATCAGAACGAAGTGGAACAGTCGACCTATAACTTTGAATATGCCGATGTCCCCTTCCTGTTCAACTGTTTCGAGCAGTACGAAAAAGAAGCGCAGACCCTGCTGGCACTGGAAAAACCGCTGCCGCTGCCGGCTTACGAACGCATTCTTAAGGCCGCTCACAGCTTTAACCTGTTGGATGCCCGCAAAGCTATCTCTGTCACCGAACGTCAGCGTTATATTCTGCGGATCCGTACCCTGACCAAAGCCGTGGCCGAAGCCTATTACGCTTCCCGTGAAGCCCTGGGCTTCCCGATGTGCAATAACAACAAGTAAGAGGCAGCGATGACAGATAAAACCTTACTGGTGGAAATTGGCACCGAAGAGCTGCCACCAAAATCATTACGTCAGTTGGCGGAATCTTTTGCCTCCCAACTGACCAGCGAACTGGACAATGCCGGACTGAGCCATGGTGCTACGGAGTGGTTTGCTTCCCCGCGCCGCCTGGCGGTAAAAATTGCTTCACTCAGTGCTTCTCAGGCCGATCGTGAAGTTGAAAAACGTGGCCCGGCGATTGCGGCTGCATTTGATGCCGAAGGTAAACCAACGAAGGCTGCCGAAGGCTGGGCACGGGGTAATGGCATCACCGTGGAGCAGGCAGACCGGCTGGTGACTGATAAGGGCGAATGGCTGGTTTACCGCGCTGTGGTGAAAGGAGAATCAGCCGTTTCTCTGTTACCTGAGATGATTGCCGGGGTGCTGGCGAAACTTCCGGTACCGAAGCTGATGCGCTGGGCTGACAGCGATGTACAGTTTGTCCGTCCGGTGCATACCGTGACTCTGTTACTGGGAGATGAACTGATCCCTGCGACCTTGCTGGGGGTGAATTCCGGCCGGACAATCCGTGGTCACCGTTTTATGGGGGAAGCGGAGTTCAGCATTGATAATGCTGATCAATATCCGCAGATCCTGCAGGAGCGCGGGAAAGTGATCGCTGATTACGAAGCGCGTAAGGCTGTGATTAAAGCAGATGCGGAAGCGGCGGCCAAAAAACTCGGGGGCAAAGCCGATCTGAATGACAGTCTGCTGGAAGAAGTGGCTTCTCTGGTGGAATGGCCGGTGGTACTGACGGCGACCTTTGAAGAAAAATTCCTGGCGGTGCCTTCTGAAGCGCTGGTGTACACCATGAAAGGTGACCAGAAGTACTTCCCGGTTTATAGCCAGGACGGAAAACTGCTACCGAATTTTATCTTTGTTGCCAATATCGAATCGACCGACCCGCAGCAAATTATCTCCGGTAACGAGAAGGTGGTGCGCCCGCGTCTGGCCGATGCCGAATTCTTCTTTAACACCGACCGTAAACAGCGTCTGGAAGATCAACTGCCGCGGCTGGAAAGTGTTCTGTTCCAGAAACAGTTGGGAACGTTGCGCGATAAAACCGATCGTATCCAGGTATTGTCAGGCTGGATTGCCGGTAAAATCGGTGCCGATGTCAGTCATGCGACCCGTGCCGGATTGCTGTCAAAATGCGATCTGATGACCAATATGGTGTTTGAGTTTACCGACACCCAGGGCGTGATGGGAATGCACTATGCCCGTCATGATGGTGAGGCCGAAGATGTGGCCGTGGCACTGAACGAGCAGTATCAACCTCGCTTCTCCGGTGATGAACTGCCGCAGAGTCTGGTGTCCTGTTCGCTGGCGATTGCTGATAAAATGGATACCCTGGCCGGTATATTTGGTATCGGACAACATCCGAAAGGCGATAAAGACCCGTTTGCTCTGCGCCGTGCTGCGTTGGGTGTGCTGAGAATTATTGTCGGAAAAAATCTGCCATTGGATCTGCAGACCCTGACTGAAGAAGCGGTACGCCTGTACGGGGATAAGCTGACCAATCCTTCGGTAGTTGATGATGTGATTGATTTTATGCTGGGCCGTTTCCGTAGCTGGTATCAGGAAGAAGGGCACAGCGTTGATACGTTGCAGGCGGTACTGGCTCGCCGGCCAACCCGACCGGCAGATTTCGATGCACGGATGAAAGCAGTCTCTCACTTCCGGACGCTTGAGCAGTCAGCAGCGTTGGCGGCAGCCAATAAACGTGTTTCCAATATTCTGGCAAAATCTGATGAACCGCTGAATGACAGCGTGCAGGCATCCCTGCTGAAGGAAAATGCGGAAATTACTCTGGCAACCTATGTGAGTGCACTGAGCAGCAAACTGCAACCTTACTTTGCCGAAGGCCGTTACCAGGAAGCGCTGATTGAGCTGGCTCAGTTGCGTGAAGCGGTAGATAACTTCTTCGAACAGGTGATGGTGAATGCTGAAGAACCAGAGATTCGTATTAACCGTCTGACATTACTGGCTAAATTACGTGATCTGTTCCTGCAGGTTGCGGATATTTCTCTACTGCAGTAAGTCGTTACGGGTGAAGTATGATTCAGATAAGCGAGCCACTGGCTCGCTTTTTTTGTCTCTGCCACAGTTAACCCGCACAGGAAAGCTTTGCCTTGCTGCTATAACATCCCCTGATGTGGTTAACACTTGTGCGGGGTAATGTGCTAAAACCCCGTGATAACTATTATCAGCAGTGAGATCTGCGGAACTATCATATGAATATTTCTTCTGTGAATTCCGGCGAAGAAGCATCGCCAATCGAAGGGCTAACCACCCGTCGGGTCTGGACGCGTCAGGCCGTTGAGGATGGGCCTCACTCCGCACCCCGTCAGGACTGGCTGGCAGAAGAGGTGCCGGTAGCACTGGTCTATAACGGTATTTCTCATGTGGTCATGATGGCCACACCACAACAGCTGGAAGCGTTTGCTGTGGGCTTCTCTCTTTCTGAAGGGATTATCAGTTCTCCGGCAGAAATATATGGTATTGATGTCCTGCCACAGTGCCAGGGGATTGAAGTCCATATTGAGCTTTCGACACGACGTTTTATGGCGCTGAAAGAGCATCGCAGGGCGATGGCCGGCCGCACGGGTTGTGGGGTTTGCGGGGTGGAACAGCTTGAACAAATCGGTAAGCCGGTCCCACCGTTGCCTTTTACCCGTCGTTTCAATCTGCAGTCGCTGGATAGCGGCCTGTCACAACTGTCTGACTTTCAGCCCATTGGACGTCAGACAGGTTGTACTCATGTGGCAGCCTGGATGGACGAGCAAGGGCAGTTAACCGGGGGCTGTGAAGATGTTGGCCGACATGTCGCGTTAGATAAGCTGCTTGGGCATCGCAGCCGGCAGGGCTGGCAGCAGGGAGCCGTCGTAGTCTCCAGTCGTGCCAGCTATGAGATGGTGCAAAAATCGGCGATGTGTGGCGTTGAAATATTGTTTGCTGTGTCAGCAGCTACCGCGCTCGCCGTTGAGGTGGCAGAACGCTGCGGCCTGACGCTGGTGGGATTCAGCAAGCCAGGTCGTGCAATCATTTATAGCCATCCGCAACGCCTGTATCAGGCACAAATCACCTGACTGAATGTCTGACTCAGCGAAGGCCAGGCATAATGCTGAGCCGCGGCACTATCCGATATCAGTAATCCGATATCTGCCGGCTGAGCGTAGCAGTAACGGCTGGTGACCCCCAGTTTACTGTGGTCGGCCAGCAGGAAGAGCTGTTTCGCCTGGCGGGCCATCGCGCCGGCAATTGCCGCTTCCGCCAGAGAAAAACTGCTGGCACCTGTCAGGGCATCTACTCCTACCGGTGACAGCAGGGCCACATCTGCCTGGTAGCGGTGGATTTCGTTCACCGTGATCCCGCCATGAGTTTGTTGAGTTCCGGCTGACATGCTTCCCCCCAACAGAATCACTTCATGTTGCAGCTGATGGTCATTTTCCTCGGTTGCCGTCAGAACCAGTGCTGCCTGCAAGCTGTTGGTAATGATAGTGAGCCCGGACATGGTTCTGAGTTCGCGTGCCAGCAGGGTTGTAGTGCTGCCGGAGTCGAGGAATATCGTTTGTCCCGAATGTAACTGTTCAGTCGCACAGCGGGCAATGCTGCGTTTTTCCTTTTCCCGCGCGGCGTAACGTACAGGGAGCGGAGGTTCTGCCGGGGCATCTATCGCGACAATCCCGCCATGTACCCGGCGTGCCACACCTTGTTGTTCCAGCGCGATAATGTCACGGCGGGCAGTTTCTCTCGAGACGCCCAGCTCATTGATAATGCGTTCAGTGCTGACCTGATGATGAGTACTGATTAATGAGCGTATACGGTGTAATCGCGTTTCCTGCAACATAGGATTTCCTCAATGCAAACTGCGCCGGATGATAACAGTTGTCTCAGTGTATCGCAGCCCCGGCTAACCCGCATGTGTATTTTGTTGCTTTTGTGTATTTAGTTGCATTTTTCTGAAAATCAGCGATGATGAGCTCAGAGATGATTTCTTCCCGGCTTTCCCACTGATTATTGCGACAGGAGTAATTATGGTCACTCGTTCTACCATCATGGATACCAACAGCTTTCGGGCGGAACATGCCGCCTCACTGGATGCGGATACCCGCCATCTGACCGACAAACGAAGTAAAGTGTTGGGTGACTCTTATCGCCTGTTTTATCGTAAACCCGTACACCTGGTGCGCGGTGAAGGCCAGTATCTGTGGGATGCCGCCGGGGATAAATACCTTGATGTGTATAACAACGTTGCCAGTATTGGCCACTGTCATCCGGCCGTGATTGAAGCGGTCACTCAGCAGATGAAGATGCTGAATACTCATACCCGTTATTTGCATGAAGCTATCCTCGATTACAGTGAGGCTCTGCTGGCCACGGCGCCGGCAGAAATTAATAAAGCGATGTATATGTGTACCGGTTCAGAGGCTAATGACCTGGCTATTCGTGTTGCCCGTTCCTTTAGCGGCGGTACCGGTATTATAGTGACCAAAGAAGCCTATCATGGCACCAGTGACCTCACCTCCGGGGCATCGCCGGCGCTGGGCAGTGGTCAGCCACTGGCGGCAACCACCCGGTTGGTATCTCCCCCGGATGATTATCGTGTCGATGCCCCCGACCTTGGCGCCTGGTTTGCGGCCGAAATTCAGAAACAGATTGATGATATGGCAGCTCACGGGATCAAATTCGCCGGTTTTCTGGCAGACTCGATTTTTTCTTCGGATGGTGTGTTACCTAACCCGCGTGGTTTCCTGCAACAGGCAGTCGATGTGGTACACAAAAACGGTGGAATCTTTATTGCCGATGAAGTTCAGCCAGGTTTTGCCCGTACCGGTGATGCATTCTGGGGCTTTGGCCGTCATGGTGTAGTGCCGGACATTATTACCACCGGCAAACCGATGGGTAACGGTATTCCGGTCTCCGGGTTGCTGGCGAAAAGTGATGTTCTGGCAGCATTCAGTGATGATATTCCTTACTTTAATACTTTCGGCGGAAATCCGGTGGCGATGGCAGCCGCACAGGCAGTGTTACGGGTGATTGAGGAAGAGGGATTACAGGAACACAGCCGTGTGGTAGGGGCACAGCTGCTGGCTGAACTGCGTAAGCTGATGGACAGACACGAATGTATTGGGGATGTTCGCGGTGCCGGGCTGTTTATTGGCTTCGAGCTGGTAGAAGATCGTCACAGCAAGAGCCCGGATAAAACACTGGCACTTAACCTGATAGAAAAATTGCGTGAGCATCATGTACTGACGTCTGTCGCCGGGCCTTACGGAAATGTGCTGAAACTGCGTCCGCCACTGGCATTTCAGGTAGCCGACATTGACTGGCTGGTGGGAGCACTGGACAAGTCACTGACTGAACTTGGCCGCTGACAGGTAGCATAGTTCTGAGAAACTGCTGAAATTGTGCTATTTCAGCAGTTTTTTTTTACCGGAAAACAATTCCTTAGTGACCATAATGCACTGATTCTCCTTTTCCCGATCAATTATTTAACTATAATATAAGCCAGTGCTTATGCAGTACGTCCCTTCGGATGTGCTGTCCTTACATTAGAATGGAGAGGTTGAACATGAGTTATTCACTACCATCCCTGCCTTACGCTTATGACGCGCTGGAGCCGCATTTCGATAAGGAAACGATGGAAATCCATCACACCAAACATCACCAGACTTATGTTAATAATGCCAATGCAGCGCTGGAAGGTACTGAATTCGCTGCTCTGCCGGTAGAAGAACTGATCACTAAACTGGATCAGGTTCCGGCAGATAAAAAAACCGCGCTGCGTAACAATGCCGGTGGTCACGCTAACCACAGCCTGTTCTGGAAAGGCCTGAAAACCGGGACTACCCTGCAGGGTGACCTGAAAGCCGCCATCGAGAAAGATTTTGGCAGCGTAGACAAATTCAAAGAAGAATTTGAAAAAGCGGCTGCAACCCGCTTTGGTTCCGGCTGGGCGTGGCTGGTGAAAAAAGGTGATAAACTGGCGGTCGTTTCTACTGCTAACCAGGACAGCCCACTGATGGGTGAAGCTGTCGCCGGTGTTTCCGGTTTCCCTATCCTGGGTCTGGATGTGTGGGAGCACGCTTATTACCTGAAATTCCAGAACAAACGTCCTGATTACATCAAAGCATTCTGGAACGTTGTTAACTGGGATGAAGCTGCAGCGCGTTTTGCTTCAGCAAAATAATCTGACGCGTTTCTGACGGTAATTTTACCGTTGGTCACTGATACCGGTAGCCTGAGTGCTGCCGGTTTTTTTTATGCTGCATTTATCCGGCTGACGAAAAATCGGGTTGCTTTTTTCCTGTGTGAAAGGTGTTAATCACCACTTCCTGCCTTACCGTAAACAGACTGTCTGTTAATGAAATGCCATCACTCCTTACGAAAAATAAACACAAGGTAAACGTTACTCATATTTTGCCTGGTGTCCGCCGGTACCTGTTCCTGATTGTACTTTCGTTGAATTTGCTTCAGTTAGGCTCAGGCGGATTGATTCCGGACCCTGGCATTTGGTATGTCTGAACTTATTAATGACTCACTGAAAAAAAATAACATCTCACTACTCTGGTCAGTGATCAGTGGCAAATATCGCCCGGATAGGGCCTGGAGGAGCAAATCCTTCAGCCTTAAGTTTCTGCTGCGCTGCTGCTGTTATCCCGCGGTCAGCTACCGTTATCTGAATTCTCTGACCACACTGGAGTTATTTCCGTCGCTGCTTGAGCGGCAGGGATTGCTACCGGCGAAAATACATCGCCCTTATCTAAGTGCCGGATTAGGTGTCCGGCAACGAGCAGAGGCTATTGTCAGCCACTACCAGCTACTGTCGGGGCTGGAAAACCCACGTTTACGCCAATGGCTGACTCAGCCGTCGGCCACCCCGATGTTGCAATGGACAACTCAGGATGATCAACACTTTTCTCTGACCTGTGGCCCTGCCAGATTTGATCGGGAAGGTGAGGTCATGTTATGTCTCTACTACCAGCAACAGGTCGTGGCGATGATGACGTTTTCAGTGATCCAACTGAACGGTAAAAAAGTCCTGTTTATTGGTGGTTTACAGGGGCCCGGCAGCGAAGTATCACCCGATATTATCCGTCAGGCTACCCGCGCCAGTTTTGGTGTGTTTCCAAAAAGATTGTTGATGGATGTGATTTTCTGGTTATCGGCGGCTGGAAAAATTGATGGCATTCAGGCTGTCAGCGAAAAGAGCCATGTATTTTGCAGCCTGCGTTACCGCTACAGCAAGCAGGATAAGTTTTTTGCCAGCTACAGTGAATTCTGGGAAAGCCTGGGGGGCTGGCAAAACAGTTATGGGAATTACGATTTACCTTTGCAGGTGCTACGTAAACCTCTGGAAGAGGTCGCCAGTAAAAAACGGGCAGAATACCGGCGTCGTTATCAGTTGCTCAGCGAGCTGCATCAGCAGTTTAACGACGCGCTGGAGATGTCCCACGGATAGCAGAATCGTGGCGGCTCAGAAGGCTTTTTTAGCAAAACCGGTGACTTCATTGAGGCCCATTTCACGGCCAAGGGCAGTCATCGGGTGAACAATAACAATTCCACGGGCGGTTTTTTTCAATGCACCCAGATTTGCCTGCTCTTTCTTTGTGATGGCCCGACGGAAGGGCAGTTTTTCCAGTTTTTGAGCCTCAGTGCTAAGTTTTTGTTCGCGAACATTCCGCAGACGGGTAATTTCAGTTTCCAGCGTCTGCATTTCCTGCTGAATTTCCCCCAGCTTTTCCATATCACCGGCAGTAATCAGCGCCTGTGACTTGTGGTTAAGTGCATCCAGCAGATCGCTCAGACGTTTAATCTCAGCTTTTTCTTGTTCTTTCATTGTTGACTCCTGTTAATCAGCGGGCAAGGATACACCAAAATTCCAGAGGACTTAACCAGAACCGTCTGTCGGATGGATATGATGGCATAGCTTAGCATGGTTGCCGGGGGAATGGCCCCTTTATGCTGAACTGCAAAAAGGGGCGGAGTGAGAATCAGAAGAAGCTGAACGGGTATTCTGCAAACACACGGATCTCGTTACCGCTGGTGTTGTAGTCAGCAGCATCTCCTGATACACGCAGAATGGAGTAACGCAGTTTCAGTGTCAGATTTTTTGCTGCGCCGCTCTGCACGGTGTACTGGATCTGATTAAACAGTTCATGTTCATGGCCATTGCTGGTCTGGCTGGTTTTAATATTGTCACCACGAACATAGGCGATGTTGTAGGCCAGTCCCGGGATCCCCAGACCTGCAAAGTCGATGCCATAGGCAGCTTGCCAGGAGCGCTCCCCTTTGCCATTAAAGTCTGACCAGTAGGAGTTGTCCAGCCAGATACTGTTGCCACCGTCACCGACGCCGCCCTGATCGCGGTATCCACCATACTGGTAACCGGTACTACCGTCGCTCTGTTGATAAGCCAGTTTAAAGGTATGAACCCACCAGGTATAATTTGCCGCCAGGCTCCAGATAGTGTTACTACGTCCGGTATCAAGCTGGCTGGCATATTTCTTTGTTAAGCGGGAATTATAACCATTGAAATTGACTGCCAGAGATTGTTCGGCTGCCAGCGGTTGTTTATAACTCAGACCCAGATACTGCTTGCTAAGCGTTTGTTTGACGTTCGACGCGTAAAACGAGCCACTGAACTGATCGTTAAACTGGTAGCTGGCCCCTCCGAATGACAGACTTTTCAGGCCACTGTTATGCCGGTCATCACTTTTACGTTGTTCATCGGTCAGATAACCGGCATTCACTTCCAGCCCACGGATCTCTTTGGAGGTGATCATCGCTCCGGTGAAGGTTTCTGCCAGCAGGCGTGAATTATCGGCAGAGACTACCGGCAGCTCGGGGCGTTGAGTACCGTAGCTGATGACGGTATCAGAAATGCGCATTTTTGCTGTTGCGCCAAATTTTGCCAAATCAGATTTTGCTTTACCATCATGGCCCTGTTTAAAGAAATCGATACCGCCCGCACCGCTTCTGCCGCGACCACCATCCAGACGCACCGCATACTGACCAATAGCATCAAAACCAAAACCCACAACCCCCTGGGTATAACCCGATTGCCAGTTAGCGATAAGGGCCTGGCCCCATTCGTCACGATCACGGACTCCCTGAGCTTTATAGTGACGGTTAATATAAGCATTACGTAACAGAACATCGAAATGGCTGTCGGCAATAAAACCGTTACTTTGTGATTGATCGCTCGCCAGAGCCGGGGCCATGCATAATATCCCACAGAGAATCACTGGTATTTCTTTTTTCACTTTTTATTGTGCCTTTATTTTTTATAAAATAGATCTGTCTCTGGTGACCACATATTCCGCTGTCGTCATACCAAAGAAATTTATTGTGTAAGCTGATAGATTACCGCGAAGGATTTTATTACGCTTATAAATTAATTAACAGCCTTTTATCTGCCGACAGAGATGACTAACCCTCTGTTTAAATTCCGGAAAACGCTCTTTTTGTTAAGACTAAGATAAAATATAAGGTAAACCGGTGAGTGTACAGAATGATTAATAATAAACCCCGGGAAATTTGGATAATCATCCGGGTAATTTCTGGTTGTTTATTATCAGAAAAAACTCACTGTTCGGGGACAGAAAAAAGATAGTCCCCGCGATAGCGGGGAGCTGGCAGTATTACTGAACGTTGCTGATGGCGGTTTTTAGCTGAACCAATACCGGGGCTGCACTGGCGATGTCTGAGACCAGTGTGTTGTACTGTTTCACCTGGTCCTGGGTTGCAAACTGAACATTGTTATTAGCAAAACTCACGCTGTTGTTTTGTGCCTGCAGGAAATCACCGGTATCGATAACGGAGCGGCTAAGGGCCTGCAGTTGTGGCAGTAATGGCAGCACACTATTGGCCGGCTGAGTGACTACTTTTGCATAGGCGGCATCATAGGTTTTTTGCAGGTCGGCAGGTAACTTCAGTGATGACTTACTGCTGTCGGCCAGATTGCGGGCATTTTGTACCTGCTGAGTGACTACATTCAGGGCTCCTGCAGCCTGACGCAGGGTGTCACGGTGTGACTGATAGTCGGCAGGCACTTTAATTGCCGATAATTCATCGGTGACCGGACGGATACCGTCGTTAATCGCCTTGTTTAGCTGCTGAGAAAAACCATAAAGGATGGCATAATCGCCGGCAAAATTGCCGAAGTTTTTTTTCTGATTTTCACTCAGCGTGGGTAGCTGTGAACCACTGCGCATGACTGTATTTTGCAGAAAATCACTGAATGCCTTGCTTTGCCCGGCTTCTTTATCACCGCAGCCTGCAAGCTGGAAAACCATAATCACTGTGGCCAGCAGTATTCCGGACTGCTTCGCAACACGTAAAATGCCTGACGCCATAAGGAACGGACTCCTGTTATTCGACGACCTGTAATATTTACAGGCAGAGAGACCACAAGGATAGTGCAAAGCGCAGCTCCCGCCAACGGGGAATTAGGCAGAAAAAGTGCGGCATATCATCTTTCTGTCTTATCAACCGGTCAGCGGGCCGGACAGATATTTTTCTGCCTGATGTGTAAACCAACTGGCGGGCATATTGTAGGGGGGCTGGCATAACCGCGCAATGGCGTGGCTTATCTGTGCCTCGGCCTGTTGCCAGAGCCCCGGATCTCCGTCGCGCAGTAACTCTATCTGTATCTGCTTTTCTACCAGATATACCGGGGCAAATTCCGGATCGTTATCGACAATATCTTTTGTGTTATCAATGATATCTGCCAGTTTTATGGTTTGTGCTTTGGCGCAGGCTTTGGCTGTGTGCTGCAGATGGCGTTGTTTTTTTTGTAGCCGGGTGTCATTTTCGGAAGTCTGAGGGTTGGTGAGCATTTCTACCAGAACCGCGACTTCCTGGCCGAACAGCTGCTGTAACTGGCCAAAAGTGGTCGGGGTATCTTCCAGAGTATCATGCAGCCAGGCCGCTGCCAGCATTGCCTCATCAGCTCCTGTATGACGAATCAGTTCGGCGACTGCCTGGGGATGTACAATATAGGGAGCATTGCTGTATTTGCGTTTTTGATCTGCCTGATGGTGAACCTGGCGGGCAAACAACTTTGCTTTTTCTTCCAGTGAATAATGCATAGGTCCTCTCCAGGCCATTATTTAGAATCTGACTATAGAATGCCGGCAACAGATTCAGCAAGTGGAGAATAATAGTTTTTAGTATCAGACGAATGGATAATATTAATTTTATTTAATTTTTAGTGTATTCCGGAATATTCCGTATATTTCATAATATTTAAAGTTATGTCGAACTCCGGGAGGGATTCGGACTCTGAGTTAAATATATTTTCTCACGTCCGATATTCCGGAATTTAATAATGAATAAAATCAAATTGTTAACGAATAGCCAACTCTGCTGGATATTGGCAGTGTATATCGGACTATTACTTAACTGGTCGGTTTTTAATCGCAGATTTCAGGGGCTATGGTTATGGTCAGACGGCCACTGGCTGAAATGGTCATCTGCGGCAGCCGAAATAGTCGCTGCGCTACTCACCAGTTTTGTTATTTTTCGGATGTTATCGTTGGGTGGTAAGTTGTTTTTCCGGATCTCTGCTTCACTGGTGGTGGTGATTTCCGTGGCGTCGGCATATTACATGATGGTCTTTAATGTAGTTATCGGTTACGGGATTATTGCCTCGGTACTCACGACGGATACTGACCTTTCGAAAGAGGTGGTGGGATATTATTTTTATCTGTGGCTGGTTCTGGCCAGTGCCGGACCACTGTGGTTAATATGGTACGGCCGGCTGGAAGGAAATTTATTAGAACAAGTGACCAGCCGCAGGCAATCTTTTCGGGCACTGGCGGGACTGGTGGTCTGTATTGCATTGGTATGGCTGCCGTTACGTTTGCTGGATCAACAGTACAAGCACCGTGAACATCAAACCAATGTTGATCTCCCCAGCTATGGCGGAATGGTGGCGCACTCTTATCTTCCGGTGAACTGGTTGACTGCTACCGGATTGTTTGGCTGGTCAAAACTGGATGAAGAGTTATCCGGCGATGATCTGTTCGATCCAGCCCGCCATTTTACCTACCAGGCCCCGAAAGGTATTGATGATACCTATGTTGTCTTTGTTATCGGGGAGACGACCCGTTGGGATCACATGGGACTGTTAGGCTATCAAAGGAATACCACACCACTTCTGTCGAAAGAAAAAAATCTGGTGGCTTTTAAAGGTGAATCCTGTGATACCGCGACCAAGCTGTCATTACGTTGTATGTTTGTCCGCGAAGGAGGGGCCGCTAATGACCCGGGCAGAACCTTAAAAGAACAAAATGTATTCGCGGTGATGAAGAAACTGGGGTTTAGCTCCGATCTGTATGCCATGCAAAGTGAAATCTGGTTCTATGGGCTGACCGATGTCGATAATATGGCTTTCCGTGAGCAGATAGGTTCTGAGCCGGTTAATAATGGTAAGCCGGTAGATGATTTGCTATTGCTTCCGAAATTACAGCAATCCTTGCAGGGACACCCACAGGGACATCATCTGGTGATACTGCATACTAAAGGTTCTCATTATCTCTATTCGCAACGATATCCACGGAGTTTTGCCGTATATAAGCCCGAATGCCTCGGTGTCGATGATTCTTGTTCAAAAGAGCAGTTGATTAATTCATTTGATAATTCAATAAGTTATGTAGACTTTATGCTCGAAGGGGTACTGAGTCAGCTACGGGATAAGAAGGCTATCGTGTTTTATGTTGCAGATCATGGGGAGTCAATCAGTAGCAATACGCATTTCCATGGAACCCCCCGTGAGATGGCACCCGCTGAGCAATTTCGTGTACCTGTGCTGGTGTGGGCTTCTGACAAGTATCTGGTGGATGATGCTAACCGTCAGAGGTTTACATTACTTCAGCAACAGGCGAAAGACGGTATTATTCTCCATCACCGGGAGTTATATGACTCGTTGCTGGGTTGCCTGGGATACACGTCACCGGATGGTGGCATTAATCCGAAGAATAACTGGTGCCGCCAGTCATCCGTTGATAAATCAGTCAGATAGTCCTGAGTTCATATGTGCTGATAATAAATGGTGCGGCTGAAGGCTGCTTTTTAGTCAATCAGCGGCTGATTTGCTAAAAAGCGGTTGACGCTGTCTGAGTGCGGCAGTAATATTCGCCCCCATCGGCGAGTAGCGCAGCTTGGTAGCGCAACTGGTTTGGGACCAGTGGGTCGGAGGTTCGAATCCTCTCTCGCCGACCATTTTCAAAGAAACCCGCTTCCAGCGGGTTTTTTTACGTCCGGAGTTTGAAGAGGATGAGAACCTCCGAAGGAGGTTTGAGCCGAGCGAAGCGAGACAACGTTGCGTTCGCAACGGCCCGAAGGGG
>Ga0157363_1000045_pt1 | contig 100630 bp, 103 predicted proteins | sample AttsexASBM1_FD_111477 | JGI IMG/M metagenome (GOLD analysis project Ga0157363, IMG submission 111477) | Fungus gardens microbial communities from leaf cutter ant in Ribeirão Preto, State of São Paulo, Brazil - Atta sexdens ASBM1 | ecosystem: Host-associated > Fungi > Mycelium > Unclassified ...
ATCCAGTGGCCCGCACCGCAGACGATGAAACGTCTGGTGGCGCTGGCCGTCATGCTGTTCGTGTATGGCTGGCTGTTTGAACGTCTGGGGTTCCCGCTATCCACCGCGCTCCTGACCTTCGGCATCGGCATGCTGTTTGGCGCGCGCTGGTGGGCCGCCGTCCTGTCCGGCGCGGTTATGGGGTGGGCGCTGTTTTACGCCTTTGACCATCTGCTGGATGTCACCCTGCCGGCTGGCAGCCTGATGAGCTAAGGAGAGAAAAATGGATATCTGGTCTTTTCTCATGCAGGGTTTTGCCGTTGCCATGACACCGCAAAACCTGCTGATTGCCTTAACTGGCTGCTTTATCGGAACGATTGTTGGCCTGCTGCCCGGTCTGGGTCCGATCAACGGCGTGGCCATTCTGATGCCGCTGGCCTTTGCGCTGCACCTGCCTGCGGAGTCTGCCCTGATTTTACTGGCAACGGTGTATCTGGGCTGTGAATACGGCGGACGCATCTCGTCGATACTGCTCAATGTGCCGGGCGACGCTGGCGCGATTATGACCGCGCTGGATGGCTACCCCATGGCACAGCAGGGAAAAGCGGGCGTAGCGCTGTCTGTCTCTGCCGTGAGTTCGTTTGTCGGCTCCACCATTGCGATTATCGGCATCATCCTGTTCGCCCCGCTGCTGGCGCGCTGGTCGCTGGCGTTTGGCCCGGCGGAGTATTTTGCGCTGATGGTGTTTGCCATTGCCTGCCTGGGCAGCATGATGAGCCAGAATCCGCTCAAGTCATTTCTGTCCGCCCTGATTGGCTTAAGCATGGCGACCGTTGGCGTGGATGCCAACACCGGCGTTTACCGCTTTACCTTTGACAGCGTTCACCTCTCCGACGGCATTCAGTTTGTCGTGGTGGTCATTGGCCTGTTCTCGGTGAGCGAAATTTTGCTGATGCTGGAATCCACCCATACGGGACAAAAGGTGGTGCGCGCCAGTGGCCGCATGATGTTCAACATGAAAGAAGCCGCCCAGTCGACCGGGGCGACGCTGCGATCATCGTTTATTGGTTTCTTTGTCGGTGTCTTGCCCGGAGCCGGTGCCACCATCGCCAGCGCAATCGCCTACATGACAGAGAAAAAAATCAGCGGCAGCGACCAGTTTGGTAAGGGCGATATTCGTGGTGTTGCTGCGCCGGAAGCCGCCAACAACGCTTCGGCGTGCGGATCGTTTATTCCGATGCTGACGCTGGGCATTCCGGGCTCTGGCACCACCGCGGTGATGGTCGGCGCGTTGACGTTATATAACATCACGCCCGGTCCGGCGATGTTTACCGAACAGCCGGATATCGTCTGGGGGCTCATTGCGGCGCTGTTAATTGGCAACGTGATGCTGCTGATTATGAACATCCCGATGATCAACGTGTTCGCGCGTATGCTGACCATTCCGCTGTGGTTTCTGGTACCGGCCATTGCCGCCATTTCTGCGGTTGGCGTTTACGCCGTACACAGCACCACCTTTGACCTGCTGTTGATGGTCGGGCTTGGTGTTTTTGGCTATATCCTGCGAAAAATGGACTTTCCGATGTCACCGCTGATCTTAGGTTTCGTGTTGGGCGAAATGCTGGAGCAGAACCTGCGCCGTGCGCTGTCTATCAGCAATGGTGAAATGGCGATTTTGTGGGAGAGCCCGATTGCCAAAGTGCTGCTGATCCTGGCCGTGGCGGTATTGATTGTTCCGTTTGTATGGAAACGTCTGCGCCGTAAAGCCACGCCTGCGCATCAGTAAGTAAATCTTTGGTTGAAACACATCAGCCCCGTGGATTTCCAGGGGGCTTTTGTTATCATAGCGTATTCTGTTTCCGGCGCACCCCACGCTAGTCTGTTTTCCAAGGAATCCGCCATGCAACCTGTCAGCGGCCCCGGTGTGCCGGTCGGCGATCGTTCATCTGTTAATCCCCAAACTGACACTTCACGTCCGGGCAGCGTTGCCGGTGAACAACCGCTGTCGCCTGCCCAGCGTACGACGCTTGAGCGTTTGATTGTGCGCATCATGTCCCTCAGCACGTTAAAAGCGCCGGAGCTCTGGGCTGGGCTGCGCCATGAAGTGGGTGTGAAGAGTGAAGCGGAACTGCAGTCGCGCCACTTCCCGGCTGCCGAGCAGTTTCTCAACGCCCGCCTGGCGCAGGTGCAAAATGGCCATGCCACACGTCAGCTGATGACGCAACTGACCGAATTGCTGCCGAAAGGAAACAATCGTCAGGCTGTCAGTGATTTTATCCGTCAGCAGTTTGGTCAGACGGTGCTGAGTGCCCTGACGCAGGACCAGCTGCGTCAGGTGTTAACCATGCTGCAAAATGGTCAGATGGCAATCCCCCAGCCGCAACAGAGTCGCACCAGCGATCGCTCTCTGCTGCCCGCCGAACACCAGGCGCTGAATCAGCAGATCGTCCGCCTGGCGGCCGCCACCGGCGAATCCAGCGGCAAAATCTGGACGGCGGCGCTGAAGCTGGTGAACCTGACCAGTGGCGATCCGATTCCTTCACGCCATTACCCGTTACTGACTCAGTATCTCCAGGTGCGTCAGACGCTGAGCCAGCACAGCGCGCCAACGCTGCAGCTGATTGAAAGCTCACTGAAACATCCTCTGGACAAGCGTGAGCAGCAGATGCTGGAGGATTACAGCCAGCAACGGTTCCAGGCTACCCCGCAGACGGTGTTGACGCCGACCCAGACGCAGGACCTGCTTAACTTCCTGTTTTCACGGCGTGCAGAGCGAGCCCATGAGCAGGCGCTGGCCGACAGTGAGTTGAATCCGCACCCCATCTGGGCACCGATTTCCGCCTCGCTGCCGCCCGCGCTGAAACCGCTGGCTGAGCGCCCCTTACTGGCCGCGGTCGTCGGGCTGATCGTACTGGCCTTTCTGCTCTGGCTGGTGCTGTAAATCAGCAACCACAGGATGCCGCAGCCGTTGTCTGCGGCCATTCGCCCGCCTCATCGCCCCATGCCATGGGGTGACCATCCCGCTTCCAGAAATCCAGCCCGCCAGTCAGCTCTTTCACCTGAAAGCCCAACAAGGCTAACTGATGCGCCGCTTTGGTTGAGCCATTGCAGCCAATCCCATCGCAGTAGGTGACGTACACTTTATTACGATCCAGGCGGGCCGTGCTGGCTTCGTTCATTTCCCGGTGCGGGAAAGAGATCGCGCCACAGATATGACCGCCGCGATATGCCTCTGCCTGGCGCGCATCCACGACCACAATCCCCTGAACCTGACGGGAAAGATCCTCAGCCAGATCCCAGGCATCGGTGTAATACGCCAGTTTAGCCTGCAGATACGCCACGCTTTGCGACGGTGAGGCGGGAGGGAAACGTAAAACGGATGACATCGGCATTTCTCCTGTTGTGTGATGACGGCAGTGTACGGCAAAGTGGATGCCTGACTAAGACCCATCTGCACCTGTTGATAAGACCATTATGTCGTCACCGCTTCTGCAACTGTTTCATCATCAGACCACGGGCGGTCTGCGTGACCGCCTGTGCGCCACGCTGCGTCAGTGGATAGAAACCGCGCACCTTCAGGCCGGACAGAAACTGCCCTCTACACGTCAGCTGGCCACGGATTTAACGCTGTCACGCGTGACGGTGGAAGCGGCTTACGCCCAGCTCGAAAGCGAGGGTTATCTGCGGCGGGAAACAGGCCGGGGCAGTTTTGTTGCCATCACTCTCCCTGACAAAGCTCCCCGCATTCGCGCCAGCCGCATGGCCCGGTTGTCACGACGCGGCCAGCAGGTCCTGGCGACAGGCGGCTGCCAGGACGCGCCGTTTCCCTGTGCGTTTGCAGCGGGTTCTCCGGAGTTGCGGGCGTTTCCTCATGCGGTCTGGCGGCGGTTAACCGCACGTATCCAGCACAGCGAAGGCCAGAGCGTGATGGGCTATGGCGATCCGTCAGGCTATATGCCACTGCGCCACGCGCTGGCTGATTACCTTGCGTTGTCGCGCGGCATTCACTGCCAGCCTGAGCAGGTCGTGATTCTGACCAGCTCGCAGCAGGCCCTTCAGCTACTGGCGCTGATGCTGGTCGACCCTGGCGATAACGTGTGGATGGAGGAGCCGGGTTATGCGGGCGCACGCAACGCCTTTCTGGCTGCGGGTGCCCGCGTGAGCGGAATAAGTGTGGATGGCCAGGGCGCCGTCCCTCAGCCTGGCGCGGCAAAGCTGATGTACCTGACGCCCTCCCATCAGTATCCGACAGGTGTTGCCTTGAGTCTGCCACGTCGTCTCGCCTGGCTCGACTGGGCTCGCCGCAACGGTAGCTGGCTCATCGAAGACGATTATGACAGTGAGTTTCACTATGATGAGCGCCCCGCTCCCGCGCTGCACGCACTCGACAGGGATCAGCGGGTGATAACCTTAGGCACGTTTTCAAAATCCCTGTTCCCGTCCCTGCGCCTGGCATGGATGGTCGTGCCCGAGGCGCTGGTGGAACCCTCGGGTCGCGTACGCAGCATTCTGGATGGTCACAGCGCCCTGCTTCCCCAGGCGGTGACCGCCGCGTTTATGCAGCAGGGGCACTTCGCCAGTCATCTGCGCCTGATGCGTCAGCTTTACCAGAGCCGTCGCGATCGCTTACTGGAACAGATTGAACAGCGTCTGACGCCGTGGCTCACCCCCTTTCCCTGTCCGGGCGGACTGCAACTGGCTGTTAACCTGTTACAGGGGGATGAAGGCGCTTTGACCGTACAGGCGGCAAACGCGGGCTTACTGTTACCCCGGCTCAGCCCGCTGTATAGCGAAAAAACAAACCGGCAAGGCTGGATATTAGGTTTTGCGGCGCTCACGCCGGATGAAATTGTGGCGGGATGTGACAGTCTGGTCAGGCTGCTGTCACGCAGCGCATCCCGTCAACGTGACTAATGGACCGAAACAAAAAAGGCCGGCAATCGCCGACCTTTTGGATGTGTGTGCGTCATGCTGCGCGCAACATGACGCTTCGCCACACTTATGCCTGGTATTTACGCAGGGTCAGGGTGGCGTTGGTGCCGCCGAAACCAAAGCTGTTAGACATCACGGTGGTAAGGGCTTTTTCCGTCGGCTCTGTCACGATGTTCATGCCTTCTGCCGCGGCGTCCAGCGAGCTGATGTTAATGCTTGGGGCGATAAAGCCGTGCTCCAGCATCAGCAGTGAGTAAATCGCTTCCTGCACACCCGCCGCCCCCAAGGAGTGGCCGGTCATGGCTTTGGTCGCAGAGATGTACGGTGTGTTTTCGCCAAACACTTCACGAATAGCACCCAGCTCTTTGACATCGCCCACTGGCGTAGAGGTACCATGGCTGTTCAGATAGTCGATTGGCGTGTCCACGCCCTGCATCGCCATCTTCATGCAGCGTACAGCGCCTTCACCTGACGGTGCGACCATATCAGCACCATCAGAGGTGGCACCGTAGCCCACGATTTCAGCATAGATGTGCGCGCCACGAGCCAGCGCATGCTCCAGCTCTTCCACCACGACCATACCGCCGCCGCCTGCGATAACGAAGCCGTCGCGCTCGTTGTCATAGGTACGTGACGCTTTTTCTGGCGTGTCGTTGTAACGGGTCGACAGGGCGCCCATCGCATCGAACTCACAGGCCATTTCCCAGCACAGCTCTTCGCCGCCGCCGGCAAAAACGATATCCTGCTTGCCCAGTTGAATCTGCTCAACCGCGTTACCAATACAGTGTGCAGAGGTCGCACAGGCTGAACTGATAGAGTAGTTTACGCCGTGGATTTTAAACGGTGTGGCCAGGCAGGCAGAAACACCGGATGCCATCGCCTTGGTCACCACATAAGGGCCAACGGCTTTCAGGCCGCGTGGGCTGCGCATCGCATCCGCGCCAAAAACCTGAAAACGTGGAGAACCGCCGCCGGAACCTGCAATCAAACCTACGCGAGGGTTGTTCTGGTAGGCTTCGTTGCTCAGGCCAGAATCTTTGATAGCTTCTTCCATTGACAGGTAAGCATAGATGGACGCATCACTCATGAACCGCACAATTTTGCGATCAATGAGGCCGGTGGTATCGAGTTTAACGTTACCCCAGACGTGACTACGCATGCCGGAATCTTTCATCTCCTGGGAAAAAGTGATGCCTGAGCGGCCTTCACGCAGAGATGCCAGCACCTCTTGCTGGTTATTACCAATACTGGAAACGATCCCTAAGCCAGTAATCACAGCACGTTTCATTCAATCTTCCTCAACACTTCTGTTATTTGACGAGCACTCTAGCTTACACTTGTACGCCGAACAAGTCCGATCAGCCAATTCCTTTGTAAATTTGCGTCATCTTCCCCCGGCCGATAAACTCCTGCCATTCCCTGAAAAATGAGCCTTTACTGTGAAACTGTCTCCGGTTGAACATGCCCAACTGAGCTGGAATGAACAGGGTACACCTGTTTCCCGAGCCTTCGGCGACGTCTACTTTTCCAACGACAATGGTCTGGAAGAGACGCGCTACGTGTTTCTGGGTGGCAATGATTTCCCCCAACGATTTCACCACCACCCACGCGACCTGCTGATTGTGGCCGAGAGCGGCTTCGGCACCGGCCTTAACTTTCTTACGCTCTGGCAGGCGTTTGACCAGTTCCAGCGTCATCATCCCGATGCGGCGCTGAAGCGACTGCATTCCATCAGCTTTGAAAAATTTCCGTTGACCCAGGCCGATCTGATGGCGGCCCATCAGCACTGGCCTGAACTTGCGCCCTGGGCCGACCAACTCCAGCGTCAGTGGCCACAGGCCCTGCCCGGCTGCCAGCGGCTGTTATTCGATGCCGGCCGCATCACGCTGGATCTGTGGTTAGGCGATATTAATGCGCTAATTAATAATTTTGATGACAGTCTGCATCGTCAGGTCGACGCGTGGTTTTTAGATGGCTTTGCGCCGTCGAAAAATCCCGATATGTGGACGCCGGAACTGTTTCAGTCGATGGCGGCGCTGGCCCGGCCAGGGGGCACATTTGCCACCTTTACGGCCGCCGGTTTCGTACGTCGTGGCTTGCAGGAAGCGGGCTTTGCGGTCACGCGCCGTAAAGGATTTGGTCCAAAACGGGAAATGCTGTGCGGCTCGCTTGAACAGGCACCAGCACAGTGCCCGCGCCAACCCTGGTATGCCCGGCCTGCGCCGTCTGAAAAAGAGGTTGCTCTGGTGGGCGGCGGTATCGCCAGTGCGACACTGGCCCTGGCTTTACTGCGCCGCGGCTGGCGCGTTACGCTGTATTGCGCCGACGAAGCCCCCGCGCTGGGCGCATCCAGCAATCGTCAGGGCGCACTGTACCCTTTGCTTAATCAGCACGATCCGGCGCTTGCCACCTTTTTCCCCGCCGCCTTCACGTTTGCCCGTCGCCTGTATGACGCGCTGGATCTGCCGTTCGAACACGACTGGAGCGGCGTCCTGCAGCTCGGCTGGGACGATAAAAGTGCCAGCAAGATTGAACAGATGCTGGCGATGGGATTACCTGAAGAGATTGCCCATGGCGTGACGCAACAGGAAGCCGAGGCGCTGGCGAAGGTTGCGCTGCACTGCGGCGGCATCTATTACCCGATGGGCGGCTGGTTAGCCCCGGCCGAACTGACCTCTTCCCTGCTGTCCAGGGGCGAGCAACTGGGATTGCGTGTACACTGGCTGCATCGCGTCACCGCGCTCAGTCAGAATGCGCAGGGCTGGACGTTAACCTTTAGCGAACAGCCCGATGTGCATCACGCTGCCGTGGTGCTGGCGAACGGCCATCACCTCACCGACCTGCCCCAGACCGACGCGCTGCCCGTGTATCCGGTGGCCGGTCAGGTCAGCCATGTTCCCGTATCGCCTGCGCTGTCGGCGCTCAGGACGGTGCTCTGCTACGATGGCTATCTCACGCCCGCCAGTCCCCAGTTTGCGACGCACTGTATCGGGGCCAGCTATCACCGGGGCGAGACCTCCACCGCCTTTCGTGAAGCGGATCAGCAGGAGAATCACCGCCGCCTGCAGCATTGCCTGCCGCACAGCGACTGGGTTAATGCGGTGGATGTCAGTCAGAACGCAGCGCGCAGCGGCGTACGTTGTGCCACGCGGGATCACTTACCGATGGTGGGCTGTGCGCCGGATTACGCAGCAACGCTTGCGCTTTATGCCGATCTGGCGCAGCAGAATGCCCGCGGAGCGGCGATCCCAGCGGCGCCGTACTTTCCCGGCCTTTATCTGTTCGGCGCACTTGGCTCGCGCGGGCTGTGCAGCGCACCGCTGGCGGCAGAAGTCCTGGCGGCACAGCTGAGCGGCGAACCTCAGCCGCTGGATGCCAGCACGCTGGCGGCGCTGAATCCTAATCGTTACTGGGTCAGAAAGCTGCTGAAGGGCAAAAAAGCGGGGAAATAGCACCAGGGCGGCATGCCGCCCTGCTCACTCAGGCAGTCTGCTGACGCGCCTGTAAAAACAGATTATCCCACATGCCAATGACCAGCGCCTGATCCCGTGGCGATAACTCTCCGGCGGCAATGGCATTTTGCAGGCTGCGGGTAACCTGAATCTGCAGCGCCTGCGGCGTGTGGTCATCCAGTTGCTCCACTTCCGCGACTGCCAGGGTTAAATGGCCACGCAGATAACCGCTGGCAAACAGCTCATCGTCACTGGCGTGCTCAACCATATCGTCAATCAGGGCCAGAATACGCGCTTCAAATTCTGCGATCATCTCAATTCCTCTGTTAAATAATCCCTTCTGCATTACACATCTTCCGGCCATGGAAACTGTGATGCGGTCAGAGAAGGCCTGCCATAAAATTCAGCCAGGGCTGAAATAAAGCGTGCGGGACGGGCAGGAATGCCCGACGCCAGGTAGCTCATGACCTGGGCATGAACTTTACGCTGAAAAGCAATGCGATCGGGCTCACAATCGCCATCGAGATTGTCACAACTGACATTGAAGGGAAAGCCTGCGGCAACGCAAAACATCCACTCCAGGGCCTGCGGCTTCACCTCAACCGATTCAAACTGGCTTTGCGTTTGCGCATCCCGCCCGTCCGGGCAATACCAGTAGCCAAAATCGACTAACTTGCGCCGGGCTTCACCGGCAATGCACCAGTGCGAAATTTCATGCAGCGCACTCGCGTAAAAACCATGGGCAAACACCACCCGGTTCCATGGTGATTCGCTGTCTGCAGGAAGATAAATCGGTTCATCATCGCCTTTAATTAGACGGGTCTGAAAGTCTTCGCTAAAGCAGCGGTCAAACAGCGTAATGAGCTGCGGGTAGTCATGTGTTGTCATTCAATATTCACGTAAAGTATTACAGATTCAGCGCCGCCAGCCAGGCCAGAACCTCACTGCCGTGGCTGTCCCAGAGCAATTTCATGCTCATGACCGCCGAAACGATCACCACCATCGGACGAATCAGCTTTTGCCCACGCGCCAGAACCAGCCTTGCGCCCAGTCGTGCGCCACAGACCGCGCCCAGCATCATGATCAGGCCGGTGCCCCACACCACTTTCCCGCCAAAGATAAAGAACAGCAGGCTGCCAAAATTTGAGGTGAAGTTAAGCAGTTTGGCATGCGCAGTCGCTTTCGCCAGGTTAAAGCCACACAGCGTCACAAAGCCCAGCGCATAAAACGAGCCAGCTCCCGGGCCAAAAAAACCATCATAAAAACCGATACAGCCACCGCCGATAAGGGCAAAAGGCAGCCCCCTGAGACGATGCACCCGGTCTTCCTCGCCAATGCGCGGCATTAACAAAAACCACATACCGATGGCGATCAGCAGCAGCGGCAGGATTTGCCGCAGGAAATCGGCCTGAAGATGCTGAATCAGCACCGCGCCGCCCACCGCGCCCAGAAAGGTCATGGCGATATTCAGCCGTTGCTCACGCAACGTAATGGCTCCCCGCCGTACAAAATACAGGCTGGCAGAGAAAGAGCCGCCGACCGACTGGAGTTTGTTGGTCGCCAGCGCCTGCGCCGGCGACAGCCCGGCCGCCAGAAGAGAAGGAAGCGTGAGCAAGCCACCGCCGCCCGCAATCGAATCAATAAATCCAGCCAGTAGCGCAATAAAAAACAGCAGGACAACCGCCAGCGGGCTGGCAATGAACCACTCCATGGGAACCCTTACAGTAAATGTTTATCCAGCAGCGCCTGACAGGCAGGCGGCAGCGGCGGGGGTTCACGCTTCACAGGCGCAGAACCCGGCTGCTTTGGCAGGAACCAGCTCTGCAACTCTGCCCCGCAGCCATCCCCGGGAGGCGGGGGAGCCTGCTCCTCACAATCCGGGCTGCCCTGTGGACAGCGCAAACGGACGTGCATATGGGCGCGGTGCGCGAACCAGGGCCGTACTTTATGTAACCAGCTTCGATCTGTACCCGCATCCGCGCAAAGCTGCTTTTTAATCGCCGGATTGACGAAGATGCGCGTGACATCTTCATCTTTCGCCGCCAGTTTAATCAGACTGGCGATTTCAGGCTGCCAGTGACGCGCAACGACGTTCCTGCCATCGGCGGCCACCAGATCCAGCGGCTGAGGTTTCAGTAACTGCTGTGCGCTCCAGCGGGTTTTCGGCAGTTGTAGCCAGATATCCACGTCGAGTCCGGTCTGGTGGCTGGCATGGCCGCTGCTGAAGCGTCCGCCGGCAGCCATGCCCATATCGCCAATCAGCACGTTGCCCAGTTGCAGATTGTGCGCCTGCATGGCCAGGCGCTGGATAAACAGAATCAGGTCGGGATGACCGAAATAGCGGCGCTGATCCTGACGCATGACCTGATAATCCGGTGAGTTAAGCGGCAGAGCCTGCGCGCCGACAATACAGCCGTTGGCAAAGCCGCCAATCGCATTCGGTGCACCCGCGACAGGGTGCTGAATACGCTGCCACGGCGTCGCCGCCAGGCTTGCCGCGCTGAGTAACAGCGCGCTGAGCATCAGCATCACTTTCATCAGGTTACCAACGTGGCACGGTGGAGTTGACATCGCCACACTGCGCACGCTGGCGCAGCAGATGGTCCATCAGCACAATTGCCATCATGGCTTCGGCAATCGGCACCGCACGAATGCCCACGCAGGGATCGTGACGGCCTTTCGTGATCATCTCCACTTCTTCCCCGTCGCGGGTGATGGTTTTGCCTGGCACGGTAATGCTGGAGGTCGGCTTCATCGCCAGATTGGCGCTGATAGTCTGACCGCTGCTGATACCGCCGAGAATGCCGCCTGCGTGGTTACTCTGAAAACCGTTAGCCCGAATTTCATCGCGATGCTGACTGCCGCGCTGATTCACCACGGCAAAGCCGTCGCCAATTTCAACGCCCTTCACGGCGTTAATGCTCATCAGCGCATGCGCGAGATCCGCATCCAGGCGATCAAAGACCGGTTCGCCCAGGCCCGGCGGGACATTTTCCGCCATGACCGTGACTTTGGCACCGACAGAATCGCCCTCTTTTTTCAGCGCGCGCATCAGTTCATCCAGCGCCTCAAGCTTATCGGCGTCCGGGCAGAAGAACGGATTCTCTTCAACGATGGTCCAGTCTTTAAGTTCACAGGCCACGTCGCCGATCTGCGCCAGATAGCCCCGCACCACGATCCCGTGCTGCATGTGCAGGTATTTTTTGGCGATGGCGCCCGCCGCCACGCGCATCGCCGTCTCACGTGCCGATGAACGGCCACCGCCGCGATAGTCGCGCGTACCGTATTTTTGTTCGTAGGTGTAATCCGCATGGCCGGGTCGGAACAGATCTTTAATGGCGCCGTAATCCTGCGAACGTTGATCGGTGTTCTCAATCAGCAAGCCAATCGAGGTCCCTGTGGTGACACCTTCAAACACACCTGACAGAATTTTGACCTGATCCGGTTCACGGCGCTGCGTCGTATAACGCGAAGTGCCCGGACGGCGGCGGTCCAGATCGTGCTGGATATCGGCTTCGGTCAACGGAATGCCGGGCGGCACGCCATCAACAATACATCCCAGAGCAATGCCGTGAGATTCGCCAAAGGTGGTGACGCGAAAGAACTGTCCGATGCTGTTTCCGGCCATTGAGATTCCTTGTTACGGTTAGAGGGGCGAACGCTCGCCCCTCTTTTTAGTCTTTATAGAATGAGAAATGGTGCTGTGCATCAACGATTTGCTGACGGGTGAGCATAAAGACACCGTCACCACCGTTGTTAAACTCCAGCCAGGTGAAAGGCACATCGGGATACTGCTCCATCATGTGCACCATACTGTTGCCGACTTCGCAAATCAGCACGCCGTTTTCGCTCAGGTAACCCGGCGCACAAGCCAGAATACGGCGGACCAGCTTCAGGCCATCGCTTCCGGCCGCCAGACCCAGCTCAGGCTCATGGTGATATTCGCCCGGCAGATCGTCCATATCTTCGGCATCCACATAGGGCGGATTGGTCACGATCAGATTGTATTGCACAGGCGGCAATTCGCGGAACAGATCGGCGCGAATCGGCGTGACATGGTGGATCAAACCATGCTCTTCGATATTTTGTTCCGCCACCGCCAGCGCATCGTGGGAGATATCCACCGCGTCAACTTCGGCGTCCGGGAAGGCGTAAGCACAGGCGATGGCAATACAGCCGCTTCCGGTGCACATGTCCAGAATATGACGCGGCTTTTCAGGGATTAAGCCGGCAAAACGGTTTTCAATCAGCTCCCCAATCGGCGAGCGGGGAACCAGAACGCGTTCATCGACATAGAATTCATGGCCGCAGAACCAGGCTTTATTGGTCAGATAGGCAACCGGGATGCGTTCGTTAACGCGACGAATGACGCGTTCGACAATGCGATGACGTTCACTGGCGGTCAGGCGGGCATTGCGCATGTCTTCCGGAATATCAAGCGGTAACCAAAGCGTGGGCAGAACCAGCTGGACGGCTTCGTCCCAGGGATTATCTGTGCCGTGTCCGTACCAGATGCCAGCCGCGGTAAAGCGGCTGACCGACCAGCGCAGCATATCCTGAATGGTGTGCAGTTCGTTCACTGCCTCATCGACGAAAATTTTGTCCACATAGCCCTCCGCAGGCCTTTAACTAAATCGGCCGATAGTTTGCCACGAAGCCGAGCAGAATTCAGCGCAGCAAGGTGAAAAAGCTGACAATTAATGACAGTAAACGGTAAGGTAATGGCTTCTGCTGTTAATCAGCCACCTCAGACATGATTCACGACCCATGCGTAAAAAACCGACCCTGAGCCAGGATGATCAAGCGCTGTTCCGTCAGTTAATGACTGGCACGCGAGAACTCAAACAAGATACTATCGTGCATAAGCCGGTAGTCAAAACCCGCGACGTGCCGGTTAAACGCCTGCTGTCTGAGCAAGCGGACAACAGCCATTATTTTTCCGATGAGTTCCAGCCGCTGCTGTCCACAGAAGGGGCGACGCGCTATGTCCGTGCGGACGTGAGCCATTTCGAGCTGAAAAAGCTGCGTCGGGGCGATTACACGCCAGAAATTTTTCTCGATCTGCATGGACTCACACAGATGCAGGCCAAACAGGAACTGGGCGCGTTGATTGCCGCCTGCCGTCGCGAACACCTTTTTTGTGCCAGCGTGATGACCGGACATGGTAAACATATTTTAAAGCAACAAACGCCGCTGTGGCTGGCCCAGCATCCCTGGGTAATGGCGTTTCATCAGGCACCCAAAATGTTTGGTGGCGACGCCGCGCTGCTGGTCCTGATTGAAGTCGAAGAGTGGCAACCGCCAGAGCTGCCTTGATATTCCTGCCCTGAGACGTCTTTTCCACCCCGCCGTTTCGCCCCGTTTCTTCCCCCCTTTGCCGGGGGAAACCGGTTTAACCGACGCCCGCTTTCTTTCACTTTTGCGCCTGTTTTTGGTCCTCTGTTCTGCCCGTTTTTGTTCAGACTGACGCAGACTATTTGCTTATGTAATTATTTATACTGAATACAATTTACTCGCTGCCGATAACGTCTAAGCATTTAGGCACATTACGTTTGATTATTTCGGCACATTGACCAAGGGAACTTTTTGAATGAGCGGGTTAAGTCATTTTTTTGAGAATTTGAAAGTGGGCAAAAAGCTGATGCTCGGTTTTGGACTGATTTTACTTTTGAGTCTGGCCGTAGCGATATGCGGGATTAAAAATCTGAACGACATCAGCGTCCGGGCCGAAAAGCTCAGGGAGCTGAAAAGCGTTAATGACCGGTTTTCACAGGCCAAAGATGCCCGACTGCAGTTCGTGAAAACGCATGATGAAAAATTCATCGACGTTAACGAAAATCTGCTGAAAGAGGTGGATCAGAATCTGAAAAACCTGGGCGTTTTTCACTGGGATGACAGTCAGCAGGCGATGATTACGGCGATGCCGTCCGCTATTGCCACTTACCGGCAGAAACGCGCCGATACGGTACAGGCTGTCCGTAACGGGGCACAGGCGCTTCAGAACCTGTCCGTGGCGGATGAGATGCGGGCTATCAGCCAACTGGCCGCAAGCAACAGCAGTGACCCGCAGACGAGCGCGGCGTTACAGGAAATCAATAAACACCTGGGCGGCGTGGCGGTACGTGTCAAACTCTTTGGCCTTGAGCACAAAGAAGAAGATCGCAACGCCCTGAGCAACTTCCTGTCGGAAACCGTACAGCTGATGGCTCAGGTCAAACCGCGCCTTAACGCCGCAGACAGTGCTGCGCTTGAAAAAGTCAGCGCACAGCTTGAGACCAAACAGGGCGATATCAATGCGCTGATGGCGTCGGTGGCGGCAGGTGACGCAGCCACTGTGCAACTGGCGGCTGCGGGCAAAATCCTGACCGACATGAGCAACGCCTTGTTTACCCAACAGTTAGATGCGACCAATCACGACGCGAATCAGGCCGTCTGGCTGATGACGGTGATTATCATCGCCGCTATCGTAGCAGGCATTCTTATCGCCCTGTTTATTACCCGCCAGTTGACGCGTCCTCTCGCTGAACTGCTGCACGTCGCTAATCAGATGGCGCGTGGCAACCTCAGCACCGTGCTGAAATCGTCCCGTCGGGATGAGCTGGGCGAACTGATGCATGCAGTCGGTGAAATGAGCGATGAGCTGCGTCGCATTATCAGCGGTATCCGCAGTGGCGTGACCAGCGTCAGTCAGGCTTCAGCGGAGATTGCCTCCGGCAATAATGATCTGTCAGCCCGCACAGAAAGCCAGGCCGCCGCCCTTGCGCAGACCGCAGCCAGCATGGAGCAACTGACCGCAACGGTTAAGCAGAACGCAGACAACATTCATCATTCCAGTCGACTGGCGCAGCAAACCTTCGACACCGCCAGCCGCGGTGGGCAGCTGGTTACGGATGTGGTCAGCACCATGAATGAGATCACCACCAGCTCTGGCAAAATCTCAGAAATCACCTCCGTGATAAACAGTATCGCGTTTCAGACTAATATCCTGGCACTCAATGCCGCCGTAGAAGCGGCACGGGCCGGAGAACAAGGTCGGGGCTTTGCCGTGGTAGCCAGCGAAGTGCGTAATCTGGCACAACGCAGTGCGCAGGCGGCGAAGGAGATTGAAGCGCTGATTCATGATTCTGTGGCGCGTATTAATGCCGGTTCGCAACTGGTGAGTCAGACGGGGAACACCATGGGGGAGATCGTCAACTCGGTCAGTAACGTGACGGATCTGTTGAACGAAATTTCTCATGCGTCGGAAGAGCAGAATCGCGGCATTGCGCAGGTAGGCGTCGCGATTGTTGAGATGGATAACGTGACGCAGCAGAACGCCGCGCTGGTGGAGCAGTCGTCCGCTGCCGCCAGTGCGCTGCACGATCAGGCACAAACGCTGGCAGGATCGGTGTCGCGTTTTGTGATTGCGTAACGTGTGGCAAGAAAACGGGTGAAGTGAGTCAAACGTTTTCAGTGTCGGGCCGGAGGATGGCCCGACAGCGTTTACATCGCTTTTGCCAGTTTTTTAGGACTGACCTGCCAGAGCAGCTTGCCCTGGCTTTCCGCCGGGTCAAAATCCACGCAGGCAATGGCCGAAGTAGCGAACATCGGTGGCGTTTCCTGAGGGCACAGCTCCGACACCAGATAACCGACCAGCGGCAGGTGAGAGATCACCAGCACCGATTTCACCCCTTCGTTTGCCAGCGTCTGCAAATAGCAGCCCACCAGCCCCGGATCGCCGCCAGGCGTTAACTCCGGCAGGATATCCGCCCCGTCTGGTAAGGGCAGCGCCTCACGAACTGTCGCGAGCGTTTGTTGCGCACGCAGATAAGGGCTGACCAGGACACGTTCAATGTCAACAGCCTGATCTTTTAACCAGTTCGCCATCTGGCGTGATTCATCACATCCACAAAGCGTTAAGGGCCGGACTGAATCACTGGCAGCGTCGAGCGCCGCATCGCCGTGACGCATGATAAAAACTTGCATAAAGCACCGCTGTTGTTTGTCGACATCGCCTGACACCTTCGCGTCAGGCGCTTCATTCTGCGAATGAACGTCGTGTTTTACCCTAATGGCTTCAGTATAGTCAACCGGTTGTTTATTAAATAAGCACCTGCCCGATTACGGCGTCGCATCATGATGGTGCGACACACGACTAACCCCCTGAATCAGGATGGATATTCATATTTATGAAGAAGTGTAAAACTTTGTCTGCTGTTGCGCTGCCCGCTGCAATCTTTCACAGGGTGCAAAGCGGTCACCATATTGCTGCTCAAACCGCGTTAATCTGTTGACGATTTCCCCAGCACCAAGGCGATCAATATAGTGAAATGGCCCACCCAGAAACGGGGGAAAGCCAATACCAAACACCGCACCAATATCACCGTCACGGGGCGAGCGGATAACCTGCTCATCCAGACAGCGCACCGCCTCATTTAACATCATCATCACGCAGCGCTCTGCGATGTGTGCCCCACTCTGCACGCTTGCGGGTTTAATCTGCAATACGTCGTACACGGTGGGATCCGGCTTTTTACGTTGCAAACGTGACGATCCATACAGATAGAACCCTTTATGATTTTTTCGCCCTTTGCGTCCGTCGTTGATCACAGCCGCCAGAGCAGGCGGTGCCGCAAACCGTTCACCGTAAGCCTGCTGCAACCCGGGCGAGATTTTACTGCCGACATCAATGCCCACCTCATCCAGCAGTTGAACCGGCCCAACCGGAAAGCCAAACGTCACCAGTGCGCGGTCAATATGTTCAACAGGTTCGCCCTCCAGCAGACAGCGCATCGCTTCGTTGATGTAGGGCGTCAGAATACGGTTGACGTAAAAGCCCGGTCTGTCAGCGACCACAATCGGCGTTTTGCCCTGTTTACGTGCCAGCGTGACGGTGCTGGCGAGCGTTTCAGGCGAGGTCGCCGCATGCGGGATAACTTCAACCAGCGGCATTTTCTCCACCGGACTGAAGTAGTGCAGGCCAATAATATTCTCAGGACGCGCGGCCTTCGCCGCAATGTCGGCAATCGGGAGGGAAGAGGTATTGGACGCAAAAATCGTCTGGGGCTGACAGTGCGTTTCCACCTCTGCCACCATTTGCTGTTTCAGCGCCAGATCTTCAAACACCGCCTCGATGACGATGTCACGTTGGGTAAACCCCTGATAGTCGGTACCGCCGCTGATGCGCGCCATCTGCTGCTGGCGCTGCGCCGGGGTGAGCTGACGACGCTGCACTTTTTTACTCAGCAGCGCCCAATTGGTCTGCAGCGCATGATTAATGCCGTTCAGGCTGATGTCTTTAATGCGCACGGGCAGACCGGCATGAATTGCGCTGACGCAGGCAATGCCGCCGCCCATCAACCCGCCGCCCAGCACACCAACACGTTCGACTGGCCGGGGCTGCGCCTCAGTTCCGTTCTCTTTTTTCAGCGCGGTGGAGGCAAAAAACAGGCTGCGTAGCGCCGCCGATTCCGGCGTCATGGCCAGCTCGCCAAAGGCGCGCGCCTCGGCGGCATAACCTGCCTGACTGCTTTGCTCAAGCCCAATGCGCACCACATCGATGATACGTTGCGCGGCCGGATAGTTCCCCTGGGTTTTGCGTTCCGTTTCCCGCCTGACCAGCGCAAACAAGGCCTGGCGGGCGATCGGCCCCTGCAGCAGACGGTCGCGCAGCGGAAGCGGTGCGCGGCGGCGTTTGCCTTTTTTAACGCTTTCGATAGCGGTATCCAGCAGGATCGCCTGCGGCACCGCGTCATCGACAATCCCCAGTTTTTTCGCCTGTTTCGCGCGCAGGCTTTTCCCCGTCAGGATGAGAGGTAAAGCCTTTTGCACGCCAATCAGATGCGGCAGACGCTGCGTGCCACCCGAACCGGGCAGTAATCCCAGTTGCACTTCCGGCAGTCCCAGACGGGTTTTATCATCCAGCGTACAGATGCGTGAATGACAGGCCAGCGCCAGCTCAAGACCGCCGCCTAAGCAGGCCCCGTGAATGGCGGCCACCACGGGAAACGGCAAGGCGGCAATCGCGGCCATTACCTCCTGCCCTTGCCTTGCCAGAGCTTCGGCTTCATCCGCACGCTGACAGCGATCAATCATGCTGATATCGGCACCTGCTACAAAGTTGTCAGGCTTGCCGGAAATCAGTACCAGCCCGAGCAGCTGCGGATGCTGGCGTGCCTCGCTAATCAGGCTGGCAATCTGGACCGCAAATTCCGCCTTCAGCGTATTCATTTTTTCATTGGGCACATCAATGGTGATCACGCCAACATGATCGTCCCGCATCTGCAAAGTAAACGCGCGCTGTTCCATTATTCGGCCTCCAGAACCATGGCTGCACCTAATCCTCCGGCGGCACAGGCCGTGACCAGTCCCAGCCCGCCTCCGCGCCGACGCAATTCATTTAAGGTCTGCGTGATCATGCGCGCGCCGGTCGCCGCAAAAGGATGACCATAGGCGATGGAGCCGCCCAGGACGTTAAAACGTGCATCGTCGATTTCACCCAGCGCGTGCGAGCGGTTTAATACCTCGCGGGCAAAACGTTCGTCACAAAACAGCTTGATATTACTCAAGGTCTGCGCCGCGAACGCTTCATGCATATCAATAAGCGTCAGATCAGCCAGCGTGATGCCAGCACGATCAAGCGCCAGCGGCGAGGCGTAAGCGGGCCCGAGCAGCATGTCCTGCCAGACATCAATGGCGGTAAAGGCGTAGCTGCGCAGATAGCCCAGCGGCTGTAATCCCAGCGCTTTGGCCTGGCCTTCACGCATCAATATCACCGCCGCCGCCCCGTCCGTTAACGGCGTGCTGTTGGCTGCCGTTACCGTGCCGTGCTGGCGATCAAACGCCGGACGTAAACGGGCATAGTCAGCCGCTTTCGCATCCATTCGCACGTTATTATCCTGGTCTATGGGGGCCTTGAAGGGCGGGACGAAGGCGGCCATGACTTCCTGATTCAGCACGCCCGACTGCCAGGCCTGCGCTGCGCGCAGATGCGAACGCAGAGCCAGCGCATCCTGTTCTTCCCGGCTGATGCCGTGCGTTTTCGCCATCTGTTCTGCGGTATCGCCCATGCGTAATCCTGTGGAGTATTCGGCCACGGCAGGCGGCACCGGTAACAGATCGCCGGGACGCAGGCGGCGCAGAATCTGAAACTTTTGGGAAAGGCTTTTTGCTTTGTTCATATCCACCAGCGCACGAGCCAGCGTTTTACTGACGCCAATCGGCAGGACGGAAGAGGAATCCGCGCCGCCCGCAATACCGACCGAGATTGTGCCTGCCAGCAGGCTTTCCGTGACGTTAGCCACCGCCTGGAAGCTGGTCGCACAGGCTCGGCTGACGCTGTACGCATCGGTACTGACGCTGAGGCCACTGCTCAGCACAATTTCCCGCGCGATGTTGGGAGCCTCTGGCATCTGCACCACCTGACCAAACACCAGTTGCTCAATCATCCCGACCGGTAACTCACTCTGGGCCACCATTTCACTGACCACCATCCGGCCCAACTCTACGGCGGGAATGCCATGAAATCCTGTCGCCTGACGGAGAAAAGGCGTACGTAATCCATGAGTGATAGCGATGCGCTCGCCCGTACGCGTCAACAGTGACTGCGCTTTGCTCATTGTATCCACCTGTGCATCGTGACCGGGGCATCATTGCCAAAAGAGGTCTGACCTGATCCACAGTGTTAACCACAAGCGGCTACGCCGCCAACATCAGGAAGAGAAAAGTGAGATGAGAAACACGAAAATGACAAACGCCGCCGGGCAGCGGCGTTAAGCGGTTCAGCGTAAACCTAACTGAAAAATCAGGGTTTCTGCCTGACAGCTAAAAGTAAAAGCAACATCAAGCCGCACGCCGCCCGTCTCTTCTGTGAATCGCGCATCTATGACACAGGGATCGGACTCGACCTGACGCGCCCTTTCGCTCAGTTCAGCCAGTTTGCTGTCGGCTTCCGCGCGCTGGCCAAACCACGCTGACCAACTGGCGGTACAATCGGTGTTGTCCATTACGGTACCGACATCCACACAACAGCATGCCGCCGTTTCGGTCGCGCGACATTTTTTCAGAGCATCCGTCATGGTAATCTCCTGGTTTCACAACTAAAGGGAAAAGCCTTCGCTGCGAAAAATTCTACGCTGTGGATTTCTCCCCCGCTATGCACGCGACGCTAAGTGACGAATATCACAATATAATTTGATCTGAATCAGTTTTGCGCCTGCTGCCTGCCTCGTTTCCCGCAGAGAAGTGTTAAGCAGATCGAATTTTCATCTATCAAATTGGAAATAATTTAAAAACAATATTGCAACATGTGTACAGGTCGGACCTATACTCTCCGCACTGGTCTGATATGTCCGACCGTCATCAGTCCATACAATCCGCCGTTCCTTGTTACACGACGTCACAACGTTAAATAATAATTCACATGAGGTTGTGGTCATGAACCATAAAAACCTGTTCGCAAAGTCAGCCGTGGCAGCTGCGGTAGCGCTTATTTCCTCTAACGTTTACGCAGCCGGATTTCAGTTAAATGAATTTTCTTCCATTGGTTTAGGTCGTGCTTATTCAGGCGAAGGCGCAATGGGTGATACGGCGGCCTCAGCCAGCCGTAACCCGGCGACCATGGCGCTGATGGATCGCCCTGAATTTTCACTCGGTGCGGTTTATATCGATCCTCAAGTGGATATCAGCGGCCAGAGTCCAACAGGACGGAGCCTGGATGCGAAAAACATCGCGCCTAATCAGTGGGTCCCTGATCTGCACTATGTCCAGCCGATTAATGACCAATGGTGGGTAGGGGCCTCTGCCACCTCAAACTACGGTCTGGCGACAGAATTTAATAACGGTTATACCGCAGGCGGATTCGGCGGTAAAACAGACCTGACGACCGTTAATCTTAACCTCAGCACCGCCTACCGCCTGAATGAACACTTCAGCTTTGGTGTGGGTTTTGATGCCGTTTATGCTAAAGCGAAAATTGAGCGTTATGCCGGAGAGGCGTTCTCCGCGCAGGGCATTCCTGCGGATACCCAAATTACCCGACTAAAGGGTAACGAATGGGGTTACGGCTGGAACGCCGGTGTACTTTATGAGGTTGATGATAATAACCGTTTTGGTTTCACCTACCGCTCTGAGGTGAAAGTTGACTTTGATGGGGATTACAAAAGTAATCTTCCTGCGGCGTTTAATCTGGCCAACAATCCTCAAATTCCATTTGCCACAAATGGTAACACCATCCCTGGTTCATTAACCCTGAATCTGCCAGAAATGTGGGAAGTTTCAGGCTGGCATAAAGTCGCGCCACAATGGGCCGTTCACTATAGCCTGGCCTATACCAGCTGGAGCCAGTTCCAGGAGCTGAAAGCGACCGGTTCGAATGGTCAGACGCTGTTCTATAAAGATGAAGGCTTCCATGATGCCTACCGTATCGCCCTGGGTACCACTTACCAGTACGATAAAAACTGGACCTTCCGCAGCGGTATCGCCTTTGATGACAGCCCGGTTCCGGCTGACAAGCGTTCCATCTCCATCCCGGATCAGGATCGCTTGTGGCTGAGTGCGGGTGCCTCCTATGCATTTAATGACGATGCTTCCGTCGATGTCGGCGTCTCTTATATGCATGGTCAGAAAGTTACCATTCAGGAAGGCAATTACACCTTTAATTCCAGTGGTAAAGCCTGGCTGTACGGCGCGAGCTTCAACTACAAATTCTGATATGTTGACCGCATAAAAAAGCGACACACTGTGTCGCTTTTTTTTGCTCCGCCTGGCGAGCCCTGACAGAACATTCGTATAAATCACTTCAGCCTGAAGCCGCCCTTTTCCGGGCGGCCTCACATTACTGAGAATCGATATCTTTGAGATCGTCCTGAATTGCCGCTGCGTTCGGATTATCTTCGGGCTTCAGCTTGCCACCACGCGCCAGGAAGTCATAGCGCTCAAAATAGGCGTTACGCATAAAGGCGTAAGGATCGCGCTGCTGTTTCAGGATGGCATCGGAGTCCAGCAGTTGCGCACGCGTTTCCACCCCTTCAAGTGCCCATTTACCCACGGACATCGGCCAGGTCAACCAGCCCAGCACCGGATAAAGCGTATCCACATAATCGCCGCCGTCCTGACGCACCGTAAAGCTGCCATAGCCAGGCAACTGCACATAAGGACCGTAGCCCACGCCATAGTGCCCCAGCGTGGTACCGAAGCGTTGCGGCCCCTGGCGCGCCAGCTCAGGGTTCGCTTTGCCTGCAACGTCGATAAAGCCGCCCAGGCCCAGCACGGTATTCAGGAAGAAACGCGTGAAGTGAATACCGGCATTGCGCGGCTCACCGACCAGAATAGCGTTCACCATACTGGCGGGTTCGCTCAGGTTGCCCAGGAAGTTGCTCAGGCCAGCACGTGCCGGGACGGGCACATAGTCGCGCCAGGCCACAGCCACCGGACGCACCACGTACGGGTCCAGCACATTGTAGTTAAAGTTAAACATTGTGCGGTTAAAGCCTTCAAACGGATCGCTACGCCCGGCTGGCGCATCGGTCTCCGGCTTTGAACTGGCACAACCCACCAGAAGCACACTGGCCAAGGCCAGGCTGGTCAGGCGGTGATCCATTTTTTTCTCCCTGTGCATATAAGTGATGTATACCCTGCCGCCTTTCTCGGGTAGATCAGCGCGTTAAGCAAGCATAGCTGATATCCACGGTGCGGTTTACAGATTCAGACAGAGCCAGAGAATATCGGTCTAAGGCTGCTGCGCATTAATCTCAACGGTCACATGCTGATGACCGTCCCAGGGCACGACGGCGCTGACACCGAACCAGTCACCCGGCTCAGGGTTCGCGCGGCCATTACGTGAAATCCTGACGCGAACCTGGATCTGTTTCTGCGCCGAAAGACGGCGCCCCTGCATCATGGCATTACTGTCATCCAGCGTCAGCGACACGGGAAAATGCCCGGCAGCAAGACGCTTCACGGCCACCGGCACGGGCGACATACCGTCAGTAACCGAAATATACATGACTCCGCCCGGCGGTAACATGTTTTCTGCCTGGGGAGAAAGCGTCACATCTACCGTCAACTGGCTCGCTTGTTGTCCGGCGTCCGTTCTGGCTTGCTCAATACTGCGCGCAATGTTGTCGCGCCGGGGATCGTCCGCCGGCAGCGCGTTCAGTAAGGTTTGCCAGGCCGCAATCGCCTGAGCATAGTGTTGCTGTTCAAAGGCAGCGTAAGCCAGCAGGCTCAGCGTCCGGACATTGTGCGGATCCTGTTTACGCAGATCCTGCAACACAAGTTCTGCCTGACGGTTTTCCTGTGGATCGCCCGACCGGGCCAGAACCTCGGCGTAATCCTGTTTTAATACCTGATTATTCGGTGCCAACTGCAGCGCGTGCTCGAACGCCTGACGGGCGGTCGTCGCGTTATTCAGCACCATACCAAGACGGCCAAGCATTGCCCAGTCGCTAAGGTTATCAGGCTCGGTTTGCAGATGGCTGCGCAAACCGAGCTGTAAGCGTGAAAGCTGTTCCGGCGTCAGCGGCTTCGCGTGAGGATCCAGCACCTGCGCACGCAGCGCAGGATACGCTTTCTGCACCTGCAGCCAGCCGCTGAACGGCACAAAACCGCCGGTGTTGAGATAGCACACCAGCGGCACGACCAGTAAGACAATAATGCCCGGTAACAATACCCAACGGCGACTGCTGCGCGACTGTGCATCCGGTGCGGGCGGAATATCACTCAACAGTGACTGCTGTAGCTCGCGCGCCATCACGTCCCGCTCGGCGATCACGCCCTGATCCTCATCCTGCGTCAGTTCGGCCAGCCGTTGGTGATAAAAATCTTTATTAAGGCTGTCACGCGTGACTATGTGGGACGCGCGCGGACGCCAGCCTGCGGCCAGGAACAGCACACAGGCCGCGAACAGCAGTACCACTATCGCGATTAAAAAGGCTGCCATTATGCTTCCCTGTCCGATTTCAAAATGGCTTCAAGCCGCTGTTGCTCTTCATCACTCAGTTCGCTACAGGTCTTACGCTGGCGACTGCGCCAGACGATTACGCCCGCGCCGCCTGCGACAAACAGCGCAGGTCCCAGCCACAGAATCACGGTGGACGGCGTTACGGGCGGTTGGTAGCTGACGAAATTGCCGTAGCGCGCCACCATATAGTCGAGGATCTGCTGACGCGTTTGTCCCTGTTTCATCAGCTGATAAACTTTCAACCGCATATCCGCCGCAATCATGGCGTTGGAATCCGCAATGCTGTTGTTCTGACATTTGGGGCAGCGCAGAGAGGCGGTGATATCACGGTACTGTTCTTCCTGCGCGACGGAGTCAAATGCATAGGTATCGATGGCCGCCCACAGGCTGGCGCTAAACAGCAAGCCGCAAAGCATCGTCACCAGCGCTTTCATGAGCCGCTCTCCGTGTTGTATTTATCCCATAAAGGCTTTACTTCCTGCTGCCAGACACGTGGATTCAGATCTCCGGCATGGCGATAGCGAATAATGCCGTTGCCATCGATCAGAAAGGTTTCCGGTGCGCCATATACGCCAAGATCCAGGCCCAGCATACCGTCGCCATCATACAGGCTGAGCGCATAAGGATTACCCAGCGTGTTTAACCAGGTCACCGCCTTTTGCCGATCGTCTTTATAATTGAGCCCAACTACCCGCACGCCCTGCTCTGCCAGCGTATTCAGATAGTGATGTTCTGCCCGACAGGTCGGGCACCATGTTGCCCAGACGTTGAGTAAAAGCGGTTTGCCGGTGATAAGCGTTTGCTGGTTGTAGGTTTTACCTGGCGTTTCCAGGGCTTCGAGCCGGAACACCGGCAACGGTTTACCAATTAACGCCGACTCCAGCCGCGTAGGATCGTCGCCCGCCGCATTGCGTGACAGTTGCCAAAGCAGCGCGGCGGCCAGCAGTAAAAACAGGATCAGGGGAATAAACAGAATCTTTTTCATGCCCGCACCTCGCGCTCGCCTTTTTTACGCGCACGATAACGCGGATCCAGTAAACAGAGCAGACCGCCCGCAGCCATAAACAGTCCACCGAACCAAATCCAGCGCACAAAGGGTTTATAGTAAATGCGCACCGCCCAACTGCCGTCATCGAGTTCCTCACCCAGCGCCGCATAGAGATCGCGGGTAAAGCCACCATCAATTGCCGCCTCGGTCATCATGGTGCGCGCCGCTGAATAAAAGCGTTTTTCCGCATACAACATCGCTTCAGGCTGCCCGTCCCGCGTCACATCAATCACCGCCACGCCGCCGCTGTAGTTGGGCCCTTGCAGATCCTGAACATCGCGGAAGACAAAGTGGTAGCGATGGATATCAACACTGTCGCCCGCTTTCATGCGCACATCACGTTCAACGCTGTATTGCGTGCTAAACGCTATCCCAATCACGGTGACGCCGACACCTAAATGGCCGAGCACCATGCCCCAGTGGCTGCGTGACAAGTGGCGCAGTCCGGTGAAAAAAGAATGACGATGCGTCGCACGTTCATGCAGTTCCATCAGGGTTAACACGATGATCCATACCGCCATCAGCAGGCCCACTACCGTCATTGCCTCTACCCGATCCTGTAGCCACCAGGGCAACAGCACGGAGGCCAGCAGCGTGACGGCCAGTGCTAACAGCAAACGCCGTACCAGCTTCTGGGGTTCATCACGGCGCCAGCGCACTAACGGCCCAATCCCCAACATTAAGGCCAGCGGTGCCATCAGCCAGCTGAACAGCGTATTAAAAAAGGGCTGGCCCACGGAGATGCTGCCCAGACCGAGTTGTTTATGGACCAGCGGTAACAGCGTACCGAGCAGCACCACCAGCATGGCCGCAATCAACAGGACGTTATTGCCCAGCAGAAAGGATTCGCGCGACCACAAGGCGTTTTGTACCCGGCTGCGGACCTGCCCTCCTTTGAGGGCATAGAGCAGCAGCGAGCTGCCAATAACAATCACCAAAAAGGCCAGAATAAACATGCCCCGCGCTGGATCGGAGGCAAACGCGTGCACCGAGACCAGCACGCCGGATCGCACCAGGAAGGTCCCGAGCAGACTCAGGGAGAACGCGGTAATCGCCAGCAATACGGTCCAGGCTTTAAAGGTGCCGCGCTTTTCGGTCACCGCCAGTGAGTGCATTAACGCCGTGCCAGCCAGCCAGGGCATAAAGGACGCATTTTCAACCGGATCCCAGAACCACCAGCCGCCCCAGCCCAGCTCGTAATAGGCCCACGCAGAGCCCAGCACAATACCTATAGTCAGGAACAGCCAGGCTGCGGTGGTCCAGGGACGCGACCAGCGCGCCCAGGCGGTATCCAGTCTTCCGGCCATCAGGGAGGCAATGGCAAAAGCAAAGGCCACCGAGAAACCGACATAGCCCATGTATAACAAAGGCGGATGGAAGATCAGGCCAATATCCTGCAGCATGGGATTGAGGTCGCGGCCATCGACGGGAAAGTCCGGCAGGGTACGGCTGAACGGATTAGAGGTGAGGATGATAAATAGCAGGAAGCCCAGCGTAATCATGCCCATCACCGCCAGCACACGCGCCAGTGCGTCCTGCGGCATGCCGCGGCTGAAGATCGCCACGGCCAGCGTCCAGCCACTCAGCAGCAGCACCCACAGCAGCAGGGAGCCTTCGTGCGCCCCCCAGGTGGCCGCAATGCGGTAATAGACCGGCAGCAGGGAATTCGAGTTGTTAACGACATAGCTAACGGTAAAGTCGTTAACGATAAACGCCCAGACCAGCAACCCGAAAGCTCCCGCCACACAGCCGAACAGGCCAACGGCCAGGGGACGCGCCATGCCCATCAGGCGCGCATCCTGGCGCCAGGCCCCCCAGAGCGGATACACGCTGAGCAGCAGCGCCAACGCGACGCCGAGACAGAGTAAAAAACTGCCCAGTTCTGGCATCATGGTGTCTGTCCTGCCGGGTGAGTCGCGGCCTGTTGCACGGGTGGTGCGGGCTTCATCGCGGCGGTGATTTCAGGTGGCGTGTAGTTTTCATCATGTTTCGCCAGCACTTCTTTGGCGTTGATCAGGTTGCCGGGTTCAAGGACGCCCTGTGCAACGACGCCCTGCCCCTCGCGAAACAGATCGGGCAAAATGCCCACAAAGTTTACACTGACCACACCACGGCCATCGTAAAGCTGAAAAGAGACGGCCAGTGTTCGGGGATCTCGCGTGACGCTGCCGGGCATCACCACGCCGCCCACGCGCAGACGCTGTCCGGGTTCCGGCCGGATGTGTGCATCACCTTTCCCCTCCAGGATTTCACCTGGCGTATAAAACAGATCGATATTGGACCGCAGCGCATACATTACCAGCGCGGTAGCCAGTCCAAGTCCGGTAAGTATCGCCACGACGACATACAGGCGATTACGACGGCGGATATTCACTTCGCTTCTCCTGCCGTTTTAGTCCCGGCACGTTTAACACTGGCCGCGCGCAGACGGCGCTCCCGGGCATCACGCTGGCGAATGTCCGCCAGCAAACGTCTGTGTGACCACCAGCTGTGTACAATCAGGCCACAAAGAGGCACCAGCGCCCCTGCCACCGCCAGCCAGACGTAAAAGGCGTAACCGCCCATGGCAATGAAGTCATGCCATGAGGCAAAAGCGGGCGTCATTCTTTGCTCCTTGTCTTTGCCAGGGCAATCGCCCAGGGACGTTTACGTTCCGTCAGCAGAATCAGGTTGCGTAAGCGCATCAGCGTTAACGTGATAAACAACAGCAGGTCACCCAGGATGGCCCAGCGCAGCGGCGTGCGCATCGGCGGCGCGATAGCCTGTTGCAGTAAGCCGGACGATCCCTGATGCAAGGTATTCCACCACTGCACAGAGAAATGAATGATGGGCAGATTGATCACGCCGACCAGAATGAGCACCCCTGCGGCGCGCCCGGCCATGCGACGGTCGTCGAACGCCTGATACAGCGCAATGACGCCCAGATATAAAAACAGCAGCACCAGTTCTGATGTGAGCCTGGCGTCCCATATCCACCAGGTTCCCCACATCGGCTTGCCCCAGGCAGAACCGGTAACCAGCGCAATAAAGGTAAACACCGCACCGATCGGTGCCATCGCCGCTGAGACTAAATCGGCCATTTTCATCTGCCAGACCAGACCAGTAAACGCCGCAACGGCCATCGCGCTGTATATCCCCATCGACCACATGGCCGCCGGAACATGAATATACATAATGCGAAAACTGTCACCCTGCTGGTAGTCTGCCGGTGCATAGCCAAATCCCCATATCCAGGCCAGCAGCAGTACCGCCGCACTGGTCAGGGCGAACCCCGGCACCAGCCGACCGCACAACTGATATAGCCGTTCGGGCTTCGCCAGCTGATGTAATCCTTTCCACATGTTTACTTGCTCACTTTTAAATAAACGCGAATAACACGTCTGATGCGTGCTGATTTAGTGCAGCGTAATCCGCAACGCCGCGGCGGTGGCAAACGGGGCCAGCGTCGCACTCGCGACCAGCATCGCCCCCAGCAACGCCAGGTAACCGCCAATGGCTAACCCCTGACCTGCGGCGTCGATGGCCGCGCTGGCAAAAATCAGTACCGGAATAGCCAGTGGCAGAACCAACAGGCTGAGCAGCACGCCGCCGCGACGCAACCCAACGGTCAGCCCCACGCCAATCGCGCCGAGAAAACTCAGCGTCGGTGTTCCTAACAGCAGCGTCAGTGCCACCGCCCGCCAGCCCGGCATATCCAGGGACAGCAACAGGGCCGCCAGGGGCGAAAGCAGAATTAACGGCAAGCCCGTGACCAGCCAGTGGGCGATGACTTTCCCCAGCACCGTGACTGGCAGCGGTACAGGCGACAATAAAAGTTGCTCCAGCGTGCCGTCGTTAAGGTCATCACGAAACAGCCTTTCCAGCGCGAGCAGCGAAGAGAGCAATGCCGCAACCCAGACAATGCCGGGTGCGATCCGTGCCAGCTGATGAGGATCGGGACCGATACCCAACGGGAAGAGCGTGATGACAATCAGGAAAAACCACAGTGGATTCATCACTTCGGCGCCGCGACGACAGGCGATACGTAATTCGCGCTGAATAAGACGACACAACATTACTGCCACTCCACGGCATGCAGGCGGATAGTATTGATCTGCCCCGTCAGCCCCGGTAGCGCCTGATGGCTGGTCACGATGACAGACCCCCCCTGCTGCGTGTGCGCCACAAAGCGGCTCATTAACGTCTCTACCCCCGTGTGATCGAGGGCGGTTAAAGGTTCGTCCAGGATCCATAAGGTTGCCTGGGTCAGCCACAGCCGGGCCAGGGCGATGCGCCGCTGTTGTCCGGCAGAGAGCTGCGCGGCCGCGACCTCTTCATAACCTGCCAGGCCGACGCTGGCCAGTGCAGTAAAAAGGTGTTCATCGCGGCAGTCTGGATGATAAAAGCGCAGATTTTCCAGCGCCGATAACGCCGATGAGATCCCCGGCAGATGCCCCAGGTAAAGCATGGCCTGATGCCAGGTGTCGCGTTGCCGGTGAACCGGCTGCGACTGCCAGCGCACCTCACCATGTTCAGGCGTGCTCAGTCCGGCCAGGATCCGCAGCAGCGACGTTTTCCCGGCCCCGTTTGGCCCTTCAATTTGTACGATGTCACCTGCCGACACGCGAAACGTAAGCGCCTCAAAGAGCGCGCGCTCATCACGCACACAAAGCAGATTAATGATTTCCAACATGGAGGGGTAAATCGCGCCAGCCAAATAAGGCGCAAATGATAGCACAATGTTACAGCGTGCCGAAGGCTGTGCGCGCTCCCCTTTTGCTCAGGGCTTAGATATTCGTGCTTTTCAGCGCGTCTGGTGGATAAAAAGCGCACCACGGCAGAAGGTTGTCACGTTTGTTCGCTGTCGCAGAAACAGTTTCGTTAGCCAAAAAACGACTACGCTTATAACGCATTTGTACTGTTACCAGGAGAAAACATGAAGCCTTCATCAAGCATAAGTCAGGGACCTAACGATGTAGACAGCGAAGAAAAAGAACAGGGAAAGGAGGATATTGAAGTAGATGAAGACGCCCTGCCCTCGCGTGCCGCCGCTATCCACGAAGAGATTCGACAGGACGGGGAAAAAGAGCTGGAGCGGGATGGCATGGCGCTGCTGTGGTCAGCGATTGCGGCCGGGCTGTCAATGGGGGCTTCACTGATGGCCAAGGGCATTTTTCAGGTTCATCTGGACGGCGTCCCCGGCGCCTATTTACTGGAAAACCTTGGCTACACCTTTGGCTTTGTGATTGTGATTATGGCACGGCAGCAGCTTTTCACTGAAAACACCGTGACGGCCGTTCTGCCCGTTATGCACAAACCCACCACAAGCAATCTTGGTTTATTGCTTCGCCTGTGGGGCATTGTGCTACTGGGCAACCTTATTGGTACCGCGTTCGCCGCCTTAGCGTTTAACGAAATGCCCATTTTTGATGAAGCCACTCGCCAGGCCTTTACGGATATCAGCATGAAGGTGATGGAACATACGCCGGGCGAGATGTTTGCTAACGCGGTGATCTCCGGCTGGATCATTGCCACAATGGTCTGGATGTTCCCTTATGCGGGAGCGGCCAAACTGTTTGTCATTGTAATGATGACCTGGCTGGTCGCACTGGGCGATCTGGCACATATCGTGGTGGGTTCCGTTGAGGTGCTTTACCTGGTGTTTAACGGCAGCGTGCCTTGGACCGCGTTTCTCTGGCCTTTTGCTGTTCCAACCCTGTTGGGTAACCTGACGGGCGGTACGCTGATTTTCGCCCTGATAAGTCACGCCCAGATTCGCAATGATATGGGCGAAGCTGCTCAGGCAAAGGCGAAGGCAGAACGGCGCAAAGCGGAGAAAAAACGTCAGCAGCAGCAAGAAGAACGCTAAATTGCTGACAGAATGAGCAAACGCGCGGCAGTGTAGTGAATCCTGCCGCTTAACTGCGGTATACTGCGCTGGCGTCTCCTTAGTTAAATGGATATAACGAGCCCCTCCTAAGGGCTAGTTGCAGGTTCGATTCCTGCAGGGGACACCATATGTTAGCTCACCTAAGTATTTTAAAGTCTAGTCAACTCTTCAACTTCAAACACTTACCTTCCGTTTGTAGCCCGTTAACGTACACCGTCATATTTCAAAATCCACGCTGTTTTGTTGGTACATATGTTGGTATTTTAAGTTCGATAATGCAGATACCATCAGAAGAGGGTTTTTAGTATGGCGCTAACTGAGTTAACAGTAAGAAATACAAAGCCTTCTGATAAACCTGTCAAATTAACAGACGGTAATGGTATGCATCTTTTGATCACCACAAGTGGTTCCAAATACTGGCGTTTCCAGTATCGCTTCGCTGGCAAACAGAAAATTCTCGCACTGGGTGTCTATCCTGAGGTTTCATTGTCTGAAGCCAGACGACGAAGAGACGAAGCTCGTCAGCTTGTCGCAAACCATGTAGACCCAAGTGAGAAGCGAAAAGCGCAAAAGATTGAGAGCAAGGGCTTGCTAACATTTGAGCAAGTTGCACGACAATGGCATACCAGTAACAGAACCTGGTCAGACAGTCATAGAACAACTGTTTTGAACAGCCTTGTTTCCCATGTGTTCCCTGTCATCGGCAAACATAATATCAGCGAGCTAAAAACTCGTGATTTATTGATTCCTTTGAAAAAAGCAGAAGCTTTAGGACACAATGAGCTGGCTTCCCGCTTACAACAGCGCATTACGGCGGTAATGAGGTATGCCGTCCACAATGCGTTGATTGAACAGAATCCTGCAAATGACCTCGCTGGTGCTGTTGTTTCCACTAAAAGTGTTCATCGCCCTGCCCTTTCTTTGGAGCGTTTGCCAGAACTGATGAATAGACTGGAAGCATATAAAGGAAAAGGTATTACTCAAATTGCAGTGCAGTTGACACTCCTAACCTTTGTCCGTTCGAGTGAATTACGATTTGCCCGCTGGTCAGAAGTTGATCTCAAGAACTCATTGTGGACTATCCCCGGAAAGCGAAAACCTATGAACGGGGTAAAATATTCTGCAAGAGGGGCAAAGATGAAAACCCCACATCTGGTTCCACTAAGCACACAAGCTAAAGCACTCTTGGAAGAGCTTCACTCGATCAGTGGTGACAACGAACTAATGTTTATCAGTTTTACTGGGGACGACAAACCTATTAGTGAAAACACTGTCAACAAAGCGCTGAGGACAATGGGCTACGATACGAAAGTAGAAGTCTGCGGGCATGGTTTCAGGACTATGGCATGTAGTGCCTTAATCGAATCGGGATTATGGTCGAGAGATGCTGTGGAAAGACAAATGAGCCACCAGGAACGCAACAGTGTCCGGGCTGCTTACATACATAAAGCGGAGCATTTGGAAGAACGGCGACTCATGTTGCAATGGTGGGCTGACTATCTGGAAGCTTGTAAAGAAGCAGCACAGACACCTTTTTCCTTCTCTATTCAGCATTCAGAACAGTGAGTAGCAAACGATACGTATTTAATATTTTATAATCGATAACTCAATGTGGGCTGCGAATATCTATTAAGAATTTAAAGCTTTCCTTTGTAAGATAAATTCAAAGAGGTTACTCATGAGCATATCGAAAAAATCTGATATTTGTGGCAAGAAACTTCGCGATTTAGACTAATAAATTCAAACCGAATAAAAGCCAGCAATCGATGCCTGGCTTTTATATTTTAAAGAAAAATAATTTACATATAATTTATAATCTTTTTTTAAAATTATCATGCTCACCATCATCAGGACTTAATATACTACTTACCTTAGTTTTTTCTTCTTTAACCCTTCTTCTGACCAGCATGTCCTCAAGGTTGTTCTCAAAATTATTATCAAACAATTCTTCTACGATCCAATGCTCAACCCCACCATTTGTTTCGGTATAATGACCTGATAAATCGAAGTTATTTATTATGAACAGTGCTTTTTCAGCAAACTCAAGTTCAAAATATTTCCTAAAAATATCGATTACTATATTCCACCCTGGAAATTCCGTGAAGTGGTCATATACTCCTTTTTCAATAAGTAATTGTGATGCAGTCTCTCCAAGCCTAACCACGACTTCTTTTATATCATCATCTGTTATTTCTTTCTTATCCATAATAAACCTCCTCTTTAATCAAAAATCATATAAACCATTAATCTGATTTTTTATAAAAGTCAAACCCAATCAATTAATTCATAACCAAAGATAAATAATTTTTTGATATTTTTCCTTAATTATTATAGGCCGCCTCATCGGAGAAAAATATTAATGTATTCTTTTTTTATTTATTCATTTTATTCAATGAGTTTTACCCTCAATATCAACCGAACAATATTATCCCAATAAAATATTCTTGTCCTAACTCTTTCACAATATGGCTCTCTCATCTTTAAATCGCTCTACTATTAATTCACACTTTAGAGGTGAATTTCTATGAATTCTTCTTGTTTCATACTTTCCTAACTCCCGCAAAACTAAACGCTTACTCTCACAGACAAGTTGAGAGATGGACCATTTGAAGATATGGCATGAGAAAAAAAAAGAGTTGCAACTGATAAAGAATTGATCAATTTTTATACAAATCAGTATTCCACAGTTGCACCAAGGCACTGCAATGGAAAATAAAATAGAGCAAAAACAGAAGGTTAAAGTAGCCCAATATTTACGGATGTCTACAAATCTTCAGGAATTTTCGTTAGACAACCAAGCTCAGTTCATAAAAAAGTATGCTGACGACCACAATATGGAAATCTTGCATACTTACGATGATGCAGGAAAAAGCGGTGTATCAACGTCAGGGAGGCATGATTTTAACAAGTTAATCAATGACATACTCACCAAGGAAATTAATATTGAAGCTGTACTTGTATATGATGTTAGTCGTTTTGGTCGCTTTAAAGATCCACAAGAAGGCATTTACTATAAATATCTATTAAAAATGAATAAGGTAGATGTTATCTACTGTGCTGAAAATCTTCCTGCGAATAGTGATACTGAGACATTCATACTCTCATCACTCATGTATGCTGCGGGAGCATTTAGTAAAAACCTTTCAATAAAAGTATTTGCCGGACATGTAAATCTTGTTAAGCGAGGATACTATCAAGGTGGAGTGCCTGGATACGGACTTAAAAGAAAACTACTTGATAATAATAACAAAGCAAAAATGATACTCAACAATGGTGAGAGAAAGAGTCTGCAAACAGATAGGATAGTTTTAGTGCCAGGCAGTAAAAAGGAAACAGACTTAGTAAAGAAAATATTTAACATGTTCATCTTTGAAGGATTAAATGAGTATCTCATCGCTTCAAAATTAAACCAAGAAGGATATAAATACAGCGACAGGTCGGATTGGACACGAAGCCGGATACATTCTGTGCTTATAAATAATCGCTATACTGGTAAGTATACATATAATCGAACATCTCAGAAACTGAAAACCAAAAGAGTTCAAAATCCTGAAGAGGATTGGGTTGAGTATAATTCCTTTTTTAAACCCATAATTTCAGAAGGAAAATTCAGGCTAGCGAAAGAGATTATTGATAACCGCTCGATAAAAATGAGCAATGAAGAGATTCTTGAATTTTTAAAAAAGATTCTTTCGACTCATGGAAAAATATCAGGTTTTATCATAGATGAAGAGGATAATGGTCCATCAAGCAGTGTAGTAGCAAGCCGATTTGGAGGACTTCTACCAGCATATAAGCTGATAAATTACACACCCGAACGAGATTACCGTTATTTAGAAATAAACTCATCCCTACGAATTAAACATGACCATATTATAAATAAAATACACCAAGAAATTAACAACAGCGAAATATCTATATTAGATAATAAACTAATCACCGTAAACAAAAGCTTAACCTTTACCATAATACTTTCTCGATGTAGAAAAATGGCATCTGGAAAATATAGATGGATTGTTAGACTAGACAGGGGGCTAAATCCTGAAGTTAGTGTGATTGCAAGAATGAACAGTCTTAATACCGAACCTGTAGATTATTACATCCTACCTTCGCTTGAAAGTTTTGAAAATGAACTGAGTCTAAAAGAGAATAATAACCTTCTATTTGAGATGTATAGATTTGATAACATCAGGACCTTCTTTGATATGCTTTCAACTACGGAAATGGAGGTGGCCTAAATGAACGACGACCAAATTCACATGCTCGAAATATCAAAAATAAAAGTTGTAATTCCACGTTCCCGGAACAAGTTCAAACATGCTGAGATAACAGATAGTATTGATACAAGTGGATTAAGAAAACCAATAACAGTAAGAAGAATTGCGGATAAAAAATACGAATTTGCCTTAATTTGTGGTCAGGGTAGACTTGAATCACTCTCAGCTTTGGGAGAAGAGCTAATACCTGCTTTCATACTGGACATTGATGAAAACAAAGCATACATAATGAGTTTGGTTGAAAATATGGCTCGTGTAATACCAAGAGCGGGCGAGCAGTTCCAAAGAATAAAAGAAATGAATGAGCAAGGTTTATCTAACAAAGAAATATCCTACTCTACTGGCCTATCATTGCACTGGATTACCAGCCTGACTATGCTAATTAGCAAAGGAGAAAACAAACTATTATCTGCTGTAGAATCAGGAAGCATTCCAATCTCACTTGCAGTTGAAATTGCCAGAGTAGACTTCGAAGGTGGGCAAGAATTACTAATTAAAGCTTTTGATGAAGGTTTAATAAAGCATAAAGATGTTGGTAAAATAAGAGATATATTGGATTCCCGAGATGAAGGTTTAAAAGGGTTTCTGAACAATAGTTTCGGAGTTGCAAAAAAAAAGAAAAAACTCACTACTGATGAGCTTAAACAGATATATCAAGATAACATTTCTCAGCATAGAAAAATCAAAAACAAAGCTGAATATATTGAGAGAAACTTACTTATAGCCAGTCAAATATTCAAAGAATTATCTGATAACGAAGAGTTTAGTAAAATCTTAGCCGAAGAGAATTTAAATGAAGTGGTAAAAGTTATAATGAAAAATACTTCTTGCTGAGGTCAAAATGATTAAATACTGCTTTAATGAAAAAACAGTCAGCTTTAGATTAAGTGATCTTATTTATACTAAGAAACTACCTACCAATTACAAAAGCAGCCAAAAATACATACAAATTAAGAGCACGATATCTGCACTTGGATTAGTCGAACCTATACTAATTTACATTGATGGGGCTGATGGCACTGCAAAAATCCTGGATGGTCATCTGAGAGTTGAGGCATTAAAAGATATTGGCGAAGAAAGAGTTGCTTGTCTCGTTTCAACTGTTTACGACACTTATACTCCCAACAAAAAAGTTAATAGAATAACAATCATTCAAATTCAGAAAATGTTAAAAGAAGCTGTTCGAGTAGGGGTTCCTGAAGATATGCTCTGTTCAGCCTTGAATATTAGCTCCGATTCATTAAAAAGTAATCTATCAGTTCTTAAAGGCATATGCCCTGAGGTTATAGAATTATTTAATGATAGAGATATACCTAAGAACACATTTATGATCTTAAAAAGAATGATTCCTTTTAGGCAAATTGAATGTGCAAACATAATGATAAAATTTGATAATTATTCAAAGATTTTTGCTCAATCGCTTTATCACAGTTCATCACCTGAGCTTTTAAACGACAAAGGTAAACCTAACATTGATGAGAGATCTGGTAATAGAAAAGCAATTGAAAGGCTTGAAAAAGAGATGGCTCAGGTCCATTTCGATACACAAAAGATAAAAGAAAACTACGGTTCCAATAGTTTGAAGCTAACGATTGTTATCTCTCACATTAAAAAAATACTCGAAAACCCTAAGGTTTTCCACTGGCTTCTTAGGAATAAACAAGATTATCTTAGTGAACTGACCAAGATATCTGATATTGAGAAATTAGCTTAAAAAAGCATGATCATTCAGTTTAGTTACCTCGAATCGAAAAATGCTTGCTTTAATAATTTATTTTATTAAAATGCAGTCTACCACTGAGGCACTCTTTCCTGCCAACTCCCATAGTATGCTTGCTTTGCACATGGGGTGTAAAGGCTATCAGTAGCTGACTGAGATAAGATTGAGTAAAAACCATGAATAACAAATGTGTGCTGGTATGCCAGTATCAACGTTTTCGGTTTGGACGGTGGGAAACGGTGTGTCAGCACCTCCGTTCCCTACCTAACCGTTAATGATTGATGGTGCCTCAGTGGTAACCCTTTTTATTCTGCAATTTCTTTGTCAATTTCCACTCCAAACATTCGGTTGTAATGCGGTAAATCATCGGTTTTATCAAAGACATCCTTAAAGATAGCGAAATATTTTTCAGTGCTTCCCCTGCCTAAGTTATTTATATTTGAAGAATCTGAATGTGACCCTCTGTGCATATAACGACAGAAGGACTTATAAGTAATATCATTTTCTGATTCTGCAAGTTGTTCCAATGCTATTTTAAGATTATCCAGCTTACAAGAAAAAGAAAAATAATACTCAAGGATATTTCGCATTACATTCGGAAGAATAACAGGATTTACAATGCCATCCTTCACATTTTTTAATACCTCCCAATAGGACTCATATTCATTTTTTATATCATCTTTAGACATAGTAATAACATTACTGAATTCATTCTTCACGACTCTCAATAAACTGTATTGCTTTTCGAAACTCTTCACTTTAGGAGGCGCTAACTTTAGAAGCTCCTGAAAGAAGAACAAATTATGTGTGAGTATCAGAATTTTAGCATCTGGTGGCATACCTTGAATAATTCGATAATGTATTAATGACGATATTTCATAAATGTAATCATGTGATAAACTTGATATAGGGTCATCTATGACAATTATTTTATCTTTAAGATTTCCTTCTTCGAATTGACCTTCGCAACACTCTAAGAAATACAGGAAGGTTATTATTGTTTTCTCCCCTTCACTTAAAGATTTATAAATTTCAACATTGTCATTTCCTCTGTGTATTTGAAAGAAATTCCTTTCGTGTGCTTTTTTAATCTCTAAATCACTTAGGCCTAATCTTTTGAGTGAAGAATTTATTTTATCTACAGTTTCATCCATATTAGAAACTTGTTTTCTAAGTTCTGAAAGCCTATCTATTTCCTGCTCGACTTCTCTTTCAATAACTGCCTTTCTTTCAAGCATTAAACTCTTATCACCATTCAACTCATCCATATTGACTTTGTTATTATCAATTAAATCACCACATAAATTTCTTAAGACCATCCAGAGTTTATTTGAAAGATTAGAAATACTTATTTCATAATCATTTAATCTTTCATTTATTTCTTTTATTTCGCCATTCAAAATTTTTATTCTTGCATTTAACTTATCAAAAATCTTTGATGAATCAATAAGTGATACCACTGCTGATGGCTTTTCGATCTTTTCTTTGAGTGCGCTTTTGTTCAGTACAAGTGATTGCCCGATCTGTTTGATGAGGTTCCAGATACTATCGTCATTAGAAATATAACCCGAGCCATTCAATGAATCTTCTAAGTTTTTTATGTATTCATCACAAGCATTGGAGTAGTTATTATAGATATCTTTCAGATCATTTGATTTTTGTTCATATGTTTCGTCAAAGACATCTCTTATTGCTTTTAAGAAATCATTATTAACTGTATCACTTTGGCAAAATGGGCACCTCGTGTCACTAATATAACCTAATCCCAACTTGACCCAATCAGCATTGCCTAATTCTTCAATAACATTTGAAAGGTAACTATTAGATGATGGTATTAATGGCGTTAGGAGCAATTCTTCCTGCTGTATATTTAAGATAGGCATTGGTGGGTGGTAAATTGAACTGAAAGAAGAGGTTTTATTATTTTTTAATTTCTTGTATTCATTTAAAACATCATCTGAACTATCCTCATCTTTTTTATCTTGTATGCATATTTTACTATACAAGCTATCTTTTCTTAAATTCTTTGTCATCAACTCAGTGAGTTCAGTTGTTCTAATGTGTGCTGTTTTTTTCCATACAGCTTCTTTGCAGCTATTCTCAAGCTTTATAAGCATTTCATCTTTTTCTTTAACTTCATTATCCAGACGAGTTAGCCTACCTTTCAAAATTGCTATTTTTTTATCTGAATGTTTTATCTCCTCCAGCACTTCTTTGTTACTTTGGCTTAGAGTAAAAACTCCCGGTTGTTCTGATTTATGATAAAAAGAGTCTTCTACGAACTGACTATTATAAACGATATAATTATAGTCACCTTCTCTACTAAAAGAGCATTCATTGTATGCCACATTAGATGGACTGTAAAAATATCCTGAGATAGTTGATTTACCACTTCCATTCTGACCATAAATAAGATTAACTTTCTTACTCAAATCTATGTTAATGCTTCTTTCTTTAGAGTAGCTTCTTACATTTTTAATTACTAACTGTGCCATTGATACCTTCCTTTTATCCTACAGGACACAAATATAATATTCAAAATGGCTCATTGATGAGCCATTTTATTGATAAGTATCAATAGTTATTCCAGTTGTCTTGAAGCCACAAAGTAACGTTCTTGTGACTTCTGATATCACCGGGTAAATATTCTTTTATCATTCTCTCAGTTTTGAGTGCTGATTCTTTATTTTTAAAAGAATGCTTTTCTGCAAACCTATTTATGAAATGAAGAACTTCATATCCTTCGTTTCTGCTTAGCAATGTACTGTCAGGCTTACCTGTTTTTTTAGGATCGTCATCACCTATGGCAGTCCAACTATATGTATATTTTAAATCTGATTTATTTATAAGGGCCATCACAACCTCCAAAATAGAATTAATGACATTATCGGCATGAACATTATTTACTTTCTTTCAACGAGCTAAAATACTTAATGAATTTAACAACTGTGTATCCAAGGTTTCCCTTGCCGGTGTGGGTAGTCCATTTGCAACTCTATAATTCTTGATGGCTGTTCGTGTTGCAGGTCCCATGCTACCGTCGATGTTGCCGTTATAGAATCCTTTATCGAGTAAGGCGAACTGCACTCTCATGATTAACCGCTTACGTTTTTCTGTATCCGAAGTTAGCTCGCTACTCGATCGATTGGCACCTGTGGTTCCTGCTGAGTTTGTTGTGGTTGTGCTATCTGTGTCATTAGAGCGAAGTGAACGGACAGAGGAGGAAGACGATGACGAACGAGTTCCTGAACTGGATGAATCTGAGGTGCTAGGTGAGCTGTAAGTTTTGGGATAGTAAGGTGTGCTTCCACCATAGTAGCCACCGCCTGATGAGGAACGGTGTGAGCTGTGGCTACGGTGAGAACTGTGACTTCTGTGTCCTGCAATGTAGAACGGCACTTCGGTGTTGAGCGGTGCTATCACCAAATCATGTTCGTTCAGGGTCATACCAGGCAAGTCACTGGCACCAGTAGATGAATCACTTGCCCAAACAGAGTTATTGAGAGCCAAAAAACCAGGAAGCAGAGCCGCGAAATTAAACTTTTTCATATTATTGGTCTCGGAGGTTGATGAAAACGGCCTTTTGATGAACTGAAATAACCAGCACAGGAAGACTTCTGAGTGCATTCATCACATTCTTTGGGATAGTAATTTTTCCAGTCAGAGATCGACTGAGTTGCAAAATTCCATGCCCTTTCAGGAAGGTGGCATAGTGGATAATTGAAGATGGTAAGAGGGATACCTGACCTGTGTGCAGTGTCTACAGCCGAAAGGATTTGTTCGCTGTAGTTGTCGTGCTCAATGAAGATTGATGACCAGTTCTTACGGGCCCATCCAATCGACTCCAGTCCCATCAGGGAGATTTGGTTAATGTTCGAGAACACACGGCCAGCAAACTCTACTATGTCATCAAGCTCTGTGTAGTTCGCCTGAGTAGGGATCACTCTCAGTTCTATGTTGATCCCTGAGTTACCGGCATTGATCACTCCCCTGACGGTTTCATCAAATGCTCCCTCGCTTCCGACCAGATTGTCGTGCACTGTTGCTCTTGAAGAATAAAGCGGTATCCCAAACGTGATTTTGATCTTATCGCTTCTTTCCTTCATCTGCTGGGTAAAGCTGACATCCGCAAACTTCCGTCCGTTGGTTAAAACATGCAGTGCTGTGTCAGGGGAGTTTTCGATTATGAAGTCCAGAAAATGCAGGAAGTCTTCGCCATAGAGCAAAGGCTCTCCCCCGCTCACTCCCACTACTCCATTCAGAGAGAAAGAAGCTATAGCGAGAGCTGACTGGTTTAGAAGCCAGTCATCGTTACCCGTCTTGGGAGGCTGAGAACAAAACAGGCAACTGTTGTTGCACCTTTCGGTGACCAGAACAGTGTTATGGTTAGCTCTACGGGACAGGATTACCCGGAGCATATTGCCATTGTTGACGATCCCAATGTCACCATCTTCTATGGAATCGAAAAGTTCTTGGCTCACAATCGAGTCTGCAAAATATGCAGGCAGTCTGGAATCGAGTTGTGTCGCAGTAACAAGCAAATTTGGAAGATAGAATTGAGGATTCTTGGGCTTGGTTTTGCACAGGCGATAGAAGCCTTGCTGAACTGGCAAGTCCGATGAAAACCGGAAAACATCGTTTCTCAGCACCTCAGACATAAGCCCACCTTTTGAGCATCTCAGCCATTGGTCCATCCTGAGAGATTTCATTCAGCAGGAAGCGGAACATCCCTTTGTGATACTGGCAGAAGGTTGAACGACTCTTGTCACCAACAGGCTCCCCATGAACACTGATGTTCTGACAAGGATCTGCTCCACAGAAAGGCTGATATGCGCAGGTGTCACAACCTGGCATGGCAAAGTTGAATGATGATGAGAGAGCGGAACGGTAGTATTCATTGCTACTGAATGAGAGTGAAGCAAACTCTCCGGCACTGAAATCTGCTTCGGGATTTACTTTCTGAAGCATACGGCTTTCGTCACTACCGTAAACTTTACCGTCATAGTTGAACAGGATGCAGTTCAGCACAACTCCGCTTGGTGATTTCAGATCTGCATAACCACTGAAGCCCGGATTGAAAATTCGCTTTAGATGGATTGAAGCTGAATGCTCAACGACAGGTATGCCCTTCTGGTTCTGAAGCAACACTTCCTGCATTAACTTTTTATAAAACTCAAAATATTCAGGCATTGAAAAAGTGAAGCTCTGCTTCTGAGCAAACCCATAAGGACTTACTGGCCTGATAAACATGTCGGTTAGGCCAAGAGACAGATGAGCATCCACTATGGAAGCTGGCTCTTTTGTCAGCTCCTTAGTAACTGTGGTGACAGTTGCTACACGGTTTGCTCCCAGATCTTCTGTGATTTTCTGAATGCCTGTAACGGCTTTGTTGTGAGCCTGAGTGTCGGTGAGGATACGGTTTTTATTATGGACGGCTTCATTACCATCAAGCGAGACGGAGAAGGTGATATTGCGCTTTTTAACCCAAGAGATGATATCTGCATCAAGTATGGAGAGGCTCGTAGCAATAACCATTTCGAAAGCATCACTACCTAACGAACTCACACACTCTTCATAAATTGACTGGACGAGATCGAACCTGAGAAGCGGTTCTCCGCCCTGCACTTCAACCTTGTATGGAGGGGTGCCCAGCTTCTTAATGGTGCTTACGATTTCCGGTATCAGTTCTGGGTTCAGATCGTAACCATCAGCGGTGACCGATGCTCTGCTGACTTGGCAATACTTGCATGTGTGATCGCACCTGAGAGTCGGCACAATCATGAAGATTGGTCTGACGGCCAGTTCGTTCATCAGTCGTTTGGCAAAGGCTGAACTTAGGGAGGCTTTTGAAACTGCCTGAGTAGCATCGTCTGAAATGAACAATCTGCTTTCAAGTAGCCGGGAGGTTGTTTGTTCTGGAGGGAATTTGTTATCGGCAAGAAGATGTAGCTCTTCGTCATCGACGAAGCTGTGAAAGCCAGCAAGGTTGCTGATGAAGACTTTGCCATTGCTTAGGCGGTCAAAGTTGAATGGCATCGTATTCATTCGGCAAGTCTCGTATCGATGCTCCTCAGAACATTGTCGATGATAGAAGCCCTGAATTGGCCGGTATGTGCCTGGAGCTTCTCTCTTAGTTTGTAATCATTCAACAGTCGTTCAAACTCGAACTCAATCTCGTCGTTCCAATGTTCAAACGAAATGAACCAGTGCTCATCGTCTTCATCGAGCTTCCAGCGGGTGACAGTACTCATCCAGTAAAGGCTATTCCTCAACACCCATTCGGAATGCATTGTTTTTGATAAATTTTTTTGCATAACATTACCACCCAGAAAGTATCAAAGAAGAAATCCCAAAATTTTAGTTACCTTTCAAAGAAAGCAACAAACCTCGGATGACATGGCAAAAAAAAGCAATCGCCAATAACTATATGTTTTATAAGAATTTATTTTTCATTATTTACAGAATATTCTTATACTGCAATATTAATCATCATGTTTGAGAATGTAAATTTGTTTTGAAAATTTTTATGACTCATGCCAATATGATTACATGAATTTATGATTTGATTAAATTTCAACCAACACTACTTATCTCCTAAACCATTGATATAACGTGTAATGATAGGGAGACAGTTTAATGTCTGAGAAACCAGCGGAAGGTATATGTTCCACATGTCAGCAGTCCCTCGGTGATTGTGTGACCACTGAAAAAGATGGCGGGGTTTTCAAAAGTTGCCTTTCATGTTCAAGCAAAGCAGGCACTCATGATTTTCTATAAACATGATGATTTTGGTATGCGAAATATGGGTGATAGTCGATTAATGGTGCAGTCTTAGTGTCCGTGCTGTAGATTGCAAGATTGCAAGATTCCATAAGTCTACATAAAAAGTTCATTTGTTGATGTGTTGTTCATTTAACCAAAAAAAATTGTCAAAAGATTATTTACAATAGATATTCGATTAGTTTAATTTCAAAAGAGAGCTTACCATGAGTGATGATTACATTATTATAGAAGAGCAGCTTACCCTGCCAGTGAAAATTGGCGAGACTGATACTGCTCATATTACCATTCCAATATACATCGTATTCGACTCAGAAAAAAATGAAGTAATCGGAGTGTTTTATTCCAAGGAAGAGGCTCTAAATAGAATTGAAGAGCTTCGTAAAAAACTTAAGACAGGACTTCGTAGGTAACAACTGGCATACTTTTATTAATTTTACGATGCATCTCTATAGCAGGTGCATCGAAATATGTAGGCATAGTGCTACCATCATGATGCATATACCAGCAAGCAACACTCTCAGCACTCACTGGAAGTTTTGAAGTTATTCCGTTATCTTTGCTTGTTCCTTCAGGCCATTCTTCCATCTTTTGCAAAATAAACATTTCTTCATTGATGTTTATTAATTTAAAAATTTGAAATTCCTCTATATCATAAATAAATGGCAAGCCTGAAAAAGATTTGTATATTCTTCCATCATCATGAAGAAGGTAAAAGGTTTTCCTTTTCCTGATAACCCCATCAGCATCAGCTTGCATTTTAAATGCCAAATTATTATCTTCTTTTGGCCATTGACCACTCAATCTAAATAATATTTCCATAGTACCTCACTATATTTTAATTAATTAATAAAAGAATATTTAAAATTACTACTAATGTTAATTAACAACTAAATTAAGAAAAGTCAATAATATAAGCCAGAAAAATAAAATTTAATTAAAATTTAAGCAAGGGCTAACTGAGCGATGCTCATTTGCCTTGCTTTTTCCGCCCTTCGGTTGAAAAAGAAAGTTCAAAGCAAAAACTTCAATCCCAACCCATTGACGCGATTGATCTTTGTGGTATTTATTATAGTTAGCATATGGATATGCTATTAATGAAATAATAGCAAAAGGAGTTGATATGAAAGAACACAATATTATTTTTGACGATGAGTTCCCTTCTACATTTACCAATGACCCTGCCGTTAAAAAATCACCCCCTAATCGTCTTCGCAAACACTCAGTGACTGTCAGATTAAATGAGGTTGAGCTGAGCAAAGTAAACCAGTTCAGAGGACAGCTAAGCAAAAGCTGTTGGCTGAGATCTTCAGCTCTCAAGCAACTTCCCCCTTCTGTTCCCGAAATTAACAAAGAAGCCTGGCAGGAGCTTACTGGTTCCCTACAGAAACTTAATGATCTTACTTCTTTCCTGCTTCGCAGAGGCGAAGATGCTCAGCCACTATCGCAGGAAGTAAGTGCTTTAAAAGTGAAGCTGTTGCATGTAAGAGATGCTTTGCTGACTCTTGAAAAGTGATCATCGCTGATGAAGGGTATGAATAAAATAAAAAGGGGTAAGAACTTTCGAGGAGTCATCTCGTATGCGCTTGCCCCTGCTCCTCATCACATGACTACACCAATGGTGATTGGTGGCAATCTTGTAGGCATTACTGTAGACGAGCTGACCGCCGAGTTCGTGAAGACTCAGAAGCTCAGAGAGGATGTGACGAAACCCGTTTGGCATAACTCCCTTCGTCTCCCTGTTGGTGAATCACTCACAAATCAACAATGGAGGAGCATCGCTGACGACTACATGAAGAGAATGGGCTTCTGTGACACTCACCTTCGTTGTTATGTCCTACACAATGATGAAGCTGGTCAGCACATACACATCATTGCTTCCCGTATAAACGTTTTAGTAGATGGCCAACTTTACTTGGGTAAGAACGAGAATCTCGTTAGCACCAGAATCATTCAAGACCTTGAAGGGGATCATCAGCTCACACGAACTAAAGGTCCCTCTCCTGCTAAACAGCCCCAGAAACAAAAGAAGCTCACTCGTAACGAAAAGATGATGCAGGACAGGACCGGAGAGAAACCTTCTAAAAAAGTGATACAGGAAGCTATAGATGCGATCCTCACCTTCTTCGATACCATCACTATCGAAAACTTCATATATGAATTACAAAAGCAAAACATATCAGCGACAGCAAACATCGCATCTACTGGCAAGATGAACGGTTTTTCATTTGAGCATCAGGGAGTAGCTTTTAAGGCATCACAGCTCGGTAAGGCATACAGTTGGTCAAACATGAGTAAGCGAATCACCGTGACTCAACCAATAGGGGCTGTTGCTACTGAATCAATTACCAACAATGAAAACGTTTCGAATCCCATTGAAGTTCATCTCACAGCTACACCCCTCACGGCAAATCACAGAGAACATATCCGGTCTCGCTGGTTGCAGTGGATACCTTACCTTGAGGAGCTTGTTGCCAGTTTAAAAGCTGTTGGCTCAACGATTCTAAATCCTCTCAAAAGAAACTTCATCTTGACCGTAATACGAATCAGCAACTCTGAAGCATCAGAGATTTCTGAGGTAAATTCTCAAGACCCGGCAAGAAAACCGCAATTTAAACCTCTTTAAACGGCTAGTTTTCAGATAGTTAAAATCATTCCCTAAGCCAAACCCAACAAATATTTTCATTTCAAATCAGATTGATAGATAAAAACGATCGATCGTTATTACTGATCAATTATCAATTCATGATAGCCATTGGCTATCAAAAGAAAGCGATCGATCGGTATAAATGATTTGCTAGACCCTGTTTACTAGCCGTAATGTAACTTCAAACGAAACCACTTAGCACACTGATTTATCAGCAGAATAAGCTGATGCATACGTGCGCCTTCAATTCAGTGAAACTAACCTTGGATGAACATATGACAGCAACAACTGAAGTAAAACAGCCCAACTTCCTTATGATGAAACGGGTGTGGATTGCTATTGCACTGCCGATTGTCATTTTCTATTTATCTGGAATTCAGGGGTTGGTCCAGCTCGCTCTCGTATGGATTTTCGCAAGCATCATGCTCTTGATGTTTGCCTACAAAAAATTCCGAATTAAGAAGTGGAATGCCAGCACCAGAGATGTGTTCGGAGAGTCTGACGGCATGTGGAGCCATGAGTTTGGTCCAACTGCTATGAAGCTCGATGAAAAACGGGGACTGATCCATCTCAAGGAAGAGAACAAACAAAAGACCTATCCGTTCTCAGCAATCAAAGAGTGGCGATACAATTTGTCTACTACGAGAGAACGGGCCGGTATCAACAAAGAACTCGACCGCACTCATGATTTCAGAGAATCGGGCTTTTACATCGCTGTTGACGATGTTCAGTATCCAGAGTGGAGAGTAATGTTCTTTCCCCAAAAGGGTGACTTTAACTCACAAGAAGGCATCCGGGATACGGAACTGCAACTTAAGCGCTGGATGCATATCTTTGACAATGTAATTAATAAATAAAATATAATGCATTGCTTATCAGTAACTTAAAAAACCAATCAGTCGATTGGTTTTTTTAAATTGTAAAGTTGAGCTTAACAATTCCTGTATGTAATATGTTTCCAAGCACTTATGCGGTAGTAAAATGGTTTGAGCACTAAATACGAGTAAAGCAATGAATTTAAAGTAAATAGTTAACAATTCCAAAGTTAGCCTAATCAGCCTTTGATTATTTAAGTGATTAAAATAAAGATGAATAACAGGAATAAGCCTACAGTCGATAAGGATAAAAATATGTTAAATAAGCGTCTTATCACTCTCAGAAATAATAACTCTGATAAAGCATTGGATAAAGAACATAAAGACAAGGAAGCACAACGATATTTTAAGGAAAAAACTGCGAATGAGTACATAAAACAACTACTTAACTCGCCTGAAAAAGAATTTTTGACTAATAGAGATTATGCAATCCTTAAAGAATCATATGATAAAGCACATGATATAAGGAAATTTGAGATTGATCTATATTGGAAAAGAACAACTTACGTATGGACTCTAATTGCATCATTGATAACTGTAACGGGATTACTACTTACTGCATATTACCGACTCCCTTCAGATTCTGATGTAAAAGATGCCCTTATATACATGGTTGAAGGTGTTGCAGTGTTAGGAGTTATAATAACTATTATCGGTTCAAAAATAATACAAGGCGGAGAGTTCTGGCAAAAGAACTGGGAATATCATGTCAGCCTGTTAGAACCATTATTTTCTGGAAGAATATATACCACTTTAGTTAATGAAAGAGCAAGTCGATTTTCAATATCAAAACTTAATTTTGCTCTCTACATCCTCTTTTTAGGTGTATGGCTTTTGTTATCTGAAGGTATGTTTTTAATTAAAAACCCTGAAATAGATATAGGTAACTTTTTTGTAATTCTAGGTATCTTTTCTGTTGCAGTGTTTTTTATATCAGTCCTTATAAATATATTTACATATCGAAAACCAAGTGTGAACAAAATTTCAATTAATCATTGGTCAGTCAAAATAAAATGAAAACGACTATTAATAGTTAAGGATTCTGTCAATAAAAAGGTTAATAAAAAGAGGTTTACTCTCACTTGTCTTTACTTATGACTAAAGTTATTTTAGGGTCTGCCATGAATAACTATCACAAGTGACATTAACACAAAGGTATCGTTATGGATAACTACTGGGACAGGAACAGACAATCAAACTACTTTCTAAGTATGGCAAGTCTTGAGGCTAATCACTTAGTCAATGTTGCCACATCCCTCTCACAGTTCCATCTCAAGGATGCGCTTGTCCGTGTAAGGTTTCAGGATGAAATAAGGGAGTTCACCCGCTTGCAGATCCAGACAATCCGCAATTCTACCTCGGATGATAAGTGTCAGGAGTGTATCCAAAATCTTAAGCAAGAAGCCCAAAACCTAAAGATTCAGGACAGGATGCTCAGAACAGGAGAAGCCGTAGTTTCGTCTTCTGTGAAGTTTTACCATGACCATGAAAAGATCATTGGCTATGTCATCGACGGCATCGGAGTTGTTCTTGGGACTGTTCAGTTGGTGGCTGGGGTAGGCTTGTTTGCTGGATCACTGTTCAGTGGAAATGTTATCGGTGTTGTTGCTGGTTCTGCATTGATTGCTAATGGTGCAGGCTCAATGGCGGAAAGCATAGACAAGTTAAGAGGAGTTTCGAATCCTTCCAATCCGGTGATTGAAGCTTATCAGGATGTAGCTGAATTTTTTGGATTTGATAAACGCCTGGGTCTGCTTGCTTACCAAGTAGTTGATCTCACTACATCTTACTACGGAATTTTCAAACTGACTTTGAAACCCGAGGCTTGGAGAATATTCAAGTATCTCCCAACTGATTACTATCGCCAAGTGCAAATAATGAGCAAACAAGACTTGGCTTTAAAAGGTGCAACAGCAGTCTGGAAAGGTAGCGCTATAGGTGTGAACCTCTATCAGATGAATCACAACCAAAATGGAAACTAACTTTTGCTATTACTTGCAAACCTGTGTGCTTTCCAGGCCAGATTCATTGGTATGACAAAGTAAACGATTATGGCACCGATGATAAGGACGATTGCATAAGAAATCAGGCTTTCTTTATGCCCTTTCGCTATACCATAAATGAAAACTGATAAAATAATGACCATTGAAATTATACCAGCCCAAAAGCGCTTGCTCAGCTCCTGAATGAGAGACTGAAGTGTATCTGATTTGTTCTCATCTCGGGTAAGAATTTCATTAAGCTTGCGGATATCCTTCGCCGAAAATCCATTCTGAAGGAGCTTTTGCTCAAAATCGTTCATTTCATCATCCTGAAAAGCCATAAGATAGAAGAAAATATATCATACATTAAAGCTGAGATGCCATATGATCCATTTGCAGAACACTCGCCCTAAGTTAAGTGTAAAGATCATATGGCATAGTTATTGTATCGCCATACTGAATAAAAAGTATATCCTAAACCCTTTTCTTCATTTTGAAACCATCTGATTTAAGCTCAGGTGAAGGCGTAAAGCTCTGTTTTTGAGTAGCAAATATTCTTTCTACTTCATACTCATTCCAGATAATGTATTCGATGATAAACTTGTAGAAATACAGCACTCGTTCAAGGCTGACAGTTGAAGGTATTGTATAGAAATTTGGACTGAGCAAAGCCGAACTCAAAACTGCAATAATGTTGCTTGGTCCCTTCAGATAAGGATTCTGATAGTCTTGCTGATACTTCAAAAAGTATCCTACACAGAACAGGTAGGTATCTTTTACAATTTTTTCTTTATTGCAGTCTGATTCATCGTATCTAAGAATGAAGCGATTAAGGAGTATCAAAAACTTCTGATCTGGCAAATATCTGTTTAATTTATTCATAGTAGCATCCTTGCTGTTGTAAATGTCATCCTGACATTTAAAGAAATATCATAATATTTAATCATGTCAATAGTTAAAACCTATCAATTTATATTTGAATATCTTTTTTAGGTAAAGGACGATTAAGCTCATCGACTGTTATTTGCTTTAAATGAGAGTTATACAGCCAGATCTTAAACTGCTCTAAATACTTGTTATTCAATGCTATCAAAGCTTCGTTTTCAGTTTCGAGCCTTTTTATTCTCTGACAAGCAATCTTCAAATTAGCAGGTTTAACCGCACATGTTTCTTTCACACCAGACTTGAGAAGCTCCTTTTTTGAATTAAAACAATCCGCAATTTTAACATGACAACTTAAAGATTGCCTCGAAGGTCTCTTCCCAATTATCTTTATCAACTCGTCACATAAAGCCTCCCAGGTCAGCTTCTCATCCTCATTCCATGTATTGATAACTTTCATTATCAATTTTTCATCATAACCAGTAATATGTTTAGCCATTTATTCTCCTTTTATTATTTTAGTTTGAAATTTATACCATTTATCAGCATTAACGTTCCCATCATTTTTATCATAATTGGTTTTTTCAAGAATTTTAGCGTGTATCATCATTAGTTGGCCATCATCCGTTCCAGAGTCTTGTAAGGGATAATAACTACAAGGCTCAAAAACATATGAGTGCTTGCAGTAACCATGCTTAGTGACGAGCACAGCTCCATCATTCAATAAATCGAAATCAGTTATGTCCATAACAGCTATTTCTTTTTTCCTATGACTGTTACCGGCTCCGATTGAAGTTTTATCTTTCATGAGATTGAACATTTGTAAGTGTGATCGGTGGTCATAGGGAACATTTTGTGAGACCAACTTCCTTCCAGACCATCTGGCGATGCTGAACTCGTCCATACCATTGATTTGAGAAAACGTATTTAGTAGATGTCTTAACTGATGGGTCCTAAGCGAATATGGACTACCATCTTCGTTAATATATCCGTGTCTTTTAAACAAGTTTGTAGTGCCTTTGAGACTCGCAAAGGCATCAATATCCATTCTAAAAAACTGAGCAGTGGGTCTGAACAAAGGTGCCAAATGATTGCTCGTTTTCTTACATAATTGCCCCTCAAATAAAAGACACAAAGCATTTGAATATTTGATTTTCTTCTCTTCATCATACCAGGGAAAATTTTTAGGCTTTTTACTAAAGAGTTCATGTCTGGATGACTCAGGAACCTTCCCTTCCATCGTTTTTGCAACAAACCTTGGATGGGTGGACAACTTTCTCAACCGGGTTATGGCCTTTTTAGCTACAGGGACCATTACTGAAGGAATCCATTTGATGTCTCCAGCATACCCCTTCGCTGAAAAAAACCTTAAACCATATCGTTCAATGCCTTTCTCATCATGCTCTGTAATCTCACAATCCGCAGGAAGGCTTAAAATTTCCGAGATTCGTCCTGGTGCACACATCAGGAGTGCAAGAACAGACGTTGTGAAAATGTCCCTCACAGACAGTTGGCTTTCATCTTTTGAGAAAATCTCCGCAATGGCTATGACGGATTTTATATCTGGTAATTTTGAGTGCCCTTCCAGCGAGGGTTCATAACCTTGCCAGCTCTGAGTTATTTTATGCCTTAGCGGATTTACCCAAAAAAAGTATGATGAGCTTGTCATTCTGTTTTCACTCAAAAATAAACATAGTTTCTCAAGTTCCTTACCAATTCCAACTGCTGTTAATTTCGTATATTTAGCCGTTGCTACTCTTACACACTCATCAAAAATGTTATTATTACACTTGACTACATTAGCTTCACCGTATGATTTCAATAGCACAAACTCAACGATCTTCAACATTGCCAAAGCATTCTGGTTTGATTTTGACTTGTTAAAAGAATGAATATGAAACATATAAGCTTTAGCAAAATCAATGAAACCATCATCTAATTTATCTTTGCTAGTTCGATTATTTTTCATGTCAAACTTGTTGAATCTGTAACATCCCTTCCATACGTGGTTTTCCCATGAACTGGCTAACTTAGAGTTGAAAACATTACCCTTGCAAAATTTAATAAAATCCTCAACATTTAAATTTGGGTTGTTAGCATTGATTGGCTCGAATAAAATCACATTGGTCATTCAGAACTCCAGGCTCTAAAGTTTTTGCAGGTAAGACACTCTACGTGTTCGTGTTTACAATCAGTAAATCCAAAAGAATTTAAAACATATTCTTTAAATAGCTTCTTGTTCTGTGTGCTATCGCTACCCTGAAATATCTTCGATAGAGGTTCAAAAAATGAATGAAGTTTCATATCAATATCGTGAACATTATCTGGGCTATTTTTTACGTATATCCCTGATGAGTTAATAGATTTATGGTCTAATGCTTTAGCTATCACATCAACTGAGGCTCCTTCCTTTGCTAAACGTGATCCAAGGGTATACCTAAATCGTCTTGCATTAAGTCGCATATGTTCGTTATTTCTCGATAACCCAATGTTAAATTTAGTAGTCAAAGCACTTAATTTCTTCGAGATAAATGAATTCTTCATATGTAAAAAATCACTTGCCATAATGGTATCTAAACTTTGACCAGACTGAATTGATACGGTTTTTTTGTAGTCCATGAATATAGGTAATTCATTTTTTATATGACTAATCTTCTGATTAATACTATCTTCGATATATCTTTGATTCATATCAATCAAGGTTGTTAGTTTTTCATTAAGGCAGTCATCGATATTTACCATGCTAAACTCACTTCTAAAGTCCTTCCTTTGTTTAACTTTCGGTATATTTAGAAAGCAACCTTCTCCCGTTCTGATGAGATCTTTTGCTTTTAATGAGGTTAACTGTAAAGGCCTCCTTCCCGTTGTTGCTAAAAGAATGACATAGCAATAAAGATACATGGGAATTTTATCTTCTTTTAAAAAATTGCTGATACTCTTAAGAACGACTTCCAGCTCTTCTCCAGTTAGCGGTCCACTATTTGGATCTCTTCGTTTGACGGCTTCTCCTGTCAAATTAGTTTTGATTTTTATTTTTCCCAGCATTGTTAAAGCTGAAGCTTCAACTCCTACATAACCGAGCTTTTTCCACTTCGTTAGAAATTTCTTTATAGAATTTAGCTTGTAGTTTTTCTCAGGGCCTAAACTAACATTAAATTGATAAACCGCATTAGCATCTATCGTCTTAAGGTCTATCATCCCTAACCATTGACTAAAAATCTGGTTTATGTTTTTTGTGTAACCTGCACTGTATTCAGCCGAAAAGTATGCCAAGGTAGTAAGGTAACCAATACGCATCGACTCTGGCATTTTGTCGGCAATCTTATGTGGAAAAATACAAGTCTCTTTATCTAATTGCCATTTGATATCAGAAAGCTTGAAGCTATACCCTTGCATCGTTGCAAAAATCAGATTCTCTTTTCTTAGATTACATGTTTCCATTATATTGACCCTCAGTTATCTTTTTCAAAGATTCATAAACTCTTCCAATAATTTCCTTTTCTTTTTCTGATATATGTTTGGAATTATAGTTTTCTGACATTTTAGAATCTTTTGACCACCCCATGAGATAGCATCTCAATCCTGATTTTCGACTGATATCCAAATTTGAACTATCAATTTCATTTGAATAGAAATAGTTCCATGAATGCCTCAATCTATGCCCCGATAAACTCTTTAATTCCGGGCTTGCTTTTTTAATAGTTGAAATTATTTTCTCATATGCTGAAACAGATAATGGTTCTCCTACCGTTTTACCTGCGCTGTGAGTTACAAACAGGAAGTCATGTTTTTTCTTTTTAGTGGTTTTACTTCTACAAGTTTGTATGTAATCGAAAATTTTCATCGCTAACTCATCTGATAATGGGATTATCCTTTCGCCAGTTTTAACTAATGGCTGATTCAGCCTCCGGTCTTCAATGCAGTCATGTCTTCTGAAGATACTCAGTGTGTTTTTTCTAAGATTTAGATCATTTACTTTAAGGTTTAGTAATTCACCTGCTCTCAACCCACAATTCAGTAGCAAGGTAAAAATGAGCCGGTTCCTGACTTGAACCTCCTTCTGAAAAGGGTTTTGACTCCCTCCGACTTCCAACAGCTTAAACAGAGTTTTTATTTGTTCTTCACTTATCGATTTGTCAGTTCTGTCATTGATGCTGAGTGAGCGATTTCGCGGGATGTGCGCCTTTATGCTTTCAATAAAACTTTCGACTTCATATCTGGCATGGATTCCCTTCATAGAATGGATCAATCCGCACAACCAATTTAGATAGCTTGAAAAAACGTGTATCCTGTAACTAAAAGTTCTTGTAGCAATCTGCTTTCCTTTTAGTAATCTTACATTCGTAATTTTTTGTTGATCGAATCTTTGCTTTGCATACCGTATCAGGTCATCGACTTCGGCTACACTTAGGAACCGCTTGGTTTCAATCCTATCAATGATGTTTATTTTCCTACTTTCCATAAAATTGCTAAGGATAAGTAGATTCGTTGCGACTATCTCCATCGTAGATGCAGTCGCACTTCTGTTCCTGACATTAGTTGTGAGATATAGGTTCTGATAGTAAACTGGTAGCAGTGTTTCTTTGTTGAGAATTAAGCAACCGCGTTCTCCATTGCTCATAACAAATTTTTTTATTTTGAATGACATTATAATAACCCTCCGAAAACTTTACATTTAGTAATCACTACGGCTTATCATTATTTTATCGATTTAAACTTTGCAATTTTATTTTGTTATTTTTGGATTTATTTATAATCCATTTAGATACTTAAAAAAATTTCTTTCACGTGAAAGAAACCAGTACGGCTAGTTATTCGTAGTCATACCCGATTCAAGAAGAAAAGCTAATAAAGCCTTATTGCATAAGTAATACAGCGGCGCCAAAAAATAATTTGGAAAATATTCTGTTAAATTTTACTATTTTTTAATCTTAAAACTTTACATTTTTAAAATGATGAGATTTTAAATGGTGATTTGTATTGTTGTTCGTCCATTGTAAATACTTTCTACTTCTTTCCAGTATTCCTCTTGAATAACTTTAACTTTACTGCGGAGTTTATCTCCCATATGAATTATCAATGCTCCTCTTTCCAACATGTCACCCAGCAAAATTTTTGCTATATCTTCAGTTGTTAGCTTAAGATGGTCAATGTCATCTGTCATGAAGGAATCTTCATCTGGGAAAAGATCCGGCATTGTTTTCACATAATGGTCTAGCATTCCTCTTGACACACTCAAGCTACAGAGCAACACATGGCCTTCGCCCTTTTCAGTCTCTTTTACAGCAATATTAATTTCATTCTTGGTGATTTTCTTCGATAACTTTCTGAGTAGCTCATTACATTTAATCACTGACAGTATGGTTTCATAGATATAGTTTCGGCTCTCTTCATTTAACTCAGGTAAAAACTGAAATGGATTGTATTCGCTATCTTCGAGGTAATAGCTTAAACAGGCCACGGATTTCTTACTCAATGTATTCATAGGTAATAACCTGATAGTTTCAGCATCAAAAATCTTATCAAAAGTTTTTTGACTCACAAGCCGCGAAAGGCTCCCAATATTCATGAATTCTTTGATTTCCACATTGTCCTCACTTTGTCGATGTTGTTCGTCTGGAGCCTAACTATGAAGCTGTTCTCGAATTGCTAATGGTGTCAGAAATCCACTCATCGACTTCAATCTCAATAAAAGCTACAGACCTTGCCCCCAGTTTGATAGGTTTAGGGAATTTATTTTCAGAAATCAATCGGTAAATCCATGCTTTCTTGTAACCTGTTTTATGCATGACTTCTGGTAAGCGGATAAGTCGTGTGGTTTGTTTAGTAGATGTGTTCATGATTGTATCTCCTCGTCTTGTCGATGAGTTGATACTAAGTAGACGGGAACAGGCTTTGAAGGGATGTAGTGGACATTGTTTCTTGTGGGTGATAGTTAAAGAACTATTGTGGGGGAGAATAATAATTCTTCGCACTCTCTTGACATCGATTGCATTCTATGGAAACAGATAAACTTAGATTTTGAAACCAGTTTTCTTCTACCCCTATACTGTTGAACATCGATTGTTTACTGTGTAATCCATTGTATTTAATCTTTTTCACAGCCTGAGATTTTTTATTTCATCACAGGCTTTTATTTTTCAATTTATAATATCATTTAGGATGGTCGGATCAAAATGGCACCGATGTTCAGGATTTCTTGTACAACATAGAAACATTTTTTTATTATTTTTAGGTCCCAAATGCCTAAGCTTCAATTCTCCATCACAAAGAGCACAATCACCTGATAGTTTTGTAATATATACATACCCAGACCTATCGGATTCGGCATTTCTTTGAAAAATTAAAGGCATAAAACGGAATCGCTTCAGTAAAAAACCCAAAATAAAAAGAAAAGCGCTGAAACTACATAGCAACCACAATATCATATTGTAATTATTAGGAGTTCCAATTGATGTGAAAATTGTTGCTACATTGGCAAAAAAACCAACAAATCCGACCACCATTAACCATGCTGTTTTTATATGCTTCCCCATTAACTTAACTGGCTTCACACTTTCTCTGTCAATGAATGCTTTTGGCTTTTCATCTCTAATACCTAAATTAATGTTATTGCCTGTAAAAACATTGTGCTGTCCGGCGCTAAATCCATTATCACCTGCTATAGATTGATTCACTCCGCTTTTTGTAACTCTTACATCCTCTCCGCATTGCCCACAAAAGTTATTAGAATCGGATATTGATGAACCACATTTATTACAAAACATTGCATCCCCCTTTTTTTCAGTTTGAGCATCTAATTCTTACTACTATTGGATGATGTTATTATTACAAAGATTTTTTATAATCAGGTAAGTTTCCTCAATTGTGATAATGACAAATCGCTAAGATGACGATTCTTGTTGATGAAACTCTCAATATTTTTACTGGTTTCACCTGACAGAGCTTTCTCAGCTATTGGACGATCAGTGTCTTTGAGTTGTTCATCTCCTCGAACCTCATCTGTGAGCTTAGGATAAAGCACTCTGGAAAGGATGGTGTTTGAAAGATAAATATCTTTCAATTTTGCCCATATAAGCAGATCCAGCATTGGAAGGATACGGTAGTCAACCAACTTTAGAATCTTTCCCAGACCGAAAGCCTCTTGCTTCCTGCCCTTGATTCCATACTCTTTCCTCCATACCGGAAGTAGTGCACGAAGCGAGCCTATGATTTCGTCATCCGATGAGCTTTCGAGGTCAAAGAAGGTATACACACGGCTTTCGTTTGTTCCCAGAACAACGGCTCTCATACTTTGAGTAAGTGGCTTCTCCCTGACCTCTTTCTTAAGTTGATCACTACCTTCGACAAACGATTCTTGCGAGAACATTTCAAGAGATCTTTTGAGGCTTTCAATATGACCAAAGGTGACTTGTCGTATGTGAGTTTGGCTTTCTGCCAGATGAGTGTTGGTATCTAACGTTTTACTGATTAGAGGCTTACCTGCAAGGATCTGGTCAAAATAAACATCTCCTTCTCCAAAAAACTCAATTGAATCGAGGATGTTCTTTCTGACCTGTAACTCCTTATGTAAGCCTTTCAAAGTGCAAGACTCAACATCAACATAGTTGTCGTAGTCGAACCAAGCCTGTAGCTCTTTGTAGATCTGAACCGTATCCATACCGAGGCCTTACATTTGTGTTTTATAGCTCAATGTAGAAGTCAGCTCATCATCCACCTAGAACCAGCTCTTCAATCAACAAGCTGTGAAACAGTAACAACGGCTGATAAAATTGAGTATAATTAAGACGTTTTTTTCAGTGTCTCACAACAGTTTTTAAGGTTATTTTTGAGTGTTGGTATCTATGATGGTATAAAAGGTTTAACTTCAATTAAAACCTTTAAAATCAGTAAACTAACTACTAGTTCGATTTCTGCAGGGGACACCACGTACAGCCTTCTGACATTCACCAAATTCACTCATCCTTCTTATCTTTAATACCGCCTCTGCTCAGCCTGGGTGACGACGGCCAGTTTCTGCGCATTTCAACATGAACCATTACACATACACATTTCCTGTTTAAGCATTCACGCTCTATTAAGGCTCAGAACGGCCGGCACTTTTAGGCAAGCGGTCAACATCTCATCGTGTTTTTTGCGACCAGCTTGCCCCTGTCGACAGACTGAAGAAAAGTGTAACGCCTGGCCGATAACACGCAATCTTCCTAAATAATCAAGTCGGGGACATTCTCAGAATCAGAAAGAAAATGAAGCGCCTTTATGTGGATCGCTACCCACTCGCTTCTTAAGCGCCCTGCGTAAATCAGAAAACCCGACAGAAAACGGCGTGCTCGCTTTGCCAGACGAGAGGTTTTATTTTTCTGCCTGCTGTTTCAGTTCGGCATAGCGGGCTGTCAGTTGTTTCAGGTGCATTTCCAACTGAGATTGGGCAGCAGCAGGTAACGGTTTCCCCGCTGGGTGTTGCGACAGTACGCGCAGCTGTTCTTCAGCCGGTATGGACTGATTAAAGAACTGCATCGTGGCAAAAACCACTGATTTCAGCTCACTGACCGTTATGTATTTACCCTTCTGTTCATCGAGGCCATTTAATCTGTCGCTCAGTTTTTGTAGTGTCATCATTCCCTGAGACCAGCCATTAAGCTGCTCTGCCGGTAATGCGGCAGCACTGCGTTGTTGTTGCCATTGCTGTGCCAGAGACTTTGCCTGCTCCGGCCAGAGCGCCTGAGCCTGCTCTACAAGTTGTCGGCTGTAGTCAATGCTCCAGCCCGGCGGAAGCTTATCCAGACGGTTCAGCTGTTGCTGTGTCTGGGCGATCACCTTCTGCGGCAAAGCAGTCTGCTGACGCAATAGATCCACCTGTTCTGGCGTGAGCGTTGCAGGTAAAAGTGCCAGAGATGCCGCCAACTGAGCCTGCAGCGGATTTGGCCGGTTTACATATTGCCAGCTTCCCACTGCGGCCATGCTTATCACCAGCATGGTACCCATACCGGCAACGAAAGATTTCCACTTTTTTACCGGCGCGGGAAGGGTCGCCAGTACTTCCACATTCGCCTGATATTCAGGGCGGGCAACATACACCCATTTCATCGCGCTGACGGTTTCTTCTGCACCGTCGGCTGCGAAGGCGGCTGCATCGTTGATCACACTAGCTGGCAGCACAGCTGCCCCTGCCCGGGTTGTGTCGTCACTGTTTTCCAGCCGGACAGCGCTGTTATCCTTTCCAAACTGTTCAGCTATTTTACCGTGCCAGGCATTAGTGCCCGGCATCCGCATGGCGAGGTCTTCCGGCAGATGCAGCACCACCAGAAAACCGTTGCCGTTCCACTCATCCAGTACCGCCGATAGCTGCCGCCATTCTTCCGCGTTACCAGGCACTTTCTGATAACCCCAGAATCCTCCCGCCGCCCAGGAGCCGCCTGGCGCTGTTGCCAGCGCAGTTTCGTTGCCGAAAGCGCGAAAAATTGTACTACCTGCCATCTCGCGGGCGCTTTTGGCAGTAATCTCTCCGCTGAAAGAGGCGATGTTGGCATAAACCATACTCTTGCCAAAAGCCGGGCTATTCTCAGGGCGTCTTGCAAGTAAATCCGGATAGCCCGGTTTCGAATATTTTTGCCGCAGTCTATCTTTATGCCATTTCTCTGCATGAAGGCTCGGAAATCGCGTTCCCTGCTTTGGCGCATCCCGCAGCGGACGTTCGATAAGATAGGCTTCCGCTTCAAGCCGCACTTCAGCCCTGCCCTTACCCGTTGCCACCGTATGGATTTCACCTTTATACACCAGCGCCTGCAACACCCGCAGTTTCGCATCCAGCTCTTTCAGCGCCTGCGGGATCATTTTCGACGCCAGCGGCTGCAGCGCCGTGAAGCCATCCCGTACCCGGATTAAATCCGCCTGCCATCTCTCCGGCAGCATTCGCCCCACACGGGCTTTCAGTATCTGATTAATTGCGGTGATCATGGTGTGGCAAAAACCACTCATTTTCTCAATCAGCTGAGCCTGATACTCAACCACGTTCAGTTTATTCAGCCACTTCACCGCGTCACCTTCGCCAACACGGTTCAGAAACTTAATTACCTCTCCGAGCGTTTCCACATTTTCGGCCGCTTTTTTTGTTACACGCAAAGCCAGGCGTCCGACACCTTTTATCACGCCGCCAATCACCGGGATCAGGGCAAACAGTAAAATCACCAGAAACACCCATTCCGTGACGCTTTCCCGTTTCTTCGGTTCTTTCGCCAGCCCAATGGAGACCGCAATCAGGTCACGTACTCACCGACCAGCGGAACCATGCCAATCACAGCATCAACAATAATCTGACCGATGGTCTGTTTTTCATTAAACGCCCCCTGAAGCGTTCCCCAAATCCATTGCCCGGTTTCCAGACTGGTTTCTTTGAACCACGCAACGCCTGGCATACTCATTCCACACCTCCGCTGTGTTTCGTTATCAGGACGTCAATATCGGACTCACACATTGTGGAACCGATAAAGCGCTGATTTTCCTTGCTGTATTTTCGTAAATAACCACGCACATCCGGCCCCATCTCAACAGTCATCGGGCCGTCCGGTATATCGTCAAGATGCAGGTAGCCCGCCCCATCGAGGTTACCGGTACGCACAGAGCCGTCCGCCAGCGTCGCGGTAAACGGTGCACCGACCACAGGCGCGTCATCATGGTAGAGGTACTGCATCAGTGCATCATTACGGTCTTTCAGGGGATCAGCCAGCCACGGTACATCCGGGGTTTCTGACGCCCCACCTTCCGTATCCAGCCGGCTGGCCTTACGGGTGTACGTTCCCGCCGTCTCGTACCTGATTTGCCCCTGCTCGATGAGGATGGAGCTCCCACCGCCAACCAGACGTATCCGCTTCTTCCCGGCCATCCGGGCGGTTGAACAATCCCACCACCGCCACAAATTTTGCCTCTTCGTTCATCGGCATATTGAGGGTCACGCTGCCTTTGGGCATTACCAGCAGCGACTTGCTGGCCACTATGTCTTCCTTGAGCGTGGTGTCCGCATCGCGCAGCAGTTTCTGGTAGTCGGCAGCATCCACCTTCTGGCGGTCCCGGAGCTGGTAAACCTGCACCATGGTGGCCAGTGGTGTCTGCCCTTCATCGGCATTGGCAGCGGCACGTGGCTCGAAGTCCAGGTGCAGCACCTTTATTTTTTTGTAGAAAATGGCTCTGGTTGCGCTGACAGTGCCGTCCGACACGGCCTGAGTCAGGCCACAGCGTCCCTGATTGTCGAGGTAAGCATAGGTGTCGTGCTTTTCATCACTTTCCACCCGGGCAGGCAGGGAGCCAGCCACCACCGGGCGGTTCAGCAATGCCGGGCGATAGCAGACCGTTTCGCTGTAAGGAATGCCCGTAAAACGCAGCTGAAAGCCTTTGTCACGAGCACCTGAGGTGTGAATACCGGTGATAACGATGCCGTTCTTCAGCGAGTCAGGCAGTCCACTGCCTTGCGGCTCCAGCACTTCGCCCGGAGCCAGAACCAGCCTGCTTGCTCGCCCCGTTACTGTTTGCTGAGCATTGAGGTAGCGCTCATGGCGCAGGCGGGCATACCAGGTACCGCTCTCCGGAGTGTGCTCATCCCCCTGACTCAGGAACGGCTCAGCATAGTGATACACCTCACCGATGGTGGCCCCACCCTCCATACGAACCGTCACTGAACTGTCCTGTGGGGTCAGTGCATCACGGTAGTTATAGTCGCGGCCATCGCCTGTGCATCCTGCCAGATGTCCAGCGCACTCAACTCGGACACCGGGTTCAGATTGATTTTTTCAAACAGTGACGCATAAACCCCGGCAGCAGGACGCTCCAGCACCACACTCTCGCCACCCGCGGCATTTTCATTTTTTACAGACATCAACATCTTCCTTATTAATCCGTTATTAATCCGTTAAAGCACCGTGAGCCTATGGCTGTTTCGGGGCCAGCGCAGACAACTCAGACCGGAGTTCGGCGCTTAATGCCGGATCGAGCAGGATTTTTTCCAGCTCTTTTCGGAATGCCTGGTTGTCCAGCAGGTTGGCCTTTAAATCACGAAGTAAATTGCGCATGGAAAGCATGGCTTTGAGCTGAGGTATTTGTCGGGAGACCTGCTCCGGCGAGAAATCCTTCATGCTCTGAAAGGTCAGACGGATATTTTCTTCGCTACCGTCACCAGCAAGCGTGTTTTTAACGGTAAGACTGACTTTCGGGGAATATTCGGAAAGCACAGCGTCGAAATTATTTTTGTTCAGATTAACTTTTTTTCGCTCAGATAACGGTGCTGTCTCCTGCCCATGGCTGAAATCGCCCGCAATCAGCAATTTCAGAGGGAGCTCGGTTTTCTTGCTCGCGCCGCCGGTATGCAGATCAAGTTTCAGATTAATACGTGCTTTGGGTATTTCGGACTGAAAGGAAGAATTAGACATAGCTGTCCCTGTTCTATGAAGTTATAGAAGCGGTCACTGCCAGCGAGAAATTAAAAGAAAAGCAAACCCTTTATTAGCACTATCCCGGTTCCCGTCATCTGACAGGAATCAAAACCCCGGGATGTAAAGCGGGCGCATTCCATTCACCAGCACGTCGACACGGTATTTTTCAGGTACTTTTCAGAAATAAAAAAACGTCCAGCAAGCACCTGGAGACGGAGTTTATGAACGTTTCATGCATGACAGGAAATAAAAATATGTAACTAAAGGTTACAGGGATATGCTTTAACAATATTTTATCATCTTTATGATTTATATGATTTTTATTTAAAAACCCCTTCAGAGCTTATGGAATAAGGATGTTCAGTAAGTGATCAATGTATTTCAGAGCATGACATGCGCAAAATCCCACCAGTCACATGAGAACGTTAATTTTTCATTGTTAAAAAAATAACTTTCAGGAAGCGAGTGTGAAAAGGGGGAATATGACGAGACCGTCATGTCAGCATAATTTCTTTTATTGACGTAAATCAATTCTGGTTATTTTCGCTTAAAAAAAACTGAAATCAATGTATGTCACCTGTCTGTATAAACGTATTTCAGACATCGGAGAGAGGAAGGATTATCGTTATCTGCGTGCTTGTCACCTGTCACCGCATCTGACCGCGAGTTATGCGATGCCATCACTTACGTCAGCCAGAATAAATCAGGCCGGTGCACTCGCCTGCAGCGATCGCAGACGATAAAGTCAGCTAGTGTCACGATGTTGTTTGTGTTGGGAACGAGAGGTTTACAATTAAACGGAAGGGAACGGTGCAGGGCATATTTACGCGATCAGAACGCGTCGATATAACATCATTGTCAGGCGCCCTCCAGGGCCGGGGCCTGCCAGATAATGTCGAAGGGCAGTACCGCAGCTGCCCTTCTCTGTTTACCCGTCATACCCGTAAACACGGGTAGCGACGCAGAACCTTATCGTTCAGTCGTTCTGTAAACCTATCGCCGTGTGTGGCTAAAGAGATCCGGGCGATTGAGGTTAATATAATCGACGCCCGCCGCCGCAATTTCCTGATGAATCGCTATATCGTCATCACCGTAATAAACCATAATCTCAAGCCCGGTCTTACGGCTTGCTTCAAGAATACCGGGATGACGCATCTGCTCTACGTTTACCTCAATGATCGATGCATGATGCACGGTGGCAACGAGAGAGGGAGACATCGCGATATTGAGGGTCATCATTTTGCGAAAGTCCGGCGCAACGGCCTGAAGGCCAGCGCGCATCGTTTCGGAAAACGAAAAGAAAAACGTATCACGGACCATACCGAGATCGCGTACCAGTGCAGCCACTTTGACCGGATCGCAGTATTTCAGCTCAATATAAACGCCCGCGCGGCCGCGCAGATGTTCGAGATAGGCATCAAGTCGCGGCACCCTGGCGTCTTTAAAACGCTCATCGAACCAGCTTCCCGCATCCAGTGCATCAATATCGCGCGACAGAGCATGCCCAACAGGGCCCGTCCCGTTCGTGGTGCGATCCAGCGTCTCGTCATGGATAACGTAGAGCACACCATCGGCGCTCTCCCGTACATCCAGTTCAATGTAATCAGCCCCCTGTTCAAGCGCCAGATCGGCGGCAAAGAAGGTGTTCTCTGGCGCAAAATGGTTGGCGCCACGGTGTGATACGATTCGGGTCATGGAAATCTTGTCCTGTAAGCTAGCCAGCGTGAACCTGTCTGCTGGGGTGGCCGGTTACGGCGAGGTTGGCATGAAGATCGACGATGCGTTTACCGACAGCATTGAAGATCAGAGTCAGTTCGGGTTGGCACGCTACTCCTACCCGGGAACCAGGCGCATGACGCACCGCTTCACCATATTCCAGCGCGCGAAGCGTGCCGGCCGGCGTGTCAATCGTGTAGAAAACTTCACGTCCCATCGGCTCAACGGTCATGATCTCCCCACACAAGGGAGCCTCGTCAGCGGTAATAAGGTTGATATCTTCCGGACGCAGACCAAAACAAACGGGGCCGTCGTATTCGTGGTTCAGTTCGAGTGTCGTTTGCCCCAGGTGCAGAAACCCGCCGACGGCCTGTCCTTCCACAAGATTCATCGGCGGCGAGCCGATAAACCCTGCAACAAAGCGATCGGCCGGACGTCTGTACAGGTCATCAGGTGTACCAATCTGCACTATCTCGCCATGATTCATACAGATGATCCGATCGGCCATGGTAATGGCTTCCAGCTGGTCATGGGTGACGATCAAGGTGGTGAAGCCGAGACGTTTCTGGAGATTCTTGAGTTCCGTCCGCATGGTGATACGGAGCGTCGCGTCGAGGTTAGAAAGCGGTTCGTCGAGTAACAGAATATTCGGTTCCTTGACCAGCGCCCGCGCCAGCGCCACGCGCTGTTGCTGCCCCCCTGAAAGTTGCGACGGGCGTCGATCAAGCAGTGCGCTTATTTGCACCAGATTAGCCGCCTCTTCCACGCGCCTGGCAATGTGCTCCTTACCTGTTTTTTTAAAACGTAACGGAAAAGCGATGTTTTCACGTACCGTCAGGTTCGGGTAAAGCGCATAAGACTGGAAGACGATACCGACGTTGCGATCGCGGGCATCGATGCGATTGACGTTGTGCCCGTCAAACGCGATTTCACCGCTGGTCGGCGCATAGAGCCCTGCCAGCAGAAACAGCGTTGTCGATTTACCGCATCCTGAGGGGCCGAGAATGGCGACGAATTCGCCGTTCTCAATGGTAAGATTCATCGGTTTCAGGACCTGAGTCTCGCCCCAGTTTTTGCTGACATTGTTAAGAGTGATCGAGGCCATGACAATTATCCCTTGATACCGCCAAAACTCATTTGAGTGATGTATTTCTGCGTAAAGGTGTAGAGAACGAGCACAGGGAGTAAATAAATGATGCCCACAGCGGCGATCATGCCGTAATCCGCACCCGTATTATCCTGTGCGACAAAGAACAGGTAGAGGCTCATCGTCATCTGGCTTTTGTCGATAAGTAACGTCTGAACAAAAACGTACTCCTCCCAACCACGTAAAAAGGTGAAGGTGGCAATCGCAATCAGTCCGCTACGCACCTGGGGCAATACCACCATACGAAAAGCCTGAAAACGGGTCGCACCGTCGGTCACCGCGCTCATTTCAATATCCCAGGGCACTGCGTCGAAAAAGCCCTTCAGGACGAAGATCGCATAAGGCAGCTCCAGCGCACTCATTACCATCACCACACCGAAAAGATGGTTGAGCAGGCCCATATAGTGAAGCTGGATAAAGATGGCAATGGTGAGCGCCAGCGCGGGGAAAGCATGTAACAGCAGCAAGCCGCGCAGAAAATTTTGCCGCCCGGCAAAGGCAAAGCGCGATAACGCGTAGGCGGCTGGGGTAGCGACGATCGTGACAATCAGCGTTTGTGAAACGCCAAAGATCAGCGAGCTTCCGAGTGCCGTCCAGGCCGATGGCATCAGGTCCACGCGCGTGGTGCCCGTATTCGCGATGTCGCGCATCCAGAGAAAACGGTAGTTGTGCAACGTCATGTGTGGCATCAGAAAAATCATCACAAGCAGCAGCACAACGATCCCCAGCGCAGCCCAGGACAATACCGGTCTGCGTAAACGCTCTGCCAGGAAAGCAAGCGCGATCGCTCCGATATACGCGACGCCCGCAATTGCGCTGGTGCGCCACAGAACAAGCCGGCTGACGGACGCATCAGACGTGGTCAGCGATTTGGCCAGAAGCCAGAGGTAAGGCAGCAGAATCGGCACTGACATCACCGTCAGGAAGAGAATGAGCGCAGAAAGGAAGCCGACACGGTTGATTGTGCCTCTGCGTTCAAGACGCGCCCATTTCGATTTGGCCACTGCCGGGTTTGGAACGAGTGACATCACAATACCTCGATTTTCGGCGCGGCAAACGTCGCGCGCATATTACTGACCCGCCATTGCATTAAGGTCACGCCTACGCCGATCACCATCAGGCCAAGCGCCAGCGCCGCGCCATAGGCGTAAGCCCCATTTTCAAAGGCGCGACGGTAGATATAGAGCGCATAAGGCGTCGAATCGTAGACGGGACCGCCACCGGTGATGAGCAGAATGTACTCGTAGGTCGTCAGCAAGGAGAGCCCCTGATAGATGGTGATAAACCGAATGGGCTGAGACAGTGCGGGGGCCACTACATAGCGCAGCACGCCCCATTCGCTCGCCCCATCCACTCGCGCCGCATTGGCAAGATGTGCAGGGATGGAACGAATGGATGAAGTCAGAATGACCATGGCAAACGATGCCCCGACCAGGCCATTTGCCACAATGATGAGAAACAAGGGGAAATCATTACGCAGATTCATGAGCGGCAGACCGAAGGATCCGGTTACCTGATTGAGCAAACCAGACGGCGTGGGATCGGCAACCCATATCCACAGAATACTGTAGAGGACGGCCGGTGACATGCGTGGCAAAAGCCAGAGACCGCGAAAAAGATTACCCAGCCTGTCGGGAATGGCCGTCGTTGTTATCGCCAACAGGACACCCAGCCCGACGTTAAAAATAAACAGCGTCGCCGTAACATAAATCAGCGTCGTCAGCAGCACCGCAGGCATGCGCGCATCGCGTAAGACAATCCGCTCGACGTTTTGCAGCGTGAAGTGACCGACCCGCAGATCAGCGCCCATATCGGTAAAGGCGATGACGGTATTGACGATAATGGGCGCCAGGAAAAAGACGGCCAACAGCGCGATAGCAGGCGCGAGATAGAACACAGGTCGGGCCGGCCGGTGCGCCCGAGGCTGAAACTGAGACATGACCACATCTCCCTGGAGAGTAAGCGACGCTTTACAGGCTAAGCACTATTTTTTGGCGACAGAAGACCGGATTTCTATATCGTCGCCAAACTGCAGTTCGAGCTCTTCGGCGATAAAATCAACGGCCTGTTTTGCCGTCATTTTTCCTGTTTCAACCGCCTGGAGACCGCTGAACAGCACCTTGTTATAGCTGCCAAACTGGATATGATTGGGCACGAACTTCGCATGTACCATCATGGGCGAAGCGGCTGACAGCACCCAGTTATCGCGGTATTTCGGCATCGCCGTTTGCGCGTTGCTGATGGCCGTGTGATAGGACGTCACAGCATGTTCGTTGTTGAAATAAGGCAACGTCGCCAGTGCCACCAGTTCGGCAGCAATGTCAGCATTTTTGCTTTTGGCGTTCACCGTATAGAGAAGCGGATGCGACAGGTTTGAGGGCTGACCGCCCTTTTTGGCCGCAGGCGCCGGGATCCAGCCTATCTTATGAAAATACCCTTCTTTGTCTGTCGGCCAGACCGCGCCATTTTTGTCGCCCAGTTGCCAGGCAACCGCCCAGACGCCCTGGTGAAAGATAAAGGCTTTCTCCTGCTTGAACGCGTTCTGAATGGCATCCCAGCTCATCGCCGTGTTATCGACCGGCGTCACTCCCTGCTTCGCATTGCGCTCATACCAGCCAAGCGCATCCGCCATTTCTGCTTTAGGGAAGATGAGCTTGCCGGTCTTGTCATCCATAAATTTCACGCCGTAAGACTGAAAAACCATCAGATAATCAATACCGACATTCGGCCGGTGCAACATGCCGTACTGAGCCGCTTTACCGTCCACGACCTCTTTGGCAAGGGCCGTCAGATCGTCCAGTGTAAAATCACCGGACTCCACCCTGGCCGGTATGGCGTTGATAAAGGCTTCATCCTTGCCAATTTTTCTCAACATATCTTTGTTGTAAAAAAACATTCTTATTTCAGCATCCTGCGGTATGCCATAGATCTTTCCATCGTTTGCCTTTGCCGACGCCCACAGGACGGGCAGGATGTCGCCATAGACCCACGGTGCCGCCGCGATCTTATCGTTCATTTGCAAGGCATAGCCGTCCTTCGCAAACTGACCAATCCATTCATGGGGCAGCACATAGATATCCGGCCCTTGTCCGACAGACATCGCCTTCAGCATATCCATGGCGAAGTCGTCCCAGCCTTTGACAGCACTGCTATTGGCCTGAATCACAATATGTTTGTCGACGCCCGCAGCCTTAAATTGCTTATTCATGATGTCGGCTGCATCTTCAATGTTGGTAATGCGGTTCGGTGCGCTACGCTCGGCGAGCGTGGCGAGTTTGATCGTTATCTCTTCTGCGTGAGTCATGCCAACACACAACGCGGACATCACGAGGGTGGCGAGGACTGTGAGTTTTTTTGACATGGTGTTTATTCCCGTTGTGCCTATTATTTAAGTAAGTTAATTTATTTAAATGACAGGTTTATGACCATGTGAAAACGACAGGGAGAAGGTGCGTTGACTTCATCAAAACATTGGGAAGGAATCGGTACGACGCAGTCGGCCGTACTACGTTATCTGCGTCGCAACGACGCCGCATCACGTGCTGAGATCGCCGATTGTTGCGGGGTGACAGCGGCGGCCGTCAGCATGATGACCCGCGATCTCATCAAGCGAGGTATCATCATCGAAGGAGCCCGGCGTTCATCTGGCCGGGGCGCGCCCCACATTGATCTGATGCTTAATTCCTCCATCGGCTATGCCGTTGGGATTCATGCCAGCCGCTTCTCTGTTACGCTGATGCTGCTTGATTTCAAAGGGAAACGGGTCGACGAAATTGAACTGACCGGCCACTATGATACCTTTGCCCGCGCCCGCTCAGAGATACAGAAGGGCCACAAAACGTTGCTTGAGAGAAACCACATACCGGATCATTTACTGATTGGCGCAGGCATTGCCATGCCGACGCGCTTCCAGCGCGGTCAGGCTCCGCTCCATCTGGCTCCCGAAGTGCTTTCCTGGGATGAACCCGGGCTGTTCGAAGCCATTCAGCAGGCGCTGGGCTGTCCGGTGTTAATCGAAAATGATGCCAATGCTGCCGCCATGGGCGAAATGACGCTGGGTAATGCGGCTAATCATGACGATTTTATCTATCTCTATCTGTCAGAGGGCGTCGGCAGTGGCCTTATCCTGGGCAAACAACGTTATCGAGGTCATCTGGGCAATGCGGGCGAAATTGGGCTGCTGCTGCCACTCGACAGGCCCCGCCCCTCTTTTACTGACCTTGCGGCGTGGTGTAAGCATCGCCTTGGCCAGATACCTGAAGGCCGCGCTGAGGCTGTCTGGCACCATTTTCTTAGCGAAAACACAGCGGTTCTCGACGAATGGATCGCACGTACAGGCCCGGAGATCGCCCGGCTGGGCTTTATGCTGAATGCGGTCCTCGCGCCAGCGGCGATCTATCTGGGTGGGACACTTCCGCAGATGGTGCGTGAACGGCTTGCGGCCTGGCTCGACTTTTCCACTGTGGATACGTTAAACGGCACACCTGTCGTGCAGCCTGAAATCTGTCTGCCGGACGTCGCGGCCACGGATACGGTCGCATTCGGAGCCGCCGCCATGGTCCTGCATAATGTTGCTCAGCAGGATAACGGGCATCGCGACGGGGTTAACTGACCGCTCAGCGGCGGTGACGGAATGAAGGAAACCGACGCGGCAAACATCGGCGACGGTTCTCTGAGTTGGCCTGCGGATAAACAGGTCTCTGTGAAATGAGAGCCAATCCGCAGCGAGCGTCGGTTTATTTGCGACCGCAGCGTGGGACAGGTTTGGCTTAATTTGCCCGCACTATAATCCCCATTTGGAGCCAGCCGGTGAAAGCGTGATCGGGATGGGCTTGCCGCATACCGCCACGCGTGGTGCAGAAGGCGTGTTCCACTGAAAAAGACAGATATGCCAGCCGCCGGAAATAAGACGCGAACGGTCAATAATCCCATCCGCGCCTGTTGCTCTGGCTTTATCTGCGTTATGCCATGAATCCGGGATTCGCCCCTGCTGCAGCGCCGTTCGCCAACTGCCATCAGCGGCTTCTGGCAGGATTCCCAGTTGCTCACATTTTGCCCTATCGCGCTGATCTACCAGCCAGGCCCCTGACAGGCGTAGTGGAATCAGGACGCGTGAAAGGCCATCCTCACGCATATAACCCGATACCGCCATGATGGACCATTCCGGCAGCGGACTCATATACAAGGCCGGTTGCCCGTGGCGATGATAACGCCCCGCGCTTTGCGGGCCGGGTGCGGCAAGCACCGCCTGCGCCTTCGCGGTTAACACAGCGCGATAAAAAAGGCCGCCCACGGGCAATAGTGCGTGATGCATGTTTGTCTTTTCTCCCGCAACAACCCCATCCCTGCGATTGCTGAACGCGCCAGTTAATCGCTTAGTGCGTAGCCACGAACCAGCCCGAGCTGTCGGCGCATGTCTGCCTTGCCTGCGCACAAGCCGGTGATACACAGGCGCGGGGCCAGCCGATCATCAGATTCGTTCCATCTGCCCGGACGACACGATGTGATGCCGTTTAGGATGCGACTTTGGATGCGCCGGATTACATTGCTCATGTGTGCCGGGCAGATAAAATCTGCCGTCCTGAGAGGGCGCAGTACCGCCGGGACAACCATTCATGCCGCGCTGACCATTGTGGCCAGGCAACCCAGCACCGCCAGGTTGATTGTCCATACTTCCGCCGTTACCGCCCGCACCGCCGTTACCGCCTGTGCCTCCCATACCACCCGCTCCGCCATTTCCACCTTCCCCACCGTTCCCCCCTGGCGCGGCATAGCAGACTGATGCGGTTAACAACAAAATAAGCAAAGCAGCGCCTCTGCGCATGGTGTGACCTCCGTGATTCGCGATTATTTTTCGACAGTAATGACATCCGGCGTTTGCGCCACAATCTTTAACGGCGTGCCTTTTATAGCCTGCCCGAGCGCTTCACGAAGCGTCATGGTGCCCTCTACAGGATTCACCTGAACAGCCCCAGTGCGCGACAAATCCGTCTGGATAAAACACCCGGTACCGTGCGCCAACTGTTGCGCCGTTTCGTCAAAACGCGACAAATGAAGATTGTAGGTCGCTTCCGTATCACATTTACCCGCAGGGATGTGACCAGAAGATGACTGGCTGCACGACGTACACGTCAGCGCCAGCAGCAAGCAGGCTGAGTTGAAGGATGTGAAATGCATAACGCCTCCGGGTACAGGAAAACTTGTGTCTTTGTCCCATAGTCAACTGTTTCTGTCAGCGTGCAGAGTATGTCTGAGTGTGATCGCAGGCGAGGGGGTGGGAAATGTGCGGCTCGCTATCGTGCCGCTTCGCACTGGCGGTAATGACCTCTCTTAGCAGAGAAAGCGAGAGCAGCGATGCACAGAGAAAGTCACGTTTTACGGTGTCGTGCTCACCGGGCGCGACGGAACGCGTCTTCGCCGTCCCTGGCGCTACTATGATTTTACGGTGATGTGTCCTGTGTAAACAAAACGGAACCGTAGCGGGCATGGTGCCCTTTCCTGTCTGGGCGTCATGCCCGTTTTTGCTGCGCATTGACAAGATGCTGGGGTTGATTGATCGCTTTGCGCGCAATCCAGTAGAGCAGAACCCGCTCATCGTCACTGTCGCGGTCCGCCATTGACAATAATTTCAGTGCCAGGGTAGATTTCGTGACAGGCTGCTGTTCTGCGCTCAGTTCGATCACTGCCTGACCGATAATGCAGCAAACTTCATCCTCACTGGTGATGGATTCATATGTCCGGTCTTTCATATTTCCTCCTGTTGAATGGACTTTAAGCCTGGCAAAAAAATGCTAAGCCTGCCGGGAAAAGAGGTTGGCCGTAACATTCCCTTACTGCTGTTTACCTGCCTTCATTACCTTGACTCACCTCGTTACACTTACCCTACGCGGCCATTCATTCCGCCCTGACAGCATTTCATTCCGCGTTGCATTCCGTTCATGCGCTTTCCGCCCTCGCGCGTAGGGGTTTTGGTTATTCTGACGCCAGTATTCAGTTTCCCCCTGGGAGTAACATAATGAACGCGACTCAACAGACTGCCCACCAGCGTACGCGCTGGCTCACACTTATCGGTACGGTGATAACCCAGTTAGCGCTGGGGTCCGTTTATACCTGGAGCTTATTCAATGGTCAGCTCGCGCAAAAACTGGATGCGCCCGTAAGCCAGATCGCATTTTCATTTGGTTTACTGAGCCTGGGGCTGGCCATCTCTTCTTCACTGGCTGGCAAGCTGCAGGAGCGTTTTGGCGTCCGTAAGGTGACTATCGGCGCAGGTATATTGATGGCGCTGGGATTAGGGCTGACCGCCCATGCAGATAATCTGATGATGCTGTACCTGAGCGCGGGCGTGTTGTTAGGTCTGGCCGATGGCGCAGGGTATCTGATGACGCTATCCAACTGTGTGAAATGGTTTCCTGAACGTAAAGGCATGATATCGGCCTGCGCCATTGGCGCTTACGGTCTGGGTAGTCTGGGATTTAAATTCATTTGCGGGGCACTGTTGGCACGATTTGGGCTTGAACAGACCTTTGTGCTCTGGGGCCTGCTCGCAATGGCGATGATTATTGCTGGCGGACTGATGATGCGCGATGCGCCGCTGCAATCTGCGTCAGCTACCCAGGCAGAAGCGACGCGTCAGTATACGTTGGCCGAATCGGTGCGTCTGCCACAGTACTGGATGCTGGCGTTGATGTTTCTGACTGCCTGTATGAGCGGGCTGTATGTGATTGGCGTTGCAAAAGACATCGGGGAAGGTTTGGTTCACCTCAGCACCCAGACCGCCGCTAACGCCGTCACGGTCATCGCGGTAGCAAACCTGAGTGGTCGGTTAGTACTGGGCGTGCTGTCCGATAAAATGGTGCGTATTCGCGTGATCTCACTGGCCCAACTGGTTTCACTGATCGGTATGAGCCTGATGCTGTTTACACAGATGAATCAAACCACGTTTTTCCTGTCCCTGGCCTGCATTGCGTTTAGCTTCGGCGGCACCATTACCGTCTTCCCTTCGCTGGTCAGTGACTTTTTCGGCTTAAATAATCTGACCAAAAATTATGGCCTGATTTATCTCGGCTTTGGCATTGGCAGCGTAATGGGTTCGCTGGTGGCCTCACTGTTTGGCGGCTTTACGGTCACTTTCAGCCTCATTATGACCCTGCTGGTTATATCACTGGTGCTGTCACTGACAATCCGCCTGCCGCAGAGCCAGCCAGCCCATGAACCGCTGTTGCAGCGTCAGTAACGTTACGGGGCCAGATAAGCCTGGCCCTCACCATCAGCCGCGAAAACGCGGCTCTTCCATACCGGCCACGTCGACATCCACCGCAAAAATATCGCCCGACTGCGGATAGCGGGCGAGATCCTCTTCGCTGAGGTTTTCGCGTGAGCTGGTGATGAACAGCGTCTTGAGATCGCTGCCGCCAAACGTCACCATGGTGGGCCATTTCACCGGCAGTGTAATCTCATCGACGATTTCACCGTCGTGCGGATCAATACGCACGACGCGTCCGCCGTCAAACAGGGCTGACCAGTAATAGCCCTCACTGTCGACAGCCGCCCCATCGGGCAAGCCACCACGGGCATCAAACCGCCGGAAGATTTCACGCTGCCCCGGCTCGCCCTGAGCATCAAGCGGATAGCGATAGAGCACTTCATTCGGCGTATCGCTGTGATACATCCACTGACGGTCAGGAGAAAAGGCAACGCCATTGGAAATTTTGATGTCGCGTGCCTTCACCTCAAGCGTCAAATCAGGCGTTACGCGACAAAGCAAGCCGCCGTTTTTATCCTGTGGCTCCCATAAACTGCCGCACCAGAAATTACCCCAGGGGTCCACGCGGCCATCATTGAAGCGGCTTTTCCCGGCGATACCGGGATTATCCGCCACTTTTTTTTGCGGTTTCCCCTGCTCGTCCAGCAGCCAGACGCCGCTACGCAGTGCGGCAATGATACCGCCCTGTTCCCGCAGGCCGATGCATCCGACTTCTTCTGCCTGAGGAAATGTAGAGAGCTCACCACTCGCCGGATCGAAACGATGGATGGCCGGTGCCAGAATATCCACACACCACAGCACCTGTTCCTGCACAGCCCAGAGCGGACATTCTGCCAGCTCTGCCTGAAGCGGCAGAACGTTTTTTACCCTATGCGTCATGTTTGTCTCCCTTTAATTGTCCTGATATTACTGTAGCGCTAATTTCCATCTTCACACATGCACGTCAGCCTTGTTTTTAAGACAGGTCTCACGCATATTAATACCTATTCGGTCTATTCCGATTGGAATATGCGCTCACCCTCTTTTTCGCGTTCTTTTTTGAAATATCGCGACATATTTATCGAAATAACTCTACACAGGCTGCATTTTTGCTGCACTTTTTCGGCGTATTATCCTGAGTATTGAAAAAGAGGAGGTGCCGTATGCCAGACATCGTTACCGCCGCGCTGTTCCCTCAGTCGGTAGCCTTTATTTCTTCTGGACAGGAGGCGTTATCCGCAGACGTTCCAGCGCAGCAGAAAGGAGGCATAAAACAAAATGATATTCACTGAAGGGCAAAGATTTCACACAGCATAATATAAAAAGAAGGTGGGATATAATCCCACCTCATTTATTCATTAACTTTTCACTGCGTAATTACACTGATACCAGGTTTTCTTTAAACCTGGTATTGTGCTGTCCTGAACAGGGAGTGACTCTACTTTATCAAAACCTTTATTGCTGCAGTAATTCGCGATATCAATTTCCATTGCATCACGATTCACTTTCAGCGGGTCGAAACGATATTGTACGGTATTTGAACTGGGATCTTCATCAACACGTTCAAACGCCCCGGGTTTACTGGCGGTACAACCGCTCAGAAAAATAAGTGCAAATGCACCCATGATTGCCATTTTCATTTTATTTCCTCACATTTTGACGCAGTGTAAGGCGCTGCAAAATGCGCATCTATAGGATTAGTACGCGAACAACTGCGTATTTACGAAGTTTTACCAATTGATTCAATACGGTTAAACAACTGGCAGGTTATGCCAATAAACTGCGACACTGATTCCAGTGAAAAGCCTCACGAACAACACCAGGAATTACTCTAAAAAAAGCCTCTCTCAGCATTTAGCCCGCCACTGGCGGGCTTTTTTCTTTTTAACCTTCGCCTGAAAGCGCAATCATTCTACGAAGCAGATTGGCGGCTTGCTTGTCCGGGAGTGCGAGGATGGCACTATAAAGATCGACAGACATGGCACACATGGAAGACCGATCAACGGCGGCATCGGCAGGCATATTCAGCTGTTGCAGCTTATTGCCCCACTTCAGGTAGAGATGGTCGACGATGGTTTTGAGATCGTGCTGCGCCTGCTTGCGGTCCAGCGGTTGTTCGTCCCCCAGACTGTTAAGCAGCAAATACTCGGTGGCATCGGCATCTTTTTGGTTCAGGCTGGCGGGCAGAGTTTCAACCAGATTGATACCGCCCTTTACCTGCGGATAAAGGAACTGAAAACAGAGGCCCGGGTCAATTTTATTGAGCGTCTGCATTTCTTCCACCGAGACGCCAATATATTTCAATACGGCCGCGTCAGTACCCCGCATAAGGCGCTGATTGATCACATCCGTCAACAACCCGCGCAGTTCGCCCGTTGCCTGCAACATGGGTTCGCCTTCACGCAGTTTGCGCGCCAGATCGCGCGTCAGTATTTGCCACAGCGCGGGTTCCTGAGTGCGTAGCACCCGATACACCGTAGCCTGTGCCATATAATCTGCCGCGCGCTCGTAGCGTTTCTCCTGCTGCTGCTGAGGCTGGATCCAGCTGAACCATAAAACATTCGACAACAACAGCGGCAGGATAAAAAGAACCACGCCCTGCCACGCTTTAAGCCGGGTGGTTCTGACTAACATAACGATGATAATCGCCAGCAGCACAAAGGCGGCCAGCGTAAGAAAAAGCAGGAGAGTCATACTACGTTGTTAATCCTTACGCACATCGATCAGTACCGGGCAATGCGCGCGTTCAACCACAGCGGCACTCACAGATCCTTTTAATAACCGGTTAAAGGGCGATAAATGACGTCGCCCCATAATAATCATGCTGGCATTGAGCTGCTGGGACTGGGCCACGATTGTCTCCGCCGCTTCGCCGGCCAGAATCATACCTCGCGCCTTAATGCCGGCCTGGAGCAAGGGGGCCAGGGCATGACGCACCACCATTTCAGCGGTATTTTGCTCATCCTGCGCGGCCACAAAATCTGCCGGATCTTCACCGGCATCAATATCAATGGGCTGGCTACAGGATGAATAGGCGGGATCGATACAACACAGCACAATCACTTGTGCATCATGCGCCTGTGCTTCTTCGATCGTTAACGACACCACTTTCTTCGCGACCGGTGAATTATCGATAGCCATTAATACTGTTTTCATTGAGCACTCATCCTTCAACAGCGGCAATTTTGCCAATTTCACGAATCAGAGCCTGTTTGCACTGCAACATTTCTTCACGATAGCGTGATTCATGCTTCTTAAACCGCGCCGTGGGCACCAGTAAGGAGACCGCAAAGCGGCCAAACAGTGTATCGAGCGCAAAGGCCATGGTTGAAACGCCTTCAAGGGTTTCACCACGGTCGTAGGAAATGCTGGTTTCACGCACTTCCCGAAGCATCTCTAACAGTGCTGCCTGCGTCTTAATCGTCTTGTCCGTGAGTTCGCGCCAGGCATCTCCCACCAGCGTCCGGACGTCTTCATCGCTTTCCAACGCCAGCAAGGCGCGGCCACCCGAGGTGCTGTAGAGCGGCAGCTCCAGTCCGATACGGGGAACCACCCGCAGCTCGCGCGACGCCACAACATAATGAATGACGGCAAGCTGCGCACCACTGGCGCGGGACAGGGAGACCGTTTCATTGGTATCCGCCGACAGTTTTTCCAGCAGCGGCTTGACCAAATCGACCACATCCGTGTTCACGCTGGCGAGCAGCTTCAGTAAAGCTGGCCCGAGACGCAATCCGCCCGCCCCACTGCTTCGAACCAGTTCGGCGCTGTCCAGCGCGGCCACAATGCGCTGTACGGTAGAACGCGGCAGATCAACCGCATGCGCGATTTCGCCCAGACTCATGCCACCGGGATGCTCGCCCAGAGCATTAAGAATTTTAGCCGCGCGCGCAATAACCTGAATACCGCCCGTTTTTTCATCTTCGCGGCTGGATGATTGTTGAGTCATAGCGTCGTCCTTTTTGAGCTGGCTTACTGTAACCCGAAAAGCGCACGTTTTACAGCGTGTACCACATTGCAATACAGCATATTGCCATGTAATATCGCCTCGCCTGTATCGCATCGCAATACATCGAACCAAAAAAAATATTGAGACACCTGCTATGACGACCCAGCCTGGCACTGCGCCGCCGCTGCATCCCTTTACCTTACGTCTCGCCCTGGGCCTGCTTGGCGTCTGGATCGCGGCGCTGACCTCCGGGCTCAACGATCGCGTCAGTGATATTGCGCTGGCCGATATTCGTGCTGCTCTCGGTATGGGCTACGACGACGGAAGCTGGATTGTTTCGGCTTATCAGGCTGCCGAAGTGGCCGCCATGATGATTGCGCCGTGGTTCGCGGTGACGTTTTCCCTGCGCCGCTTTACGTTATTTGTTTCGGTCGGCTTTATGCTGTCCGGAATACTGTTACCGCTGATGACCGATCCTGTGCTCTTTATGGCATTACGCGTGATCCAGGGGCTCTTTGGCGGCGCGCTGCCGCCGATGCTGATGACCGTCGCCCTGCGTTTTCTGCCACCGCCGTTCAAGCTCTATGGATTAGGCGCCTATGCCCTTACTGCCACCTTCGGGCCGAATATGGCCGCGTCGCTGGCCGCCTTCTGGACCGATCAGGTCAGCTGGATGTTTGTCTTCTGGCAGGTTGTGCCCGGTATGCTGATAGCCCTCGTATTTACTGGCTGGGGATTGCCTCAGGATCCGTTGCGCACAGAACGTTTTCAACAGATCGATCTGTTCGGGATGCTCACAGGCTGTAGCGGGATGGCGTTAATCATTCTGGTACTCAGCCAGGGCGAACGGCTTGACTGGCTGGATTCTCCGCTGATTGCCGCTATGCTGCTGGCCGCCGTACCGTTACTCATCGTCTTTTTAATCAATGAGTGGTTCCATCCCCTGCCGCTGTTTAAGTTGCAGATGCTGCGGCGACCTAACCTGCTGCACGGCCTGCTGGTACTGGCCGGCGTCCTGATCGTGTCGCTGTCCGGCTCTGCCCTGCCTTCCAGCTATTTTGCCCAGGTCGATGGCTTTCGCATCGCCCAGTTCGCGCCGCTGGCGTTGACCATTGGGTTGCCCCAGCTCATTGTGGCGCCGTTGCTTGCCGCCCTGCTGAATATCCGCTGGATTGACTGTCGCTGGATGCTGGCAGTGGGCTTGTGCTTCCTGATTGCCTCCTGCCTGCTCGGTATGCAGATCACAACGGACTGGGCGCGGGATAACTTCTGGCTGATTCAGGCGTTGCAGGCCGTAGGCCAGCCGATGGTGATTCTGCCCGTGCTGATGAGCGCGACCAGCGTGGTAGCACCGCCTGAAGGACCTTTTGCCTCGGCGATGTTCAACACGGTACGCGGGTTTTCCAGCATTGCGGCCTCTACCCTGGTGTCATGGTTTGTCAGCCATCGTGAACAGTTTCACTCCAGTATCCTCGTCAACCAGGCGGGCAGCAGGCCGTGGCTGATGACCGCCCCCAACAGCAGTCAGGCCAGCAGTCAGTTTCCGCTGTTGCCCGATGGCAGCGTGAGTTCCGTCGAGAATCTGCGCGGCTTTGCTACCCAGATAAAGCACCAGGCGCTGGTGCTAGGCCTGAGTGATACCTGGCTGCTGCTGATCGGTTTTGCGCTGCTGCTGCTGGTCGTCACCGCCTGGCTGCCCAAACGCGTCTGGCCGCCCCAAACCTTGATTCAACCTGCAACCTCCATGTCGAGATAACTGTATATGCGTGCTTTAGTAATGAGAAAAACCGTGCTGCTTTCCCTGCTGCTGCTGGTTTTGCTGGCGATGGCGCTGATTGTCTGGTCCGTGATGACCCGTAACGATCACCGTACCAATGATGCCTGGGTCAATGCCGATTACACCCTTGTTGCGCCCAAAGTGTCGGGGTACATCGCCAGCGTCAGGGTGAAAGATAACCAGCAGGTTGCCGCCGGTGAACTCCTGGCGACGCTGGACGATCGCGATTACAAAGTGGCACTGGAAAGCGCGGAGGCCGCATTGCAGGTCAGTGAAGCCAAACTGTTGAGCAGCAAAGCACAGCTGGAGCAGCAGCAATCGGTCATTGATGAACAGAAGGCCAGCGTTTCCGCCAGTCAGGCTTCGGCGCAGTATGCCGGACAGAGTGCCGAACGCTATAACCGTCTCTATCAGCGCGGCACCGTTGCCGCTGACGAGCAGCAAAAAGCCAGCTCGGCGCAGCGCTCTGCCAGCGCCGCGGTGCGTCAGAGTGAAGCCGCGCTCGCTTCTGCGATTAAGCAGGTTGGCGTGCTGCAGGCAGCCGTCCGATCCGCCGAAGCGGATGTTGCTGCCGCCCGAGCCAGCGTCGACCAGGCACGTCTTAATCTGTCTTACACCCGCATTGTGGCCCCGGTGGCCGGCATGGTGGGACAGCGCGCAGTGCGCCTGGGCGCCTATGTTTCCGCCGGTACCCGTTTGCTGGCGGTGGTGCCGTTACAACAAACCTATATCACCGCGAATTATCTGGAAACGCAGTTGCAGGATGTGCGTCCGGGTCAACCCGTCCGCATCAGGGTAGATGCTTTGCCTGACCAGATTTTTACCGGTCACGTCGACAGTCTTGCCCCCGCGACAGGCGCGACATTTGCGGCGATTGCTCCCGATAATGCGACCGGCAACTACACGAAAGTGGTTCAGCGATTACCGGTTAAAATTGTCCTGGACCAGGACCAGAAAAACCTGGCGCAACTCCGCGTAGGCATGTCGGCAGTGCCGGACATTGACGTTCGATAAAAATGTGAACAAACTCTCAGAACCAAACTATTTATTTTCGGTCTGAATACGCGTAGATTAGCCCCGATCCTGTTCTGAGTTATTCAGTTCGTACGGGAGATCGTTGACCGTAAATCTGAACGGCGACCTTATCCTTTCTGTCCGCGTTGCGCTGGATGGGATCGCCAATATCGTAACCGCTCAGAGGAGTTCGCTTGTGAAATATGCGCTGATGGGAATTTCTTTCTTTGTACTACTTTGGGTCGGCACCTTTGTGCTGATGCTGTAGTCTCTGCAGGCATTCCACAGGGGCGACAGGTGGTCGCCCCAATGGGATGTTAAATCTGTTCTTCCATACTTTTCACGCTGCCCGGCAAAATGCCGTCGGCGCGAAACATCGCCTTAATGCCTCTTACCGCCTGTCGGATACGATCGCTGTTTTCAATCAGTGCAAAACGGACGTGCGTATCGCCATAATCACCGAAGCCCACGCCGGGTGAAACGCATACTTTCGCTTCCTGCAGCATGTGCTTGGCAAATTCCAGCGAGCCCAGATGCGCATAATGATCCGGAATCTTTGCCCAGACGTACATCGATGCTTTGGGAATATCCACCATCCAGCCCGCTTCATGCAGCCCTTTCACCAGCACGTCGCGGCGACGTTTATACTGTTCGGCAATATCGCGCACGCACTGCTGATCCCCTTCCAGGGCCGCAATCGCCGCGACCTGTAAGGGCGTAAAGGTGCCGTAATCGTGATAGCTCTTGATTCGGGCTAAGGCGGCGACCAGCTCTTTGTTGCCCACCATAAAACCTATGCGCCAGCCGGCCATGTTATAGCTTTTTGACAGGGTGAAAAATTCGACGGCCACATCCCGTGCGCCAGGCACCTGCATAATGGACGGCGCTTTCCAGCCATCATAGACGATATCGGCATAGGCCAAATCGTGAATGACCAGCACGTTGTACTGTTTGGCCAGCGCGATGACGCGCTCAAAAAAGTCCAGCTCTACGCACTGAGAAGTGGGATTCGACGGGAAACCCAGCACCATCATTTTAGGTTTGGGATAGCTCTCGCGAATAGCACGCTCCAGCTCATTGAAGAAATCAATGCCCTCCACCAGCGGGACGGAGCGCACCTGAGCGCCTGCGATAACGGCCCCATAGATATGAATGGGATAGCTGGGATTTGGCACCAGCACCGTGTCGCCATGGTCAAGCGTGGCCAGCATCAGGTGAGCCAGACCTTCTTTGGAACCAATGGTGACTATCGCTTCCGATTCGGGATCAATATCTACCTGATAACGCTCCTGATACCAGCGTGAAATAGCACGCCGCAGGCGAGGAATACCGCGCGATGTGGAATAGCCGTGCGTATCTTCACGTTGAGCCACCTGGCACAGTTTTTCGACAATGTGCGGCGGCGTCGCGCCATCGGGATTACCCATTGAAAGGTCGATGATATCTTCGCCGCGCCGACGCGCAGCCATCTTCAGTTCAGCGGTAATGTTAAAGACGTAAGGGGGCAGGCGTTCAATACGCGAGAAACGACGAGTGGTGCTGTTATCAGCCATGGTATCCTCTGGAAACGTTAGCGCCCGGACCGTCCGAGCGACGCTGGTCACTGCGGTGACCTCAACAAGAACATAACGCGCTAATAACAACTTTGTCGAGAGGAGCAGAAAATTTTTTATTTTCCCGGATTGAGCCGCTCGAGCAGCCAGTCATTCACCCAGCGGTCATTCAGCAGATAATTATTTTGCAGCGTCCGTTTCAGCAGAAAGCCGTTTTTTTCCAGAATTCGCCGGGAAGCCCAGTTTCCTTCCACCACCAGCGCCCGGAGTTTGAGAAAATCGGCGTCGAACAAACACGCACACAGCGCTTCCAGCGCTTCACTGCCAAACCCCTGACCACAGTGGCGATGCAGCAGCATATATCCCACCTCCGCCTGACGGGCGGGCTGCCATTCCGGCGTACAACCCAATAACCCGATGGCTTCCCCGCTGTCGCGCCGCCTGATGACCAGGCATAACATGTGAAAACTGCCGGGTTGCCAGGGTGCCAGACGCTGACGAAACCGCTCACGGATATCATCTTCATCGGGAATGTCACTTACCCAGCGCATAGTATCGCGATCTTCATGTACCGCACGAAACAGCTGCCAGTCTTCAGGCTGCAAAGAGGTTAACGTCAAACGCGAGGTAGTCAGATGCATACATCACTCCGGGCGATAACACGTAATAAAGTCACCGGGCCTGACCACAGTGGACCGGGCCGCACTGGCAGCGGAAAAACGTTCCTCTTAAATGAGCTCAACATTTCCTCTTTTTCAGCTTTTTGAATAAATTGCTCTAAAACATGAACTGCCCGGCTGGCTGTCAGGCACGCTGGCACAACATCATCACATTTTTTATCATAACCTTCTTTGACCTCGCTGAAGAGTCGCCTGTGACTTCACACTTTACTATGCTTCTGGCCGTCTTTGACCGTGCGGCGCTGATGCTGATTTGCCTGTTTTTTCTGACGCGAACCCCACCTTTTCGTCAGATCCTGCAGAAAGATGAGCATACGGCGCTGGAAAAAGCGGCCGTGATTGCCATTTTTTCACTGTTTGCACTTTTCAGTACCTGGTCAGGGGTCAATGTCGACGGTTCATTGCTCAACGTACGGGTGATCGCCGTGATGGCTGGCGGTATTTTGTTTGGTCCCTGGGTTGGCATTACCACCGGTGTGATTGCCGGTCTGCACCGCTTCCTGATAGATATTCATGGTGTGACGTCAGTGCCCTGCCTGATGACCAGCATCATCGCCGGCATTGTCGCCGGTGCCATTCATCGCCGGGTGCAGCGCGAACGGCGCTGGCTGGTAGGGATTCTGGGCGGCATGTTTTGCGAAAGTCTGACCATGCTGCTTATCGTGTTGTGGGCCACGCCCACCGCGCTCGGGCTGACCATTGTTTCTGAAATTGCCCTGCCGATGATTCTGGGCGCCGCCAGCATTGGCTTAATCGTTTTGCTGGTGCAGAGCGTGGAAGGTGAAAAAGAGGCTATTGCGGCACGTCAGGCAAAACTGGCGCTGGATATCGCTAACCAGACCCTGCCGCTGTTCCGTCAGGTCAACAGCGATTCCCTGCGCCGTGTCTGTGACATTATTCGACGGGAAATCAAGGCCGATGCCGTCGCGATGACCAACAAGCAGAAGATTTTGGCCTATGTTGGCTACGGTGAACACAATTACCAGCATGGTGACGACGGGATCAGCCCGACGACGGCGCAGGCGATGCACAGTGGGAAGATCATCATCAAAAACAATGACGAAGCCCACCGGACGAAAGATATTCACTCCATGATCGTCATCCCCTTGTGGGAAAAAGGCAAGGTGACCGGCACGCTGAAGATTTATTACCGTCGTGCGCACCGCATCACCGGCTCGCTGAAAGAGATGGCGGTAGGCCTGTCCCAGATTATTTCGACGCAGCTGGAAGTCTCGCGTACGGAGCAACTGCGCGAAATGGCCAATAAAGCGGAACTGCGTGCCCTGCAGAGCAAAATTAATCCGCATTTCCTGTTCAATGCGCTGAATGCCATTTCGTCATCTATCCGGCTCAATCCCGATACGGCGCGCCAGTTGGTCATCAACTTATCGCGCTATCTGCGCTACAACCTCGAACTGAATGACGATGAGCTTATCGATATCAAGAAAGAACTCTGGCAGGTAAAAGATTATATAGCGATTGAGCAGGCGCGCTTTGGCGATAAGTTAACCATGATTTATGACATTGACGAGGATTTGCATTTTTCCCTGCCCAGCCTGCTGATTCAGCCGTTGGTGGAGAATGCTATTGTTCATGGCATTCAGCCCTGTAAAGGTAAAGGTGTGGTGACGTTAAGTGTGCGAGACCTGGGCGACCGCGTGCGCATCGCCGTGCGTGATACCGGTAAAGGGGTCAGTGACGAGGTGATTGATCGTGTGGCTCGCAACGAAATGCCCGGCAATAAAATTGGCCTGTTAAATGTCCATCACCGGGTGAAGTTACTCTCGGGCGAAGGGCTGCACATTGCGCGTCATCAGCCCGGCACCGAAATCGCGTTTACACTGAGCAAAACCGGGCAGTTACTGGTGGGGAACCTTGCATGAAAGCCATCATCGTCGAGGACGAATTTCTGGCCCAGCAAGAGCTGAGCTGGATGATTCAGCAACACAGTAAGATTGAGATAGCGGCCTGCTTTGATGACGGTCTGGATGTCCTCAAATATCTGCAGCAGCATCGGGTTGATGTGATCTTTCTCGACATCAATATTCCCTCTCTGGATGGCATGTTACTGGCAAAGAGTATTCATCAGTTTGTTCATAAGCCCCTGATTGTGTTTATCACGGCCTGGAAAGAGCATGCCGTGGAAGCCTTTGAACTGGAAGCGTTTGACTATATTCTGAAACCGTATCATGAATCCCGTATCGTCACGATGCTGAACAAGCTGGAAGCCACCTGGCAGCAACAGCACGCGCCCACTCAGACGCCAATGGCGCAGAGCGTACTGACCGTGAATCTGACCAAAGATGAACGCATTATCGTGACCGACGTGAATGACATTTACTACGTTGAGGCGCACGAGAAGTTAACCTTCGTCTATACCCGCCGTGAAGCCTATGTGATGTCGATGACAATGACGGAATTCTGCTCACGCCTGCCCGAACACCTGTTCTTTCGCTGCCACCGGTCCTACTGCGTCAACCTCAACAAAATCCGGGAAATCGAACCCTGGTTTAACAATACCTATCTGCTGAAGTTGCGGGATATGGAAGTACAGGTACCGGTCAGCCGCAGCAAAGTAAAAGCGTTTCGGCTACTGATGCGGTTGTGAGAGGGAAAGGCGGCTCTGCCCTTGCGTCGGGCAGGACAGAGCCTGCAAACTAGAGAATACGGCCCAGCGTCTGGCGCAGGTGCGCACCGGCACCCAACAGCCCGGGTTGGTCATGCGTGATCATATAAACCGGGATATCGGCAACATAGTCACGGAAGCGCCCTTTGTCTTCAAAAGCGGCACGAAAACCCGAGGCTTTGAAGAACTCCAGGAAACGCGGCACGATCCCGCCCGCGATGTAAACGCCACCGAAGGTCCCGAGGTTCAGCGCCAGATTACCGCCAAAACGGCCCATGATGACGCAGAACAGCGATAAGGCACGACGGCAGTCGGTGCAGCTGTCCGCCAGGGCGCGCTCACTGACTTCGCGTGGCTTCAGATTCTCCGGCTCACGGTTATCGACTTTTACAATCGCACGGTAGAGATTGACCAGACCAGCGCCTGACAACACACGTTCTGCTGAAACATGACCTAATTCTTCACGTAAGACTTCCAGAATTTGATCTTCTTCTTCGCTGTTAGCGGCAAAATCAACGTGTCCCCCTTCACCGGGTAAACTGACCCAGCGCTGGTCGACGTGTACCAGATGGCTGACGCCGAGGCCGGTTCCCGCACCGTAAATCGCGATCGGTTTATCCTTCACCGCCGATTTACCGCCAAACTGGATGACATGCTCTTCGCCGAGCATAGGAATCGCCATGGAGACGGCGGTGAAATCGTTAATAATTTCCAGGTGTTCAAAACCGATGTTCGCCTTCAACTTTTTAGTCGAGAAGGCCCAGTCGTGGTTGGTCATTTCAACCCAGTCATCGGTAATCGGGCAGGCAATGGCGATACAGCCGTCTTTAATATCCTGCTTTTGTTCATCAAGATAATGGCGGATGACGGCTTCGAGGCTGTCGTAGTCTGATGTTGCGAATGTTTTGGTCTGGGAGATGCTGCCGCTTTCCACCTCACACAAAGCGAGGCGGGCATTGGTGCCGCCGACATCGCCGACCAAGGCATAAGTTGTCATTCTTCTGGTGCTCCGCTTGGGGGTCTTAAAGAGTTGGAGGACACTATAAAATCCTGCCGATAAAACAACAACGCCCACCGAAGCTTGAGGTGAGCGTCTGACTCGTGTGTGCAACAGCCTAACCGCGTTAGTCTGGCCTGCACAGAGGCAACTTTCCGAATCTCATCCGCCGTTGCGCTGGCTCAGACAGGCTGAGACTTTACGTAACAGGGGCGGCAGGTCATCTTTTTGCATCACGACTTCAATAAACGACAGTCTGTGTTGTTGTGTCAGTTGCGTCATCAGTGCGGTCAGTTGCACGGTTTCACTGATGCGCCAGCTTTGTGCCTGACAGTGTAAACTGAATGCCTGCGGCAGCGCTGTCCAGTTCCACTGGGCAATATCATTATAACGCTGGTCTGCGCCATGAATGGCCCGCTCCACAGTATAGCCTTCATTATTGAGCAGAAAAATGATTGGATGCTGATCATCCCGCAGCATCGAGCCGAGTTCCTGAATGGTCAACTGTGCCGAACCATCGCCAATGATCAGGATGACGCGCTGTGACGGGCGTGCCGTCTGGGCACCAAACGCGGCTGGCAGAGTATAACCGATGGATCCCCATAACGGCTGTACCAGCAGCTGCGCCCCGGCAGGCAGGCGCAGCGCCGCCGCGCCAAACGCCGCGGTGCCTTGATCCGCCAGAATAATATCGCCGGGCTGGATAAAAGACTGCATGGCCTGCCAAAAGGCAGACTGGCTGATGATGGCCGCGTCAGGGACAGGCGCCGCCGGTTTCACTGGCCCGGCGGACTGCCAGCCTGCGCCATAGCGTTCGAACAACGGCAGTAATGTCTGCAACGCATCGGCCATCGACAACGGGGCAAACGTCTGTCCCGCGACGCTGGCGCTGTGTGGCTGCACGTCGATCAGCCGATCGGGGCGAAATTGCTGAGTGAATCCAGCGGTAATCGTATCCGTAAAGCGCACGCCGACGCAGAGCGTGACGTCTGCCTCTTCAATTTGCTGGCGTACCCGGCCTTCACTGCCCTCACCTGCGTAAGTGCCCACAAACCCCGGCTGCTGCTCATCCAGCACGCCTTTGCCCATCAGCAGTGTGGCGCACGGAAAAGCACGCCCGGCACGTAACGCAGCCAGCGCCGGTTGCTGTTGCCAGCGCTGCGCCAGAAAATCGGCCAGGAGTGAGACGCGTTGCGCCGGTGCCAGTAACCGCTCGGCGGCCTGGCGAAACGCGCTGCGCAGGGATTCAGGTGACGAAGCCGACGATACCAGGGGATGAACGGGCGCAGCGGTTTCGGCCTGGGCAACATCGACAGGCAACAGCAGATAGCCCGGACGATGTTGCTGGATAACGCTGCTCAAAACCCGGTCAATTTCGGCGGTGGCATTCTCAGCGGTCAGTTGCGCGATGGCGACGTTAACCTCTTTTGCCATGCGGATGAAATGGCCAAAATCGCCATCCCCTAAGGTGTGGTGCACGCAGTCTCCCTGCTGCATCGCCTGGCTCGACGGCGCGCCCACGATATGAATCACGGGCACGTACTCTGCGAAGCTGCCTGCCAGACCGTTGATTGCGCTGAGCTCCCCTACGCCAAAGGTGGTGAGCAACGCCGCCATACCCGAACAGCGTCCATAGCCATCCGCAGCGTAAGCGGCATTCAGCTCATTGGCACATCCCACCCAACTTATTGTCGGATGCGCAATCACCCGATCCAGAAACTGCAGATTAAAGTCACCCGGTACGCCGAACAGATGTCGAATACCGCACGCCTGCAAACGCGCCAACAGATAATCACCAACCGTATAAGAGGACATAGCGAATTCCTTTAGGGGAGTGTTTTGATAAGTATCTGACATGGCGTTAATTTAGCGAACAGTGCCTGTCATTTCGCCAACGGATTACATGGCAAGCAAGCGTTACGACCGTGGATTATTCGGCAGATATGCGATCTGACACGGATTAATCCTGAGTGTAACCGTATACACTCCCACTGTTTTGGCACATTTAATCGTTTTCACTCAGGACTTTTCTATGACAGCTTTTCCTCGCCCCGACAGGTATCAGCATATGCAATGGCGTCGAAGTGGACGCAGTGGACTGAAGCTTCCTGCGATTTCATTGGGCCTGTGGCATAACTTTGGTGACAGCACCCAATTAGCGACCAGCCGGCAGTTGCTGCGCCATGCGTTTGACTGCGGCATCACCCATTTTGACCTGGCGAATAACTACGGTCCGCCGCCCGGTTCCGCAGAAAGCAATTTTGGTCGCATTATGCGCGACGATTTTCAGGCGCATCGCGACGAGCTGATTATTTCGACCAAGGCCGGTTATACCATGTGGGAAGGCCCTTACGGCGACTGGGGTTCGCGCAAGTATCTGGTCGCGAGTCTGGACCAGAGCCTGCGTCGAATGGGCCTGGATTACGTTGACATCTTTTACCATCACCGTCCCGATCCGGAAACGCCGCTGGAAGAAACCATGCGGGCGCTGGATCACGTTGTCCGTAAGGGCAAGGCGCTGTATGCCGCCATTTCCAACTATCCGGCAGAGCGGGCTGCTGAAGCGATGACGATTCTGCGCGATCTGGGGACACCCTGCCTGATTCATCAGCCCCGCTACTCCCTGTTTGAACGCACGCCGGAACAGGGCTTATTGCAGACGCTGGATGAGCATGGCACAGGCTGTATCGCATTTTCGCCCCTCGCGGGTGGTGTGCTGACCGATCGCTATCTGCAGGGTATTCCCTCCGATTCCCGCGTCGCCAGCGGCAGTAAGTTCCTGAATGAAAATCAGCTGACGGAAGAGAAAATGGCCAGGGTGCGTAAGCTGAACGATCTGGCAGAACAGCGTGGGCAGAAACTGGCGCAAATGGCGTTAACGTGGGTGCTGCGCGATCCGCGCATTACCTCCGTGCTGATCGGGGCCAGTAAAACGGCACAAATTGACGACGCGGTGCAGATGCTGACCCAGTCACCGCTCTCGACAGACGAACTCGCCGCCATTGAGGCGATACTGGCCTGATACGGGTTGCCCGCGTACGCGGGCGGCTGTGCCAGAAAACTCTCAAAGCCCTGTTTTTCGCGTATTTTCAGACAACATGTGCAGGCTTCTTTGTGCAATACCGTCAGAATGACGTGACAGCAGTAATCATAAGCTGCTGCAGGAGAAGATAATGATACGTGGAGTATGCTTTGCTGCTTTCATAGCAGTGTTAACGCCGCTGGCGATGCACACAGCACAAGCCTCGGGAAATGAGATACGCCTGGCTCCAGGCGTCACGCTGCATCTGGGCGACCGGGACCGCCGGGGTTATTACTGGGATGGCGACCGCTGGCGTGAACCGCGCTGGTTTAACGATCGCTACGCTTATAAGGAAAGACGCTGGTGGCGGCATGATGCCTGGCGACGTCATCAGGAAGCGGAACGGGAACGTCGCTGGCACGCGCGTGAACGGCAACGCCAGTGGGAACATGAACGACGCCACTGGCGTCATGCGCACCCTGAGCCGCATCGCTACCGCTAACCGTCCTCTGCCGGCCTGCGTGCCGGCAGACAACCTGCGCTTACTCCTCGCGGCTTTTCACCCGGGCGAGCGCAAAGCCATCCCAGCCTTTTTCGCCCACGGTCTGAATCGCGGTCGCCTCCAGTCGGGGATCGCTGGCCAGCAGCCGCAGACACTCTCGTACGCCCTGCACGTTGCCGTCGGTAGAACCGGCATCAATCACGGCACCGCCGCGAACAATGTTATCGACGATAATGAGACTGCCGGGCCGGGAGAGCTGAATGGCCCAGCGAAGATAGCCGGGATTATTTTTTTTGTCCGCATCAATAAAAATGAGATCAAAGGGAGCCTGCAGATGCGGCAGGACATCCAGCGCCGCCCCCACATGCAGCGTAACCCGTTCGGACAGGCCAGCCTGATGAATATTTTCGCGGGCAACCTGCGCATGGCGGGGATCGGCTTCTATCGTGGTGATGGTTCCCCCCTCGCCCAGCGCCTGCGCCATCCAGATCGTGCTGTAGCCGCCGAGTGTGCCGATTTCGAGCACACGTGAGGCATTCTGAATGCTGATTAACAGCGCCAGCATTTTGCCTTGCATCGCCGAAACATCATGAGCTGGCAGCCCGGCCTGACTGTTTGCCTGGAGGGCCGCGCTGAGGTGGTTATCGGGCGGCGCTAACAACTGTGAAAAATAATCGTCAACGGCGGCCCATTTCACATGGTCGTCTGAAGGGTAATCTGGCGTGCGCATGATGTCACTCCTGACTCGGGAAGAGAGTGACATTATAAACTGTGGCATTCAGCGCTTAAAGCCGTGCCCGATCGCTGCCGGGTAAGGCTACATGCCCATGGCCTGTCCGACGAGCAGGTAAATATTCAGGCTGACCACCAGCACCACAATGATTCGACCGGTGTTCTGCATCAGACGACTGTTTACCAGGGCTTCGCCCATCAGCTCACGGTTCCCCGTAAAGACCAGCAAAGGGATCAGCGCCAGTGCAATACCAAAGCTCAGCAGGACCTGGCTCATCACCAGCACACGCGTGGGATCCCAGCCCGCCCAGATCACGATAAATGATGGCACCATGGTGACGGCACGACGGACCCAGAGAGGGATATGGAAATTGATAAAGCCCTGCATTACCACCTGGCCCGCCAGCGTACCCACCACGGTGGAGGATAACCCCGCCGCGACCAGGCTCAGGCCGAATACCGTCGCGGCAGCATGACCGAGCAAGGGCTGCAAGGTGGTGTAAGCCTGATCGAGTTCCGCAATACCGCTGTGGCCGCTAAAGTGAAAAGCCGCAGCGGCCGTGGCCATCATCGCCAGATTAACAAAACCGGCAATGGTCATCGCGATCGCCACATCCAGCTTAGTGGAAGAGTAACGTTGCGCCTGGCTGTCGCGGCTTTTTCCCTGCGTTAAGGCAGAATGCAGGTAGATGACGTGCGGCATAATGGTTGCACCCAGCACACCGGCCGCCAGAAAAACCGCATCGGCATTGGGCAGTGAAGGCAGCGCCATGCCTGTCACCAGTTCGCTGACTTTTGGCTGGGAAAAAAACAGTTCAACAATATAAGCGGCCGCAACAAACAGGAGTAATCCGCCGATCACCAGCTCCAGCGGCTTTTGCCCGCGGTTTTGCAGCATCAAAATCAGAACGGTGGCCACACCGGTAAGGACCGCGCCCTGCATCAGTGAGACGCCCAGCAGCAGTTTGAATCCCAGAGCCGCGCCAATAAACTCCGCCAGATCGGTCGCCATCGCGATGATCTCTGCCTGCACCCAGTAAAACCACACGGCCGGACGCGGGAACCGATCGCGAATGTGTTCCGCCAGATTCTTGCCCGTGGCAATACCGAGCTTTGCTGACATCAGTTGGATAAGCATGGCCATAATGTTGGCCCACACCACCACCCACAGCAACTGGTAGCCATACGCGGCACCGGCCTGAATATTGGTCGCGAAGTTGCCCGGATCGATATAGCCGATCGCGGCGATAAAGGCAGGCCCCAGTAAAGCGAGTTTGATTTTTCTGGCGCCACGCGCTGCGCGTTCTGCGGCACGGCTTTCTAGCATATCGGGTACCCTGTCTGAGTTAACCTGTGTAGCTTAAGGCGACACAGGTACGAGTGAAATTCGGTTTCGCTAATCGCTATGATAGATAATGCTATAAAGTATAGCCATTGCTATAAATCAGGACTAAGAAAGCCCTGCTTATACAACATATTTTAGTCACTCTACGTGTTGTGCAAATTACAGACAATAGATTTAAGTGAAATCCATGTGAATATTTTGGTTACAGGACGTGATCGCTGAGAGTTTTCTGAGAAATTTGGCGATAGTGAATACTTATATTGTGGATGAGATCTCGTTTTTCGGTAAGCCGTTACATAGAATACGCAGCAAAATACAATCCTCCTCAAATTTGGAGCAAACATGTCCCATATTTTGCAGTTTCTTTTAGCACTAGTGGTAGTCAGTGTGCTGGCCTTGCTGGTCAGCCACGACAGAAAAAGTATTCGGGTTCGCTACATTATTCAGCTTCTGGTTATCGAAATCATTCTGGCCTGGTTCTTCCTGAACTCAGAAGCCGGTCTGGGATTCGTCAAAGGCTTCGCTGGTTTCTTCGACCATCTTCTGAAATATGCGGCTCAGGGCACCAACTTTGTCTTTGGCAACATGAACGATAAAGGTCTGGCCTTCTTCTTCCTGAACGTCCTGTGTCCGATTGTGTTCATTTCGGCGCTGATCGGGATTCTTCAGCACTTCCGCATCCTGCCATGGGTGATTCGCGGCATCGGTACGGCGCTGTCTAAGATCAACGGCATGGGTAAACTGGAATCGTTTAACGCCGTAAGCTCTCTGATTTTGGGACAGTCTGAGAACTTTATCGCGTATAAAGACATTCTGGGCAAAATGTCACAGCGTCGTATGTACACGATGGCGGCGACCGCGATGTCCACCGTGTCCATGTCGATTGTGGGTGCCTACATGACCATGCTGCAGCCTAAGTATGTGGTTGCTGCGCTGGTGCTGAACATGTTCAGTACCTTTATTGTACTGTCGCTGATCAACCCTTACCGCGTCGATAACGAAGAAGACCTGCAGTTGCAGGATCTGCACCAGGGTCAGAGCTTCTTTGAAATGCTGGGCGAATATATCCTGGCTGGTTTCCGTGTAGCCATCATCGTCGCAGCAATGCTGATTGGTTTTATCGCCCTGATTTCTGGCCTGAATGCGCTGTTTGACTTCATTTTCGGTATCACGTTCCAGGGCGTGCTGGGTTACGTCTTCTATCCTTTTGCCTGGGTTATGGGCGTGCCATCAGGCGAAGCGCTGCAGGTTGGCAGCATCATGGCAACGAAACTGGTTTCCAATGAGTTTGTGGCGATGATGGATCTGCAGAAAATCGCCAGCCAGCTGTCGCCAAATGCCGAAGGTATTCTGTCGGTTTTCCTGGTGTCTTTTGCTAACTTCTCGTCTATCGGCATCGTCGCGGGCGCGATTAAAGGCCTGAATGAAGAGCAAGGCAACGTTGTTTCGCGCTTCGGTCTGAAACTGCTGTATGGTTCAACGCTGGTCAGCGTGCTGTCCGCAGCCATTGCAGGCCTGGTGCTGGCATTCTGATTCCGGGATTACGCAACAGACAAGGCGAGCCAACTGGCTCGCCTTGTTGCTTTTAACCAGAAACGGTTTGACGCTTACGCTTTACCCTTCCTGAGTCACCCTGCTACTTTGCATTGACAGCAGTTTGCAGTCTGCCCCTTGCCACACAGTCCTCTCTCTTCTTAAAGGAGCGTTTATGGCGTTGGATGCCGAGGGTTACATCGCCGTTCCACCTGTGACCGCCTTTCAACCGGCGTTTCAGGCAATCGTTGACGATACTATTCATCAACTCCGTCTGACCGTCGGCGATGATCTTCACAGCCTGTGGCTCTATGGCAGCGTTGCGTTTGGCACAGCCGTCGAAGGGCAGTCTGATCTGGATGTCTGTCTTGTCTTTCGTCATCCGCTCGCGCCCGCTACGCGCGACAGCCTGGCGGCCGTAAAAGAGAGGCTTACGGCAAGGCATCCTGTCGTCAGTAAAATCGACGTTGATAAAGGCACGCTAAGTGAGGTGATGGATCCGAACAACCTTAATACATGGGGATACTGGCTAAAGCATCACTGCCGCTGCCTTTACGGTGAAGATTTATCGGTGCGTTTTAACCGGTTCAGACCCTCGAAAGCGCTGGCGAGGGCACTAAATGGCGATTTCACAGAGGTTTTAGACGAGTATGTCGCGAAACTGTCCTGCGCCTTGCCCGGCCGCCAGCAGTGGCAACGCGCCGCCGCCAGAAAAGTTATTCGCTCAACGAATATGCTGCGCCAGGATAGCGACGCGGACTGGCCTGCAACGCTTGCCGAGCATGTATCGCGCTTTGTTCTGCGTTATCCCGACCAGGAAGCTGCCATCGCCTTCTTTCTCGCCGAAAGTTATCAGCCCGGCGCATCAGCCAGGGAATTTATCTCGCAGCTTGACGCGTTCAGGGGATGGCTGGTTCAGCAGTTGGAACAATCGTAACGAGAACGTACGAGGGAAATATGAAAAGCGCTCGATAAAACGAGAAGGCGACGCAGGCTCAACTCACCCGTCCGTATGAGCCAGGCGGTGTTTTAAAGTGAATAGTTAATTTACAGGTGAAACTGAGAGATTACACCACCATTGAAGTTACGGACTCTTATTAGACCTTGTTCTCAACAGCATTTATACAGAGTGTGGTCATCCACACTCATTTAGCGATTTATTTATATCTTTTTTTCACTATCCTAATTATAAAAAAAATCGCTATAGATAATATTAGAGGAATACCAAAAATAACCCATAACCCGGCCGGGTCAAATTCACCATCGGCCATCGCAACACCTGTTGCATTCAATATGTCATCAATGTAGTAGGACAGTTTCTCTGTAAACTGCCAAACGGGGCGGACAAAAAAGACAATGGCAAGGCAAGCCACGTATATCAAAATGAAAAGTAAAACAGAATTCCTGCGATTAGTTGATTTTGCAATTGTCATAATCTGTTCTCCCTTTAACAGTCACACGTCCATATGCTTTAACACCGGCTTTCACCTGCATCATTTCTGTCTTAAGTAATGCATTACGAAGAATGTTGAACTGTGGGATTTTATAGAATGTTATACATCCCCATGACTCCCCACTTCCATCCGGTCTCAAAGGATGCAGCCTGAAACCACCACGCTCAGAGCCATGTACATAGAGATGGTCACTCATAGTAGCGTCATTATAAAGACCAAACCACTCACTGTGGTCGGTGCCGTTACGCCAGTCTTTAATTGCACTAAGGACACGGTTACTCATACTGCCTGTCGGGCGGGGAACAATCCAGTATGTGCCCGGAGGAAGCGCAGCTTTATTCTTATATGCGCATTCGGCAATGTTAGTCGTCGGGTTTTCGCCCGAGAAGACATCAAAGGTTCCTACACCATAACAAAGTAATTTAACAGTTCTACCGTCAGCACTTACCTTGCTGTAATCCATCTCGCACTCGATCATTCGTGCCCCCTACCTTTCGATGAAAAAATCATACTTAGATTGAATTTTCCAATCAAGCGAGTTTGGAGGGGAACCGAAACCCTCATTAAAATCCATAAGATAAAGACTAATATGGATTATGTTTATAATCCTCTTTGAATCGCATTATCTCACTCTCCCAGAAAGTAAAAACAAATTTAATCGCTGATTTGAGTTCGACGCGTTCAAAATCTCGTCCATCATGCGACTGTGGTTCATCCAAAATTAAATAAATGCCATTAGCTTCAGTGAATACACCGTCACCAAAAGGCGCACTAAAAAGTCCTTCGTTATGATCAGATGCAATCTGTTCAACGTGCCGTGCGATTGCGTGCTGATGTAACTGAAAATGTTTTGATGCATTCGCCACAGCATGAACCACTTTATATAACATCTTATTTTTACCCTGCAAGCTATCACCTGGTTTTCCAAAACCATTGGATTTTGCGTAATCATAAACATGGTAGAGGACGATTGCTGCTATACGTCCTCGACGCATGTTCATCTCATCTGCATAAAACTCGTCCACAGTTGGCCGAACTGTTTGCTCAAAGTAATCAATCACGGGTCTGAGGTTCATACTTTCTCCTGAGTTGAATCCTTGCAGAATGAAAGGGCAGTCCCCTTCCTTCAAACCACAGTCCTTGAAGCAGTCACAAATATAGCGACGTGATCGGCTGTCCAGGGAGACACATATTCTCGTGCTACTGGTGCATCTGAGGCGTGAGCAAAGAGCTTAGGATTATGTTCTCGAAGCAAAACAGGGTAACGCATCGCGCCTGAATAATGCGGTCAGACGGTGCTGGAAGAGATGTTGAAGGCGGATGTGCGTCAATCTCGCTGACGTCTTTAATCGCTGCTGAGCCGAGTGGCAAAGTCAAAAGCTAAAGAGAGGCGATTTTCACATGACAGCACGAACAAGATTGGAAATAAGATGAGAAAAACCAGCACATTGCGTTCTGATGACTTATTGATTTGATGAACAAGCAGAAAGTTGGTGGAGATAAGCGGGATCGAACCGCTGACCTCTTGCATGCCATGCAAGCGCTCTCCCAGCTGAGCTATACCCCCACATCTGGAAATCGTTTTTTCAGTGCCAAACTTTTGGGAGAAGTTTGGTGGAGCTAAGCGGGATCGAACCGCTGACCTCTTGCATGCCATGCAAGCGCTCTCCCAGCTGAGCTATAGCCCCGAACCGAAAAAACCGTCGTGTTACGCGACGGACGGCATAATATGAAACCCCCCAGGGAGTGTCAACGGCAAAATCACATTCTGTGTTTGATCGCTGAAAAAGACGGCAAACTTAACGCGATGACGTCCGTTTGCGCAGAAAAAGAGCTTGTTAATATGATGTAAGGTGTCTGGTCGGGGTTAAACCTTTTTGATCGGCGTTAAGTTAATGCATCGTTAAATATGTTATAGGAATTATCTTGTCTTCCCTGTAATGTCGTGTAAAACTTAGCCCGCTATTTAATACGGCTGCATGGTTTTCTCCAGCGCACCGTTCTTCAACCAGGCGTTTTCGCTCCACCACTAAAATCAATAGAGAATATATGTCGCTGCATACACCTAAAGAGATCGCCCAACTGGCGATTCAGGCAGGGGTGGCCAAAAGCCATGCCTCCATTAGCTCCCTTATCATTCTTGGTTTCATGGCCGGTGCCTTTATTGCTACAGGGTTCCTGCTGGATGTTCACGTCATTAACTCTTTACCCGCAGACTGGGGGTCATTTGGTGGCTTTTTAGGGGCTGCCGTGTTCCCGGTGGGATTGATCCTGACCATTCTGGCCGGGGGCGAGCTGCTAACGGGTAACATGATGACGCTGCCCATTGCCTGGTTTGCCCGCCGTGTTAGCGGTTACAGCGTATTACGTAACTGGTTCTGGGTAACGATTGCGAACTTCCTCGGCAGCATCGCGATTGCCTGGTTCTTTGGTCACATGCTGGCCATGACCGAAGGTGATTACCTGAAAAAAACGCTGGCGATTGCGAATGCGAAGGTGCATGCCGATTTCCTGCATGCCTTTATCTCCGGCATTGGCTGTAACTGGCTGGTGTGCCTGGCCGTCTGGCTGGCATTCGCCAGTAAAGATGTCGTCGGTAAAATTTTTGGCATGTGGTTCCCGGTGATGGCGTTCGTGGCGATTGGTTTCCAGCACGTTGTCGCCAACATGTTCATTATTCCTGCGGCGATTTTCGCCGGTCAGATGACCTGGGCTGAATACTTCCCGAATTTTGTGGCGGTATTTTTAGGTAATGCTGTAGGCGGTGCCGTCTTCGTGGGTCTGGCTTACTTCCTGGCGTTCCGCCCCGCTGCCGAACAGGCACACACTGCGCAATAATTCCTCATTGCCTTTTGTTGAGAGACAAAAGGCAATTTCGTTTTCCGTTACTTTCACCCGTTACGATTTCCTGTAATATGTATAGCTAATGTATTGAACAGGGACAGCATCGTGAAAAAGGAATGGCTTACTCCGGAAGAACTGGCAATCGAAACGGGCTACAGTCGGCAGACGGTGAACAAATGGATCAAACGCGAGAACTGGACGACGACGCCAAAACCCGGCGTTCAGGGCGGAAAAGCGAGACTGATCCACATTGATGAGCGCGTAAAAAGCTTTATTCAGTCGACACGTAATCTCAATGAACCTACAGGCAATTATACTCCTCCACCTAATTCATTACCTGCGTTATTAATAAGTTCTGTCCAGCAAATGAGTCAGAATGAACAGGATCAACTTATGGCCCTGATTTTGCGGGAAGGGATAAAAGGTGTGCTTGAGCGTCTGGGCATTCGTGAAGAATAAGAAAACCGGAAGCGCGAGGCTTCCGGTTTTTTTGCGCCGCTGACAATCACGTCCCGCGGCTCAGACTTTAGTCGGGTGTTGTCAGTAAGTGTCCTGATAACATCACCCCCTGCCGTCAAAAAGAAAGATTATTCGCTCTGCGCTTCGCGCTCAGCAATAAAGGTCAGCGCTTTCTCAATACGCTCAACGCTACGGCTGCGGCCAATCGCTTCGACCGTCACATCCAGTCCCGGTGACTGCCCTGCTCCGGTAACGGCTACACGCAATGGCATACCGACTTTACCCATACCGACGCCTAACTCATCGGCAGCCTGCTGGATAGCGGCATGCACCGTTTCGGCATTCCAGTCAGTCAATGCAGCCAGTTTATCGCGAACCACTTCCAGTGGCTGGCGGGCGACCGGACGTAAATGCTTTTTCGCGGCATCCGCATCGAACTCTGTGAAGTCCTGGTAGAAATAGTGGCAGGATGCCGCCATCTCTTTCAGCGTTTTGCAACGTTCCCCCAACAGCGTAACCAGTTTCGCCAGCTCCGGGCCGGTACGCGTATCAATGTTTTGCTGCTCGATGTGCCATTGCAGATGCGTGGCAACGTACTCCGGTGGCAGCGCATTAATATAATGATGATTTAACCACTGCAGTTTTTCCGTATTAAAGGCGCTGGCGGATTTGCTCACCGCGTCCAGGCTAAACAGCTCTGTCATCTCTTTAACGGAGAACACTTCCTGATCGCCATGGGACCAGCCCAGACGCACCAGATAGTTGAGCAGCGCTTCCGGCAGGTAACCATCATCACGGTACTGCATAACACCGACTGCACCATGGCGCTTAGACAGTTTTTTACCGTCATCGCCCAGGATCATGGAAACATGCGCGTAAACCGGTACCTGAGCCCCGATGGCTTTCAGAATGTTGATCTGACGTGGTGTGTTATTGATATGGTCTTCACCGCGCACAACATGCGTAATGCCCATATCCCAGTCATCAACCACGACACAGAAGTTGTAGGTTGGCGAGCCGTCGGTACGGCGAATAATCAGGTCGTCCAGTTCCTGATTACTGAATTCAATCGGGCCACGAATCTGGTCATCAAAAATGACCGAGCCTTCCTGCGGGTTACGGAAGCGCACCACATGAGGCTCGTCTGCGGCATGGTGCTCGTGGCTGTCGCGGCAACGCCCGTCGTAACGCGGTTTTTCACCGTTCGCCATTTGGGTTTCACGCAGCGTTTCGAGACGCTCTTTAGAGCAGTAGCATTTATAAGCCGTGCCTGCTTCCAGCATTTCATCAATGACGGCGTTGTAGCGATCAAAGCGTTTGGTCTGATAATACGGGCCTTCATCCCAGTCCAGACTCAGCCAGTTCATACCGTCCATAATGGCTTCAATGGCTTCCGGTGTTGAACGCTCCAGATCGGTATCTTCGATGCGCAGCACAAACTCGCCCTGATGATGACGAGCAAAGAGCCATGAATAGAGTGCGGTACGAGCACCGCCTACATGTAAAAAGCCAGTAGGGCTTGGCGCGAAGCGAGTTTTGATTTTCATTCAGTATTGCCTTAAATGCGCGGGTTCTTGTCTGGATGACAAAAAACAGGTTAGACGCGAAAACAGTGCGCACATTCTAGCACCTGATGATGAATCCTCAATGCATGCAACGTAGCAGAGCGGCAGCAAAGCCCGCATTTCTGCTAAGAAAACCAGCACATTGGATAAAATCCCTGCGAGATGTTTAAAATTAAACCGAACGCACAATTAAGTTTTAAAAAGCGTTGACTCAAAATCAACTATCCCTATAATGCGACTCCACACAGCGGGGGTGATTAGCTCAGTTGGTAGAGCATCTCCCTTACAAGGAGGGGGTCGGCGGTTCGAACCCGTCATCACCCACCACTCTTAAGAAGGTTTAAGATGGCCCGCAGTGACAAGAGATAAGATATGGGTGATTAGCTCAGTTGGTAGAGCATCTCCCTTACAAGGAGGGGGTCGGCGGTTCGAACCCGTCATCACCCACCATATCTTAGTCAGATGACACTCTTGTGAAGCAGTACCGAAGTGGGTGATTAGCTCAGTTGGTAGAGCATCTCCCTTACAAGGAGGGGGTCGGCGGTTCGAACCCGTCATCACCCACCACTTCGGGTCGTTAGCTCAGTTGGTAGAGCAGTTGACTTTTAATCAATTGGTCGCAGGTTCGAATCCTGCACGACCCACCAAATTCAGAAAAAAGCGCC